>Ga0213876_10002732_pt1 | contig 10284 bp, 6 predicted proteins | sample BarmaccomBMRX_R9_FD_160113 | JGI IMG/M metagenome (GOLD analysis project Ga0213876, IMG submission 160113) | Root-associated microbial communities from Barbacenia macrantha in rupestrian grasslands, the National Park of Serra do Cipo, Brazil - RX_R9 | ecosystem: Host-associated > Plants > Roots...
TTGCGTCACGCCGGCGGGAAGGCAGCGCGCCGGATCGTCGAAATCCCAATGGGGGTAATCCGACGAGTAGAGGACGCGATCCCAGCCGATCCAATCGAAAACATCGAGGAGATGGCGCGGCCTCTCGGGCTCTTCCATCGGTTGCGTCGTCACCCAGATATGGTCGCGGATATATTCGGAAGGCAGTCGCTTCAAGGCCGGGTTCTCCGCCTTGAGCTTTTTCCAATGAGTATCGAGCCGCCAGGTCAATGAAGGCAGCCAGCCAAAGCCGCTTTCGATGAAGACCACGCGCAGCTTCGGAAAGCGCTCGAACACGCCCTCGAGCACGAGGCTCGTCACCTGGGATTGGCAAGTTTGTGCGTGTCCGGCCATCTCCTCGATGTAATAAGACGGCCATCCGCTGCTCGTGATCGGAAAGCCGCTATTGCCGAAAGCGTGCACGCCGACCGGAAGATCGGCCTGAGAGGCGGCCTCGTAAATCGGCCAATAGCATCTGTTTCCCAGCGGTTGTGCCGTGCGGCTGAGCAGGAAAACCTGAACGAAATTGGGGTCGTCCGCGAGCCTCTCGATCTCGGCGACCGCCGCGTCCCCGTGCTCATAGGCCGCAAGGATCGATGCCTTGAGCCTCGTATCCTTGCCGGTCCATTCGGCAACCTGCCAATCATTGACGGCCCGACACATGGCGACGCTTTGATCGGGATTCTGGTAATTTCCAGGATGCGGGTTGATCACCGTGAGAATGCCGAGCTCGACATTATTGGCGTCGAGGTGCTGGCGCCTCATCAAATCGAGACTGCTTCCGGGTCTGCCCCCCGGAGGCCAGGCGTCGCGCCTTGCGGCCTCGGGCTGGCCTTTGGGATAGGCCGGTCCTTGATAAATCGCTTGCCGGCGCCGTGCACCGAAGCTTTCGAGATGATCGCGCCAACGCTTCTCGAGGAAGGGGTAGAGATCCTTCACCGTGTTCGGGAGGGGATGAATATCGCAATCGGCAACGCGAAGCTTCGTGTCGTGAGAGCGCTCGGCGGTTGCCTTCGGCGGGGCATGGACGTTCATTGCACCTTCTCCATCATGCGTGGATAGGTCTCGCGAGGATTGTCGATCAATATCTTCCGCACCAGGGCGTCCGACAACCCATCTGGCAAGACATCCTCGCCGTCGAATTGCCAATGAGGATAATCGCTCGAAAAGAGAAGAAGCTTGTCGGAACCCATATGTTCGAGGAGGCGCTCCAAGGTCTCGCGCCGCGACGGCGCGTCGATGGGCTGCAATGTGAGCCTCACCTGATCGCGTACGATCTCAAAAGGCGGCCTGTCGACCCAAGGCACCTCCATCCGCAAGCCCCGCCAGAATTTGGAGAGATGCCAGAGATGAGCGGGCAGCCAAGTGAAACCCGACTCGAGAAGCACGACGCGCAAATCTGGGTATTTCGAAAACACGCCCTCGCATATCAGGCTCGTGAGCTGCGTCTGGAAGGCTTGGGATTGGTTGACATAGTCCTCCGCGTAATAGGAGGTCCAGCCGACCGGTGTCATCGGGTAACGGAAGCTGCTGCCGGCATGAATGCCCACCGGCAAGCCGTGCCGGGCGGCAGCCGCGTAGATGGGCCAATATTGGCGTTTTCCCAAAGGCGCGTCCGCGGTGACCAGCATGAGCACTTGAACGAAGCGCTGATCCGATGCCCAAAACTCGATTTCGTCGACGGCGAGTTCGGGGCTCTGCACGGGGATGATGATCGAGGCGCGCAATCGGGGTTCCCGATCGAGCCATTCCCGCGCCATCCAATGGTTGAGCGCGCGCGCGATCCCGGCTGCCATATCTTCGCTGAAAAGCGCCTGGACGCCGTAGAGGCAGTTGCAAACCGCCAGGCTCGTTTCCCAAGGGTCAAGCGCCTGCGACCTCACATCGTCGAGCGTGCTCCCGGGCTTCCCTTGGACCGGTCGCCAATCCTCGCGTGCCGCAATCGGCGAGCCGGGCGGGTAGTTGACCGTCTCGAGCTCGTGAAACCCGGCTTGTTGCGCCATCTCGCGCCAATGATCGGACATATAGGGAAGGAGATTGGCGAGCCCGGGCAAGGCAGGGTGGATATCGCAATCGATTGCGCCGATCCGGGGAGGCTTCACGGCTTGCTCCTTTCAGCGCCGCGTTCGGCGCCGCATCGCGTTCGCGCGCCCTCCTCTCATATAGCACCGCGAGCGAGCTATCCACATCCCCGACGGAAGGAACAGCGATCGGCAGAGATCAGGCCCGCGAAGCGTGGCGTTCGTGTCATGCCAAAGGCAGGCGCGTCTCGATGATGCGCGCAAAGAGGCTTGCTCCCACGGGAAGGATCGCATCGTCCAGGATGAAGCCCGGATTGTGCACGGGCACGGAACCTTCATGACCGAGCCAGAAATACGCGCCGGGCACTGCGCGCAACATGTCGGCGAAATCCTCGCTCCCCATTTTGGGTTGAGGCGTCATCGAGACATTCTCGGCGCCGACGATCTCGTTTGCGACCTTGGCGACGGCACGAGATTGCTCTTCGTGATTCTCGAGCACGGCGAAGATGTCTCGAATATCGACATCGACCTCGACGCTGAACGAGGTCGCGACACCGGCCGCGATCGCCCGCATGCGCTCGCGCGTCAGCACACGCACCTCATCGGAGAAGGTGCGCATCGTGCCCGCGAGTTTTGCTTCATCCGGGATGACGTTGTAGGCGGAGCCTGCATGGAATTGCGTGATCGAGACCACCGCCGCTTCGAGTGGATCGGCATTGCGGCTCACGATCGTCTGCAGGGCCTGGCCGAGAGTCATCGCCGCGACGATGGGATCCTTCGAGAAATTCGGCATTGCGCCGTGGCTCCCGTAACCCTTGATGGTGATGTCGAAGAAATCGGCTCCTGCCATCGCTGGTCCTGGCAGGATCGTCACCTTCCGAGGCTCGAGGTCGGGAGCGTTGTGAAGACCATAGACCTCATCGCATGGGAACTTCTGGAAAAGACCGTCCTTGAGCATGGCGCGCGCACCACCCAGCCCCTCTTCCGCGGGTTGAAAGATGAGGACGGCCTGGCCGTCGAAATTCCGCGTTTGCGCCAGGTACCGCGCCGCGCCGAGAAGGATCGTCGTGTGCCCATCGTGCCCGCAACCGTGGAAACGGTTCGGAATGGTCGAGCGCCAGGGGAGATTGGTGTTCTCCTGCATCGGCAAGGCGTCCATGTCGGCGCGAAGCCCGATGCGCTTGCCATTGTCCTTTTTGCCTTTCACCACGCCGACGAGGCCCGTTCCTCCGATCCCGCGATGCACTTCGACGCCCCAACCTTTGAGCTTCTCGGCGACGAGATCAGACGTCCGCTTTTCCTCGAAGCCGATTTCCGGATGTGCGTGAATGTCGCGACGGATGGCAGTCAGCTCGTCGGCGAAACGGTCGATCAGGTCGATATTGGGCATGGTGATGTTCCGGGATAGAAGGCAAATCGGAGCGCGATGCCTTGACGGCGCAGCAGCGCTGCTTCAATGCGGCGATTGCCGCAAAGCGAGGGTGTCGCGATGACTGGCGTATGGAAAGACGAGCGTCAAGGCCGAGGCACTCGCAACGTTAATTCCGTGCGTTGCAGAAGGATCAATTCGCGCTGACTTTCGCGCATATTTTTTTCATCGCACTTGCAAGAAGGCACCCCATGTCACTCCGGCTTCTCGTTGTTGAAGGCAATGAGCGCGCCGCGCGCGAAGCGCATCAGGCAGCGTTCGGAAAGACGCCCTCGCGATCATATGCAGACATTCTGGTGTCCATCGCACCCGATGCCGTTTGCGATATTTGCCTGCCCGCCGATCCGGGAGCCAATCTGCCGACCGGCGCCGGGCTCGCGGATTATGACGGCATCGCAATCACCGGGTCCGCGCTCAGCATTTATGACGGGGGCGAGGCCGTAGAACGCCAGCTCGAGCTCGTTCGCGCCGTCTACGCCTCGAGGACGGCGTTCTTCGGCTCTTGCTGGGGCTTGCAGCTTGCCGCCGCGGCGAGTGGCGGAACCGTGGTCAAGAACCCGTTCGGGCGGGAGATCGGCATCGCGCGAAATATCGCCCCGACCGAGGCCGGCGCAAGGCACCCGCTGCTTTCGGGCCGCCCCATGGCTTATGATGCTCCCTGCACTCATCTCGACATCGTCGCCGTTCCTCCTGGTGAGACCATCGTTCTCGCCGCCAACCGCTTGGCCCCGATCCAGGCGGCGGAAATCCGTCACGCCGGAGGTGTGTTCTGGGGGGTGCAATATCACCCGGAATTCACGCTCACCGAGCTTGCCTCCATTCTCGAGCGGCGAGCCGCCACCCTGACGCGCGAGGGCATTTTCGCCGATGAAGAGCAGGCCAAAATGTATTGTGTCGAGCTTCGCGAGCTCGACCGCAATTGCAACCGCCTCGACATTGCCTGGCGGCTCGGCGTTCAGCCCGAGCTTCTCGATGCGCAAATGAGGCTTACGGAATTGCGCAACTGGATTTCGCTCAAGGTCCGCCCGGAGAAGTCGCAGCGCGGACGTGGCTGAGCGGCGCGCCAGCGTCAGGGTCTGCGCGCGCAAGCTGGCGGCGAAACAGCCGAGCGCCAGGATTTCCCGACCGAGCCTATGCACGAGGTAATCTTGGAACAACGGCTGCCTGATCCTTTCGACATCCTCGTCATTGGTGGCGGCATCAATGGCTGTGGCATCGCGCGTGACGCGGCAGGCCGTGGCTTGCGCGTATTGCTCGTGGAACAAGGCGATCTGGCGCAAGGAACATCGTCGGCTTCGACGAAGCTCATCCATGGGGGCTTGCGCTACCTGGAGCAATTCGAGTTTCGGCTCGTCCGCGAGGCGCTGCAGGAACGCGAGCGCCTCCTGAAAGCCGCTCCCCATATCATTTGGCCGTTGCGCTTCGTACTCCCCCATGACCGAGGGGTTCGACCCGCATGGCTCGTTCGGCTCGGGCTCTTTTTTTACGACCACCTCGCGGCGCGTGAAAGGTTGCCGGATAGCGAAACCCTTCGCCTCGAGGAACATCCTTACGGCAAGGCGTTGCAGGCAAGGTTTCGAACCGGCTTTGCGTATTCGGATTGCGCCGTCGACGATAGTCGCCTCGTCGTGCTGACTGCGATTGACGCCAAGGAACGGGGCGCAGAAATTGCGCCGCGCACGCGCTTCGCCTCGGCACGGCGCGGTTCTGATTTGTGGGACGTGATACTCGAGGATGTGAAGTCAGGCGCGCAGCATAGGGTACGGGCTCGCGCGCTCGTCAATGCCTCAGGCCCGTGGGTCGCCGAGGTGCTCGGATCACGGCTCGGGGTCGCTTCATCGAAGCGGGTCCGGCTGATCAAGGGCAGCCACCTCGTCACGCGCCGTCTTTACGAAGGCGACCACGCCTACATCCTTCAAAACAAGGACAAACGGATCATCTTCACGATCCCCTATGAACGCGAATTCACGTTGATCGGAACAACGGACGTTCCCTATGATCAGGAGCCGCACGACCTGCGCATCAGCGAGGAGGAAACTTCCTATCTGAGTGACAGCGTTTCCCAGCACCTGCGCGTCAGTATCGCGAAGGAGGACATCGTCTGGAGCTATGCCGGCGTTCGTCCTCTTTTCGATGACGGCTCCATCACCGCCTCGGTCGTGACGCGCGATTATGTCTTCGATCTCGACGCGCCCTCGGGAGCGCCCCCTGCCCTCTCGGTATTCGGCGGCAAGATCACCACGTTCCGGCGACTTGCCGAACACGCCATGGACCAGGTCTCGCGCTTCTTTCCGGGCCTCGGGCCGGCTTGGACCGAAAGCGCCTTTCTCCCGGGCGGCGATGTTTCGAATGGCGATTTCGATACCTTCCTTGGTGATCTGATTGCGCAAAGGCCGTTCCTCGGGCGCGGGACGGCCCATCGGCTCGCTCGCGCCTATGGCACGCGCGTCGAGGCGGTCCTCGGCACCGCGCGGCGCCAGAACGATCTCGGACGCGATTTTGGCGCGGGGTTGAGCGAGGCGGAGATCGACTATCTCGTGCGATCGGAATGGGTGGTGACGGCCGAGGATATCTTGTGGCGACGCAGCAAGCTCGGCCTCCACCTGCCGCGCTCCGCCATCGTCGAGATCGAACGCTATCTCGAGAAGCTGCGACCCGCTGCCACCACGAACCATGCATCGATCGGAAGCCCGCCGTGTCGCAATTCGTAGGGTCCCTCGATCAGGGAACGACGAGCACGCGCTTCATCATCTTCGATCGCGAAGGCAACATCGTCGCGAGCGGGCAAAAGGAGCACGCGCAGATCTATCCAAGGCCCGGCTGGGTCGAGCATGACCCGACGGAGATCTGGCTCAACGCGAAGAGCGTCATCGTCGACGCGTTGGCGAAAGCGCGCCTCGCGCCTCGCGATCTCTCATCGGTCGGCCTCACCAATCAACGGGAGACGACGCTCATCTGGGATCGCAGGACCGGCGCTCCACTTCACCACGCGCTCGTCTGGCAGGACACGCGCACGGACAGCCTGGTCGCATATTTCAGCAAGAATGGCGGGAAGGATCGCTTGCGCGCGAAAACCGGCTTGCCTCTCGCAACTTATTTTTCAGGCCTCAAGCTTGCGTGGCTCCTCGAGAACGTCCCTGGCGCGCGAGCAAAGGCCAAGGCTGGGGAGGCGCTCTTCGGCAACATCGACAGCTGGTTGACCTGGAATCTCACCGGTGGGACGCGCGGTGGGCTTCACGTCACAGACGTGACCAATGCCTCGCGCACGCAATTGATGAACCTGACCACCTTGGAGTGGGATCGGGAGATCCTTTCCCTGTTCGATATCCCGCATGCATGCCTGCCGGAGATCCGCTCCTCGAGCGAAATCTATGGCATCTGCGTCGAGCCGCTTGCCGGTGTTGCGCTCGCCGGCATCCTCGGAGATCAGCAGGCAGCGCTTTTCGGACAAGCATGCCTGCAGCCCGGCGAGGTGAAAAACACTTACGGGACCGGCTGCTTCATGCTGATGAACACCGGGGCGACAGCCTTCCTGTCCGGCTCCGGCCTTTTGACGACGCTCGGTTACAAGCTCGGCACGGCAAAGCCGGTATTCGCGCTCGAAGGATCGATCGCAATTTCCGGCGCCCTCGTGCAATGGCTGCGCGATAATCTCGGCATCATTGACCGCAGCAACGATATCGAGGCGCTCGCACGCAGCGTCAACGACAACGGCGATGTCTTTGTTGTGCCAGCATTTTCAGGACTTTACGCGCCCTATTGGCAAGCGAGCGCGCGCGGCATCATCGCCGGGCTCACAGGTTTTGCGAACAAGGGGCACATCGCCCGGGCCGCGCTCGAGGCGACCGCCTTTCAGGTGCGCGATGTCGTGGAGGCGATGGTCGCGGATTCCAAGGTGGAAATTCGAGAGTTGCGCAGCGACGGCGGCATGGTGGTGAATGATCTCCTGATGCAGTTCCAGGCGGATATGCTGAACGTGCCGGTGGTCCGCCCGAAGATCATCGAGACCACCGCGCTCGGCGCCGCCTACGCGGCGGGCTTGGCGACCGGGTTTTGGGAAAGCACACAAGACATCAAGCGCAACTGGCGCATCGACAAGGAATGGCGCCCCCGTATGGACGAAGGCGAGCGCTCGCGGCTCTATGCGGGCTGGAAAAAGGCGGTCACCCGTTCGCTTGACTGGGCGCGCTGAAGGACAGCACAGCGCCCGCTCGTGAGTGAGTTCGTGGGGCTACGCGGCTCGGCGGATCTTGTGCGTATCGAGCCGCATCAGCTCGGTGAAACGATCGTCCATTTCCATCAGTTCGGCTGGCGAACCGTCGCGGATGATCTTGCCAGATTTAAGCACGATAAGCCGATCGAAGCTGCGCAAGGTCGACAAGCGGTGCGCAATCGCGATCACCGTACGCCCTCGCATCAGGCGGCTCGAAGCTTCCTTGATCATCTCCTCGGATTCATGGTCGAGCGCGGAGGTGGCTTCGTCGAGCAAGAGGATCGGTGCATCCTTGAGGAAAGCTCGGGCGAGCGCGATCCGCTGGCGCTGTCCGCCCGACAATTTGAGGCCCCGATCGCCGACTTGCGTCTGCAGCCCGTCGGGGAGCGCCTCGATGAACTCGTGACAGCGAGCCGCAATGGCCGCTTTCCAGACCTGCTCGTCGGAAGCTTCCGGCCGGCTATAGCGAATGTTCTCCAAGAGAGAGCGATTGAAGAGCGAAATGTCTTGGGGGACGACCGCCATTGCCTCATGCAGACTATCCTGCGTGACTTCGGCGATGTCTTGCGAGCCGATCAGGATGCGCCCCCTCTCCACCGCGTAGAAGCGTTGAAGCAAGGCGAACAATGTCGACTTTCCCCCTCCCGACTCGCCGACGAGACCGACCCGCTGACCGGGTTCGATGTGAAGGGTGAAGTGGTCGAAGAGCGGCTGGCACTTCGGATAGCCGAAAGTGATTTTGCTGAAGGTGACGCCCGTGCCGCCGCGGATGAGCGGAAGGGCCTTCGGGTGATCGCGGAACTCGTGAGGCACGAGGAGTGTCTCCAAGGCCTCCGAAAGCCTTGCCATGTGCTGCGTGACGTCAACCAGCGCAATCGCGAGGTCGCGCGTGGCATAGAGCACTGAAAGGCCGAGGGTGCAGACGAGCACCACCTGACCGGTCGTCGCAGCGCCTTCCTGCCAAAGCATGAGAGCCCAGGCGAGCAGCGCGAGAGCCAGGATCACCGTGATCGATGCGTGCAAAATGCGCAATCGTTCGAGATGGATCAGGCTTCGCTGGCGCGCCGTGATCTCGCGATCCACGACCTGGTCGAAGCGGCGATGCTCTCGGCGCAAGCCCCCGAACGATTTGACGAGAGAGATATTCCCGATCACATCGATCATCTCGCCGTCGACAGCCGCGGCTTGAGTGGCGAAATGGTGGTGCAAGGGCTTACCTGCGGCGGCGATGCGGAACATCGCCACCACGACGATCCCTGCGATCAGAACCAGCGCGCCCGCCATCTCGCTGCTGACCGTGGTGACGAGGGCGATGGCCGCAACCGTCGCCACACAAGGCGGAAGCACGTTCCACACGAACATGTTCTCGACCGCGAAAAAAGCATTCGAGGTCGCCGTGATGCGGCTCGTGAGCACTCCAGGGAGGCGCTCCGCGAAATATCCCGGTGGATGGCCGGTGAGGTGGCGAAAGAGATCGCGGCGCAAGTCGCCGGTGACGCGCACGAAAGCATAGCTCGCGACCCAGCTCGCGCAACGCCAAAGCAGATTGTCCGAGGCGATAAGGCCAGCAAGAAGCGCGAACGCCGTCCACGGGTCGCCGTGCGCGGAAGAGCCCGAAAGCGAGTCGACGAGGTAGCGCACGCCGTACTGCGCCCCGACGGAGCAACCGACCCCACCCAGAACAGCAATCAGGATCAGCGCGTGCGAAACGGGACGCGCTTTGATGTAGCGCGCCATGAATCCGAGCGGTCGTTTGACGTAAAGACAAAGATCGTCCATTCGAGCCGCCTTTCGATCCGATAGCTTGATCGCCGAGGCCGCTTGGGGACGCGACCTACCGATTGGCAGAGGGTGCACTTGCGGGCTGCAAGGACGACGCGCCGAATTCGCAACGCGTCGGGTGGGAATAGGTTTCTCAGGTTCGCGCAAGCTCCGGATCAGCTCCGGCCGCTTGGCTGTTCAGCGATGCCGTGGGATGGGAAATTTGAATTTCAATTCGTCGCCTCCTCGCTCCTGGTATGGTTTGCTTATGAGAGCGCTTCATTTGCCTGAAGCGCCTCCCCCCAATTCATATCGCGATATAAGCTTTGTGACAGCTTGCATAACACGAAGTTTTCGGGCGCCTCAAGGCTTTGTGAGCAAACATTACTGTATCGACCCGTTTTCGAGTTTGATCGACCAAGTACATCGACCAAGTACATGGCAGATAAGTACATGATAAAGCGAGGCACAGCACGTCCTTGCGTTTCAAAATTATCCGCCGCGCTACCTGAACATCCGCTGACCCTTCATCTCCCCTTCACATGGCTGCCCTCTGAAGGTTGCATGTCCGCCGGCAATCAAGACTCGTTCAGCCGGCTCCCGGGGAGATCCTTCGGTCCTCCGGCGGCCCCGTTTCCGGCATTCGCAACAGCAAGAGAAGAAGCCCGCAAATTCCGGCGCTCGACAAGCTCAAAAGCGCGACGGGGCCCCCGAAATGATCGGCAAGATAGCCTGCGATCGTGGTGCTGAGCGAGGCGCCGATGCCGACCCCCGTTCCGACTACCCCTTGAGCCAAGTTGAATCGGCCTGTGTCGCGCGTCAGGTCCGCCACGACCACCGGC
>Ga0213876_10002733_pt1 | contig 10284 bp, 6 predicted proteins | sample BarmaccomBMRX_R9_FD_160113 | JGI IMG/M metagenome (GOLD analysis project Ga0213876, IMG submission 160113) | Root-associated microbial communities from Barbacenia macrantha in rupestrian grasslands, the National Park of Serra do Cipo, Brazil - RX_R9 | ecosystem: Host-associated > Plants > Roots...
CGGCTCCTTCCTGCTGCTGGGCAAGGCCGATGCAGACCGGGCGGTCGTTCAGTCGCCTACGGAGCCGCGGCCGCGCCTGATCTCCAGAGACGAACTGACGGCGATCTGGGATGGCCGACTAATCCTCATGGCCCGCCGTGCGGGGTTGGCCGAAATGGCGCGCCGCTTCGACGTCACTTGGTTCCTGGGTGCCATTCACAAATACCGCTACATTCTTGCCAGGGTCCTGATCGCCTCCTTCTTTCTCCAGTTGTTCGCGCTGATCTCACCCCTGTTCTTTCAGGTTGTGATCGACAAGGTCCTAGTTCACCGCAGCCTCAGCACGCTCGACGTCCTGCTCATCGGTCTCGTCACCATCTCGATCTTCGAAACCTTGCTGGGCTTTTTGCGTACCTATGTGTTCGCGCATACCACCAATCGTATCGATGTAGAGCTGGGCGCGCGGCTGTTCCGTCATCTGCTCGCGCTGCCGATCACCTATTTTCAGGCGCGGCGCGTCGGCGATTCCGTCGCGCGCGTGCGCGAGCTCGAGAACATCCGCAACTTTCTGACCAGCTCCGCGCTAACCCTGATCATCGACCTCTTCTTCACATTCGTCTTTCTGGGGGTGATGTTCGTCTATTCGCCACTACTGACCTTCGTCGTGCTGGCATCTTTTCCGTTCTATATTGGTATCTCGGTCTTTGCGACGCCCCTGTTCCGACGCCGGCTTGACGAGAAGTTCGAGCGTGGCGCCGAGAATCAAGCCTTCTTGGTCGAGAGCGTCACCGGCATCGAAACGCTGAAGGCCATGGCAATCGAGCCACAGATGCAGCGCCGCTGGGAGGAGCAGCTCGCAGGCTATGTGACGGCAAGCTTCCGGGTTCTTAGTCTCAACAACGGCGCAAGCCAGTTGGTACAACTCGTCAACAAGCTCTCGACGGCCGCGACGCTCTATATAGGTGCCAAGCTCGTGATCGACGGGGCACTTAGCGTCGGCGAGCTTGTCGCCTTCAACATGATGGCTGGTAGGGTCAGCGCGCCGGTACTGCGGCTCGCCCAGATCTGGCAGGACTTTCATCAGGCGCGGCTTTCGATCGCGCGTCTGGGAGACATCCTCAATACCACTCCGGAGGCCATCTACAATCCGACCCAAACGGCGCTGCCGCTGATCCGCGGCGACATTACCTTCGAGCACGTCACCTTTCGATATCGCATCGACGGCCCCGCTATTCTTCAGGATGTAAATCTCAGCCTCTCGGCCGGCAAGGTCGTCGGCATCGTGGGGGCTTCCGGCTCAGGCAAGAGCACGCTGACCAAGCTCGTGCAGCGCCTCTATGTGCCCGAAACCGGCCGGGTCATCATCGATGGGATCGACCTTGCCATGGTCGATCCGGCTTGGCTGCGCCGGCAGATCGGCGTCGTGTTGCAGGAGAATGTTCTGTTCAATCGCTCGGTCCGAGACAATATAGCGCTCGCCGATCTTGCCATGCCGGCCGAAAAAGTGGTCGCGGCGGCAAAGCTCGCCGGAGCGCACGAATTCATCCTGGAATTGCCGCACGGCTATGACACGGTTCTGGGCGAGCGCGGATCAAGCCTGTCGGGCGGTCAGCGACAGCGCATTGCCATTGCTCGCGCGCTGACGACCGATCCGAGCATTCTTATTTTCGACGAGGCAACCAGCGCGCTCGACTATGAGAGCGAGCGCATCATTCAGCAGAACATGCCGGCGATCTCGACCGGACGAACCGTACTGATCATTGCACATCGACTCTCGACGGTCCGTCATGCCGATCGCATCATTACTGTCGATCGCGGCCGTATTGTCGAGGACGGCACTCATGACGAACTGATCAGAACAGGCGGGCGGTACGCCTCGTTATTCCGGCTTCAGGCGGGCATCCATGAAGTCCGCTGAAGCCGCACATGGCGCGCTGGCGCCTGCCAGAAAACCGCGGCGGGAAGATCTGGCGTTTTTGCCGGCCGCGCTTGAGATCGTCGAGACGCCGGCGCCGCCCCTTGCCGGTGCCATTGGTGGCAGTCTTATCGCGCTGTTCTGTATCGCGCTTGCGTGGGCCGCACTCGGCCATATCGACATCATCGCCGCGGCCACCGGCAAGGTCGTTCCGAGCGGCCGCACGAAAGTCGTTCAGCCCTTCGAGACCGGGGTCGTCCGCGCGATCAGGGTGCGCGACGGCCAGAAGGTCACTGCTGGCGATCTCCTGATCGTACTCGATCAGACCATGAATGAGGCCGAGATCCAGCACCTGCGCGCTGATCTCGTTGCCGCCGAACTCGACGTCGCGCGCCTTACGGCTGCCCTGAGCGATAATTCCGATCCGGTTGCAAGTTTCCGCGCGCCAGCCGGCATCGATCCGGATCTCGTCGAGGTTCACCGGAGATTTCTCATCCACCAGCTTGAGGAACAGCGCGCGAAGCGCGCTGCGCTTGATCGCCAGAAGTCCCAAAAGGAGGCGGAACTTGCCACCGCCGGCGCGTCGATCGAGAAACTCGAGGCCGTGCTACCCATCATGCAGGAGCGCGTCAAGATCCGCGAGCAGCTCTACGCCCATGAGACCGGATCGAAGGTCAGTTATCTTGAAATCCTCCAGGCCTACACCGAGACCAAGCAGGAGCTTGCCGTCCAAAAGAGCCGCGCGGAGGAAGCGAAGGCGGCAGTGGCAGCGATTATCGAGACAAGAGCCCAGACGGAGGAGGAATTCCACAGGACCCTGTTCGGCGAACTGGTCGATGCCCGGCGCAAGGCGGCTGGACTTCGGGAGGATGTCGTCAAGGCGCGCCAGAGAGCCGAGTTGCAGCGCCTGACAGCGCCGGTCAGCGGAACAGTCCAGCAGCTTGCGGTGCATACCGTTGGAGGCGTTGTAACGCCCGCGCAGGTCCTGCTCGTGGTGGTACCGGATGATAGTCATCTTGAAGTAGAGGCGATGGTCTCCAACCGAGATATCGGCTTTGTCCGCGCCGGCCAGGACGTCGAGATCAAGGTCGATACTTTCAGCTTCACTCGCTACGGGTTGATTCATGGACGCGTTCTCGGTGTCTCCCGTGATGCCATCGTCCGAGAACGACCGCAGGACAAAACCGGTAGTGGCCCATCAGGCGCTGAGACGGACAGCAGCGAGCCGAAAGGTCAGGAGCTTGTCTATGCCGCGCGCGTGTCTCTCGCGACGACGGAGATGAACGTCGAAGAGAACACGGTGAACTTGTCGCCCGGCATGGCCGTGACGGTCGAGATTAAGACGGGCTCGCGGAGCGTGATCTCGTACCTCCTCTCGCCACTCCTTCGCTACAAACAAGAGAGCTTGCGGGAGCGGTAGCGCATGCGCGTGATTGTTATTCGAAGCAGAGACGGGGATGGGGACAGTCAGGGATGACGAACGCTGTAGAATTATCTGCGTCAATTATCGATTCACAGGCTGTTTTTGCTCGTGCTTCCGAGCTGCACGCGGCCGGCGAGTTTGCCCAGGCCGAGTCGATGCTACGCGATGCCATCGCGCGTGACCCCAGCAATGTAAGCTTGCGCAATGCGCGCGGGGTGATGTTTGCAGGGCTGAAGCGCCATCTCGATGCGGTCTGGTGCTATCGTGACGCTCTAGCCTATGACGGGAATGCCGTTGGCGTCTGGACCAATCTCGGCAATTCGCTGACGCACCTCAACTATATCAAATCCGCGATTGCCTCCCATCGCCGCGCGATTGAATTGTCGGAGGGCAGCGATGCCCTTCTTTACCATAATCTAGGAACCTCGCTTGCAGAGGCAGGACAGCACGGCGAAGCGGTGATCGCCTTCAGCCATGCCATCAAACTCAAGCCCGATTACCACACCGCCCGATGGGATCGTGCCTTGAGCTATCTCTATTTGGGTAACTTTGCCCAAGGCTGGCTTGACTACGAGACCCGCAAGATAACAGGCCAGTTGCCCGCGCGAGAGCTCCCTGGCAGCGAATGGAATGGTCAGCCATATCCCGGAAAGCGGCTGGTGCTGGTGACCGAACAAGGGTTCGGCGACATGCTCTGGGTCGCCCGATATTTTGCGCGCGTGAAGGCACTCGGTGGTGAGCTGCTAATTGAATGCCGGCCGGAGCTGGTTGCGCTGATCGAGACCATGCACATCGCCGACCAGATCATCCCGCGGGGCTCTCCTCTGCCGGCAGCAGACTTTCATTGCTACATCTGTAGCTTGCCAGGGCTGTTTACGCAGGATTTTGCGTCGATTCCCACCATGCCCTATTTCTCTGCACCGAAGGATCGAACGGGCAAGTTCGCCTCGTTACTTGCGGCGGCCGGGGATCGCTTGAAGGTCGGAATTGTCTGGTCAGGCAGCGTCACGTTCGGCAAGAACCATCGACGTGCCCAGCGGCTTCTCAGCTTTTTCCAGGCCTGCGCCTTGCCGGACGTGCAGCTGTATAGTCTTCAGAAAGGCCCGCCAGTGGCTGAATTGACCTCGCTGCCACGAGGAGGGCCGATCATTGACCTTGATCCGCATATTGCGGATTTTGCCGATACGGCGGCCGTGGTCGCCCAGCTCGATCTTGTCATCATGACGGATAGCTCGGTTGCGCATCTCTGCGGCGCCATGGGCAAACCCGTTTGGGTCCTCCTCGGGCACAGCGCTCATTGGCTTTGGCTGTTGGATCGGACCGATAACCCCTGGTATCCGTCCATGCGACTGTTCCGGCCGCGTGCCGAGGGTGACTGGGACTATGTCTTTGATGCGGTCTCCTCGGAGCTAATGGCCTTTTCGTTCCAATAGCTCATTCGCGGCTGCTAAAATTACAACGCAATTTCAATGATATACGAGTTCGCGGTTTTGTTCTTCATGGCGCGCCAAATTGTCACCATTCAGAACAAACTATGTCGATGCATCCAACATTGTGCAAAGCAGGTTGAGCATATCCAATCAGGAAAGTGCCCGTTTCGGCCTGTGTGAGCTCGATGTCAGCGACTCCGCGCGGTAAGATCCAAGTTCTTACCGAGCTGTATTTGCATCTATTACTCTGGACGCGCGCGGAAGGCACTCGCAGACCGCGGCGCGTTCTAGCCCGATCAACGCCACAACCCACTCTAGCGCCGCTGGCGGTACACGCATCCGGGCCAGGCGGAGGGCATTGAACACTGCATCGGCAATTCCGTCGTCTCCCAATTCCGCGAGTACAGCGCCATGGGCGAGCACATCAAAGGAGTTGCCGATAGTCAGGCGCGGATATCGCTCGCTACACAATCGCGTGGCCTTCCGTTCGTCGATCAGGGTTATCGCTCCTTTCTCAACGCCGTAAGCGATTGTCGCGGCTTCGCCGTCGTCGAGGGTCGCATCACCTCGACCGATCACCAGATCCTCGAAATGAGACTTGGTAAGATCATCAAGTTTTGCTACCGAGATCAGGTCGGATGCAATCAGCTCAGCAACAAGCTGCCCATCATGGCGGCCGTTGCGACGGTCTTCGAGGAGTTCTGCCTGCACAACATCGGTAATAATGAAGGGATTTGGAATCGCTTGTAGAATGCGCGGCCCGCAGGCCGTAGCATTCAGATTGATCACCGTACTCGCATCGATAACAACCCGTGCCGTGGGGTCAATCAGGCATGAGAGCCCCATCGGCTTCGCTCCCTTCCAGTTCCAGGCCATCGAACATGCGCCGCAGTTCGACGCGGTCCAAGTGGAGCATGCGGGCGAGTTGGCCCTCGCTCAGCATTCCGCGGCGCCAAGCTTCCCCCGCGAGAAGTCCAAGCCGAAGCGTCGTGGGCCTGTCCGCACCCGCCTTATGGATGTCGGGACTCGTCAGGTCTCCCAAGACTTGAACGGCCTGCTGATCGCTGATGCCTCCGTTCGCTTGAAACCAGTCCCACGTGCCGGACTTCGCCAGCTTGAGCTCCTCCAGTCGTCTGACAATCGCTTCGCGTGAGACACCAAAGAAATGGGCGAGAACGATCACGTGCCGCCGGGTCAGTTTTTCCGACCCGACAGTGACCTCCTTGAATTTTTGCATGACCGCGCGAGCGGGGGTCATGAATGCTCTCCCGAAAGTGTTGGCGTAACGCTCCTCGCGGGAGTTCTCGGTCACGCCCTCTTCCAGCACCTCCGGCTCCCGCCGTGTTGAAACCAGATGGCCAAGCTCGTGGGCCGCCGTTTGAGCGCGGCGATCACGCGGGTGATTGCCATTGAGAAGGATGCACGCACCGAGCGCCTCGTCGTACGCGAATACGCCGGAGATCCCGCCATCAATGCGCCGGATGTAGACGCGTACACCAAGTTCAAGCTCCAGCAGCGTCACAATGTCGGAGATGGGACTCAAGCCAAGTCCAAGCCGCTGCCGCAATTCAAGGGCATCCTGTTCCGCTTGTGCCCGAACATCGCCGGGAAGAATCGGTCGTTCCGGCGGATAGTTACGTAGTGGTCGAACGCCGAGAAGTTGCTCCAGCTCCGCTTCGGCTCGGGCCAAATCCTCCAACTGCCTTACGGCAAGTTCGACTGCATCATCCTCCTGCTGGAACAGCTTGCGGAATTTCGGAGTGAGGTCAGCGTGGATCGCCTCCTGACGCATCAGCTCGTTAATCGACATCCGGTAGAGGTTCGCGAGCTTGCGCAGCTCGTCAATTCGCACTCGCCGCTGCCCCTGCTCGATTGCAACCAGGGTGGTCCGCGAAAGTCCGACCGATTCCGCCGCGTCGGCCTGCTTGAGCTTCACGCGGTCGCGCGCTTCTCGGAGGCGCTCGCCGACCTCCGTTGGCGAAATCGTGTCAAGCAGACTGGTCATTGTCCGCCCACTGCGCAACGAATGACTGCGGTCCTAGAGAATTCATATAGTGCTTCCATTCTTCTTTGTGTTGGGAGAGCAGCCGTTCTAGTTTCGGAGCGATGGCTGCTTCCGATTCGTCGAGAGAACGCGCTAGTTGAAAGACCGCAAGACTGAGGGGGCGCTCAGCCGCGCGAGATTGCTTCAAGTGCGCCAGATGATCGAGATGTAACGTGCCGGCAACAGCATACTGCTTCTGAGCGCGCGTCTTTTTATTGTATGCCACGGCGACGCCCGCATCGAAAGTCGGCGCAGAGAGGTTTTCCCAGACATAAGTCTCTGCGGGTTCCGTGAGACCAGCCGCGTGAACGCTCAGCCGGCGCAGCATGCAGGCCCCGCAAACACCACACTGGCGCCGGTGATTATCGACCGACACATGGCGATTATCCTGCCAGCACGATCGCGTCTTCCACCACTCATCATCCTTGCTGTTGCTCAATGCCATGTACGCCTTGAGCGTTTCACCTTTGGTGAACCACAGGCGCGGGAATACGAATTCGATGTCAGCGCCGAGAAGCGCTTCGAAAAATGCCGTCATATGCTTCATGAAGCGCGGATGGTTGCGGTAATCCTCGTACGCCTGACCGACCGGGACAAGCGTTGGACCGAGTGCGCCTTGCCCGCTCTCCGGCACGATGACCTTGCGCACTTTGGCAAAATATGCGGCCGATCCACTCAGCACGGCAAATTTGAATCCGCGAGACCGCGCGCTTGATTCGACAAAGCGTGGTTCGACGGACTTCACTTGGTACGGCAGCGCCATGAAAGGTTGTTTGCGACCAGACGAATCTTTCGGCTGGTCTTTCTTTTTTGATCCGAGGCGTACACGGACCAGCCTGCCACCATATTCCTCTGCCATCAACGCGCCTACCGCGCGTGAATCGAGTCCATCGCTAAACGAAAGGACGGCCTCGGCTCCCGTATCCAAATGGAACAGCCGCTGCACGGGTTCGGCAGTCGGCTTCTTGCGCTTCGTGAAAGTAATTTTCCATTGATCGCCCGTCAGAAGTTCGAGTGCTTCATGCAGGGTGTCAGACACGCTCTTCTGCTGCCAGACTTGGGGATCATGCACCGGCAGCCGCAGTTCAAAAGCGCGGCCCCATCGCACGGTCGGGCGACGCAGTATGCGATCACAGAATTCAACGGCTGCCGCCAAGAGCATCAGGTCGCATACGACCGGCTCCCATTTCGCAAAAAAGTACGCTGCAAGGTCGTGCGTCTTAAAGATAAGATTGGTTTCGATCTCGCAGGAAATCCGGCCTGCGCGGGCGCGTCGGCCGGCTTCATGCACATCGACTTGCACTCCAGGTAGTTCGTCATCGGTCATGGCAGCCTCACGCCGTCTTCAAGCCCTTGCTGCTTGACGGATGGGGGTTGAGTGGAAGCGTCCAGGCCCGACAAACGACGTGCAAGACCCGCAATCGGAGCACTCGCAACCGCGTCTTCCATGCGGTTTCTGACGCGGGCCGCCATCGCTTCGGGACTTTGCTTGCGCAGATAATGCTCTTCTACCTGCCGGGGACCCCGCGCGGCGCGGTCGCGCAAGGCGTTTTCGACGCCATCACAAACCGCATCGATGCCGAGCTTTCCACTCGCCACTGATTGCACGACGTGATCAAGGATCAGGCGCCGCATCGGGTATCCGGCGGAAAGCTCCCGTCGCGCGGCTTCTAGTTCGACCGACTTGTCCTGTCCAAACATGTCGGTCTGCCGGGCGTCGCCCAAAATCGAACGGATGGAACGGACGACGTCGCCACAGCGTTCGTCGCGCCACGTCTCTTCCAATGCCGGGACGACACGTCCGGCGACTTCATCGGACTCAAAAGCAGCTTTGTGCGCCCACTCGGCAAACTTCTTCCAGGCAGGCGTCATATTCAGACTTTTGTACGGACCATCACTCATGGCGATTCTCCATGTCAAAATACATTATAAGAAATCTGACAATGTCAAATTCTGGCGGATGCCCACAAGGCCGTCCAATCCAGGCAGAAGCGAAACCCGCGCCCGTCGCCTAGCGGGATACAGCGTCAAATCATGCGCATGGGATACCCAGATCCACCGCGGCATGCCACGTAAACAGCTGTTTTCATGACAGGAATCGACGTTCGCGCGCGATCCGCCTGTCTGCTGGGTCTGTGATGAAAAAGCCCGGAAGCGCTCGGGTCCGGGCTCGTGGGAATTTAATGTTCTCAGAGGGTTAACCGACCTAAACCCGCCTTTAACTAAGTCGATATAGGGATTTGCTATTGCAATTCCTAAGGGAACGCGGAATCATCGCGTCGCGTTTGCTGGTTATGTCAAGTACGGTTGAAGAGAAAGCTCGAGACGAAATCGTGTTTGCGCTCCGAAATATCGCACGCAAAAGCGCGAATGCAGGTGCGTCCGAGTTCCGTGTCGAAGCTAGCGATGCCCCACGCCTAGCTGTGCGCGTCGAAGAACAAGACTTGGATGCAGCGATCGACGACATGATCGAGCGCTTTCCGAAGACCTTGGAACATCTTGCCAAGTGAACCAGTTTGGCTGACCGAACAGCAGGTCATACGAATAAACGAAAGGCTCGTCGAACAAACCGGCGAGCCTCATTTGTTATTGCATCCGGGGTTGCTGTCCAGTGGCATGGCTCGGCCAGTTAACCGCTGGGCTTACGGAGAGCAGGATATTGCTAACCTCGCGGGCATTCTCTTGTTGGGCATCGGGATGAATCATCCGTTCCAACAAGGAAACAAACGAACTGCTCTCACCGCGGCAAAGGTTTTTCTTCAGTTTAACGGGTACAGCTTCGTCGCACCCGACGGTGAGCCTCTAGGTGCATTTGTGGAGCGCTCGATAATCGGCATGATTTCCGAGAGCGCTTTTCTGAAGGCGATGCGAAGCTGTGCAATCCTCACGGAGGAATGGCAGGCCTTTCAGAGAGGCTAAGCGCGCTGTGGAGGTGCTTCGTCCTCCGGCAAATCAATGCGGTTTCGCGATCTCGCGTTCGCCTGCGAGGCTGACCATAAAAAATGCCATGCGCTAAAAGTAGAAATTCGCGAGCAATTTCAATGCTGATTCTACTGTCCAGTCCCTCCGCGTAAAATATTCTGCTTCCGTTTTTCGTAAATATGTGATCTGCTCCCGCCGTCCCGTGCTCATCTGAGGGGCGCTTCGCGGTCGTCACGGACGTGGAGCGCGGGATGCGATGGACGCGGCGGTGTCGCTGGACGAGCGATGCTGGCCCGCTTTCGCCAAAGCTGCGGCGGACCGGTACCGGGGCTGTCGCGTGTCTCTGGAGGAGGCGTCCGCGTACGGCAAAGCCGTGTGGTCCTGGCACCCCGACGCTGGTGCCAAGCGGCGCGAACCTTGGTTTCGCGCGGCGATGGGGGCAAGAAAGCCCGGTCCCCAGGGAGCAACTGTGCTGAGAGGTAGACCGGCGATCGGCCGGCCTCAAGGCTGGCGCGAGACGCGCCCCCGCCTTCGGCGGCTGAAGGCCTTGACCCCGTCCGCTCGCCGGTCT
>Ga0213876_10002734_pt1 | contig 10278 bp, 11 predicted proteins | sample BarmaccomBMRX_R9_FD_160113 | JGI IMG/M metagenome (GOLD analysis project Ga0213876, IMG submission 160113) | Root-associated microbial communities from Barbacenia macrantha in rupestrian grasslands, the National Park of Serra do Cipo, Brazil - RX_R9 | ecosystem: Host-associated > Plants > Roots...
CGCGGCGGCTGCCCTGATAGATCGGATCGTGAACGCTACCTAGGAGCGGATTGATCGTTTCGCGCGGATCCCAGCGCAGCGTCGTTCCGCTCGCCTCGACGAAGGGCGCGTCCTTCGCAAACGGCGCGTAGGGTCGCGACTTCGCAACTTCGAGCACGAGCCGCGCCACCGTCGTCTTTCCGACGCCGGGAGGCCCATAGAGAATCGTGTGTTGCGGATACGGCGAGCTGATCTTGGCGAGCAGCGCGCGCACCGCGCCCTCCTGCCCGATGACGTCGCGCAGCGTCTGAGGGCGCAGTTGCTGCAGGGCCGAAGCGGCGAGCCGGCGCTGCGACAACGCCTGCAGCTCTTCGAGTTTGGCTTGCGACGCCGGCGTCTCGGGACCGCTCGTCTCGCGTAGCGCCTCGAGCTTGAGGTCCTTGACGTACTCCTGATGGCGCTCGGTCATTTTCTCGTTGACGCGGCGCTCGATCGCATCTTGTGCGCTGCGCTGCGCCATCACGTCGGCCATCGTCTCCTCGATTTCGGCCAGCACTTTGCGCTGCTGCGCGCGCGTCGTGACGCGCTCCAGCGTGGGGTCCTCGAGCACGAGCCGCTGCAGCGCGCAGAGCCGGTCGGGAAGATTTTGCGAGCGCATCATCTTCAGCGCGTTGACCTTGCCGGCGCGCAGCACGAGTTTGTCTTGGCCCAGGACCGACGCGAGCATCTCGTAGAGCGCGCTGACGTACCGGCTCAGCTCGTCTTGCGCGCCGAACTTGCGGCGGAATCGCGTCGTGTACGGTTGCTGCATCCGGTCTGTCGACGTAGTTTATCCTAAAGCGAAGTCGAAGGGCTAGGCGGCTTGCACCTGCACCGTCGCCTTGGCGACGAGGTTGCGGTGCAGCCGGATCTCGACGGGATACGAGCCCAGCGCCTTGATTTGCGCCGGCAGCTCGATCTTGTGCTTGTCAATCTCGACGGAAAGTTCGCTCGCGATTGCGGCGGCGATGTCGGAGTTCGTCACGGCGCCGAACAGCTTGCCGTTGCCGCCCGCCTTGGCCTTGACCGCGATCTTCGCCGTTTCGAGCCGCGACGCCAGTACTTGGGCGTCGGCCATTTCCTGCGCCTCGCGGCGGTCGCGCGCCTTCGCTTGGGCGTCGAGCTTGGCCATCGCGCCTTTGTCCGCCTCGCCCGCTAGCTTCCGCGGAAGCAGGTAGTTTCGCGCGTAGCCGTCGGCGACCTCAACGAGGTCGCCTCGTTTCCCGAGCGACTTAACGTCGGCAAGAAGAACCAGGCGCACGGCTTACTCGGAGACGAACGGCAGGAACGCGATGAGGCGCGCGCGTTTTACCGCGGTCGTCAACATGCGCTGGTGCTTTGCGCAGTTCCCCGAAATGCGCCGGGGAACGATCTTCCCGCGCTCCGAGACGTACTTCTTGAGACGCGGGACGTCGCGGTAGCTCACCGCGATCGCGCGGTCGATGCAGAAGTTGCACGGCTTGCGCTTGGTGCGCCGCTCTTTGACGGCGCGCTTGACTTTAGTTGCCATGGTGTCCTTTCGACTAGGTGGTTGACGGCCCGGCCGACTCCGGCGCGGACCCTAGCCAGGTGATACGAAACTCGCACCACCACCGGCCCGTAGAAAACTGCGGTGGCCGGATTGCAGCGACTCATTTCGGGAGGACGCCCGGCCACGCCCTTCTGCAGGCTCTTTCGATTCGCCGTGCAAAACGCTGCGGCGATGGATCGGTGGCCGCGATACGGCACGGGAATCGGGCTCGGCGTGATCCACGTTGGAGCCCTGGCGGCATTGATTCCAGCCTTCTTTCACCCCTCGGCCCTCATCGCCGCGGCGATCGCGTCGTACTGCACCGGCGCGCTCGGCGTGACACTCTGCTACCATCGCGTGCTGACGCATCGCAGCCTGCGCCTGCGCAAGCCGCTCGAGTATCTCTTTGCGATCTTCGGCACGCTGGCGCTGCAAGGCGATCCGATTCGCTGGGTCGCCATTCACCGCAAGCATCACGCGCACGCCGACGACGAAGGCGACCCGCACAGCATTCGGCGCGGCTTCAAGTGGGCGCATATGGACTGGCTCTATCGCAACAATATCGCAATGCCGACGCAGGCCGAAATTCTGCGGTACGCACCCGACCTCTACGCCGATCGGTTTTACCGCGCGCTACAGTATCTGAGCGTGCCGCTGCAGTTGTCGCTGGCCGTGGCGTTTTTCTCCATTGGCGGATGGTCGTGGGTGATCTGGGGAATCTTCGTTCGGCTGGTGGCAAGCTATCACTCCACGTGGCTCGTCAACAGCGCGTCGCACATGCTGGGCTACCGAACGTATCGCACCGGCGATCGCTCGACGAACTGCTGGTGGGTCGCCATGGTCTCGTTCGGCGAGGGCTGGCATAACAATCATCACGCGTTCCCGTTTTCGGCGCGCCACGGGCTGCGCTGGTTCGAGATCGACATGACGTGGTGGCACGTGAAAGTGCTCGCGTTCTTGCGCCTCGCAGACCGGATCAGAATCCCCAGCGAGGCCATGCGAAGAAGGCTGGCGCACCCGGCCGTTCGCCCGCTCGCTAGTGTCTCAGACGGATGGGCCGGAGGTCCGTAGCCAAGGGCGCGTGCGGAACGCTATAATACCGTATAGGAGCCACCGTACTTTTTGATGGGAGCAGTTATGAAGCAGCCGCATTTACGCTGGGAGCGCCCCGATTTCCAAGAGCATCCGCTGGGCGCCGAGGTGACGGCTTATCTTACCAGGCCGATCCATACGCCGAAGTTGTAACGCGCGACGCCCAGCCCCGATTTCGTCGAACGTCTCTTCGCTGTCGGCGCGGAGCGCTATCACGATAAACATCCCTTCCATCAAAGGCTCGTTGCCGGCGACCTCGACCGTGCGGCCGTTCAGGCATGGGTTGCGAATCGCTATTACTACCAGAAACAGATTCCGGTAAAGGACGCGGCGATACTCGCGAATCTGCCTACGCCTTCGCACCGCCGCGCTTGGATGGGCCGCATCGTCGAACACGATGGAGCGCCGGGGAGTGACCGCGGCGCAACCGAGGCATGGCTTTCACTCGCGCACGCCGTCGGCCTCGCCGCTGATCACGTGCGCTCCGAACACAGCGTCGCTCCTGGAACGAGATTTGCCGTGGACGCGTACGTGACGTTCGCGCGTACCAAGCCCTGGATCGAGGCGGTCGCTTCATCGCTCACCGAACTCTTTGGGCCGCCGGTGATGCAGCAACGCGTGGCAGCGATCCTTGAAAAATATCCCTGGATCGACCCCGGCGGCTTAGCCTATTTCGAGCGTCGCATCCCACGCGCCAAGCGCGACGCCGAACTGGCGCTGGAATGGGTTCTGCACGAGGCCGCAACGCCGGAGGTCGAGCAGCGCTGCATCGCCGCGCTTCGCTTTAAGTGCGACGTGCTGTGGTCGATTTTGGATGCCACGGCGCTGGCCTGCGGGCTCGTCAAATGAATGTCGATACGCGGCCACAATACGCCAAGGGCGTTAAACTTCGTCACGAAGGTGATGGCAGCGCGATGTTGCTCGTGCCGGAAGGCGCGCTCGAGCTCAACCAGGCGGCTGCCGCCGCGCTCGACCTCGTCGACGGCAGCCGCAGCCTCGACGATATCGTCGCGGCTATCGTTGCGCGCTTCGAAGTATCGCGCGAGCGGGCGCAGTTGGACGTCACCGATTTGCTGGAGCGTTTGAACGCCAGAGGCTTCATCATCCTGCGATGAATCCGCCGCGACCGCTGTCATTGTTGTGTGAGCTCACATATCGCTGCAACCTGCAGTGTGCTTATTGCTACAATCCCGTGGCGCTCGACGAATACCGCGACGAGCTCTCCACGGAGCAATGGAGCACCGTACTGCAACAGGCGGCGGATCTGGGCGTCGTTCAAGCGCATTTTTCCGGCGGCGAACCAACGCTGCGACGCGATCTTCCCTCGATCGTTGCGGCGGCATCCCGGAGCGGGTTATACACAAATCTAATCACGCAAGGCACGTTCCTCGGCGACGCGTTGCTCGATCGATTAATCGAAAGTGGACTCAACCATATCCAGATCAGCATTCAAGCGCCGCAAGCCGAAATGGCCGACCATATCGCCGGCGCTGCCGTTCACGATCGCAAGCTGACGGCGATCGAGCGCGTGCGCGACCGCAACGTCGCGCTTACCGTCAACTGTGTCCTGCATCGCTTTAATCACGACGCGATCGAAGGGGTGATCGCACTCGCCGAGACGCTGCGCATCACACGTCTCGAGCTCGCGAACACGCAGTTCTACGGCTGGGCCTACCGAAATCGCGGCGCCCTCATCCCGACGCGGCGACAAGTTGAACATGGCGAACGAATCGTCGCGGCGGCTCGCGAGCGGCTGCGCGGGAGGATGGAGATCTCCTACGTTTTCCCCGACTATTTCGACGAGTTTCCGAAACCGTGCATGAACGGGTGGGGCCGCCAATTCATCACGGTGGCGCCGAACGGGTACGTCTTTCCGTGCCCGGCCGCAGCGACGATTACGACGTTGCAGTTCGAGAACGTCCGCGGTCGCGGGCTGGCAGAGATTTGGCGCGATTCCGACTCCTTTTCGCGCTACCGCGGCACGGCGTGGATGTCGGAGCCGTGCCGATCGTGCCCCCGGCGTGAGCTCGATTGGGGCGGGTGCCGTTGTCAGGCATTCCTGCTCACCGGCAACGCGGGAGCAACCGATCCGGTCTGTTCGCTGAGCCCCGATCATGCAAGCATCGTCGCCTTACGCGACCCGCAGGGAAAAGACGAACCGATTCCCCGCCGCGCATGATCGTCCGGGTTTTGGGGTCGGCCGCCGGCGGCGGCGTCCCGCAATGGAATTGCGCGTGCGTGAATTGTGTGGCGGCACGAGGCGGCCGCGCGCCGCGCCGAACGCAGTCGAGCGTCGCGCTGAGTACCGACGGAAAACGATGGCTGCTGTTGAACTGCTCGCCCGACATCGCGCACCAAATCGAAGCGTTTGCACCGTTGCAAGCGCCTCGACTTCGCGGGACGCCGATTGCGGGCATGCTCTTCACGGACGCCAACGTCGATCATCTCGGTGGCTTGTCGGTACTGCGCCAACACGGTACCCATCATTTTCTTTTGCGGTCGAGCGCGCTCGTTCGCGCCATCGCTCTCGCTCAACCAAGCTTCGCACCGTTTGGCCGGCCACCGCACCGTTGGTTGGAGTGTCCGCTCGATGCGACGAGCGAACCGCACGATCCCGACGATCTCGTCGGGAATCGCCTTATCGTTCGCACCATTCCGGTCGTGGGAACGACTCCGGGCTACAATGGCCGTCGCAGCGCGCGAGGAGCGGTCGTCGCATATGAAATTTTCGAGCGCGGAACGGATCGACGCCTTCTCTTCGCACCCGTTTTCGCCGCCGTCGATGACGTGCTGCGCGCCGCAATCGAGCGCGCCGAGTTGGCTTTCCTCGATGGTTCGTTTTACAGCGACGACGAACTCATCACGCTCGGATTGGCGGCAAAATCTACGCGACTGCTCGGCCATAGCGCGGTGGGCGGCCCCGACGGGACATTGGAACGCTTGCGCGGCGTTCGGGCCCGCACGATCTTTACACATCTCAATAACTCGAACCCGATGCTGGATCCATCCTCGGTCGAATACGCATCGGTACGGGAGCGCGGCGTTGAAATCGCCTATGACGGCATGGAAATCGCATTGTAGGCAGTAGAGGTAGAGCGTGACCGCGCTGTTCGAGCGGCCCGTCGCAACCTTGCTCATCGCGCTCGCGACTTGGACGCAGTTTCGCTTAGGGTCTGGAAATAACGTCGTCGTTCCGGGCGAACTTCGCGCATCGTGGCGCACCGAGACCGGCGGTCAGATTTCGGCGAGTCCGACGGTTGGCGACGGCGTGATGTTCGTGGGCAACAACAGCGGATGGCTCTATGCGCTGGATCTCGACAGCGGTCAAACGCTGTGGAAGACGCACGTGGTGAATCCCTTGATGAGTGCGCCGCTCTTGTACAACGACGTCGTCATCGTCGGAGAAGGCGATCCCACGAGCCGCACCTCATCGCCGTCCCAGCCGGTTATGGTCGGAGAAGGTCCGAGTGCGTTGCTCGCCGTCGATCGCGCGAGTGGACGAATTCGCTGGCAGACAGCCGTTGCGGGTTCGGCGATGCCGACTCCGGCGATCATCAACGGCGTGCTGGTGCATCACGACGGCGCAGGATGGATCAATGCGCTGGATCCCATGACGGGGACGAAGCGCTATGCGCGCTGGATCGGCTCGATGGCTTCGATGTCGGCGATTCTGCCGGTCGGCGGGGGCGATTTCGTTACCGCCGGCGTCGGCACGAACGACGTTTGGCGCTTGCGCGCGGACGATGGCGCGCTGGTTTGGCGCAGCTCTTTTTCCCGCGGCGCTTCGGGCATCGGGGATTGTCCGCAAGTCACTGACGGCCGCAAGGTCTTCTGCGATTACGTTTCCCCCGTCTATCCCGATGCTTCAACGGTCGTCGGTCACGTGACCGTCGAGCGCGTCTACGCGCTCGATCTCGCGAGCGGCGCACCGGTGTGGGATATCGCGCTCGAAGCGGGAGAACTGCCGATCCGCAACGAGGCCGCGATTCCCATGCTCGCGGGCGGCCTACTCTATCTCGGCAGTTCCGTCGCTCCATGGATGCACGCGATCGACGCAACGACCGGTATGCTCGCGTGGGAACACCAAACCCGCGGTGCCGTCAAAGGCGGCATCGTCGCCGTCGGCGCAACGATCTATTTCGGCGATCTCGGCGGTTACTTGTGGGCGCTCGATGCTAAAACCGGCAGAGTGATCGGCGATAAGTCGATGCACACGCCGTTCAACGTCGGCTCACCGATCGTCGTCGGTCAAACGCTGATTATCGGCAGCGACTCGGGCGCGGTTATCGCAATACCTCTGGAAGAGATTCGCAAGGCACACGATTCCTAAGCGCTAAGCACACCACCATTTTGGGTGCGATGCGAACGCCGAGCGCCTAAAACAGACTCCACAAATATTGGTTGTAGACCTCGTGGTGATACTGCACCTCTTGCGGCTTCACGAAGGTGCCCAGTAGGCGCGGGCAGCGATCGGCGCTAGCCTGTTTGAGATCGGCGTAGCGCCGGCGCACGTCGTCGCCGAGCAGCTTGCCCGTCCACTCGGAGGTGCGGAATGCCGACAGCGCGTCGTAGATATTGTCGGGCAGAAAGCGTTCCGCTTGACGCAGGTTCTTCAGGTTGCTCGTGGTTCCGTCGAGACCCGTCTTGAATACGGCGAGCATCACCATGTATGGGTTTGCGTCGGGCGCAACGGAGCGCACCTCGACGCGCATGCTGCGCTGGTTGCCGATCGGCACGCGAATCATCGCGCCGCGATCAATCGGCGACGCTTTCAATTGATTCGGAGCCTCGAAGTGCGGGTCGAGGCGGCGATAGGCGTTGACGCTCGAGTTCAGCATGAGGCAAAGATCCATGCCGTGCGTCAGAATGCGATCGACGAACTTCCAACCGAAGGCGCTCAGCTGCTCGTCGCCCTTCGGATCCCAGAATAGATTTCGTCCGTTCTTGCTGACCGAGACGTTGGTGTGCATGCCGCTGCCATTGACGCCCACCACCGGCTTCGGGAGGAAGCTTGCGGTCATCCCCAGCTTCGTGGCGACTTGCCGGCAGATCAGCTTGTAGAGCTGGATTTGGTCCGCCGCGGCGACGACCTCGCCGTAATTGTAGTTGATCTCGAACTGCGAGGGCGCGACCTCCGGATGATCCTTTTCATTTTGGAAGCCCATCGCGCGCTGCACCTCGGCCACCGTGTCGATAAAGTTGCGCAGCGGGTCGCCCGGAAGCGAGTGATAGTAGCCGCCCGTGTTGACGTACTCGAACTTGGCGGTCTCGTGAAAGCGCCGCTCGGCGTCGAGGCCCTGGAAGAGGAAGCCTTCGATTTCGTTGGCGGCGTTGAGCGCGTAGCCTTCCTTCGCGTAGCAGTCGTTGGCGTATTTCTTGAGCGAGCCGCGAATGTCGCCCGCGAACGGCTTGCCGTCGCGGTCGAGCACGTCGCCGAAGACGAGCACTTTGCCGGCGCCGAAGATGTCGGCCGGCGCCCAATAAAACGCGCTCCAGTCGAGCGATAGACGCAAATCGCTCTCGCGCTGCGGAGTAAAGCCGCGAATGGACGATCCATCGAACGTGAGGTTATCGTGCGAGCGTAACAAGAACTTCTTGTCGTAATCCAGCATGTGGAGGCGCCCCTCGAGATCGCTGAAGAGCACCGTCAAGGCCTTGATGCGCGGCTCGGCCGCAAGGTAGTTCAAACGTTCTTCTTGCAGCGCGCGCAGCGGAACGCGCTCTTGGCGCTGCGCCTTCGCGCGAAGATTCATCTCCTCGAGCTCCGAGTACGGGAGCGTCAGGAAGTCGCGAAGTTCGGTGCCGGCCGGCAGGGTCGTTGAGCTCATCGTCGATCGTCCTCCTCACAGAGCGGGAGCAGTTCTTCGACGCTTACACAACTCGACGAGCGCGCCTTTAGCCCAACGGTAAAAGCGCTTGTACGAGACGGCCGCCGTCAGGCGTCCCCAAACCCGTGCACGGATCCCAGCCGGCGGCGGCCGAGTACGCGCCGTTGCTGCCGGACGTGATGTCGTGCAACGGACCGGGATTGTTAGGATAACCGGGCAGCGCATAAATTTTTGCGTTGAGAAAGCCGAGGTTGGTGCCGCGCTTTTGATTCATCAGCGCAATCAGCGCCGCCCACAACGGGGCGACGGCGCTCGTTCCGCCCGCGACCAGCGCCGAGCCGTCCACGCGAAGTTGATAGCCGCTGTTGGGATCCGCGTCGCCGGAAACGTCGGGAACGCCGCGTCCGCCCGGCGTATTCGCAGGCGGAGCGGGCACGTTCGCGCCGGACTGCCATGAAGGCAGCGCAAAAATCGAACTGACGCCGCCGCCCGAATCGCTCCACGCGACTTCGGATCCGATCGTTCCGCCTGAAGCCAAGAGCGTCGTGCCGCCGCACCCGAGCACGTAGGGGCTCGACGCGGGAAAGTCGGCGTGCGAGGCGCCGTCGCTCACGCCGTCGCTCGAGCCGCCGTCGCCCGACGCGGCGCACACCGTGACCGCGAGCGCCTCTGCCGCCGCGATCGCGCCGTTGAGCGCGTCGCGTCCTTGCTGCGTCCAATTCGACTCCGCCGCGCCCCAGCTGATCGAGACGATCGAGGGCGCATTCTTCGCGTCGTGAATGGCCGTCGTAACCGCGTCAACGAAGCCCTGGTCGGTGTTGGGCGCAAAATAAATAGCAATGCGGGCTCCCGGGGCAACGGCGCCGACGATTTCGGCATCGAGCATCACCTCGACGTCGGCATTTTGGTCTTGGCCCGGCGAGTTCGACGCGCCGTCAACCGAAACGACCGTTACGGTCTGCGCGGCGATGCCGAGCCCGGAAAGATACGTCGCGAAGTCTGATTGGCTGAACCCGCCGCCGAGCTCGATGATGCCGACACATTGACCGCTGCCGTCGAGGCCGCCGGGAAAATCGTACAGCTGCGCGATTTGCGGCGGCGTGAACGACACCGCCGCCTGCGCTGCGATTCGCACGCGCGGCGCGGCTTGCGGACGGTCGTCCAAGCCGAGCACGGCTTCCACGACGCCGCTGAGATCGGACGGCAGCGTGATGCCGCCCTCTCGTCCGCGATAGATGACGTCGCCGGCCTGACAGCGCTTTAAGCTGACGCCGAAGGCGACGTTCAACTGCGCCACGCTTCCTTCGAGCGTCACGCTGCGGCGGCCGATGCTGCTCTCCACGACGCGGAGGCCGTGCTCTCGCGCAAACGCTGCGACTTTGCTCACGTCCGCGTCGTCGGCACCGTAGCGATCCGCAAAGGCTTGGCGTGAAAGCCCAACCTCCGTCGGCGGTTGCGGGGCCTTGGAGCGCAGAATCAGGGTAACGCTCGCGGACTCGCTCGGGTCCGCGTCGCCGAGCACCCGCGTCCCGGGCAAATGCGCGCGTTCGCTTCCGGGTACGACCCATCGTTGTGCCACGCTTCCTCCTCAATGAGTTGCGGTTGTCACCACCTAATCGAGCACCGCATGAAAACAGTTGCAGGACGTCGATCCCGAACCGTTTCTGTAGGCCTGTGATTTTCGAGCGCTCCGGCGCGAATCACGAGATGTGAGCGTCCAAACCGACTCGGCGGCATTCACGGAAGCGCTGCACCGGCACGCCGCAATCCTGTACAAGGTCGCGCGGACGTACTGCCCTTCGCCGGCAGAGCGCCCGGACCTAATTCAAG
>Ga0213876_10002735_pt1 | contig 10277 bp, 12 predicted proteins | sample BarmaccomBMRX_R9_FD_160113 | JGI IMG/M metagenome (GOLD analysis project Ga0213876, IMG submission 160113) | Root-associated microbial communities from Barbacenia macrantha in rupestrian grasslands, the National Park of Serra do Cipo, Brazil - RX_R9 | ecosystem: Host-associated > Plants > Roots...
GCCACGGCGAAGCAATATTGCGCGTCTTCATCGGCCGTGGCGCATTTCATTAGAAGACTAGAAGATTCGAGGTCCCATGCGCGCCGGATCTGACTCTCTATGTCATGCTCCGGCACCTTCCTCCGCGATCGGATATTACTGAGTAGCGAGGGCCGGCTGACAATCCCGGATCGGCTCAAGGAGAACGATGGCGCCGTGACACGCGTCGTTCGGCCTGACAAGCCCGTTGCTATCAGAGATCCCTCGAAGGCTTGCTCCCCAAGATATTGGTCGGCCACCACTAAGTGCTCCCCTCTTTCGCCCTGCCTATTGGTCGACTGGTTTCCCCGGGGTTCGCAGTTGAAAAAATGCCTGGAAACTTGCTCTTTCACGCAGCTCCAGGGCTTGCATCACGACGCGCGAGATGATCGAGGCCGAGCACCGCCTGCATCGCGCCGCTGAACTGATCGCCAAACGGGAGCGCCATGACGTGCGCGATGCGGATCGCGAAGCCGTTATGGCGCGAGCGGGAGAGCGCGGCCTTGTCCCGTCGCGCGAGCAGGCCGATGCGTTAGCACATGTCACGGGTGGGCGCGATTTGGGCATTGTGGTCGGCCATGCCGGAACGGGAAAGAGCGCCCTGCTGGGCGTGGCGCGGGAGGCTTGGGAAGCGGCCGGCTATGAGGTCCGGGGCGTGGCGCTGTCCGGGATTGCGGCAGAAAGCCTCGAAAGCGGATCGGGCATTGCGTCACGCACCATTGCCAGCGTGGAGCACGGCTGGGACAGGGCCGCGACCTGCTCAGGACCCGCGATGTCCTGGTGAGGCCGGCATGGTCGGCACGCGCCAGTTGGAACGGGTATTGTCCCATGCAGCCGAGGCCGGCGCAAAGGTCGTGCTGGTCGGTGATCCGCAACAACTACAAGCCATCGAGGCAGGCGCGGCGTTCCGATCCATGAGCGTCACGGCGGCGCAGAAATTGGTGAGGTGCGCCGCCAGCGCGAAGAGTGGCAGCGCGACGCCACGCGCTATCTCGCCACTGGCAGAACCGGCCATGCACTGCAAGCTTATCGCTCCCGCGGCATGGGGCACGAGGCCCAGACCCGCGAGCAAGCGCGAGGCGATCTGATCGAGCGCTGGGACCGCGACCGGCAGTCATCACCGGAGAAGAGCCGGATCATCCTCACCCATACCAATGACGAGGTTCGCGCCCTCAACGAGGCCGCGCGCGGGCGGATGCGGGCCGCTGGCGATCTGGGGGATGACGTCCGCCTGACCGTCGAGCGCGGCACGAGAAATTTTGCCGGCGGGGATCGCGTCATGTTCCTGCAGAACGAGCGCGGCCTTGGCGTGAAGAACGGCACGCTCGGGACAATCGAGCAAGTCAGCGCGCAAAGCTGACCGTGCGGACCGACGACGACCGATCCGTGCAATTCGACCTGAAGGACTACAACAAGGTCGACCATGGCTATGCCGCGACCACCCACAAGGCGCAAGGCATGATGGACCGCGCCCATGTGCTGGCGACGCCGGGAATGGATGCCCATAGCAGCTATGTCGCCCTGTCGCGGCACCGCGACGGCGTGCAGCTGCATTATGGTCGCGACGATTTTGCGGGCGAGGGGCGTCTCGTCCGTACCCTGTCGCGCGACCGGGCGAAGGACATGGCCTCGGACTACGACCGTGCCGATCCGGCGCAGAACTACGCCGAGCGGCGTGGGATCACCTTCCGCGAGCGCGTCGCCGAGATCGTGCGCAAGGTCGTGCCCGAGAGGGTACGCAACATGTTCGACGGCCTGCGCTCTCCTTCAGATGTGCCCGGCCCGGCTGGCGGACGGGGGCCGGAGCGGGAAGCGCCGGAAAGGGAAAGGAGCGGTCCGGGAGCCCTGCGGCGCGAACCGTAATCGTAGCCGTACAGGTCAGGCAGAAGGCACAGGCCGGCGGATGCACCGACCTCGATCAGGGCCAGCGGTTTCGGCAGCTGCGCCAACACGGGACGCAACACCGCGCATCTCGCAGGCTCATTGGTCTGTGTCGAGCGTGTCAGCATGATGGAGCGAATGGCGTCGGTGTTGGCCAGCAAAACATCCCGAAGCTGTTGCCAGTCCGATGAGACGCCGAACAGGTGCCGGACGGCAGCAATCAAAAGATTGGGCTGCTGCTTTTCCTTTGGCAGCGGCATCAGAAAGCCGGGCGCCTCGCGGTCTTGCGCGACACCACGCGCGAGAGCCGCGTACAATGGCGAACGGTCGTGCGCCTCCACCTCGGCAAATCGGCGGTATCGGTTCGAGAGGTCGGCGAAGTCCTGATTGTGCATGCCTGCTTCAACCTCTGGGCGCAGATGCTGATCTGATGGCGCGTTGCTCGTTAGGGGCCGACCATATGATGTCGCTCGCAATGTCCGCAATGGGTCAAAATGCGAAAAACTCAGCGCGAGCAAATCGAGACCGCTATGCCCTACCAACCGGACCTGCATGGAGCGGGCGTCACTTCGCTCACCGGTCAAAATGCGAAGAGCTCAACGCGAGCAAATCCAGTCCGGTATGCCCCAGTAACCGGACCTGCAGGAGGCGGGTCGCCACTTCGCTCCTGGGCGAACAGCCGACATCTCTCCTCAACTACGGCCTGAGTAGACCCGCGCACGCTTTTTATGCATCCTGCCGGCGCCGGCGAACGAGGTTTCCCTCTAGGGACGAACACGATGGTCTATCTGCTCGAGCCGAAGCACTACAACTGGATCCAGGGTCCCGGAATTCCTTCAGAATTGTTGCGCAAGCAGGTCAATGGAATCGCCCTGGAGCAGAGCGACGTTCCGGCGGAGACGGTGGTCAGGGGCCGAGTCGCATTGCCCGATACCGGTCACGCCAACGACGGCTGCCTATTTGTCTCCGACCACGGTCGGACGGCGCTCGAGGAGCTCGCGCCGGGCTGTGTTGCGTTCTTTCCGCTCAACATCAAAGCGCCAGAAAAGATGCTGGCGGGCAGGGGGTTCTTCCTCTTCGACGTGCTGCCGCGCGCGCAGCTGATCGACTGGGATCGGAGCCCAACTGCTCCACGCATTGTGCGAGCCGCTGACGGTCGCGAGAGCCGCGCACTCAATGCCCAGATCACCGATCCATCGATCAAGCTCAAACGGCTAACGCCAGACACACCGCTGATCTGGCGCGAGGCGGATGTGGATCGTCCGGCCGTCCATTTTTTTCGGAACAAGCAGGACATCTTCGCGCGGGATGAGTTATGGGAGGCGCTCAACGCCAGGTTTCGCGACGGATCGTCCCGAGAACAACGCAAGCGGACTATCCATTGTTCTCCTGTTCGGCCACTGAGGCCACGCCGCTGCCGGCTGCCATGCCAACTATTGTCTGACGGGCAGGCGTGGATCTTAATCCGCTCGACGCAGCGGAGCCGTCGCAGGCCGCTTGGCTGGAAACGTTGGTGTGGCCCGAGCAGGTCGGGCGGCTTTCAAACCTGCAAGCCGCACTCCGGATCGGCGCAGGGCACAAACCCCGTATCGTAAAGGGCGATCTGCTCGGAGACTCGCTCAAGACTCTTTGCCGGGAGCGCCGGACGATGCCACGCTCGTTGTGTTTCACACCGCGGTCCTGGCTTATGTTGCAGACGCCGCCGACAAACAGCGCTTCGCCGATCGAATGAGTTCGCTCTGCTCCTATTGGCTCTGCAATGAGGCACCGGGCGCATTTCCCGAAATCGCGAAGCGCGCGACGGTGCCGGGCGCGAACGGGCGATTCCTCTTGTCGCTCAACGGGTCACCTGTAGCCTGGACCGACCCACATGGGCGCTGCCATCGAATGGATGACCGGGTGATGGGTGAACCGATCCTTGCGATGAGCTGCCAAAATACCTTGTCCCGGACATCCACGCCTTAGTGGCGGCTCGGCAATGAAGACGTGGATGGCGGGGACGAGCCAGGCCATCACGAACGCGAAGGACTGTGCCACTCACAACCGGCGCTTCGCTGAACGTACCGCCTCTCCAATGCGAACCAGACCTCGTTCCGCACCTCCTGCCATGTCCACCCATGGCCCAGGGCCGCGGAAATCTGGTGCTGCAGCAATCGGCAGCTATCTCTGGGGTACAGCGGCCCTGGCGCTAACGCATTCGGGAAGGCAGTAGCAGGTGACCCGAGGCCGGCATCGGCTTGCACCGGGCACAAGCTGATCAGCCGTCCATAGGCTCCGCCGGTGTGTCGAGCAGCAATTGATAGAAGCTGACATCGAGCCACCGACCAAACTTGAAGCCAACTTGGGGCAGTGTTCCGACATGGCGGAAACCAAGACGCTCGTGCAGTGCGATGCTTCCAGAATTCGTGGCATCGATGCCGCCGATCATGCAGTGAACCTGGCGTGCTTTGGTCGCTGCGATCAGCTGTAGCAAGACTTCACGGCCCAGACCTTGACCGCGATAGCCTTTATGAACGTAGACCGAGTGCTCCACCGTATACTTGTAGGCCGGCCATGCGCGGAACGGACCGAAGCTTCCGAACGCGAGCAGCGCGCCTCTGCTGTCCTCCAATCCGATAACAGGGTAGCGATCATTCACCTTGGCCTCGAACACGAGATCATGCTGCTGGGCGAACGGGGCTTGTAGTCGTAAAGAGCCGTGGAGGTCAGGATCGCCTCGTTGAAAATATCCAGAATAGCGCCGGCGTGGCGGCTCGGGTCGCAATGGACGATAGTGTGTGCGGTCATCTGAAAGTCCTGGTCGGCTTGCCATAGCCAAGACCCTTTTATAGCGCGGCTCTGATGAGCCTCGATAGTCCGGATGTGGCCCATGAGCGAAGTGGCGACCCGCCCCATGCAGGTCCGGTTGCTTTGGCATACCGGACTGGATTTGCTCGCGTTGAGCTTTTCGCATTTTGAACCTAAGCAGAGGTCGCAAACTTTGGCTTCATTGGGTCAAGCGCAACAGTATCTGAAGTCCGTCCGGTCAGCTCTCAATCTCTGCGACCTTCATCGAGGAAGGCCTGGACCGCATCGAACAGCTTGAGGCGGCTCTTCTCCATAATGATGGAATGAGTACCTTCGGCAAGTTCGACGTAACGTTTGCCAGACGAATTCACCAGTAGCGGAAATAGTGTCTGTGCCATATAGGGTGGCGTATCGCGGTCCCATTCTGCATGAACGAGCAGCGTCGGTACCGTGATCTTAGATGGGTCGTAGTACGCTTTGCCGGCACCTGAGAATTGCTGCCCGTCCTGGATAACGCCGTTCGGAGCCCGGACCACGGGAGGGTTCATTGCCGCTCCGACCGGATCAGTGGCGAACGTCGCATCGGCCCAGGCGTCAAACCATCCTGGCGGAATCAATGAGCCTTTCTGGTCATCGGCAACGCCGGCGTACCAACGCTCTTTAGCCTGCTCTCGCGTGACCATCCGATAGGCGCCAAGCTTACCGGAGCCCGCCTGAACAAGAGATGGCGTCTGGCGTATCCAGGCCGGCGCATAAAGAACGAGGCGTTCGACCTTAGATGGATTCTGCGTGGTGTAGGTTGCCATGAGAGTGGTCCCCCATGACCAGCCGAGCAGATCCAGCTTCGGAATTTTCCGCCGCTGCAAGATGTAGTCGACTGCCACCCCGATATCCTTGACCGCAGTCTCACCCGTCACAATGGGCGGATTTGCTTCAGCTTTTTCCGCCATTTCCGGAGGTCGGGTGGACTGGCCGTAGCCACGTACATCGAGAAGCCAGACGTCATAGCCTCGAGAAGCGATGTACTCCATCCATGACAGCCCATCCAGCTTGAGGTCGAAGGCCGTCTCCGCCGGATAAGTCGCACCGTGAACGAACAAAACCGTTTGCTCAGGTCGAAAGGCAGCCATATCGGCCGGCCGCTTATTGCGAACATAGATTTCGATTCCTGGGTCACTCGTCGCCACCATCGCTTCTTCGGTCACGAGTGGTGGTTTCGACTGCGCCAAGGCAGAAGTACCAAACAAAACGGCTGCTAATAAACCAACGAGAACAGGCGCCTGCATGAACTGGCCTCCCTTGCTTCCCGGCTTCTCGCCAAATTGGCGCAAGCTTAACGCCCGATTGAGAGGATTCAAGCTCGAAGCTCCGAACCGGACGCCTTCGCGACTGGCAAGTTGCTGGATCAGAGTCATTTGCCATCTTCTGCTTCTGGCCCATGAGCGAAGTGGCGACCCGTCCCATGCAGGTCCGGTTGCTGGGGCATACCGGACTGAACTTGCTCGCGTTGAGTTTTTCGCATTTTGATCCGAACCGGACCACCAATAACTCGGTAGTGAAGCCTCGGCCCCTATCGGCGTGATAAGGTTTCTTGAAGCGGGCAATATGCGGAGCGGATCGATGTCGGGTCTCCATTTTTCGCCGAGCGGCGCCGTGATATTCCTCTTTGTTGCAGGCATCCTTGGCGTCCTGGTTATACTGGACAGAGGTTCGGGAGCTATCAGTAGAGTTTGGCCTTTTGTGATGCTGGGCTTTTTGGCGGTTGCCACGCTTGCGATCTATTTTCCCATGTGGGCCGCGCGTGCAGATTTTGAGCGAGTCGGAAAGATTGAAAGCCAGAGCCTCTATGGCGTGCTGCCAAGGAGATTACGAGAATGGCTGTTTCCATAGTCTCAAAGATGCGAAAACGTCACTTCCGCCTTACCGACCAGCCCCAGCGTTCGACCACATGGTCGCCTGTCTGGGGGCAGATCGGAAATGGCTGGCGTACAGCCAATACCAGTTCCGACGCTAAGTGCCGCGCGAGTGCCGACATTCATCCAAGTCGCGGCCCCTTCCTGGCAAGCCTGATCCCAGGTAGGCTTGCGTGGGAGGGATATCGGCAACCAACATGGTAGTCGAGTTCGACAGTGAACCGATGCTCGGTGACCGAGCCGATCCGCATGAGCTGCCATCAAATCACAACGTTTTCAGCGCCGCGATGAGAAGGGTACCGGACGCTGAGCGTCCTCAACCTCAGCAACGTCGTGGCGCGTGGCGAGGCGGAATTGGTCGCCTCGACATTCAGCACGTAGACAAGAGCTTTGCGGACTGCCCAGCCGTTAGGGGGGCGAGCCTCTACGTCGAACGCGGCGAAGCCGTGACGCTGCTCGGACCAAACGGCGCCGGCAAGACGACGATCTTCTACATGATTACCGGCCTCACGCCGGTCGATGGCGGTCAGGTCGAACTTGAGGGCCACGACATCACCAAACTGCCAATGTATCAGCGCGCCCGACTCGGGATCGGTTATCTGCCGCAGAACGCTTCGATTTATTGCGAGCTCAATGTCGAACAAAGCATCCGCGTGGTCCTGGAAGCGATCGAGCCCGATCGTCAGCAGCGTGAGTACGATCTAGAGGCCCTGCTTGACGAACTCGATATCGTTCGCCTGCGCAAGACGCCATCGAACGCGCTATCGAGCGGCGACCGCCGGCGGGTCGAGATTGCCCGGGCGCTGGCGGCGCGACCGTCCTATTTGTTGCTCGATGAGCCCTTCGCTGATGTTGAGCCAACGGCGGTTGATGACATGCTGGCCCTGGTTCGACATGTCACTCAGCGCGGCGTCGGGGTTCTAATCGCAGATCAATTTAACCAAAACTCCAGGCAGCTGCTCGATGTGAGCGACCGCGCCTATGTCATCTGTTTGGGCGACATACTTGGTACCTTGGTGGCCTGACCTGCTCCGCGAGCCCGCAATGGTCCGCATCTGGCCCTAGCAGGACGTTCGGTAAATCAGCGCCTGCGTCCGTTGATTGAGGACCAACGGACCCGTTATGCTCACCGCGAGATATTCCAGGTCTGACCAATGCGCAACGCCCGAAAGCCATCCCGACCTCGAATCTTTCCAGCCCGCCGTCTGCTGAAGGACCTAGAGAAATGGAGTTAGGTCAGTACGCCTTAGGGATTGTCGGAAGGCATCAGGGTGCCGTATCATGACTGATCAGACCCAACGAATTGCAATTTGTCACCTCCTGCTGCGGGGAACCCGGTGGATGCCAGTGAGCGTGAACAGAAAGCTCGGCCCGAGTGACCGTTGTACCCCGGGCGGGGCGGTGATCAGCGCAGTTCTCTGCGCGGTCATTGAGGGCGATGCAGTCGTTGGATGGACAGAAGGTTCCGGATTCATGGTTAGAGAAATCGGAGCGGATGGCACTCTAGCCCCGATCGATCTCACGCCTTCGGCTTTGGCTTTGGACGCAGGGTACTACGACGCACGCGCGGCTGCCGCAGGAGCGGTTGGTATCAGTTCGCTGATCGCAGAACGTCGCATCCATGGACAAAAGACCGGCAATCTTTCTCCAGGACTACGAGAATCCGCATTCGAGCGCGCTGAAGTACAGATACTCGACAAGCTTCAAGGTCATTCCGTCGTGGGAGTTTTGCTTGTCTAGAAACGAAGGGCAGCGCCGGCGACAAGCTGATGATCGCTGTTGAACCGAGTTGACCGTTTCGGAGCGGGCAGAGCACGGCAGCTCTGCCCAGATACTTCAAATCTCAATTTTCTCCGCAAGCTCAATCGTATTGTCGATCTCGATGCCAAGATATCGAGCCGTGCTCTCGATCTTCATCTGGAATCAAAATGCACCTCGGCTTAAGTCATTGAGAGTCAGAGACCTGCTGCGTGGCATTAGCGGTAGCTTCCGACGCTTCCTGACGATACGATGGTTTCTCAGAGTTCACAGTGCCTGGACTACAGGCCCAGCCCCCGGGTTCTTCCAAAGGTCCACTCGATGCCGCCGTCGTCGCGCTGCAGGCCGGTGATGTGCTGACCGATCCGCTTCTCGAGGAGAGGTTGCCAGGGCACGAGCTGAAAGCCGAGCCCGTTCTCGATCATTGCGAAGCGTCCGCTGACGAGGCTGGCGACGCCAGCGAGGCGGCCACTGACGTGCTCCCCGGAGCTGCTTGGCACAAAGGTCAAGCCGCGGTCTTTCGCCATCTGCTGGCCCACGCGATCGATCTCTTGTCGTGCAAGTATCGTCAGGGTGTGGACAGGGACGTGGATGTTGCCATCCTTGGCCGTTGCAAGGCCCACCTCTACAAGTCGCTCAGCCCGACGGCCGATAGCTTTGTTGACATCCTTGCCAAAACCGCTGTCTCTGATTTCCAAGCGGTCGTGGGTAATAAGTTGTCGGTCGAGCCAGGTCGCACCATCGCTGCCGACCTGCCGGTCAAGGCTGAGGGCCGAGAGCATCCGTAACCTGAGCCCATCGCCGCCCTGGCTGAGGTCATACGCCTGCCCACGCTCGACGAAGTCCTTCGAAATCTTCCAATTGTCGGCATCGATCCGCTCGACGTGGCCGGCCCGGCGCAACGCCTCTAGGCGCCGGACATGGGAACGCACGAAAGCCGCCGGTTCCTTTCCCTGCCGCTCAAAGGTTTCGCGGATGCGCTCCAGGTGCCGGCTTGGCCGGTAGATGCCGTTGTCCTCCTCGGCATTGCTGGCGATGTTGCGGTCGGCAGGTCTTGGACCGGCGAGGACTGGGGCCGCCTCGACGATCATGTCCCGCCCGACCTCCTCGATCCGGCTCGCGTCCTTGAACTCCATGTGATGGACGCGGCCATCGATGCCGTCGACGACCAGATAACCGCCATCGCCCATCTCGTCTCCCGCCAGGCCCTTGGCCAGGACCCGGCCGACGATCTCCTCGCCTGAGCCTTCGCCGTGGAGGGCGAACTGGCTGACACCCCGCTCGTCGACGAGGCCGCTTTTTGTGAGCGCACGGTGGATTGAGTTGATGACCTCATTGCGGTGCTCCAGCTCGTTGAGGACTTGCTCAGCGCGGTCGGAAAGGGACCATCGCCCCGGCTCAAGTTCGGTCGCTATTCCATAGCGCTCCAGGTGCCGCACCCAGCCGATCACGAGGTTGCGGTTCTCGCGGACGAGGAAGGTCGCACCCTCACCCGGTCGCAAGTCGATCACGCCCTGCTCGTGCTGCTCACTGAGCAACATTTTGTCGAGCCGGGTAACGCGCTCGGCCTCGACCTCGTTCTGCAGCTTTGTCTGAAGCTCGATCTCACTCTGGTGACCCAATTCGCGGGTGACCAGTTCGCTGGCCCGATGGCGAACGCCGTGGGCGATGTAGTCTCCGGCAATGTTGAGGATACGGCCGTCATCGAGAACGCCGCGGACGATGACGTGGGTGTGGGGATGGCCAGTATTGTGGTGGTCGACCGCGATCCAGTCCAGGCGGGACACCAGATCCAATTCCATCTGGCGCATGAGGTCGCGGGTGAAGCCGCGAAGATCGGCCATTTCGGTTGCATCCTCGGGCGCGACGATGAACCGAAACTGATGACGATCCTCCCGGCCGCGGTCCACAAAGGCCTTA
>Ga0213876_10002736_pt1 | contig 10273 bp, 6 predicted proteins | sample BarmaccomBMRX_R9_FD_160113 | JGI IMG/M metagenome (GOLD analysis project Ga0213876, IMG submission 160113) | Root-associated microbial communities from Barbacenia macrantha in rupestrian grasslands, the National Park of Serra do Cipo, Brazil - RX_R9 | ecosystem: Host-associated > Plants > Roots...
CTCTTTTGAATCGCGTTCGATCTTCAGGATCTGTCCCGTGTCTTTCGAAATCCACACATCTGTCTCGAACGGAATTGTGTAGCTGTGCGAGCTGATCACCAGTTGCCACGGGCTCTCGGCTTGCGGCACCTGAATCGAGTACTCAGCCGCCGGCTTTCCATCCACCACAGTCTGCTCTTTTAGAATTGCGGCCTGCGAACCCAAGATGGCGCGAGTCTGCCGCAATAATGTTCCAAACTCGCCTTCCGACCAGGCCCCCGCCAGCTTCGACAACGCCGCGCGCTCGTGATTGTTCTGCTTGATGTCGGAGTAACGCTCTACTCCGTTCTCAAAGGAAACCTTACTCGTCACGATATCGATTTGATGTGCCTTGTCGCCCTCGAGCGTCCCCTTGTAGCGCTGGATCTGCTCGTCGCACACGAACGATTGCAGATCCGTATAGAGCAGCTCATTTGCCAATTGCGCACGGGCTATCAATTCATTGCCGGGCGTTGCAGCCGGTAGAGGAAGCGGCCCTGGCGTATCCAGTTTTGCCGGTGCGCCTGCCGCCGCCGGCGCAGTGATTGTCGTGGCTGGCGGTATGGGCCTTCGCTGCCACACAAAATATGCCGTGCTGGCGGCGGACAAAATCAACAATATCCATACAGGTAGTCCGACTCGCTTCCGCGGACGCTGGTCTCCATTCTTGCCAGTCGATCGGCGACGCCATCTCGGCCTCATGTTCCCCAGGGCCGCGTAAAAAGGCCACTCACGCTCTCGAATATGCATATACGCCTCATGGAAGGCGGGTCTTCTGTACGTCACCTATATTCGGCCCCGCCGACACTCACGTTATCGGCGAAATCTCAATCGAATTGAAATGGGATCAGCTGTCGGGCGGTAGCGTACGCCACAGTGATACGTACGTACCGCGACTCCGAGCCGCGCTCTAAGCAGATCTTGTTTAGCCCAACCGTCCCGCGTCGTTCAACAGCCGCCGCGCGCCTTCCCACAACTTGCCGACGATTTCTCCAGCCGGCTCTGCCGTCGCTAGCTTCGCCGATTGACCAGCCCACATCTGCATACGTTCGGCGTCTCCGGACTTCTTCGCCGCTTCTCGCATCGCCGTAGTGAGTCCCCGTTGAACGGGATACGGCGCCGGCGTTGGACCGCTCATCGCAGCACGAACGTACTCCGTCGCAACGCTACGGCCGAGCCGTCCACTGAACGCGCGCGTCAGCATCGTCTCATGCGCTTCCGTTCGTGCAAGCCTATGCGCCCACGCTTCAGGCGTCATCGCGTCAGGAGCGCGCAGGAAGCCCGTCCCGATCTGTACCGCACTTGCCCCCAACAGTAACGCCGCTGCCACCCCGCGCGCATCCGCGATCCCTCCCGTCGCGATGACCGGCACCGTGACGGCATCCACCACCTGCGGCAAGAGAGCCATCAAACCAACCCATTCTTTCTCCGCTTCCTCCGCACGAAATGCTCCTCTGTGGCCGCCTGCTTCCGCGCCCTGTGCGACCACCGCGTCCGCCCCGGCAGCCTCGGCCGCCTTGGCCTCCGCAACCGTCGTTACAGTCGCGAACCACAGAATGCCGCGCCTCTTCAACTCCGCAACAAACTCCGAAGCGTAGAGCCCCATGATCGAAGAAATCACCCTCGGTGAGGCTTCCAACATCGCCTCGCACTGCGCAGCAAAATCCTGCAGAGGTGTATCTCCGGCCTCAGGATGCACAGCAGGTCCCCAGTTGGCGAGAAACTCTCGCTGAAGTTGCTCCAGTTCTACGTTCCGCACGGGCGGCGGATCTGGAATCCAGAGATTCAGTTGGAAATGTCCTTTACTCTGTGAACGGAATTTTCGCGTCCAGGCGCGAATTTCATCCGGCTTCATCGTCAGAGCGCCGCACGCACCAAGCCCGCCCGCATTTGCCACCGCAATGGACAACGAAGGCGGACACGCGCCGGCCATGGGTGCAAGCAGGATCGGCACACGGATCCCAAGCCAATCGGCAAACTGCTGAGCGCGCCCTAACGGCGAAGAATTGGAATGAGTCAGCATGAGAAAAACTGTTGGTTTAAGTTCTTGCCTGCTCCCTGCGCCGCGCCGCCCGGGTTGACACCATGGCAACCCTGCGCTGCGAATAGGAAGGGTTCCTCCGGTTTTAGTCTCGTTCGAACTCGACCTTAGCAGCCAATTCGGGATCAGCGGTAATCTATTTACTCATCGAACAAATCATTTGTGGGGCGAAAATGCCTCAGGACCGTTCACAGCTTGCATCAATCTGGGAAGAATAACTTCTGCCATGATTGTGTTTGGCGGAGTTGATTCTGCGTTGTAGCCGCCGCCGGTGAACACTGCAATCAGCTTGTACTGAGGCACGATATAGATCTTCTGCCCACCGTTCCCCTGGGCGGCAATGAGGTCAACGTGCTGGAAGCCGCTCGCAGTCTTTACATTTAGCCACGGGCGCCACCAGAAATAGCCGTAGCTGACATTATCGACGTGGCTCTGTTCCGCAAGCGAGGCACGAACCCAAGCGGATGAGATTACTTGCTTTCCGTGCCAGCGACCATCCTGCGCGAAAAGGACTCCCAGTTTCAGCATGTCGCGCGGCCGCAGATGAATCTGCGAATACTCCTTATCGGCGTTGGTTAGATCGTAGTTCCACGTCCAAGACGTATACGCAATATCCAAAGGCCCGAAGAGATATTTCTGCGCGAACTCCGGCAGTCGCATATGGACGGCATTCTCCGTCATTCGGCCCACGACCGCCACGCCGCCGGAACAGTAGTATCCCTTGGTTCCGGGATCGTTGATCATAGGAAGATCGAGGGTAGCCTTCACCCAATCGGCCGAATCATCCAGAACGGTTTCCCTGCCGGGCGAGGTCGCACTGTGGTCGTTGCAGTCCAGCCCTGAACTCATCGACAGGAAGTCACCAAGCGTGATCTCGGCTTTGCGCGGGTCGGGATTGGCATAGATAGGGTAGCTCATGTGCGGCAATACTCTTTCGTTGACGCCCGAGAGGGCGCCTTGATCGATCGCTATCCCTGCGAGCGCGCTGACAACCGACTTGGTCGCAGAACGGAGTTGATGCGTACGCCGCGCATTGTAGCCATAGAAATACTCCTCCATGACGAGCTTTCCATTGTGGTAAAGAAGGACGCTGTGTACATCCTTGTAAGTGCCGTCGAGGATTGCACGCACAATTGTCTCTGCCGTGGCGATTCCGAGGTCCGAGTGTGCGATATTTCCCACAGCAATACCGTCATGCATATCTGCAGGCGGAATGTATCGATAATCTAAGGGGGAGTTCTGCCCTTCGGGCCGCGGCCAAGCGAGCGCGGCGGATTCTGGTGTAATGGCCCGCGAAATTCGCGGATGGAACTTTCCGTTCTGTTCGTAGCCCGTCACGGTCCCGCGAGCGTCACGTTTGAACATGAGGTTTGGCCCGTACCTGGTCGAGAATACATCCACGCCCTTCGGTGTCAACCGATACTTGGCCTCGTCCTGGACTGCAAAGAACTCGTCGCCGTTGAGGACCTCCACTGGATGCCCCGGTGTATCTGCGTAGGTTCCTACATAGTCGGCCAAGTGCGGAGTGGTGGTTTGGTGCGCTCTTACCTTTCCTCCTACGATTGTCAGAAGAACGGGAAACACCACCAGACGCAAAGAACACACATAACGATTACCTATTGCCAACGTGAGTCCTCTTCTCTCTTGAGTTGAAGCATGCAACGCTTTCTTCCGCTGTTTAAGACACCAGAGCCATGAGCGAAGCGATTGGTGTCATAAGGCTCAGAAGAACAGCCAATCCATCCGGCCATCGCCGCAAGCAGTATCGGCACGGAGCGCGCTCTAACGGAGAAGAATCGGAATCAGTCAACATCGTGGCGCGCGCACTCGTGCGTGCCGCGTCGCACTCCTGGCGACGCTACTTGCTGATGATATCGAAAGGGCTGCGTACAACGGCATGGGCCGGGTGTTACGCTGGCCGTCAGTACAGACCTCCTATGGGCTTCTTGAACCGCATCGGCGTAGCCATTGACTCGGACCTGTTGCAGCGTTTCGACAGCTTCATCGCCGACCAGGGATATACAAATCGATCCGAAGCGTTTCGGGATCTAATACGCGACCGGCTGGTGACGAAAACTGTCGATAATCCCCGCGCTCCAGTAGTAGGGACCGTCACGCTCATCTACGATCACCATTCCCGGCTTCTGCCGGAAAAATTGACGAATCTGCAGCACGAGTATCACAACCTCATCGTGTGCACCACCCATGCCCATCTCGACCATCACAGTTGCCTCGAGGTCATCATCCTCAAAGGTGAATCGAGGCAAGTGCAAAAACTGGCCGACTTGCTCATTGGAACCAAAGGCGTCGAACACGGCCGCCTCGTCATGAGTAGTCCCAAAATCAGCCTGACGAAATCAGCCTGACGCAGCCTGAAGGCTGGCCGACGTCAGAAGGTCCTGCGTAATCCGAATCGCACCTGAAACGGCTCCACGGGATGGAAAACGTCTGTGAACGCGGGCGAAGCTGTTGGCGTTATCTGCGAGCTATACGCGTAGTCAATATCGTGATCGTGCCGGTCAAGCAAATTTAAGAATTCCGCCACAATCCCCCATCTCTTATTAATTTGATAACCAACTTCCGCGTTCAGCAAAACGGTTGCGTTCGAGCGATAAATCCCGTCGGACGTCAAATCGCGCGGGCCGAAATTCCGCAGCCGCAAACTCGCCGAAAAGCCTTTCACGTCGTGCAGTGTGATGCCGGATGCAATCACCAGCCCAACCGCTTCCGGCACTCGCTTCCCGCCCGGGCTGCCCGGTGCCGCATCGCCATCGTCTATTGTGGTAAACCGTGCCCTCGAGTACCCAAGGTCAAAATCGAAAGCCAGATGTTCTAGCGGCGTGTAGTAGTTTGCCAACTCCACGCCATAGCGGTTGCTCGGCTGTTTGGAAGCAACCGTTCCTCCCGTGTCGCCATCCTGCTGCAGCTCGGAATCACTGTGGAGATACCACAGCGAAGCGGTGCTCTGCAGGTGAGTGGCGGCCAGCGTGCGCACGCCGATCTCCGCGCCTTTGGTTTGGATCAAAAGCGGAATTCTCGACGTGGCCGTATCGGGGTAAGGATTGGCCGCCGAAACCGGCTCCAACGTCTGCGTGGCGCCGCGCGCGTCGTTGCTGTGAAAACTGAACCCGCCCTGTACATAGAACTCAGTGTTAGCCCACGGGCCGAAAATCAAACTCAGTTTCGGAGTCGGCAGAACCTTGGTGGCCGTTCCGGAATTAGCCGGAGTAATCAGGCTAGTGACGTCAACGTGCCCCACATCGCCGCGCAGCGCCGCGTCCGTCCGGAATTTTTCGCCCCACTGGATTTGATTTTCCAAGTAAAAGCCGGCTTGCGTGTCGGTAAAGCGATCCGCCTGCGTCGTCGCCGGCAGAATGTTGCCGGTGTCGGAATCGGTCTTTTCCACACGCACCCGATTTTCCGTCTGGTACAAGGCATTATTGATCCAATCGTTGCGGACCTGCAGGCCAAACGTATTTGCCACCCTGCGGCCAAACCATTGGCTGAAAATCGTGTGGCGTGCGTCCAACCCCGCCACCCACCGGTTGTCCTTCTGCTCGAACTGATCGCCGTGAACAGGGTCCGTCAGGAAGTACGTGAAGTCGGAAAACAAATCGAGATCATAGTAGAACCCGTAAGCCATGATTCTCGTCGCGGAATTTCCGTCCCGGCGATGCCACTCAGCCTGCAAGCTGTAACGCTGCGAATTGCCGCCGTCGCTCGGGTTCAGCGCGCCGAAGAAACCAACCAGCGGCACCGCGTCATCCGGGATCTGATCGCTCGAGTTCCATTTGCCGTGGTATCCACGCGCCGTGATGCTGAACCCGTTGTCGTCTCCGCCCTGGCTGTACGTCAATAGCCCGTTGAATTTGTTATACCCGTCCGGGTGCTTCCAGGGGCCGTCGTCGTAATACACTTCTCCGCCGTATAGCAAACTGCCCGAACCAAGATTTTGCGATACGCCGAAAACCCCCCGCCCATAGCCGAACATGCCGCCTTCGACTTGGACGAAATTCTCGGGCAGCGTCTTAAAGAACACCACATTAGCCGATCCCGCCGATCCATAATTGCCAACATCGGCGTAATAAGGACCTTTCTCGAAATCCACCCGCTCCACCAACTCCGGGATCACGGTATTCATGTCCGCATACCCTTCCCCATGCGCGTGCGACGGCAGATTCAGCGGCATACCGTCGAGCGAAATGGCGAAGTCAGTGCCGTGGTCGAGATTGAAGCCGCGGAGAAAATATTGGTTCGCCTTGCCGCCGCCCGCGTGTTGCGTGATGATCACGCCCGGAACCGTCTCCAAAACTTCTCCCGAACGAAGAATGGGACGCTCCTGAAGTTCCGTCGCACCCACGGTCCCCTGCGTCGCCGACTCTGCAATCCGGATAAGGCTATCCTCCCGGCCCTGCACGTTTATCGTTGTGTTCACCGCGCTCACGGCCAGTGCGATTCGTAAGGGGGCCGGTGCCTCGCCGGTGCCTACTGTAATTGGGATTTCTTTCGTTTCAAAACCCGGACTCGACACGACCAGCCGATAATCACCCGGCGTGAGTCCAGAGATAAGGAAGGAGCCGTTCGCTTCCGAGCGTGTGGTTGCTTCTACCGCGCCGCTGGAGCTCCGAACCAGCACAGTTGCCCCGCCAATCACCGCGCCGGAAGTGTGAACGACAGTCCCTGTTAATGGAGGCTGAGCAGCCGGCGCCTTCTGGCCCGCCGTCAACAGCCAAGCGAGTGCTACGAATTTTGTAAACGTATTACCCACCCTGCAGATAGTAGCACTAACCCCAAAAAGGTATTACGAAATGGGAACCAATTCGGATGCCCCTCGTAGCAGGCTTGACAACAGCGGTTTTTCAGGCATAACATAGTTATGCATATGGCAGATAGTCCTAAATCCGGAATGCCTCCCGGTACGCTCCCGATGCTGATTTTGCGCGTACTCCAATCCGAAGCCTTGCACGGCTATGCGATTGCCCAGCGCATTCACATCCTTTCGCGCGAGATCCTGGCTGTCGAAGAAGGGCTGCTGTACCCCACCCTTCAAAAGATGCTGCTGAAAGGTTGGGTCACGGCCAGATGGGGCATCTCGGAAACGAACCGCAAAGTCCGTTTTTACGAATTGACCAAAAAAGGCCGCGAGGAACTCCGGGGCGAGTTGTCCGAATACCACCGTTTCACGCAAGCCATTCAGGATGTCTTGCGTACCGCCTGAGTAGGAGCTGCCGATGTACGAACTCTTTCGCCGACTGCGCTATTTGCTGAACCGCCGCCGCTTCGATCGCGAACTCGAGAGCGACATGCACTTTCATCGGGAGATGGCGGAGAACGCCGGCCACGCCCCATTCGGCAATGTACTGCGGCTCCGGGAAGAAGCGCGAGACGCGTGGGGATGGACGTGGATCGATCGTCTGGGCCAGGATCTGCGATACGGCCTTCGCACAATGGCGCGTTCGCCAGGGTTCACGCTGATGGCCGTGATGGTTCTGGCCATCGGCATCGGAGTCAACGTGGCCGCATTCAGCGTTTTTGACATGGTCGCGCTGAGGCCCCTCCCGGTTCCCGATGCAAATCGCCTCGTGAGACTGGAACGCAGGTCGCAAGATCACTACACGAGCGAAATGGCGTACCCATCGTTTCTGTTCTACCGCGATCATGCCAGGGCGCTCTCGGCAGCCATCGCGGTGTTGGGCGTTCCGCCGATGCAGATCGACGACGACGTACAAGGCGTCAGCACTTCCTTTGTGACGCCGAATTACTTCAGGGAATTGGGTACTCGGGCCGCGGCAGGGCGCATGCTCGATCCCACGCTCGACAGCACCATTGGCGCCCCTCCCGTGATGGTGATCAGCTACGGTCTTTGGCAGAGCCGTTTCGCTGGAGACCCCAGCGTCGTGGGCCGAACGATTCACCTGAACCGCAAGGCAGTCACAGTCGTAGGCGTGGAGCCCTACGCACTGGCTACATTGGGCGGGCAACGTCCCGAAATTTGGCTTCCTATTCAAGAACAGCCTTATTTTTTCGATGGCAGTGAGGTCCTGAACGATTTTGACAGCGGAAGTGTGCGCATGTGGGGCAAGCTGGCCCCCGGAGTGACCGCGCAGATCGCCGGACAGGAACTGCTGTCGCTGACTAACCAGCTTCGCCGCCAGCATCCAATCGCGGTCTGGGATAAAGAGTTCATCCAGATCTCGCCCGGTGGACATCTGCAGGTAATGCAGCCGGAAATGTATCAGGTCGCCACCATGGTCGCCATCCTCACGCTGTTGATTCTGGCTGTCGCATGCGGCAATTTAGGCGCTTTGCTTCTCGCCCGCGCCGTTCAGCGCGAACGTGAAATCGGCATCCGGCGAGCAGTCGGCGCCAGCGCCGCCCGCGTTTTCCGCCAGTTGTGCACGGAGAGCCTGCTGCTGGCAGGCATGGGAGCGGTTGCCGGTCTGGCGCTTGGATGTGCTGTCACTCGCATCGCGCTGACCACCTTGGACGCACCAAAGTGGTTGAGCGCCGCACCCGATCCAAGCGTTTTGCTGTTCACTGTGGCCATGAGCTTCGCGGCTGCGATCTTGTTTGGGTTTACGCCCGCGCTTCAAATTGCTCGCCAAGGTCAGCACAAAACCAGGGCCAAGCAGATTTTGGTGGGTGCGCAATTAGCAGCCAGTTGCGTCCTGTTGATCGTAGCGGCACTGTTGATCCGCGCCGCTCACCATGCTCTCTACACAAATCCCGGCTTTGGTTATGAGCGGCTCATCTCGATCGACGGGCAACTCAAACAACACGGCTACAACTCATCCCGGGCAGCAGCCTACCTCGATCAGATGCAGACTCGCCTGCGCGCCTTGCCTGGCGTTCATTCAGTCTCGCTCGTGATGCTTCCGCCGCTTGGACATGCCGTTTCCCGAATCGATACGGTGATCAATGGCCATAACGTGAGGATTTATCCCAATTGGGTGGCGCCCGATTTCTTTGCAACGATGCAGATTCCAATACTGCTGGGACGGACCTTTTATCCCAACGAGAAAAAGGCAGTCATCGTCAGCAAGTCGTTCGCGCGCGCTCAGTGGCCAGGTGATAATCCTTTGGGAAAACTGGTCGGAGAGGCCAACGCGAAGGATGTCGTCATAGGGGTCGTGACAGACGCACACATGAATGCGCTCAGCGATGACGACGCCATGGAGGAATATTGGACCGCGGCAGGGGACCAGATGACGGGCATGGTGGTGATCGCACGCACCGAAGGCGCGGCCGAAATCCTTCCGAAAGCCGCCAAATCGATCAGTGAAAGCCTCGACCCGAAGCTTGTCCCGGAAATCCGGTCCATCAAATCGCTCTATTCGCAAAGCGTCTCCCAGATCGAGCAGATCGCCGGGGCCGTAACACTGACCGGACTGGTGGCAATCGGCTTGGCTGGCGTCGGTGTCTTGGGGCTAGTGAGTTTCACGATCCGGCAAAGAACCAAAGAGATTGCAATTCGCCTCGCCTTAGGCGCCACTTCGAACAACATCCTGAACGTAATCGTGCGGCAATTCGTAGCCCCGGCCGTTGTTGGATTGGCGGCCGGCACCATCATTGCGGCGGCATCGTCCAGCATGCTGCGTCGCGGGCTCTACGGCATCAGCAACCTCGACCTCATGGCATACATCGGAGCAGTCGGGTTTCTGGTGACGATGCTCGCCATCTCCGCATTGTTGCCGGCGCGGCGGGCACTCCACCTGAACGTGTCCAAGTCGTTGCACTATCAATAAACTCGGATCACAGCCCAAGGCGAATCTCTATTTAGCCTGTTCCTAAATAGTTACGCATCATCCGCGCCCAACTCCGCACGCCCGCATTCCACAATTCAACCAAAAGCGGTTTCTCGAAAGGAACAACAATGCCAATTTCCAAACGCAAGCTGGCGGCCAACCGAGCCAATGCCAAAAAATCCCGCGGACCTGTCACGGACGCAGGAAAGCAAAAAGTCTCCATGAACTCCATCCAGCACGGACTCTGCGGCCGTTTCCGCGTCCTGCCCGACGAAAACCAGGCCGAATACGACAATCTCATCCGCCGCTTCATGGAAGCCGAAAAGCCCGTCGACGAAGTCGAACGCGAACTCGTCGCCAAAATGGCCCGCCACACCTGGATGTCCGAGCGCTCCGTTCGCTTTCAGGAGGCCTGCTTCCTCTATCAACCCCAATCACCGGAGGAAAAAGCCAACGAAAGGCAGACCGT
>Ga0213876_10002737_pt1 | contig 10273 bp, 10 predicted proteins | sample BarmaccomBMRX_R9_FD_160113 | JGI IMG/M metagenome (GOLD analysis project Ga0213876, IMG submission 160113) | Root-associated microbial communities from Barbacenia macrantha in rupestrian grasslands, the National Park of Serra do Cipo, Brazil - RX_R9 | ecosystem: Host-associated > Plants > Roots...
AAAGACGATCATCCGCGTTCGTACGTGACGCAGCGCATCACTCGGCGCCGTCGAGGAACGGGACGAGCATGGCGAGGATCCGTTCGGGGCTGCGGGTCATGTCCATGTGGGTCGTGCCGGGGAGCACGGCCAGCTGTCCGTGTGGCACCAGCTCGACCGCCTCGACGGCGTCGGACACGCGGATCATGTCGTTGTCCCCGACGAGCACCAACGTCGGGCTCTGCACCGCCCGCAGTTCGTCGGCCGTCCAGCCGACGAAGTCCTCGTTGACCATCGTCCCCACCTTCTCGCCGAGGGCGTCGAAGTGCGAGGGATCGGGCGCAACGGCCGTGTACGCGTCGCGCATGGCCTGGAAGTCGGCATCGCTCGGCATCGGCCTGGGTGCCTCGTCGGGGGGGGCCTCCCGGCTCCGGTAGTCGGCCGACGCCACGGCGACACGACCGACGACGTTCGGGTGGCGAATGACGAGCGACCATCCGACCAACCCGCCGAGGCTGAAGCCGAAGATGTCTGCCTCCTCGATGCCCAGGTGAGCCAGGAGGGCGGCGACGTCGTCGGCCAGTTGGTCGATCGACATCGTGCGGTCGGTGTCGGCGGTATGGCCGTGACCCTGCAGCTCGATGGCGATCACCTGGCGGCGCGCCGCCAGCGTCGGGAGCAGCGGACCGAACATCAGGTCGATCGTCTGCAGCCCGCCGTGGAGCAGCACGACCGGTCGCCCGCTTCCGTGGATCTCGTGGTACAGCTGCAGCCCGTTGATGTCGGCGAAGGAACCGGTGGGGTGATCCATGCCGGTAGAGACGCTACGAGCCGCGCCACCTCATCGACTCGGAAACGAAGCACCCCCAACGGGATTCGAACCCGTGCCGCCACCTTGAGAGGGTGGTGTCCTAGGCCGCTAGACGATGGGGGCGGGTGTCCCGAGGCGTGCCCCAGGGCGAAGTGCGATCCTAGCCGCTGATCGCGTCACGGCCTCCGCCGTTCCCCCGCTAACGTGACCGGTCCATCCTTCGGGGGTGGTGTAATCGGTAACACAACTGGTTCTGGTCCAGTCATTGGGGGTTCGAGTCCTCCCCCCCGAGCCACTCGCTCCGACGGAAGCCCCAGGTCAGCGTCCTGGGGCTTCTGCGCGAGGCGGGCTCGATGCCGCGGTGGATCACATGACGCCGAGGGCGGTCTCCGCTCCGGACGAGTACTGGTAGATGAGCTTGTGGTCGAGGTAGGCCGCTCGCAGGTGCACCACGCCCTTCGAGATCCCGAGGATCAACCACTGCTCGCCGTCGAACACGAGGCCCTTCACGTGGTCGCCCTCGACACCGGCCCATGCGGTGAGCGCGGAGCCGTCCGACAGCAGTGACCCCGCGGGCGGGTCCGGGATCGCATCCCATGCGAGCTCGCCCGCATCGTCGACCGTCAGCAAGGCGAGCTGCGGTGCATCGTCCACCTGGAACAGCGCCCCTCGGCCGGGAAGGCAGCCGCGGGCGTAGTCGGTCTGGATCTCGAACGGTGACGGCGGCACGACCGGCGATGCCGACCGGTTTCCCTGCTCGACCGTCACCTTGTACGCGACGAGGTCGCTCCCGGCCGCAGGGTTGGGGCCGTAGACCGTCGTAGCCGACGACGGCTGTCGCAGCACCAGATGGCGGTCGCCGGGCCCGATCGGGCACGACTCGACCACCTGGAGGTCGTCGGGGTCGCGCTGCTGCGGAGGCGGGGGTGCCATCCGGCGCCACGTCCCGTCGTCGAGGCCGAGGTGATAGCGGACCTCGACCTCGCGGTTGGTGCCGCAGATGTCCGCGGAGCTCGGTTCCTCGGGCTCCTCCGGGACGAAGTGGGGACACCGCGTACCGGTCACGACGATGCCGTCGTGCTGCGCGAAGGCGCTGACGAACACGAGCGGCGGACCGGCCAGGCGGTGCGGACGCAGACCGTTGGGATCACCCGACCACACCGTCAGCCGTCGCCGGCCCGTCGGGTCGAGCGCCGTGCCGTCGACCACCACCAAGGTGCCATCCGTGGTGGCGAACAGGTCGGTGTTCTCGCTCCGGCCGAGCGCCAGTCCCTCGATCGCCACCACGGCCTCGGGCACGGTGCTGCTCGGCTCGGCGCTACGGCGGGCACCGCTCCCACACGCAGCCATGGGCACAGCCGCGGCTACGACGACGAGCGTCGCGAGTCCCCGCACCACGTGGCCAGCCTCGCGCTGACCCGCCTTCGCTACGCGTCGGCCAGGACCAGGTCGGCGACGAGCTCCGGTTCCTCCTCTGTCGCGCCGGTCGCCAGCGTCCAGGAGACGAGGCCGAGCAGCGCGATGACCGCAGCGCACTGGACGATCGGGGCGCCGATGGTCGAGAGCCAGCCCGCGAAGCCGGCGATGGCGGCGGCCGCCGGGAGGACCCAGATGCGCGAGCCGCCCTGCGGTCGCGCCGCGACGGCGACGGCCGCGGCGGCGACGCCCACGAAGAGGTAGTGGCCCCACACCTGCGGGAAGAACAGCAGCGCGGCGAGCCAGCCGAACGACCACCGGGCGTCGTGCGGCGCCACCCGGTAGACCCGGACGAGCAACGGCGCCACCACCGCGCGGATGAGCCAGGCGAGCGCGCCGACGAGCTGGACGGGCACGCTCAGGCGGAACAACGCCGCATCGAGCGACCCGTTGTTCCAGAGCTCCGCCGTGTGGTGCGAGGTGGTCGCGTTGGCCTCGAGGAACGAGCGCACGATCCAGGCAGGGGCGAGCAGCGCCGTCAGGGCCGTGAGCCCGACGACGATCCAGCCGATGGCGGCCAGCAGCTTCTTCCGCCGTCCGGCCACGAGCACGCCGACGACGAGCGCCGGCCAGACCTTGAACGCGGCGGTCACGACGACCAACGCGGCGGCGGCCCAGCGCTTCCAACCTCTCGAGCAGTCCGCGATCGGGATCATGGCCGCGAGGAACAGGAGCGGTGCGTTCTGGCCGATCGCGATCGTGAACGACACCAGTGGCGTGAGGAGCGCGGCTGTCGCGACGAGAGCCGCCGGAGCTCGGGGATGGATGCCGGCCAGTCGCCGCCACGCGATCGCCATCGCGCCGACGAACGCGGCCGCGCCGATGAGCCGCATCGCGATCGACATGTGGTGATCGAGCCAGCCGAGCGGCACGACGAGCGGCAGCGCGATCGGCGCGGACACGAAGGCGACCACGGTCTCGTCGCACTCCTGCTGCGTGTCGTAGTAGACGCACGACGCCTGCTTGAAGCGAGGGCGAACCGCGTGGGCGCTGCCGGCGTCCTTCGCTACGTAGACGTCCTCGGGGTGGTCGTGCAGCAGCCTCCCGGCCACCCCGAAGGGCACAGCGTCCTGCGCGGCTCCCGTCCACACGAAGGCCAGCGCCAGCCAGATCGCCATGATCGCGACGAAGGCGAAGCGCATCCTCTCCATCCCCCCAAAGGTCGGCAGCTCGGACGTGCCCGATGAGCGAAATTGGCCGGGTTGGGGGCGGTATGCGCTCCCAACCTGGCCAATTTCGCCTAAAGGGGGGTGGCGCGGTCAGGTCCCGAGAGCTCCCAACCACTCCCAGTCGGGGTCGCGGATGTACGCGAGCCACGAGCTCCCGACCAGCACGACGCCGAGGCCGACGAGACCCAGCACGAGCGTCAGGCGGGGCGGCACCTCGTCGCGACAACCGTCGTTCCGCGGGTCGTCCTCGATCCTCCCGAGCAGCGAGTGATCGCCGAGCTCACCATCTTGGAGACGCCCGCCCACCAGCGGTCCCGAGCACCACCACTGCTGCGAGCCGTTGCTCGCCGGATACGGGATCACCCCGAAGGCCAGGGACCCCGCGACGATGAGCAGGCCGAACCACAAGCCGACTCGCCGGAAGCGGCGCATCACCCGACGCTACGCCGGTTCTTGGCCGGGTTTGCCGCGCAGAGCGCGGCGAACCGGGCCAATTTCGCCTAGGGGCCGGGGTGGGGGGTCAGGCGGTGGCACCGCCGTCGACGACGTACTCGGAGCCGGTGACGAACGACGACTCCTCCGAGGCGAGGAACAGCACCACCTTGGCGACCTCGTCGGGGCGGCCGTAGCGGGGGATGGCACGGTCGGTGAGCCGGGACGGGTCCCGGAAGGCGGCGATCATCTCGGTGTCGATCGGACCGGGGTGCACGGAGTTCACGCGGATGCCGTCGTGGCCGAGCTCGAGCGCGGCGCTGCGGGTCAGCCCGCGCAGCGCGAACTTCGACATCGAGTACGCAGCCATGGCGCTGACGCCCTGGAGGCCGGCGATCGACGAGATGTTCACGATCGTCCCGCCGCCCGCTTCGCGCATCGAGGGTGCGACTGCCCGGATGCCGAGCAGCGCGCCGATGAGGTTGACGTCGAGCGCGTTCCGGAAGTCGTCCACGGAGACGTCCTCGATGCGGCCGACCGGCATGATCCCTGCGTTGTTCACGAGGACGGTCGGCGGGCCGAACGTCTCTCGGGCGCGAGCGACGGCCGCCGCCCACGCCGCCTCGTCGCGCACGTCGAGTGCGGCGAACGCGGCGGCCTCGCCGAGCCCGGCAACGAAGGCCTCCCCTGCATCGACCACCACGTCGGTCACCAACACACGCGCGCCCTCGGACACAAAGAGCTCGACGGCTGCAGCACCCTGGCCCCGGGCGCCACCGGTCACGATCGCGACGCGCCCGTCGAGCCGACCGGTCATCCGTCGATCCCCTCGAACAGGTCGGGGTCCGAGCGGCGCAGCCGCTCGAGGTTCGCCTCCCACATGTTGGGGAGGAAGTACTTCTGGTACGCGGCCCGGCCGTTGATCACCTCGGCACGGGCGATCTCGGTGCCACCGATCGCTTCGCACTCGAGGTGGTAGCGGGCCGCCTCCTCCAGCATGATCGCCTCGATCGTCGCGTGCTCGAGCGACTGCGAAGCGACGATCGCGCCGTGGTTCTTCATCAACACGACCCGCTTGTCCCCCAGCGCGTCGACCACGTCGAGGTGCGGCCGGACCCCGTCGTCGGCGAAGGTCGCCTGGTCCTCGTGGAAGAGGACGGACACGACGTTGAACATGCCGATGGTGCGTCCGGTCGACGAGAACACCGAGACGAAGTGCGAGTGCAGGTGCACGATCGCCTCGACGTCGGGCCGGCGCCGGTAGATCTCGGCGTGGAAGTTGACCGCCGGGGAGAAGGCCATCTCCCCCACCCTCGGCTGCAGTTCGAAGCCGAGCTGCACGACCCGGTCGGGTGTCGTCTGATCGAAGTACTCGAGGCCGGTCACCCAGAAGGCATCCTCGCCGTGCGCTCGCGCACTCACGTGGCCGCCGACGTTGCTGTCGCACCCCTGCCGGTAGAGCATGCGCCGGGCGGCGGCGATGCGGAAGCGGATGTCGCTCGTGTCCATGGGGCTCCTCGTCAGAACCGGTCGGGGTCGGCCTGCACCGCGTCGGGCACCGGGTGGTCGAACAGCTTCGACGCGTTCTCCCAGGTGAGCTTGCGGATGTCGTCGGCCGGGAAGTGGCCGATCTGGCCGTGCAGCAGCTCCTGCGTGTCGGGCCACGTGCCGTCCTGGTGCGGGTAGTCGGTCTCGAGCAGGACGTGGTCGATGCCGATCAGGTGGCGCTGCTCAAGCGCGGACGGGTCGTCGATGGCGCAGAACCAGAAGTTCCGCTGCATCACCTCGCGCGGCGTGAGATCGATGCCCTCCCAGGTGCCGTACATCGCCTGGTACCGGCCGACGTGGTCGAGGCGGTCGAGCAGCCCGGCCACCCAGCCCAGGCCGCCCTCGGAGAGGCAGATCTTGATGCCGGGGTAGCGGACCGGGATCTTCGAGTAGAGCCAGTCGACGGCTGCGAACATCGCCCAGCCGAAGAACAGCACACCGATGGTGTCGGCCGGCGCGTCCGACGACGTCGTCGGCGCGGTCGACGACGAACCGACGTGCAGGCAGATGACCGTGCCGGTCTCCTCGCACGCGGCCATGAACGGATCCCACCAGCCGGTGTGCAGCGACGGCAGCCCGAGCCGCTCGGGCAGCTCCGGGAACGTGACCGCGGTGAAGCCGCGCGCCGCGTTGCGGCGGATCTCGTCAGCCGCGAGGTTCGCGTCGAGCAGCCAGGGCAGCTGGCACGGGATGATCCGGCCGGGATAGGTGCCCGCCCACTCCTCCAGGTGCCAGTCGTTCGCGGCTCGCACCACTGCGAGCGCGAGCTCCGGGTCGCTCACGCCCAGCTGGTAGCGCTGACCGGCGAAGCCGGCGAGCGACGACGGGAAGTTGAGCGACGCGTACACGCCGTTCAGATCCATGTCGTGGACGCGCGCGTCGATGTCCCACGCGCCCTTGCGCATCTCGTCGAACCGGCTGGGCTCGAAGCTGCGCTCCTCGAGCGGACGACCGACCACCGCGTTCAGGCCGACCTTGTAGTGGCGCTGCCCGTCGTAAAGCCAGTGCTCCATGCCGTCGTCGTCGAGCTCGACGCGCGGCGCGGCGCCGACGAAGCGGGCCGGCACCCGTCCCTCGAACATGTGCGGCGGCTCGACGAGGTGGTCGTCCACCGAGATGAGCGTGTAGCGACGGGCCCGCCGCTCGGGCTCGGGCAGGAACGTCACCTGCTCCGGCTTCGAGGTGACGAAGAAGCCTTCCTTGCGCTCGAGGTCGTCGAAGTCGATGCTGCCGCTGCTCACAGCACGGCCACCGGGTTGACCGGGCATCCGGTCCCACCGGGGATGCGCAACGGGGTCAGCGTGAGCAGGAACGCCCAGCGGCCGACCTCCGCGCACGCCATCGCCAGCGGTGCGAGGTGCATGTTGTCGACGAGGTGCAGCCCGATGGCGACGATGCCGATCTGGTGCACGGGGAACGGCCAACCCGGGATCGAGCGGAACGGCATGCGATCCGAGATGCCGTCGGAGCCGAGCACCGACACGCCCCGCTCGTGGATCCACGAGAGGCACTCCGGGTGCAGCCCGGCCAGGCCGCCCGAGATCGGGTCCAGCCGGCCACCGGCCGCGGTCCGGCGCGCGTCACGACCGGTCGACACCAGCAGGAAGTCGCCGGGACCGACGGTCAGGCCGTGGTCCGCCTCGGCCGCGTCGAGGTCGGCGACGGTGACCGCGTCGTCGCCGTCGAGGAACTCGATGCCTCGCGCCCGCGGCACGTCGAGCAGCACGCCCCGGCCGACGAGCCCATCGGCCAGCGCCATGATCGAGTTCGTGCGGGCGCCGTCGCTGCGGACGTCGGTCGGCGGCCGTCCGCCGTACATCTGGCCCCGCACGAACATGTGCGACAGCGCGTCGACGTGGGTGATGCCCAGCCCGTGGACCTGCGTGCCGACGTAGTCCCCGCAGGCCTCGTAACCCGGGATGCCGGTGCCGTCACGGGCGTCGCCCGAGGCGAGCATGTGGTGGTGGGCCGGGAAGGGGGTCTCGGCCGACGGCTGGAGCGGCAGGTCGTGGGCCAGGCTGACGGCCCGGCCCTCCACGACCGTCGCCGCCGCGGTGGCTCGGTGCCCGTCGGTCTGGTGGTTCAGCGCACCCCGCTGGTCGCCCTCCCCCCACCGCTCCCAGTTCTTGAGCTGCTCGTACAGGACGTCGAGCTGCTCGGTGGTCGGCTCTGCGAGCACACGTCTCCCCTCGAGGCTTACAAGCGTTAGTTTACGAGCGATGGAGAGGTTCGTGCTGCGGGGCGCACGGGTGGTCGACGGGACCGGCGCACCGGCCCGGAACGCCAGCGTCGTGGTGGCCGACGGGCTGATCGAGTCGGTCGGCGAGGGCCCCGGTGATGCGACCGTGGTCGACGTCGACGGGCTGGTCCTGGCGCCCGGCTTCATCGACCCCCACACCCACTACGACGCGCAGGTCCTGTGGGACCCCGACCTGACCCCCTCGTCCTGGCACGGGGTCACGACGGTCGTCACCGGCAACTGCGGCTTCGGTCTGGCCCCGACCCGACCGGCCGACCGCGACACCGTCATGCGGGTGCTCGAGAACGTCGAGGGCATGCCGCTCGACGCGCTCGAACAGGGCATCCCGTGGACCTTCGAGACCTTCCCCGAGTACCTCGACGCGCTGGACGCACTACCGCTCCAGCTGAACGTCGCGCCGCTGCTCGGCCACACGCCGCTCCGCTACTACGTGATGGGCGACGACGCGTCGGAGCGGGAGGCGACCGCCGACGAGGTCGCGTCGATGCGCGCGCTGGTGGACGACGCGATCGTCGCCGGCGCGATCGGGTTCTCGTCCTCCCGCTCGACCAGCCACGTCGGCGCGTACGGCCGGCCGGTCCCGAGCCGCGCCGCTTCGCTGTCCGAGCTCGACGAGCTGCTCGAACCGCTGCGCGAGCGCGACGCCGGCTACTTCGAGGCGACGTGGGGACCGGACTTCCACGTGGACGAGGCGGCCGCCGTGGCCAAGCGCATCCAGCGGCCGGTCTCGTGGGCGGCGATCATGGCGAACGTCCGCCAGCCGGGCCAGGCGATGCGCACCGCGCAGCGGGTGCGGGACGCCGGCGGCGAGGTCCACCCGCAGATCGCCTGCCGGCCGATCGTCGTGCAGATCGCGCTGAGCGACCCGGCGTCGTTCGCGATGGCCGCCGCCTTCACCGAGATCCTCGGCCTGCCGCGCGAGGAGCGGGCCGGCCGGTACGCCGAGGAGGGCTGGCGGCGGCGGGCCGAGGCGGATCTCGAAGGCCAGTTCGGTCGCATCCTCGACCGCGGCGTCGTCACCGAGAGCACCGAGCACGCCGACCTGATCGGCGGTCCGAGCCTCGGTGAGCTGGCGGCCGATCGTGGCGTCCAGCCGATCGACGTCATGGTGGAGCTGTCGCTGGCCGAGCAGCTCAGGACGAAGTTCACGGTTCCCGTGGTCAACGACGACGACGAGCAGATCGGCCAGCTCCTCCGCGACGACAACTTGCTGCTCGGGCTGTCCGACGCGGGTGCCCACACCAGCCAGCTGTGCGACGCCAACTACTCGACCTGGCTGCTGAGCCACTGGTGCCGCGACCTCGGGGTGCTCACCCTGGAGCAGGCGGTGTGGCGGCTGACCGGCCATCCGGCGCAGGTGCTCGGCATCGATCGCCGGGGGCGGATCGAGGGCGGCTTCCACGCAGACCTCGTCGCGTTCGATCCGGACCGGGTCGGCACCGGCGCGCCGGAACGGGTGCACGACCTGCCCGGCGGCGTCGACCGGCTGGTCGCGCCGAGCGTCGGCATCGAGCACGTGTGGGTCAACGGCGAGGCGATCTGGCGTGACGGTCGCGCGGTCACCGGCACCGGCGCGGGGCGGCTCCTGCGCAACGGGGCCACCGTCGGGTGAGCCGGCGCGACGAGATCCTCGAGGTGGCGAGTGCGCAGATCGCCGAGCGCGGCTACCGCAACACCTCGATGCGCGACATCGCGGAGGCCAACGGCCTGCTGGCCGGCAGCCTCTACTCGCACTTCAAGTCGAAGGCCGAGATCGTCCGCGACATCGTCATCGGGTTCTACGACGAGCTGCTGCCGGCGCAGGAAGCGGTGCTCGAGCAGTCCGGCACCGGCGCCGAGCGATTCCGGGCGATGGTCGGTGCGGTGCACGCCGTGTGCAGCCAGCACCGTGAGGAGCTCACGATCCTCCACTACGACTGGCACACGCTCTCGGGGCTCGACGAGCTCACCGACGTGCACGCGCAGAGCCTGCGGACGCTCGACCTCTGGAAGCAGGTCCTCGACGACGGTCACGCCGACGGCTCGATCCGCACGACCGTCGACGCCGAGGCGATGGTGCGCATCGCGACCAGCTCGATCCACGCGCTGATCGACACCGTCCGCTACTCGACCCATCCGGTCCCGACCAGCGGCACGCCGGCCGCGGCCGAGCTCCTGCAAGAGGTCCTGCTGACCGGGATCGCGACTGCCTGATGCACGACCTGTTGATCACCGGTGGGCTGGTCGTCGACGGGACGGGCGTGGCCGGCCGCCTGGCCGACGTCGCGGTCGCCGACGGTCGGGTCGTGGGCATCGGCCGGCACCGGGGCGAACAGGCTCGCCGCACGATCGACGCCGACGGGCTCGTCGTCGCGCCCGGCATCGTCGACGCGCACACCCACTACGACCCGCAGATCACGTGGGACGGGCTGTGCGACACGTCGGCGCTGCACGGCGTCACCACGGTCGCAGCGGGCAACTGCGGGTTCGGCGTCGCGCCCTGCCGGGCCGATGACCACGAGTACCTCGGCCAGCTTTTCGCCCGCGTCGAGGGCATGGACCTCGCTGCGCTGGACAACATCGAATGGGGCTTCGAGACGTTCCCCGAGTTCCTCGCGT
>Ga0213876_10002738_pt1 | contig 10270 bp, 12 predicted proteins | sample BarmaccomBMRX_R9_FD_160113 | JGI IMG/M metagenome (GOLD analysis project Ga0213876, IMG submission 160113) | Root-associated microbial communities from Barbacenia macrantha in rupestrian grasslands, the National Park of Serra do Cipo, Brazil - RX_R9 | ecosystem: Host-associated > Plants > Roots...
ATTCTTCTTGAGATCGACAACCCAATACTCCGGGATTCTGGCGCCCTGATAAATCCTGGCTTTCTTGATTAGGTCGCGCCGGCGGGTGCTTTGGGCGACTTCCACCACCAGCAACACGTCGGCCGGCTGCGCGTGGTGCTCCTCTGTGGCGGCGCCGGGCCGGTAAAGCAACAGGTCGGGCTCGGGTTCGTCGTGTGGCCGGATCGGCAACGGGCAATCTTGTCTGGTCGCAAAGCGCCCAGCTTCCTGAGCGATGAATGCCCGGAACAACCGGTCAACGATCCAAGAGTGCCTGGGTCCGATCGGAGACATAGGGACGATGCGACCGTCTAGCAACTCCACCGTGTGCGGCTGCTCTTCCAGGAGCCCGTCCTCAACCAGCCGGTGATACTCTTCAATGGTGTAACGGCGCGTCGTGTCGAACGCGAACGGACGGGTTTGGAGATCAGTGGCCATGCCGGCATCCTCTATCGTAGAGGCTACCACAGGTTTGCAGGCCGCCTCAAAGAAGATTGTGCCTGCCCCGGCGACAAATCGCGTACAGTCGCCCACCCCTCCCAGCGCTTTTTACGGGGCGCGCTTGGCCGCTTGCCGCCGCTTCCTGCTGGACGGCCGACCCGCCCACCGTTTCCACTGCTGGATGACGATTCGTACCGTCAGCGCGGGGTTGGACCAACTCGAGCACGGGAAAACGGGCCATGAAGTCGCCGGATCGGTACCTGATGGCCCGGACCCGGGGCGGCCATTGGCGGTAGGCCTGGTGGATCGAGTCCCTTGAACCCAACGCAGCTTGGTTTGGGGAAAAAGGTTCCGCCGGCGTGACGAGTTCGAGCACCGCCTTCTCGCTTCGCTTGCGCGAGGCCGCCGGTTGGCCGGGGCAAAGGAGCGGGCCCCTCGCCGGAATGTCAGAAGCCCGCCCCCTAGCAGTTCGGATCATCGGTGCCTGGCACCCGCCAGGCCCAGCGCCTGTATCCAGCAGTTTCCAGGGTCGTGATCAAGCTGATTATCCCTGAGGGGACCGGGGCGGCTAGCCCCGCACGGCTCCTTGCCTTTCTCCTCAAGCCTGCACGCCGGCGGCCGATAAGCCGCCTTGTGGAAAGCCGTACCGGCTTTCATGGTGTGCAGGCTGATCGCTCGTAAGGGGTCAGCCTGTACACGCCCCGCGTGGGGTAGGGCAGGGAACCGTCTGCTGCCCTCTCGCCCCGCTTGCGCAAGGTCGCCGCTTGGCCAGGGAGAAAAACGAGCGGGCCCCTGGGATCTCCGTCAGAGGCCCGCCCTCCACGTCTGTCTGCGTCTGGCTAACCTCTGGCACCCGCCAGGTTGCCTACTTTTGACCGATGCTCACGCTACAAGGCCAACCGGGATGCGCCAGCCGGGAGTGGAACCATATTTCTGGCGGGCAAACCGCTTTGAGTCGCTATGACGCGGCCCCATCCGCCTGATTGCTAAAGCCACGAGCGGTCCCCTGCGTCTGGTCCGAAGACCGCCGGTTGTGTGGAGGACGCCTACCGGTTATTACAACCTGCAGCGAGCGTCGTCGATGCCAATGTTCTACTGAATATATTAGTTTTATAATTTATAAGCCACACCGTCAATCGCATTTTGCGTGATTCTTTCAGTTTCACGTTGATTCGGGCAGATTGGTCCCGATTGGGTCGGAGGAGGGGGGGCTTCGCTTCGGCCTATTGCCTGTCAAGGTCGGAACGGCCAGTGGGAAAAAGGTGCCGGCTGCGGCACGAGTTCGCGCTCCTGGGGTCAGGCGTTCCGCCTCCCCTTGTCGGCGGCGGGCCGGGGCGCGTCCAATCGTCGGACCGCGCGCATCGTGGGGTGCGGGAGCGTCGGTTGCCCCCTCGCTCCGCTGGCGCAAGGTCGCTGCGGCAGGTGGGGGGCGGTGCAAGGAAATCTGCAACGGCGGGTCAGTTAGCCGTATCTTCTCGAGGTATTATGAAATGTTATGGACTGAGGAGTCGGTGCGCCCCCGGTTACTGAGCAACTGGTCGGTGCTCCGTCGGTCAATACCGCCCACGAAGTAAGTGCCGTTGGCGACTTTGGTCAGCCTTTCGGCTCGCCCGATCGGTGCCGGCCTTTTTGTAGGACACGGGGAGCCCCTCCGTGGTGAATTTGGTGGCTCCGGACCCTTGCCCCGAATGCGACGACGCTACACCTTCGTGCTTAAGCCCGCTGGCGTTTAAGCGCTCGTTTCGCGCTGTTTCCAGCTCAGCAAAAAGTTGCTTATCTCATTACCATAAGTCTTACCCCTGACAATAGAAAAGAGTTAGGGGCGATCGCCGCACCGCAATATCTCGCTGCTACCGGCACATGTAACCTTCAATTCCGGCAGGTACCGTAAATCACCGAAGTGCCGTTGTACCCGATTCCTTGAGAATACGAAATCGTATCGATGAAAGAACCGATTTCACCGCTCATGGTGATAACGTCGACGATTCCGTTGTAAGTAACCCGCACTAAACAAATCTTCTTCGGATCATGATCCCCAATGATCTTGTAAGTGTTGGTACCTTCCTGAAGTTGGCCCCTACCATCGGTATAGGAGAAGTCCACCCTAGCCGTCCGTTGTTCGAAGTCACACTTAATTTTATAATGTACTTTTGTGTCCCGCGGATTGACGGCCGTAGAAGAATAGGGTTGTTGCGATACGCTGTTTGGACGGTAACGGAATGCGAAGTCCACGTCGACTGATTTGTCCGATTCCGCGTAAACTACCTGAGAAAAGTCCACAGGGTTGGGCAACTTGCTTATCGATGCTTCTTGCCGAAAAGCGTACGGGAGGGCAAAGGCTGCATTGACCCACAGAGGAATGCTGGCGGCGGTCAATAAAGCCAGCGTGATCACGAAAGCCAATTTCACAGACTTTCTTTTTACAAAGTTGGAAATGGTCGTTTTTAGGGAGCAATTGTTAAACATAGACTTGAGCATTGGGCTTCTGTTCTCGGCTTTGAGGCGATTCAGCTTGGCGCGCCCCGCTCAACCACCATTGAGGGCCGTGGTCTCGGGGCGCCACACTCACTCGGTAGCCGCAGCACCTACAATTCGATTTGCGGCAGCCGCTTTCTGGTACCACTCACGGGCTTTGCGGTGACTCCGGGCCACGCCCTGGCCCTCCGCGTACAAGCGACCGAAGGCCCACATGGCCCGCGCGTTACTGGCGGCGGCTGCCTTATGCCGACAATCGCGCGCCCGGACGTCGTCCTGGGCTACCCCGCGCTCCTCGTAATACCGATCGCCCAAGTCGCACAGCGTCCGCCCGTCCGAAGCGGGCGTCACGCCTGGGGCGGCGCCCAGCCGCTGCGCCATGTCCTCTTCCTCCGCTACGATGGCAAAGTTGAGCTCAGGAGCAAGGCTGCGAAGGCTCTTCAGGTTTTCCGCAGATCGCCCATAACCAAAGCCCCCACCCCGGTAGCCCTCCTCCGAACAATCCGAGAATGCTGATTACTAAGATCCAGCGACGACTCTTTTTACGTTTGACGTAAGCGTAAATGCTGGGCCCCGCTATTAAGAAGAGAAGAACGGCTCCCCCGAAAACGATTTGCACCAGCGTTAAACCCGGGGGCGAACCAGCATCTTTAACTGGAAAAGAGGACGCCCCTACTACGTCCGGTGTCGGATCACTTAGTCTGAACTGAGACTTTGTAGTTATTGAATCCAGAATCGCCCTCGTGGTGCCGGAGAATGCCTCAAATTGGCTGGAAGGCGACACTACCGCTACTTGTAACGCCTTTCGATCGTTAAAAAACACCATCGCAAGCTTACATGTGAAAAGCTTACCCTCCTGTTCCCACGAGGCACTCATTCGGACCTTTTGTGCTAACACGTCTGCCGACACGCTGCCCGGCTGAACCGTACATGGTCGGCCAAGACCCTTTCCAAAGTGCTTTTCCCAGAACGCTGCCCCCGCCTCTGGACTCATGCTGGCGTACACGCGCATGACCTCATTACTGTCTGCCGCCATCGCCACAATCCAAGATGAAACCGCGAGACTCCGACCATTGGCCGTGTCAACTAGCACAAACGTGCGGCTGCCAGTCGTACCGGCGCGAATGGACTTCCCTGCCTCTGGCATTTCGACCATTAGATCAGGAATGGTAAAGGAAGCCTGTTCGTACTGGACGACCGTTGCTCGCGCAGAGCAGAAAAGAGTAAGGACAATTGCGATAATGGCTATCTTCATACAAAGTGATTGCCGTTCCCCTAAACCAGAGGGAATGGTTCTGAAGTAAGGCGAGGCTGTATACGACGACTCTTTTTATCGCTCCTGAGCTATGACGCCGAAAGCGTACGTTTTGTTAAAGATAGTACAAACGACGCTCGGGTGGGCCTCAAACAGGCAATGTGCCCAGGGATAGCGACAAACTCTACTACTCATTCGGCATGAAGTGTATAGGGGCTTAGCGACGAGCTGAAAGGTTTTCTCGCGTCGGTCTCCTGAATGGATGAAAATTCCAGAATATTAAGAGCCTTTGTTAACTGTGGCAGGCGGTGTCCGTTCAGTGGATGCTCCTACCCCTTGTCGTCGCAGGCTTCATGGCTTTTGAGGTTGGCTAAGAGGCACCAGGCTGCGAAGCTTGCGCTATGGCTTACGGCTAAAGTTTCCCCATGAAGGGTATCACTAGAAGGCCACGACCGGATTGATCCAGCGCCGCAACCATCAAGCTGCGGGTACCTGCTGCGGCTCTTATGTGGTGGAGAGGATCCTTTGAGGAAAAGGTTCCGCTGGCCTGGCGAATTCGAAGCCCTGGGGGCAGGCGTTCCGCCTCCCGAGTCGGCGGCGGGCCGGGCCGCGTCGAATCGTCCTAAAGGACCGGGCACACGGTGGGGTAGGGGAGCGTGCGCTGCCTCCTCCCTCGCTCGCGCAAGGTCGCAATCCGTCATAAACAGCCGACGCCCCTCTCTCGCTACGCTCGGGGGTCCCCTGATACCGTTTCCACAGTTATGCACCGGCGCCGCCAAAAGGCCTCCCCAAAGCCGTCCTCAGCCGCGGCGCCGGTGCATAACTTGGCCGCGAGTCAACGCGAGGTTGTGAATAACTCCAAGCAGTGTCAGAAGGTAAGGGGCAGCTTTGCCTCCGAGCCGCCACGGTCTGGGTCCCCTCGCTCTGCGAGAGCTCAATGGAGATCACCGGCCGGCTCGGAGGCTTCGGTCCCAAAGTCTGAGAGAACCACATCCCGAGAGGATCCCGTATCAGGTCGACTAAGGACGGAAGCAAAGGTAGAGGCTGCGCAACCCACCCCCAGAACCCCGCACCGGAAAGTCGCTATGTCTGCCCCTGAACCTCGCTTCACTCACTTCGCCAGCATCGACTGGGCTAAGCACAAGCATCATGCCGTCATCCTCAATGCTGCCGGCCAGATCGTGACCGCCTTCGACTTTGAGCATGCCGCCGCCGGCTGGAAACAGTGGCGCGAGCACGCCGCCCGTTCTGCCCCCTTGGCCGTGGCGATCGAGACCAGCCAAGGCCCCGTCATCGACCAGTTGCTCCAAACCCCGGATTGCACCATCTACCCCCTTAACCCCAAAGCCGCGCAACGCTATCGGGAGCGCAAAGCCCCCAGCGGCACCAAGAGCGACCACCTGGATGCCTGGAGCTTTGCCGACGCTCTGCGTTTAGATTGGGCGCACTGGCGGCCGCTCGCGCGGCAGGACCCGCTGACCGAGCAGTTACGGCTGCTGTGCCGCGATGAGGTAACCCTGATCGAAGAGCGCACCGCTTTAGTCAACCAACTCCAAGCCGCCCTGCACGAATACTACCCCACGGCCCTGGAGGCCTTTGAGGATTGGACCCTTGAGGCCGCCTGGGCTTTCGTGGAAGCCTTCCCGACCCCACAGGCCTTAGTCGGCACCGGCAAACGCCGGTGGGAAAAATTCCTGCACACCCACAAGCTGGCCCGGCCCGAAACCTACCAAACACGGCTGGAGCTCTTCGCCAAAGCCACTGAGTTTTGCGCTTCCAACGCCCTCACCCAAGCCAAGAGCCGCTTGGCCGTGACGCGCGCCAAACAGCTGCGGGTGCTGCAGACGCAGTTGGACGACTACCGCCAGCAAATCGAGAAGCTGTTTGCCCAACACCCCGATCACGACCTCTTCGGCTCCTTGCCGGGGGCCGGCCCCAAACTGGCGCCGCGGCTGCTGGCCGAACTGGGGGATAATCGCCAGCAGTTTGAGTCGGCGCAGGCCTTGCAGGGTTACGCCGGCACGGCCCCCGTCAGCTACCAATCTGGCCCCGTCCATAAGGTACGGCTGCGCGGGCCCTGCGATAAGGTGCTGCGGGCCACCGTGTACCTGTGGGCCGACTGTAGCCGGCATAGCTGCCCCTGGGCCCAAACCTACTACCAGACCCTGCGCCAACGGGGCAAAACCCACGCCTGCGCCTTACGTTGTCTGGGCCAGCGCTGGCTCAAGATCCTGTGGAAGATGTGGCAAACGGGCACCTGCTACGACGCGGAGCTCCATCAGAAAAACCAGCTCCGACACGGGTCTTGGGTGCTCAAGCTGCAGAACCCCTAACCTCGTCTCCCCATGTCAATAACTTCACGCAAAATTCCAGTTGTAAACCAGAGAACCTCGTCTCCCCATGTCAATAACTTCACGCAAAATTCCAGTTGTAAACCAGAGAACATCTCCATTTACCGGGCTTCTCCCTTGCCGCTAGAGCTCCGGTGAGGGGGCGACGGTAGCTAACTTTTGCGTTCGGGCAGAGCTGCGCTCTGTCGAAGCGCAAAACGGCAGTCAATTCGCCCCGTGCGCGGGCTCGGCCAGCTCGGGGTGCAGGATCAGGTGGCCCATCTCCACCAGCTCGCCGTTGATCATCGCTACGACCGCGCCTTCCTCGGACCAGTAACGCCACCGGAACGGCGCCACCAGGGCAAAGTCCTCATCGTCCACCTCGGCGGTTTTCTCGGAATTAACGAGCGGAACGCGTTTCATCGGCGCAGGAACCGGCTTAGGGCCACGCTCAAAACAAAGGCGACGGATAGCGGTAGCGCAGCCTGCCACAGCAGGGTGCGTAACGCGTTAAGGGAGGTAAGGAAGGTCATCATGGCGGTCTTATCGGTGCTTCTTCTGTTGCTGCTTTAGGAACTCCAGCAGGGCCAGTGCCTGTTCGGCGGTGGGTCCCTGTCGTCCGCTTAACCAGTGGGTGACATCGGAGCGCGGTACGCCGAGAAGGCGAGCGACCTGGCTTCGTCGGCCCCAGCCGCCCGGTTCATCGCACCATGCGCGTAGCTGTTCGATGAGCTGTTGAGTTTTGGGGGGCAAGGGCTTTTTGCGTGGTGGCGGCATGGGCTGCCGGATTGTAGGGCCTCCCCCTACAACCTCAACAAGATTTTCATAAAAAGGGACTTGCATGTGTTGGTATTATACCTACATTTAGCTTGAAAAGCAAGCGGCCCTGGAAGGTGTGCAAGACCAACCAGGGCCTAACCAAAACACCCATTGCGTGAACAATGAGCATCCTGGCTAATGCCATCTCTACGGACATCCCTGCTGATGTCCAATTCGATATCCTGCCGGAATCCCCGGTTCAGTCCTTAGACTTCGGCGTTGCCGAGGGCACCGAGGTCGAACTCGTCTATGACCCCTACGAGGATCAGCCGTTCCGGATCCGGGTCAACGGCACCACCGAAGAAGCCTACGCCGAGCGCGCTGCGGCCGAGATCGCGTTCGATAACGTGCTTGTTGCCGTCGCCGAGGCCAACCGCGAAGCCGAGTACCAGAGGAGGGACCGTGAACGGTTCTGAGCTTCTTCAGCAAGCGAGGGCAGCCGTCAAGGCTGCCCGTGACTTCGAACCGGCGGGCGAGCGCTGCACCGCCGAAGAGGTTGAGACCGTCAACCGGTTGTGCCGGGATGCTTACCTGGCCTGCCAAGCTGCCGGGACCACGATCGCCTCTGAGCGTCTGGCGCTGTACCAGGAGGAGCGCAAGGCGCATCGCCAGAAACTAGAAGCCATCTGCGCCGAGTTCAAAGCCGCGGCACTGGCACGAAAGGGGGTGGCCAAGTGAGCGTCTATTTGCTCTGCATCACCCCGCCGTACAAGCACGCTCGCCATTACGTGGGCTGGACGGAGGAGCGCACGGTTGACCATCGAGTTAACCAGCACCTTTCCGGCGGTTGCAAAGCCACGCCGCTGGTGATCGCTGCCCTGATGGCCGGTTCCCGCGTGACCCTGGCCCGGAGATGGGAAGGCGACGAGTTCGACCGGACCTTTGAACGCAGGCTGAAGGAGCGCGGCGGCAAAGCCCGCGCGCGGCGCTGCCCGCTCTGCGGTGCCAAACGGCGCAAAGCCAACCCCTAACCCTTTCTCTCGCCCGGCCTTCAGCTCTGAGGGCCGGGCACCCTACCATGCAAACTTCTGTGAGTTCGATCCGCTGGCGGGCCAGTTCCCGCTTTGCTGGCTACTACTGCGTGGCCGGTCCTTTCGTGCTGGAGCTGCACAAGCCGCAGCCCACGAACGCCGAGCATTGGCTACTCAAAGTCTACCGGGAAGGCTCAATCTTCCGTTGCCGCCTGTGGGCGATGGACTGCGTGGATCACCGGGCGGCCCATCGCACGGCCCGGTTGATGGCCGCGGAGCCCGACCTTTTCCTGCAGGGCGATGACGTTTATCAGGAGCACCGCCTTGCGCTTCAACAACTCAACCGGAAGGGGATCGCGCGATGAGCACCGCCGCTTTCGCCTTTGCCGTTCCCTTCTTTGGCCGGTGCGTTTCGCCTCAGCCGGAGCCCAGGCCCGCACGCTTTAAGGTGGGCGCTCGGGTCGTGTTCCTGGACGATCGCGACGAGGGGTATGTCACCGGGCTGATTCCCGGCGCAGCGATCGCCATCCGCTGGGAAAATGCCGGGCGCATCGAGTGGTACCCCGTGTTTGGGGGCGCCGCGCAACGCATCGTCGTTTCGGGATGGCAAGAGGAGGACGCCTGGATATGAGCGCAGACGTTGAGACCGTTGAGACGCCGGCGCCCGTCGAGGTGCCCCAGGACCTGCAGGACCGCGCCGCCGGCGCGGTCGTCGCCTACGAGGCCGTTGCGATCGATACGCTGATTGAGCGGGTCAACTTGCTCAAGGAGCTGATGAAGCGGTGCATGGTCGAGGGGCAGCATCATGGCACCATCCCCGGCACTAAAAAGCCATCCTTGTGGAAACCCGGCGCCGAGCTGATCTGCACGCTTTTTCAATTAGGTGCCCGCTACCCGAAGGGTTCGATGCTCATTGAGCGGGACAACGGCCATTTCCTGTTCACGCTGAGCTGCGAACTCTTCCATATTCCGACCGGTCGCGTGGTCGGCGAGGGCGTGGGCGCAGGCTCGACGATGGAGTACCGCTTTCGGGTGCAGACGGAGGATAAGTACACCGACCACGGCCAGCCTATTAAAGCCAAGTACACGCCGTTCGACTCCTATAACACCGTCCTCAAGATGGCGAAGAAGCGCAGTTTGGTAGACGCGGTGCTGACGGCCTGCGGAGCAAGCGAACTGTGGACTCAGGACGTTGAAGATAACCCGGAGTTGTACCAGGATCAGAAACCGGCCCGGCAATCGCTTCCCAAGCCGCCGCCCGGCTCGCCGAGGGCGAAGAAGGTCAACGGCAACGGGGACGGTCAGGCGAAGGGCAAGCCCGAGCTTGTGACCGGCGTTGTAGAAAAGGCGTGGCCGAATGACTGGCAAGGCAAACGTTACTTCATGCTGAAGCTACAGGATCGTCGCCAGATCCAGACGAAGGATCCGGAACTCGGCGCGGCCTTGTTACAATGCGAGCCCGGTGAAGAGTTCCGGGCATTCTGCGCGCCCAGCCCGAAACTGGGTAAAATGTATTTGGTTAGTTTCGAGACCGCAGCGGCTCAGGCCTGACGGTGCCGCCTTCATCATGAGGGGCCGTGAAATTATTTATTCGCGGCCCAGTTATAGCTTCCAAAACCTAACAAAATAGGATTAACTATCTTTTGGTCCTAACACGTAGAACCCAATACCTAAGACGTTATATGCCTAACCTGAACTCAGTTCACCTCATGGGAAATCTGACCCGTGACCCCGAAGTAAGATACACGCCTAAGGGCACCGCCGTTTGCGACATCTCCCTGGCCATCAACCGCAGCCTTCCCGCCGAACAAGAAGGCGGGGATCGCCGGGAAGAAACCACCTATGTAGATGTGACGCTCTGGGGGAAAACCGCAGAGAACGCCGGGAAGTACCTCGCCAAAGGGCGCAGCGTGTTCATTGACGGCCGCCTGGCGCTAGAGACTTGGGATGACAAGCAGACC
>Ga0213876_10002739_pt1 | contig 10267 bp, 12 predicted proteins | sample BarmaccomBMRX_R9_FD_160113 | JGI IMG/M metagenome (GOLD analysis project Ga0213876, IMG submission 160113) | Root-associated microbial communities from Barbacenia macrantha in rupestrian grasslands, the National Park of Serra do Cipo, Brazil - RX_R9 | ecosystem: Host-associated > Plants > Roots...
GTCGGATGACGCCCATGCGGCAGCCAGCTCATGGCTCGAAGCCGCGCGCGCCATACGCTGCGCTCAACGCGTGGAGGTTGCCAATACCTTCGTGCAGCCGGATCGTGTCGGAGTAACCGAGCGCGAGCGCGGCTTCGAGTCCGCGAGCGCTTCAGCCGGACACTCGTCGTTCACGCACAGGCGCGCGGGCGGGGTGGCCAATCCGTAGTAGAGCTAAGGCGTAATGGTATCGTCGGGCGCATGTGGCTGGAGCCGCGCTTGCACCTGAGATGCACTTCCGTGCTGTTGTCCATGCACACGTATGATTGCGGGTCTCGTGATTCGGACCAAATCGAGCAACTCTTGTATGGCTAGGACCCCACGGTTTTCGGGCGCGGACTAGGAGATGGACGGCCAGTCCACACGGTTTGGCCGTGCCAAAGAGCCGCACGAGGCGCTGCCAAACTAACCCCATCCGACACGGGCCCTTGGCGCGCCTCGCGGAGCGCATCGAACTCGCCGCTAGATGGTTAGCGTGAGGCCATCCTCGGCAAGCTCGGCGTCAACCTCGCCACGTCGGTCGAGCATGTCGCCGCTCATGTGGGTCAAGACAAGCCGTTTACAGCGCAGCCGCGAGCGCTGCTCCACCAGCTTTGCGTAGCTCAGGTGATATTTGACCGACCTTTCGAAGACGTACGCCTCACAGATGAACAGGTCGGCACCGTCGGTCAGCTCAATCAACGCATCGGTCCATTCGGTGTCGCCCGAGTACGCGATGATCATGTTGTCGCAGACCACCCGTAATCCGTAGGACGGAGCGCCACTTGCGTGGGCCACCGGATAGGCTATGACCTCGAGTGGGCCCACAGCTGTGCTTACGCGCGCGTTGAGCTCGGTAATCTGCAGCTCGAAGCGGCGCTCGACCTGGGACGATCCAGGAAAGAGCACCTCCATGGCCTCCATGACGCGGTTGCGCAAGCCTGGGGGACCAACCAGCAGCAACGGTCGCTCACGGCGCGCGAACTGCTGGTGAAGTACCAGGAACGGGATGCCGCCAAAATGGTCGCCGTGCAAGTGTGACACCAGCACTGCATCGATCGATGTCGGTGCGAGTCCGAATCGCGCGAGTCCGATCAGTGTCGATGTTCCGCAGTCAAGCAGCACGTGCGTGCTCGCATTGCGCAACGAGATAGCTGCCTGGAGACGCCCTGCGCTGCCGAAAGCGTCACCCGAGCCGACGAATTGCACAGTAACCATGCGTGGTTAGCGTCGAGCATAAATGGGTTGCACTAGCGCATGCGCGTAAGGGAGATTCCAATTGGGAGCGCGCCAACGATTCGCCTTTTTGCCAGCGAGCGCGTTAGGCATTCGCAGTGGCCACAACGAGCGAGTCGCGCCGTACAGCTGCATAATTGTCGTCTAGGGCGTCATCTGCTGAAGCCCCGAGTTACGCTACTCGATATGGTGAGCACGACATCCTGGCTAGCCGAGATGACCGCTTCACGCGTTCTGCACCACGTTGCCCGTTGGTATGGCTATGCAGTCTGGTTAGACGAAGCGCTGCCAGACGAACCGAAGGCACGCTACGTCGAGGCGAACCAACGTTTCCTGAGCTGCGTTGCGCAGCTGCAACACAGCCCGCCACCTGCGGATCACGGCTTCTACCGCAACACAGGCCGTCAGTTCAGTTTGGAGGAGATGATCGACGATGTGCTCGCGTGTTGCGCGCCGATTATCGAAGCCGCGGCGTAAGCAGCTCCGCGCTGATTCTGGGCGCAGTAGCAGCGATGGGCAGGGCGAGCGCAGCATGGACGGGCTCGGCATGAGCATGCCGCGCATGGCACGCGCCATGGCGTCCAGTCCGCGCGACGTGGCAAACGCCGTCGTGCGGGCAATCAAGCGTGACCGAGCCGTGGTCGTGGTGATGCCGGGTCCGGGCGCCGTCATGACGAGCCTGATGGATGCATTCCCGGACCTCGGCCCGAAAATGAACGAGATGGGCGGAGTGACCGCCATGGTCAAACAGCTCGCGTCGTTGCGCGAACAAACGTCAGTCGTCGAATCAGCAGCGTAGCCACCGTCGTCGCGCACTGCTCAGCCAGGTTGCCCAGCAGAACGTTCAATTCGAGCTGCTCGGCGCAAGACCCAACTCCAAGGCGCGCGCCGCGAGCTCGCTCCGTGAGTGAACGTCCAGCTTATCGAGCGCGTTCTGGAGGTGATTTGCCGCGGTTTTCTCCGCGATCACCAGCATGTCGCCGATCCGACGATTTGATAGACCTCGAGCCGCCAGCTCAGCCACCTGGCGTTCTCGCGGAGTAAGCTCGTCAACCCGAGACTGCGAGCCCGTGGTAACCGTTGCAACCCCCTCCGAAGGCATGCGCAGCAAATCGTCGACCAGCCTATCGATGCCAAGTGTTCCGCCAGAGGTCCAGGCGTCTTGCCACGCACGTGCTCCAGCACCCGCCTTTGCGATCCTCTCCCAATGCTGATAGTCGGCACGATTGGAGGGCCACACCTCGGTCCCAAGCAGGTCCAGCGCTCCATCAGCCGCGCCAAATAGTCGCGCGGCGTCGACCGGTCGTCGCTCCGCGGATCGCACGCAACCCAAGCCGATTACGCTTTCGGCGACTCCCCGCTGATCACCAGCACGCCGAAACCCACGCAGAGCTTCCACAAAGAGCTCAAATGCACGCCCGACGCGATCTTCGGCGAGTGCAACGTACGCCAGATTGTGGATGCGACTCGGATCCTCCCGCAAACCCAACTCCTGGAACAGCCGAATGCTTTCCTGATACAGCGGTGCTGCGCGCGGGTGAGTGCCGCGCATGCGCTCCACATCCCCGAGCTGGCCGAGAAGCATGGCGACATTCCAGGTATCCCCGGCGACACGCGCGTGTCTGAGGGCACGCTCCAGCTCGGCGGCAGCTGATGAAAGGTCGCCATGACGCAACGCGCGGGTAGCCACGAACTCGGCTGCGCGAGCCTCATACCAGGGGCGGCCGAGCCGCCGCGCAAGCTCGAGCATCGCCTGTACGTGCGGCTGCGCGGCTTCGCTGTTGCCTTGTTGCTGGAACAGCAGCGCCTGTGCGCTGTGGCTCTCCAGCAACAACCTCTCATCCTCGAACTTGCGCGCGATCGCGAGACATTCATCGATGTGCGCCTGCGCCAGTGCATACTGGCCGCGAAGTCCGGCGGTTGCCGCGGCGCCGTGCAATGCTCGCCCACGAGACAGGCTCCGCGGCTCCGCGGCAGGCATATTCAGGGCGCGCTCCAGCCAGTCATGCCCCTCCGTCCAGCGGCCATGCAGGAGCCACGACCACCATAGCGCGCCTGCGATCCGGAGCGCCGTATCGGCATCACCTGTCGAGATGCACCAGTCCAGGGCCGAGCGGATGTTGTCGTGCTCTCGTTCCGCCCAGCGCAGCCACTCGGCCTGGTTGGGACCGCGCAGTGCCGCCCCGGCCTTCTCCGATTCCGTAAGTACCCATGCTGCCAGTCGGTTGTGCATCAGCGCGAGCTCGCCTGACCGCTGAAGTCGATCCCGGCCATACGTTCGCAAGGTTTCGAGGAGTTTGTAGCGCCGGTCTCCCGCATCGTCGGAGGTCGCCAGTACCAGCGATTGATCGATCAAACGCGCAAGGCTGTCGACAATACTGCCGAGCCCACACACTTGTTCCGCGGCGCCGAGTGAAAAACTACCGGCAAAGACTGATAGCCGGTCGAACACCCTCTGATCATCGGCATGGAGCAAGTCGTAACTCCACGTAACCGCGGACTCCAGCGTCTGGTGGCGAGGCGGTGCAGTTCGGCTGCCGCGTACCAGCAACGTGAAGCGGTCGTCGAGGCGCCCTACCAGCTGTTGTGGCGAGAGGACCTTCATCGTTGCCGCGGCGAGCTCCAGCGCCAGTGGTAGCCCGTCCAGCCCACGGCAGACCTGCGCGACAGCCGCTGCATTGGTATCTGACAAGTCGAAACCGGGCACTGCTGCCTGTGCGCGCTCGATAAACAACCGGACCGCGTCGACCTTCAGCAGCTGGTCAATTGAGACCTCGGTCTGGGCCGGCGTGGCCAGCGGAGCGACCTGCCAGGTGGCTTCGCCAGGTATTCCGAGAGGTTCTCGACTGGTAGCCAGGACCTGCACGTGTGGACAGCTCCGTACCACGCGTTCGACCAGCTCGGCACACGTTTCCGCAAGGTGCTCGCAGTTGTCAAGGACAAGCAGAACGCGACTTACTCCAAATGCCGCGACCAGCGCATCAATCGTCGTTTGACGGGCCGTCAATGCCAAACCAGCCGACGCCGCGACCGTCGCGGGTACCAGTCGACCATCGGCAACTGCTCCGAGCTCCACGAGCCACACACCGTCTGGAAAATCTCGAACCGCGCCCCGTGCGGCCGTCAGCGCCAGGCGCGTTTTGCCAGCGCCGCCAACCCCCACAAGTGACACGACTCGGTGCGCAGTCATCAGCCTATCGACCTGGAGCAAGTCGTTTTCGCGTCCGATCAGCGACGTTAGGTCCTCGGGCAGATTGTGCTGGCCAACGCTGCCGGTCGCTCGGCTAGTCGTCACCTTTCCAACTTACGCCACATCTGGGTAGTAACCGGGTAATTTTGCCCAGGCCGGTGGTGGGACCGTGTCCCAGAGTGGACGTCATGAGCCCACCAACAGTCCTGGCGACGGCAGATACGTCTGCGTTCGCTGCCGTCGCAAGTCACAAACAGATCGACCGCGCCGCGCGAGCGCTTGCGGCCCATGGCTTCGGCGTCGAAGTCGTCGACGACACGCTGGCCGCCCGAGCTCGAGTTGCCGCCCTGCTGCCAGATGGCGCAGCCGTGTTCACGGCGGCGAGCGAAACGCTTCGTCTGAGCCGAATTGAATCCGACATCAATGAGTCTGATCGGTTCGTTGCGGTCAAGCCGCGCATCTGGACACTCGATCGAGCTATCCAAGCTGACGAGATCCGCCGCCTCAGAACGACACCTGACTACGTCCTCGGCAGCGTCTCGGCCGTGACCGAGGATGGCGCGCTGATCGCCGTGTCCGCCAGCGGCAGTCAGCTGCCCGCGTATGCCGGAGGTGCCGCCAGGATGATCCTGGTCGTCGGTGCGCAAAAGATCGTGCCGGACCTGGCAACCGCACTCCAGCGCATTGAGAGTTACGCGCTGCCGCTGGAGGATGCGCGCGCCCGTGCGGCATACGGCCAATCCAGTGCCGTCAACAAGCTGCTCATTATCAACGCCGAGCCCTTTCCTGGCCGGACCACTGTTCTGTTGGTCCGCCAGGCCATCGGCTACTAACCCCGAATGGAGAACCAAATCATGTCTCGAATTCCAACGCACACCCTCGAGTCAGCGCCGCTTGCGACTCGTCCAGTGCTCGAACAGCTCATAGCTCGCTCACCACGCCCCGGTACGCCGATCAACATGCACGCGGAGATGGCGCATGCACCGTCGGTGCTCACTGGCTACATGTCCATGCGCAATGCGCTCGACGAATACGGCACGTTCGACCGAAAGACGCGAACCGCTCTTTTGCTGACGGTCGCCGTAGCGGACAGATGCGCGTACAGCATAGCGCTCAATTCATTGATCGCCCGCCAGTCCGGCTGGAGCGAGGACGAAGTCGCTGCGCTCCGCAACGATCGAGTTGAGGATGGCCACCTTGCCGCCCTGCTGGCGGTCGCACGCCAGAGTGCGACGAGCCACGGCCACGTCGAGTCGCGAATATGGCAAGCCGCTGTCGATGCAGGGTGGACAGATGCGCAACTCGCCGAGGCGTTCGGATTCATCGGGCTGACGCAGTATGTGGATTCGTTCATCAACTACGCGCAGACGGAAATCGATCCGCCGTTTGCTGGGCAATCGTCGAACGGTGCCGCTTCAACGGACCAGGACACGCGACTCACGTTCCTCCTGATCGTCGAAGACCAGGACCGGACGCGTGCGTTCTACGAGCATGTACTGGGGGCCGCCGTCCTGCGCGAGCGCGATCCAGTCATTCTCCAGTTTCACAACAGCTGGATCGTTGCCAACGTTGGCGGCGGGCCAACAGATGACAAGCCGAATGTATCCATGGCACCGCCGAGCGAGCCAGAGGTTTCCAGTTACGCGCTGAATGTACGCGTTGCCGACGCGCGCACGACGTATGCGGAGTGGAAGTCGCGCGGCGCGCATTTTCTGACATCACCCATTCAGCGCGATGGCGAGATCCGTTGCTACCTGCGCGATCCCGATGGCCACCTGATCGAGGTCGGCCAGAGCCTGCAGTCATAGGTCAGTTCTCACGAACAGGAGTTTTTCAAAAAAGACCGACATGTCCAACTTGCGCGTTCTCACTTCTGAAGAAGGCCCCAGCCGGCCCGAATGGCTCAGATCGGAACTCTTCCCTTTCACGAGTCGATTCGTCCAGGTCGACGACGCCCGCGTGCATTACGTCGATGACGGAAAAGGACCAACCCTGCTGTTTCCGAATGGAGCTCCAAACTGGTCCTTTTCTATCGCGCCTTCATCAGCAGTCTGCCCGACGAGTTCCGCTGCATCGCGCTGGATTTCCCGGACCCTCGGCCTCTCACCAGCGGACCCAAGGTATCCAGCAACCATGCCAGCGCTGGCTGGTCTGGTGGAGCAATTCATCCAGGTGCTGGACCTGCGCGACATCATCCTTGTCGTCGGTGATGCCGGCGGGCCGATTGGCCTGGGTGTCGCGGCACGCCATCCGGACTGGTTCGCCGGCCTGGTGCTCGCCGGAACGTTCGGCTGGTCATTGAAGGACTATCCGAAGGTCAGGCGCATGCTCGGCATCGTCAGCAGCGCGCCCTTTGCCTTCGTGCAGGAGCACACGAATTTTCTCATGAAGTACACCGCCGGCACGTTCAATATGTCGGCGGAAGAGCGAAAGGCGTTTCTCGCGCCGTACGTCGATGCGACCGCCCGACGAAATCCTGGCGTTCTCCTCGGCGACCTGGCGTTCAACGAAGGCTACATGAATGACATTGAGCATGCGTTACGCACCAATCTCAACGACCTGCCGGCGTTGTCAATTTGGGGCGACAAAGACCCGGTTTTTGAGTTCCTGGCACGATTCCAGGAGATCAATCCGCACGCGCGGACTCTCGTCCTCCCTGATGCGCATCACTTCCCGTTCGCCGAGGCACCGAACGAGATGATCGCCGCGATCCGAAGCTGGTGGGCCGATGCCTCCAGCACCACTTCAGAACGAAAGGTTTCCTGATGTCTATCTTGGTTGCGCAGCTGCTCCTGGCTGCTCTGTTTTTGCTTCATGGTCTCACGCTGCTGGCCTTGCCCGCGCCGGTGCGTCGGCAGATGGCCAGTCTGCCGGGCGGACCGCCATTCTTCCGCTTCATCGGTTTCGCCGAGGTGATGGCAGCAGCTGGTCTGACGCTGCCTACATCGACCGGAATCTTGCCATGGCTGACGCCGCTCGCGGCGGCGGGACTGGTGGTGATCATGCTGGGCGCCGCGGTGCTGCATTTGCGCCGCGTGGCGTACGCACAGGCGGTCGGCGATTCTCTTGTTCTGGCTTTCGCCGCGTTCGTCGGTTATCTGACCATCTGATTCTCTGGAGAGGAGGAAATCTGATGCAATTCATGGCTTCTATTACGCTCGACACTGCGCGCCGGCGGTCCGAAGTTGAGCAGGCACTGCCCGCCGAGCAGGTGCGCGTCCGCGAGCTCATGCAGCAAGGCGTGCTGGGCGCGCTGTACGTGCCCGATGGATCCGGTGCGCCGGCTGGCCTGTGGGCGATATTCAACGGTGATTCGCGGGATGCGGTCCAGCGCGTCGTGGAAAGTCTGCCGCTCTATCCGTACATGCAGCTGGAGTTGACTCCGCTGCGCGATCTACAGGCAAGTCGCTAATGTCTACGCTTGCAATTTCAGGCGACCGGGCGCTCCGCGCCCGGCGCGCATTCTTCGCACCGTTAACGCGGCTTCTCAATCCAGCGATCCGTCGCATCGCCGGTGGGTCGGGTGTTCCCCTACTGGGTATTATCTCACACCGAGGGCGCCGCTCCGGTCGCACGTACTCGACCCCCGTCGGCATCGGATCGACCGGCGAGGCCTTCCTAATCCCGCTGACATTCGGGTCCACCGCAGACTGGTGTCGCAACGTGCTGGCGGCCGGCGGCTGCACGGTCACATGGAAAGGACACGAGTACGCGACGGATGAGGCCATGATCGACAACGATGTTTCTGCTCGGGAGGAGCTGAACGCCGCCTTCACTCCGCTTACGCGAGTTTTCCTGCGAGCACAGGGCACCCGCGAGTTCCTGCGCCTCCGCATATCGCGCCAACACACTGCGGTAGCGATCTCTCAGACAGCGGCAGGGCGGCGTTGATCTAACGCAGCGACGACGTGATAAGTGCCCTGCATGAGGGGTGGTGCCAGCAACGGCTCAGTGAAATCAGCTCCGGTGAGGGCCTCGAGCCGCGCCCGGTCCTTGGCGAGCAGCGTGTCGAGGGCATCAGCCGTAAGCGGCACCACCGTAGGCGGTCCGTGGTCAACGCGAGAGGCGGCGCGGCGTCTGCTGGAAGAACTCTGGAATGGAGAGACCTCCAGTATGTGAGCCCCGCTGTAGCCGCGCCACCGAAGGCCGGATCCCGGTCACTTGAACGCGGTCAAAAAAGGTTTGTTCCAGTTCCGCAGCACGTCCCAGGCTTTGCGGTTGGCATCCGTAAAAGACCTCGCCAGGCGGATTGTCGGAGCGCCCGAACCCGATCAAATCAGGGGCGAGGGCGCAATGCCGGCGGCACCGAAAACGGGAATCATCTTGCGATACAGGTCGGATCGAAGAACGCTGTCAATTCTTCCGCGCATTGCTGTGGAATTTCTTCTGGGAAAAAGTGCCCCGCATCGAGCGGTTGGCCACGAACATCGTCTGCCCAGAGCCTCCACACCGCAAGCGGTCCGCCGATCTCTTCATACCAGGTATGGAGTCCACCTCGGCTACTCCAGAGCGCCAGAACCGGGCATGTTATCCGCCGCTCCATGCGGCGATCCTCCAGATCGTGCGCCTCGTCGAGGGTCGCCGCGGCGCGGTATTCCTCGCAGATAGCGTGGACGTGAGCTGGATCGCGCAATGCCTGGATATACGCCGCCCGTACTTCAGGGCGGAAGACGGCTGCGTCAGAACCCCACGCGCCGAGGGCATTGTCAACAAGCGCATCGGGAGCAGCTGAGAGGAGCCGCTCTGGGAGTGGTGGGGGCTGTGCCAGTACGGACCATGGCCAGAACGCCAATGCAAGCTTCCTATCGGCACGCTCCCAGACAGCAGCGGTGGGAACAATGTCCAGTACGGCGAGATGCTGCACAACCTCCGGGTGATCCAGCGCCAAACGATACGCAACTCGGCCGCCGCGATCATGCCCCGCAACTGAGAAGTGGTCGAACCCGAGCTTGCCCATGACGGAGATCATGTCTATTGCCATTGCACGCTTCGTATATGGCGCATGATCTGGTTGAGACTCAGGACAACCGCTGCGGCCGTACCCGCGAAGATCGGGGCACACTACGGTGAAATGACGAGACAGGGCCGGCGCGACATCGCGCCACATCAGGTGCGTCTGCGGAAATCCGTGCAGCAATAGCACGGCTGGCCCGGACCCCGCGTGACGGAGAAAAATAGTCGTCTCGTCGGTCTGCACCTCGAGTGTTTCAAATTGCTCGAATGTCATACGTTTGGCGACCACTCCGGACGGCGTTCATGCACGTAGCTCACGCACTGGCGCATGGTTATAGGTACGAGAATAGCGCCAAAGACAGCCGATCGAGTCATCGCGGGCGCGACGGGCATCGGCCAGACTAGCATCGAGCGACATGTTCCCCCTCACGTACTCCACGTGGGGCCGATCCTCACGCGCGCAATCGACGCGGTTCGCCGCTTCGAAGCACGGCAGCGGGTCACGTACGGACCGATGTATGGCGACGGCCTCCGGCACGTCCGTTGCGTCCACCCACTGATTGACCGAGCCGATGCGCGGTGGAAGGCCACGCAGGACCGGGGTGACGACTTCATATGCATGGGCGAGTTGCCGTTCGCGGCTCTGCCAGCCGGTAGCCGCGAGCGCTCCCAGCAGGTGCGGCGACAGGTCCGCGAAGCAGCGGAGCCGCTGGAACGCGGTGCCGAACCACTTGGCGTACGGCACGTAGCGGCGCTCCAGCAGAAACGCAAGCCGCATGCGGGTAATAGGCCAGGGCCGTACAAGCCCGGGTCAACTCGCCGATGTTGGCACGGAACACCGCAGCAAGCTGTGAGCATCAGCAGGCTCTG
>Ga0213876_10002740_pt1 | contig 10263 bp, 2 predicted proteins | sample BarmaccomBMRX_R9_FD_160113 | JGI IMG/M metagenome (GOLD analysis project Ga0213876, IMG submission 160113) | Root-associated microbial communities from Barbacenia macrantha in rupestrian grasslands, the National Park of Serra do Cipo, Brazil - RX_R9 | ecosystem: Host-associated > Plants > Roots...
GGGATTCGGAGCACGACTCCGACCTCATGCCGACGGAGAGGCAGACGCCGATCGCGCAGCCGCTCTCCGATCCGTTGCCGCCGCTCCTCCCCTCGCGCGGCGACACCACGCCGCCGCCCATCACGCCGAATGCGAACACGCCGCCGCCGGTCATCGCGCAATGCGTCGCGCGCCTCGACGTTCTCCGCCCCGCATTGCGTCAGCTCTGCGAAGGCGTCGCGGCCTTGCATCGCGCCGGCAAGCTCCATCGCGATCTCAAGCCGCCCAACGTCCTCGTCACGCCGCAGGGGCGGGTCGTCGTGCTCGACTTCGGCCTCGCCACCGACATGTCGCCGGACAAGAAAGTCACGTTCGCGGGAACGCCGGCGTACATGTCGCCGGAGCAGATCGCGGAGCGCCCCGCGACCGAGGCGAGTGATTGGTATTCGGTCGGGGTGATGCTGTACGAGGCGCTCACCGGCCAGCTGCCGTTTCCGGGCAACGCGTACTCGATGATGCTGGCCAAGCAGACGATGGATCCGCCCGCGCCGTCGACGATCGTCAGCGGCATTCCGGCGGACCTCAACCGGCTCACTGTCGATCTCCTCCGGCGCACGCCCGACCAACGGCCGCTCGGACCCGAGATTCTGCGGCGCCTGAATACGCAGTCGGCCGAGGCGCCGGTGACGCCGACGCAGTCGAAACGCATCGACGTGCCGTTCGTCGGCCGTTCGGCGGAGTTGCAGCAGCTCCACGACGGCCTCGCGACCGCTCGCAGCGGTCATGCGGCGACCGTCTTGATCCAGGGCCGTTCGGGCATGGGCAAATCGACGCTCGTGCGTCGCTTCATCGAAGAAGCGCGCAGCGACGACCGCACCGTCGTCGTCCTCACCGGCCGTTGCTACGAACAGGAATCGCTGCCGTACAAAGCGCTCGACAGCCTGATCGACGACCTCACGCAATACCTGCGCAGTCTCAGCTCGCTCGAGGCGAAAGCCGTCATGCCGACGGACGTCATGGCGCTTGCGCGCCTCTTCCCCGTGCTCGACGGCATCGAGGCGGTGAAGAAGGGTCGGCGCAAAGCGGTCGATGTGGTCGACTCGCAGCAGTTGCGTCGCCGCGCGTTTGCGGCGTTGCGCGAGATGATGGCGCGCATCGTCGACGAACGGCCGGTCGTCCTCTTCCTCGACGATTTGCAGTGGGGCGATCGCGACTCCGCGGCGGTGATCGGCGAGTTGTTGCGACCTCCCGACGCGCCGCCGTTGCTGCTCATCGCCACGTATCGCCGCGAAGAGGCGGAGAGCCCGTTCCTCGCCGAACTGCGCAAGCAGCGCGAGGAGCACACGCTGCCCGACGTCCGCGAGATCGCACTCGACGAATTGCAAGCCGACGATGCGCGCGATCTCGCCCGAGCACTCCTCGGCAAGAATGCGAGCGCGGAACGCGTCGAGGCGATCGCGCGCGAAGCCGCCGGCAGCCCGTTCTTCATCCACGAGATCGGCCGCTTCTCGGACGAGATCGGCGAGACGCTCGCGATGCCCGAGGCGGATGATGTGACAGGCGGATTGGATGATTTGATCCGCGCGCGCGTTGCGCGCCTGAACAAGACCGCGCAGGATCTCCTCGAAGTGGTCGCCATCGCCGGCCAGCCGCTCGAAGCATCCGTCGCGCGGACCGCGGCGCGGATCGAGAACGCAGACGTGCAGGCGCTGGTCTCGACGTTGCGCGGCGCGCATCTCGTGCGGACGCGCGTGCGCGGCGGGCGGGAGGAGATCGTCGCGTATCACGATCGCATCCGCGAGGCGATTCTGCATCGCATCGCGGCACCGCGTCGCCGCGCCTGGCACCTCCGCCTCGCCAACACGCTCGAAGACCTCGGCTGGAACGATCCTGAAGTGCTCGCGATCCACTTCCAGGGCGCGGGCGATCACGAGCGCGCCGCCGACTACGCGTTGCAGGCGGCAGACAAAGCGGCGGCCTCGCTCGCCTTCGATCACGCCGCGCGTCTCTATCGCCTAGCGCTCGAGTTGCACGGCATCGAGCGCGCGACCGCGCCGCGCCTCATCCAACTCGCGGACACGCTTTCCAACGCCGGCCGCGCATCGGAGGCGGCGGACTACTACCTCCGCGCCGCGGACATGGTCGAGGCGAAAGACGCGCTGGAGATGCGCCGCCGCGCGACGGAAGGCTTGCTGCGCAGCGGTCACGTCGATCAAGGCCTGCGCGTGCTGCGCGACGTGCTCGCATCCGTCGGCATGAAGCTGCCGACGTCGCGCCGCCAGATCATCCTCGGCATCCTCTTTCGCAAGCTCCTCGCGAAGTTCCGCGGCCTCGGCTTTCACGAGCGCGACGTGGCCGAAATCCCGGCCGATCTGCTGCTGCGCGTCGACGTCTGCTGGGCGGTGACGATCGGCTTGTCGCGCATCGACAACGTGCTGGCCGTCTACTTCCAGCCGATGCACCTTCGCCTCGCATTGAAGGCCGGCGATCCTTACCGCGTGGCGCGCGCGTTGTCGGTCGAGGCGGGATTCACGTCTCTGCGCGGCGGCGGCGCGACGAAAAAGACGGACGACCTCCTCGCCCGCACCGAGCGCCTCGCCCGTCGCCTCGGCGATCCTCACGCGATGGGCATGGCTTTGATGTCGTCCGCCGTCGCGGCGTTTTCGAGCGGCCGCTTTCGCGCGGCCGCGGAGCGCGCGGAGCAGGCGGACGCGGTGTTCCGCGAACGCTGCACCGGCGTGTGGTGGGAAATGAACACATCGCAGAACTACGCCGTGTCGTCGCTCGCCTACCTCGGCGAGATGGAGCAGCTGTCGCGGCGCGTGCTGGCGCAGCTGCGCGATGCCGAGGAACGCGGCGATTTGTATGCGGCGACGGACATGGTGGGCCGGCCGGCGATCGTCTGGCTCGCGCTCGACGATCCGGAAGGCGCGCGGCGCGCGCTGCGGTCGATCATGTCCCGCTGGTCGCTGCAGGGCTTCCACTTCCAGCATCTGCAGGCGCTGTGGACGGAGTCGGCGATCGATCTCTACAACGGCAATGCTGCCGAGGCTTGGCGACGGATTGAAGAACGATGGCCGGCGCTGCTGGAGTCGATGCTGCTGCGCATCCAGGTCGTGCGCATCGAGTCATGGTTCCTGCACGGACGCGTCGCCATTGCGGCCGGCAATCTCGCCGCCGCGGCCGAGGATGCTGCTCGGCTGCGGAAGGAAGACGGGGCCTGGGCGCAACCGCTGGCGATGCTGCTCGAAGCCGGCGCGATGCCCACCCGAGCCCCCGAGCTGCTCGCGTCCGCGGCGGCCAGTTTCGAGAAGGTCGAGATGCACCTCCACGCCGCCACCACCCGCCGCCGCCTCGGCGAGCTGACGAACGACGCCGCAATGATCGGGGCAACGGATGCGTGGATGGACGGGCAGCGGGTGAAGAAGCCGGCGCGGCTGACGGATGTGCTGGTGCCGCGCTGCGGCGTGGCTACTTGAGCGTCAGCGTGTAGCGGTCTGCGACGCCGTCGTAGAGGAAGGTTGCGCGGCGCAGTACATCGCGACCGATCAGGCAGGCGTACGGTACGCCGCCCATCGGCGCCGCGATTGCGAAGATGTTCTCGACCACGACCTCTTCGGAGAAGTAGAGATTGATGTGATACCGCTGGCAGATCACTGGAGCCGTGGTTGACGGTGTGACGATGGGAGCGACTCCGACCGGACGGAGATTCAGGTGCGCGATGGCCTCCGGGTTCAACACGGTGGTGTACGCGCCGGTATCGACGAGTGCCGTAACGCGAAACGGCGCGCGCAAGACCGCGCCATGCGGAGTCAAGGCGCTGATCATCTCCCGCGACGGGCCGACACTCACCTCATAGAGCGGACCAGACGTCGCGAGATCGGGCGAAACGCTCTCGAACGAAGCCACTACATCCCTAAGTTAAACGTTGCGAAGAGCAACGGGAGATCGGCTTCGACAATGCGTTTCACCAGGAACGCTTCGTTCCCGAAACGACGAAAGCCAGCTCCGACAGCTTCCGTCTCGGTGTCGAACGTCCCTACGAGCTCGACGCCTTTCACTAGCGCGTATTTGCCCGCCACCGTCTCCATCCACTCGATCCGGTGCTGTTCGAAGAAACGCAGCTCACGCTCTAGTTCGAGTGTCGTCGTTTCCATGCGGTGTAGCTTACGACAGAAGCAGCGTGACCGCTGTCTGCACAGAAGCAGCGCCCGCCCATCCGGACGGGCGCTGCTTCTAAGGTCGTTTACCCGATCCTGCTCCGCATCGCCACGAACGCCACGGCCGCGAGCGTCATCGCCATCAGCAGGAGTGCCAGCGGCGAAAGCGTCGGGACGACGGCGGCGGGGGCGGCGGCGACGGGGAACGTCGTCGGGTCGGAGGCGCCGCCGACGGCGGGGTTGTCGGTCTGGCGCGTCGCGTCGTTCGTGTTGTTGCCGTCGCTGTCGTAGGAGATCGTGCCCTGGTTGGACACGGTGGTGCCGGCGGCGGTCGGGAGGACGGTCGCGTTGATGGTGATCGTCACGGAGCCGCCGGCGGGGATCGAGCCGTTCCAGGTCACCGTGTTCGTGCCGACCGTTGCCACCGCGGTTCCGCTGGAGGCGCTGGCGGACGTGAGGGCGACGGTCGCCGGGAGAACGTCCGTGAACTCATTGCCGGGGTTGTCGTTCTGGGCGCCGCCGCCGCTGTTCGTCAGCACCACGGTGTAGACGATGTTGCCGCCGACGGTGAAGCTGCCGGCCGCCGTCTTCGTGCCGCTCACGTTCGCGCCGAGGGGGGTCACGGTGTCGGTGTCGGTCGCGGAGTTGTTGCCCGGATTCGTGTCCGTCACGCTGCCCGGCGCCGTCACGGTCGCGGTGTTCGAGAGCGTTCCGGAGGCGAGACTGGAGACGGTGCAACTGGCGGTATACGTCACGCTGCCGCCGGTCGGGAGATTCGCGGTGTCGTTGATGTTGCCCGAGCCGGAAGCGGTGCAGACGCCGCCGCCCGCGCCGATGCACGTCCAGGTGCAGGTCAGCGCCGCCGGGAACGTGTCCGCGACGGTCGAGCCCGGCGCATTGCTCGGGCCGGCGTTGGAAGCCGTGATCGTGTACGTCGCCGAGCCGCCCGGGGTCACCGACGTCACGCCGTCCGTCTTCGTGATCGAGAGATCGGCGCTGGCGCCGAGGGCGTCGATGTCCGTGGCGGAGTTGTTGGCCGGGTTCGGATCGGTCGTGCCACCCGGAGCCGTTACCGTCGCCGTGTTCGTGAGCGACCCGGTGGCCGCGCCGGAGATGGTGCAGCTCGAGGTGTACGTGACGCTGGCGCCGCTCGGGAGGTTGACGGTGTCATTGATGTTGCCGCCGAACGGACCGGCCGTGCAGGATCCGCCGCCCGCGCCGAGGCAGGTCGTGGTGCAGGTGAGCGAAGCGGGGAAGGTGTCAGCCACCGTCGCGTTGGAGACGCTGCTCGGGCCGGCGTTGGAAGCCGTGATCGTGTAGGTCACGCTGCCCCCGGCCGTCGCCGACGTCACGCCGTCCGTCTTCGTGATGGAGAGATCGGCCGTCGGAGTGATCGTGTCCGAATCGGTCGCCGAGTTGTTGCCCGGCGTCGGGTCGGTCACGCCGCCCGGTGCGGTGACCGTCGCCGTGTTGGACAGCGTACCGGTCGCAAGCGAGGAGACCGTGCAACTGGAGGTGTACGTCACGCTGCCGCCGTTCGGGAGGTTGACCGTATCGTTGATGTTGCCGCCGAACGGACCGGCCGTGCAGGTGCCGCCGCCCGCGCCGATGCAAGTCGTGCTGCAGGTGAGCGAGGCGGGGAACGAGTCGGCGACCGTTGCGCCGGTCGCATTGCTCGGGCCGGCGTTCGACGCCGTGATCGTGTAGGTCACGCTGCCACCCGGGGTCGCGGTCGTGACGCCGTCCGTCTTCGTGATCGAGAGGTCGGCGCTCGCGCTGAGCGTGTCGGAGTCGGTCGCGGAGTTGTTGCCCGGAGTCGGGTCGGTCACACCGCCCGGTGCGGCCACGGTCGCCGTGTTGGACAGCGTGCCGGTCGCGAGCGAGGAGACCGTGCAGCTGGAGGTGTACGTCACGCTGCCGCCGGCCGGGAGATTGACCGTGTCGTTGATGTTGCCGCCGAACGGACCGGCCGTGCAGGTGCCGCCGCCCGCGCCGATGCAAGTCGTGCTGCAGGTGAGCGAGGCGGGGAACGAGTCGGCGACCGTTGCGCCGGGCGCGTTGCTCGGACCGGCGTTCGAGGCCGTGATCGTGTAGGTCACGCTGCCACCCGGCGTCGCGGTCGTGACGCCGTCCGTCTTCGTGATCGAGAGGTCGGCGCTGGTCCCGAGCGAGTCGGAGTCCGTCGCGGAGTTGTTGCCGGGAGTCGGGTCGGTGATGCCACCCGGCGCAGTCACGGTCGCGGTGTTGGAGAGCGTGCCGGTCGCGGAAGGCGAGATCGTGCAGCTGGAGGTGTACGTCACGCTGCCGCCGGCCGGCAGGTTCACCGTGTCATTGATGTTGCCGGGGAACGGACCGGCCGTGCAGGTGCCGCCGCCCGATCCGAGGCAGGTCGTGTTGCAGGTGAGCACGGCCGGGAACGTATCGCCGACGGTCACGCCGCTCGCGGCGCTCGGACCGGCGTTCGATGCCGTGATGGTGTACGTCACGGAGCCGCCGGCCGTGGCCGTGGTCACGCCGTCCGTCTTCGTGATCGCGAGGTCGGCGCTGGCCGCGAGCGAGTCGGAGTCCGTCGCCGAGTTGTTGGCGGACGAGAAATCCGTCACCGCACCGCCGCTGATCGTTGCCGTGTTGGAGAGCGTTCCGGTCAGCGCGTTGCTGATCGTGCAGTTCGCGGTGTACGTCGCGGTGCCGCCGGCCGGGAGGTTCGCCGTGTCGTTGATGTTGCCGCCGAACGGACCGGTCGTGCAGCTCGCGCCGCCCGCGCTCGCGCAGGTCGTGCTGCAGGTCAGACCGGCCGGGAAGGTGTCCGCCACCGTCGCGGACGGATTCGCCACCGTGCCGTTGTTCGAAGCGGTGATCGTGTACGTCACGCTGCCACCCGGGGTGGCCGAAGTCACGCCATCCGTCTTCGTGATCCCCAAATCCGCCCCAGCCTCGGCCAGCGTCCAGTCGGAGAACGTACTGACGCCGGTGAGCGTGGCGGTGTTCGCGGCGGTGTTCACCGTGCCGCCTTCATCCGTGTAGTCGCTCGGATTCAGGTTCCGGTGCCGCAGGAAATGCAGGTTCGCCTCGGTCACCGTGCCCGGGATGTCCGTCGGGTCGAGGTAGTTCACGGTGATGTCGGCCGTGACGCCGGTAGCGTCGAACTTCCAGTAGCGGTTGATGGCTTTGGAGGCCGTGCCGATGCTGGGCGCCGAGCTCTGGACCGCCGCGACGGTGATGTTCGTCGGGAACGAGGCGCCAGCCGTGACGTTGAACGTGACCGGCGTGTAGCCGTTCGCCGTACCGACGTCGAAGACCGTCGAGCCGATGGCGGTGAAGATGCGCTTGAAGTTGCCGTCGACGTAGCCGGTCGTGCGCGAGTAGATGCCGGTCGTCGAGGTGAACGCGAGCGTGTTGGCACCGGTCACGATCCGTCCACCGGCGAGGCTGAATGCGGGATTCGGAGAGACGAGAGCGCCGACGACGTTGATGTCTCCACCGGCGATCGTGATGGTGTTCGGGTTCGTGAAGCCGATCGCGTTGAGCGTGCGCGAAGGCGGCACCTCGAAGCCGGTCGTGCGAGGGCCGATCTCCGGCGCATAGAACAGGTTCACCCCACCCGTGCCGGGGTTCCAGACCGGCGCTACGTCGAAGCCGAGGACCGGGCTCGTGGCGCCCGTGACGCCGAGCTGCACGACGGCCGACGTGGCGCCGCCGTTGCCGAGCGTCAGCTTGTTCGCGTTCGTGATGCCGCCGGAGAAGTTGTTCACGCGGCTGACGATGATGTTGGAGATCGCCGGGTCGAGCGTCACGCCGAGCGGGTTGTCGACCTCGAATGCCGTCAGGGGCGCCGTGAACGTTCCGCTGCCGTTGAGCGTCGTCGCGACGCCGTTGCCGAGGAAGTAGAAGCGCGTGTTCGCGGAGGTGCCGTTGACGGTGCCGTTGTTGGTGAACGTCGGACCGAGGATGAGGCAGATCTGGCCGTTCGTGACGAACGAGGAGCCGCTCTTGATGAGCACCGTACCGAGCAGGTTGACCTGCGCCGTGGGGGTCACCGTCTTATTGGTCGTGGTGTTGTCGACGACGAGGTTCGGGATGTTGCCGCGGATGCGGAAGTTGAGGTTCGTGACCGTCGCGGAGGTGCCGGCCTGCAGAGTGCCGGCAGCCGAGACTGGCGTGACGGGAACGAACCAATCGACTGGCGTGGCGCCCGTGCAGGCCTGCACGAGGTTGATCGCTCCGCCGCTGAAGTTGAAGGTGCCAGTGCTCTGGATCCCGAACGAGGCCTGCGTGGTACCGGTGCCCGTGTTCCCAACTGTAGCCACGTTCACCGTGCCGGCGCTCTGCGTATAGACGATGGCGCTGGCCGGGCTGAAGCGGCCCGCCAGGTTGAGCGTGCCGCCTTCGATGATGAATTGCGCGCCGGAGCCGCCGCCGACCGCATGGATGCCGCTCGTTCCGATGTTGTACGCCCCCTGCGTGATGCGCAGGAGGCCGTTGTTCGTCATGCTGTTGGCCTGAGCGGCCACGGTGTAGTTCGGATTGTTCAGCCAGAAGCCGGCGGCCGTCGGAATCGTGTAGGCCGCGGCGCTGAAAACGCGGCTGGCGCCGGTGAACGTGCCGGACATCTTGATCGTGCCCGAGGTCTGGACGAGCCAGCCGCCGACGATCGTATCGGTGGTCACGCCGCGCACGGTGAAGTTCGTCGGCTTGACCTCCAGAATCGTGGTCGGGTCGACGCCCTTGCTGACGTTGATTTGCCGGATGTCCGTCGTCGCGCCGGTGCCCTGGAGCGTCACGTTGCCCAGGCCGGCGAACGTGATGCTGGCGCCGGCGGTGTCGGCGTTCGTGGAGAAATCGAGCGTGCCGTTGTTGACGAGGTTGCCGTTTAGGGTCAGCACGTGGCCGGTCTGCGTGCCGGCCGGATTCGACTGGAACGTGCCGCCGCTGATGATCGTCACGTCGGTGTTGACCAGGAGCGTGCGGGCGGTCGTCTGCTCGAACTGCAGCGTGCCGCCGTTCGCGATCACGAGCGAGTAGGCGTTGGCGGTCGTGTCGAGCGTGACCGTCGCTCCGGCGCCGATCGTGACGTTCTCATTGATCGTCGGGACCGCGCCGCTCGACCAGGTCGCGGGACTGGACCAGAGACCTCCGGCGCCGACCGTGCCGTTCGGCGTCGCGGAGCTCGTCGCCTGTGAGCCGGAGAGAGAAGCCGTCGCCCCGTCGGAAAACGCGGTGACGCGCCAGGTGTAGTTCGTCGAGGCGGTCAACCCGCTGGCGACAAAGCTCGTCGCATTCTGCGCCGCGGTGCCGATCAACGTGAAGTTCACGCCGTCCGTCGAGTTGTAGATGACGTACCCGAGCTCGTTCGAGGAGTCGGTCCAATTGAGGGTCGTGGTGGCGGCGGCCACGTTCGTGAACGTGAGCGGGCCGCCCGGAGGATTCACCGCCTGCGGCGTGAGGCTAAACGTGCGGCGCGAGCCGTCCGCGGCAGACGTGAGCACGGTGATCGCGCCCGCAACGTACGAGTTGTTCACCGGCGCGGCGGCCGAGGCGTACGTCGGTGCGGGCGAGCCGCTCTGCGCGGCGGTCACCGTACCGACCGTGTTTGCGGCGTTGCTGGAGGAGAACCCGATCTGCGGACTGTTCGAGTTCGTGTCAGCCGCACCGGCGGCGCCCATCGTCATCGAGCCGTACACGAACTCGATCACGCCGGTGCCCTCGTAGAGCCGCACCTGATAGGTCAGGTCCACGGTGCCGCCGGCGTTGAAGTCCGACTGCATGTTCAGCCACTCGACGACCATCACCCGGTTCGGCGCGCTGCCGGTCACCTTGAAGTGGACCTTGCCGGTGAGGTGGGTACGCTGGTCCGCGCCGTAGGCGGTGATCAGGAACTGGCTGGCCTGCCCCAGCGGGTCGTAGCCGGTCGTGCTGGCCGGCGTGCTGCCGAACCGCAGGCTGCCGTTCGAGTTGACGCTGAACTGCGTCTGGCGCACGCCCATGAAAAAGAAATCGAAAGGCATCGTCGTCACCCCGGACGCGGTGTCGTCCTGGTTTGCCGCGATGAGCTGCGTCGTGCCGCTGCTCATGTCGGTGAGCGAGCCGGTCGTGGTCGTCGAGAACGTGTAATTCGCCGCGCTGG
>Ga0213876_10002741_pt1 | contig 10262 bp, 11 predicted proteins | sample BarmaccomBMRX_R9_FD_160113 | JGI IMG/M metagenome (GOLD analysis project Ga0213876, IMG submission 160113) | Root-associated microbial communities from Barbacenia macrantha in rupestrian grasslands, the National Park of Serra do Cipo, Brazil - RX_R9 | ecosystem: Host-associated > Plants > Roots...
TCCCGGTCGTGCTCGACGCGGGCATTGGTACCGCCAGCGACGCCGCAATGGCGATGGAATTGGGTTGCGACGCCGTGCTGTTGGCCACCGCGGTGACCCGGGCCGCCGATCCGGTGGCAATGGCCACCGCGATGGCCGGCGCCGTCACCGCCGGCTACCTGGCCCGGCGGGCCGGCCGGATCCCCAAGCGTTTCTGGGCGCAGGCATCCAGCCCGCAACGATGAGTCGCTATGTGGCCCTGGGCAGTTCGATGGCTGCCGGTCCGGGTATCCGGCCGCGGGCCGCGGGGGCGCCCAGGTGGTCGGGTCGGTCGGCACGCAATTACGCGCACCTTCTCGCCGAGCGACTGAATTTGGAACTAATCGACGTCACCTTCTCCGGCGCCACCACCGCCCACGTCCTGACCGAAGAGCAGCGCGGCGCGCCGCCCCAGATCTCCGCGCTGGACGGCTCCGAGACCCTGGTGACGATCACCATCGGCGGCAACGACGTCGGCTACGTTCCGCTGCTGTTGGCCGCCGCTCTGCCGCGCCCGGTGCAGCGGCTGCCCCTGCTGCGCAACCGCATATCGGAACTGCTGGACCGCGACGAGCGGGACCGGGCGCTTGACGCCGTGTTGGACTCGTTGTGCGCGGTCGGTCGTGCCGTGCGCGAGCGCGCCCCGCGGGCCCGCGTTTTCTTCGTCGACTACCTGACGATCCTGCCGCCCGACGGCGCGGCTCCGCCGTTGTCGAACGCCGATGCCGAACTGGGCCGCTACGTGGCCGCGACGCTCGAGCGAACCACCGCCGACGCGGCGGCGGCGACCGGCTGCGAGGTCGCCCGCGCGGGCGCCGCCAGCCGGCAGCATCATGCGTGGTCGGCCGAGCCGTGGACGATCAAGCCGGGCGTGCCGCTACCGGGTCGGCCGGCGCTGTTGCATCCGAACGCCGCCGGGATGCGGGCCGTCGCGGAACTCGTTGCGGCCCAACTGTAAACGTCAGCCGTTGGCGCGCCACCACTGGTAAAGCGCCGAGGCGTCGGTGTTGGATCCGCGGATGTAGCTCAAGATGTTTTTGGAGTCGATGGTCCAGATGATCTCGGCCGCGTTTTGATAAGTCCCGCAAGCCACCTGCCCGGCACTGGAGCTGGAGCTGCCCTGATGCCAGCTGGTCGGTGACTGGCCGCTGTCCCCGCAGTTGGTCAGGACATCGTCGTTGATGCTGGTCTTGAACGAGCCGGCCAGATTGTCGCCGTTGCTGAACAGGATGTATCTGGCCTGAACGGGCCCACTCGGGTCGGGGCTTTGCCCGCAGGTCAGTGCCGCCAGTTCGCCGGCCGTGATGGGTTGGGGGGTGCAGTTGTTGAGGCCGTAGCCCTTTGACAGCGAGCCCGCCAGCGTGTTGATGTCCGACGGATTGCCGGTGTTGGCGGGGTCTGCCGTGGCCGTACCCGGTACGGCGAAACCGCCCATCAGCACCACGGCCCCCGTGGCGCGCAACGCGTTGCTGAGGTGAGACATCCTTTGGCTCCTAACGGTTGGGTGAACCCACATGCGATTTCACCCGAAAACGGTGCTCCTGCTCAATAGGATCGTAGGACTAAGTGGGGGCAATATCATAGCCATGCAACACATTCCGTCGGCAATTGTCTATCTGGGCATCATTCCCGTTGTCCTGGGCATAGGCAACAGAAATATCGAAAAACGCTGGTGCTCAGCGTCTTTCATGCCGGACACAGTGCCCCACCAGTTTCGCGCGAGGCCGCCGTGCGCGGTAGCTGCCAGGCTCCTGACCAGGGCCGAAGTCGATTTCGACATTGCTACGCCGTCGTGACATTGCTCCGGTAGGGTTGACAGCGCTTCACGCCAGCTAACTTCGCGCGACTGGAGAATCGATGACACAACCGCCCCCTCCGCCCGGTTACCCGCCGCAGCCGCCGCCGCCCGGCTACCCGCCGCAACCGCCCGGTGGCCAATCACCGAGTAACTATTTGGTGTGGTCGATCTTGGCGACCCTGTTCTGCTGCCTTCCCTTCGGGATCGTGGCGATCGTCAAGTCGAGCCAAGTCAACGGGCTTTGGGCGCAGGGGCGTTACGCCGAGGCACAGGCATCCGCCGACAGCGCCCGTAAATGGGTGATCTGGTCGGTCGTCGCCGGCATCGTCGTGGCCATCATCTACGGCATCCTGATCGCGACCGGTGGCCTGAACAACGACACCAACAACGCGCTCGCCGCGATGTTCTGAGCCCGTCGCGATGACGGTCACCCGCCAAAGTTCGGCTCCGCTTCGTTTGGGTGCGCCACTGGTGGTGGCGGCATCCGCGACGATGATGTGTGCCGCCATCTGGGCGGGTGACCCCACCACCCCCAACGGCCCGCTGCCGGTGTGCCCCACGAAGGCTCTACTCGGTATCGACTGTCCCGGATGCGGCAGCCTGCGGATGGTGTATTCGCTCATGCACGGCAATGTCACGGCGGCCGCCAGGTTCAATGCTCTTGGCCTGGCGGCTGTCGTGCTGTTGGTGTGGGCGTACCTCTCCTGGACCTACGGGCGCTTGGTGGGCCGGCGGATCCGGAGCTGGCAGCACTACCGCTGGTCGGCGGCGGTGACCATGGCGCTCGTCGTGGTGTGGTTCGTCGTGCGCAACCTTCCCTTTGCGCCGTTCACTGGACTGCACGTCTGATACCGCCGTGTCCTGAGGCGGACCGCCTGGGCGGCGGTCTAACCTTGGCCGCGATGGGGAACAGATTCAAGACGATCCCGGTGCTGGTCGCCGTGATCGCCGTGACCACAGTTCCAACGGGTTGTTTCCACCGGTCGACCACCCCCGCGCAGTCGTCCGTCAACCCCGTTGCGGCTGAGTTCGCCTCCACGTTGCGCAACAAGGTGACGGCCGACGCCATGATGCGGCACCTTTCGATGCTGCAGGACATCGCCAACGCCAACAACGGCACTCGGGCGGTGGGGACTCCCGGTTACGAGGCCACCGTCGACTACGTGGTAAAGACGTTGAAAGACAGTGGGTTTGACGTCCAAACGCCCGAATTCTCGGCGCGCGTTTTTCACTCCGACAAGCCGGTGGTGACCGTCGGCGGCAAGCCGGTGGAATCGCATCCGCTCGACTTCAGCCTCGGGACACCGCCGGACGGCGTGAGCGGGCCGTTGGTCGCCGCGCCCGCCGGCAGCGAACCCGCCTGCGCGGCTTCCGACTACGGCAGCCTGCCGGTGCAGGGCGCGGTCGTGTTGGTGGACCGTGGCACTTGCCCGTTCTCGCAGAAGGAAGACGCCGCGACGAAGCGCGGGGCTGTGGCGATGATCGTCGTCGATAACGTCGACGAACAACAGATGGGTGGCACCCTCGGCCCGAACACCGACGTGAAGATCCCGGTGGTCAGCGTGACCAAGTCCGTCGGAGTGCAGTTGCGCGCCCAGCCGGGGCCCACGGTGCTCAAGCTGAATGCGAATGTGCAGAGTTTCAAGGCCCGCAACGTAATCGCGCAGACCAAGACGGGATCGGGGCACGATGTGGTGATGGCGGGCGCGCACATGGACAGCGTCCCAGCGGGTCCGGGCATCAACGACAACGGGTCGGGCGTGGCGGCGGTGCTGGAAACCGCCGTGCAGCTTGGTAATTCACCTTCGACGCAGAATGCGGTGCGGTTCGGCTTCTGGGGCGCCGAGGAACTCGGACTGATCGGGTCGCGCAACTACGTCGAGTCGCTGGACCTGCCGGGGCTCAAGGACATTGCGCTGTACCTCAACTTCGACATGCTCGCATCGCCCAACCCCGGCTACTTCACCTACGACGGCGACCAGTCGCTGCCGCCCGGCGCCCGCGGCCAACCCGTGGTGCCCGAGGGATCGGCCGGAATCGAGCGCACACTGGTCGCCTATTTGAAGTCGGCGGGAAAGACGGCGCAGGACACCGAATTCGACGGGCGGTCCGACTACGACGGGTTCACGCTTGCGGGTATCCCGTCCGGAGGCCTGTTCTCCGGTGCCGAGGGCAAGAAATCCGATGAGCAAGCCAAGCTGTGGGGCGGAAACGCCAACCAGCCTTTCGATCCCAACTATCACCAGAGCACCGACACCCTTGAGCACATCGACCGCACCGCGCTGGGGATCAACGGCGGCGGCGTCGCATATGCGGTGGGGCTGTATGCGCAGGATCTCAGCGGGCACAACGGAATCCCCGCCATCGAGGACCGCACGCGGCACGTACTCGACAAGTCATGACCGTTCGGCGGGGGTCGGCTTTGCTGTTGACGGCCGGGCTGCTGGCGGGCTGCTCGTCGACGCCGGCGAGGCCGCCCGCCGCGGCTCCGGAGCTTGGCCAGGTCTTGGCCGCGAAGGTGACCGTCGACCACATGTTCTCTCACCTGCGCGCTCTGCAGGACATCGCGAACGCCAACAAGGGTAACCGTGCCGAAGGCACACGGGGCTATGACGCCAGCGTCGCTTACGTGGCTAAAGCGTTGCATGACAAGGGTTTCGAGGTATCCGCCCCACAGTTCGACCGGCTGTACGCGGTTTCCCCGGGTAAGCCGACGCTGACGGTTGCGGGCTCCACTTATCAGGTCGACCAGGCCTCGCTGCTCGTCCAAACACCGCCGGGCGGGCTGACCGCGCCGACCGTACGGCCCACGCGGCCATCGGGTTGCGCGGTCAACGACTACCCGGCCGCGGTGTCCAAGGGCGCGATCGCCGTCGTCGACGACTCCGGTTGTTCGGTGGTCGACAAACAGAACACCGCGGTCGCCAAGGGCGCGGGCGCGCTGATCGTGGTCAGCGCGCCCAACGGTCAGGGAGCCCCACCAACGTTGTTCAGCCCCGGCTACTACAAGCAGCTGACGGTGCCGGTCGCCGTGGTGGGTGCCTTGGGCGCCGCCGCGTTGGCTCACGCGACCGCGCCGATCCATTGGTGCTGGATGCCCGCAACGTCAAGGTCACGTCGCGGAATGTGCTGGCGCAGACCAAGACCGGTTCGCCGCACGACGTGATCATCGCGGGTGCGCATCTCGATAGCCCGCGCGGCGGTCCGGGGATCAACGACGACGGTTCCGGGGTTGCCGCGGTGCTGGAGACGGCGCTGCAACTGGGCCCGCTCGCGCCGGTGAACAACGCGGTGCGGTTCGTGTTCTGGGGCGCCGAGGAGAACGGCATCAACGGCGCCACGGACTACGTGTTTGGCATGGATCGCGAGCAACTCAACGACATCGCCATGTACCTGGACTTCGCCATGCTGGGCTCGCCGAACGCAGGGTTCTTCACCGATGATGGCGATCAGTCCGGTCCACCCGGGGCCGGGGTGTCATACGCCGACGTGCCGGACGGCTCGGCCGGCATCGAGCGCACGCTGGCGGGCTACCTGAGCCTGGCCGGGAAGCACCCGGCGGACATGCCACTGAGCACCAGGACCGACTATCACCCGTTCATGGTCGCGGGGGTGCCGATCGGTGGCCTCACCACCGCGTCCGCGCAGCCGAAAACGACTGTGCAGGCGCGGCTTTGGGGTGGTCAGGCCGGTGCTCCGTTCGACCCCAACTACCAGAGCCCGCGCGACACCGTCGACAACATCAACCGGGACGCGTTGGCGGCCATGGGATCTGCCGTCGGGTACGCGGTGGGCAGTTACGCGGAGTCGATTGGCGGCGTCAACGGCGTTCCTTCGCACGACAAACGCCATCGCTCCCGGGTGCCCTAGTGGCCCGGGGGTTGTCGGGGGGTGTGACTACATTCCAACCTATGTTCGATACGCAGTTGCACGAATACTGGAAGCCTGCCGAGAGTGACCGGTCGTGTGCGCTGATTGAGCAGATGTGCGCCGCTCGTCGGGCTGAGGCTCAGGCGGCGGCCGCGCGGCTCGATGCGATCGGGGAGTTGTTCGAGCTGCGCCGCGTCGAGCGTGGCGAGCAACAGGATTGGGCCGTCGACACCTGGGCGGCGGTGGGCGCCGAAGTGGCTGCGGCGTTGCGGATCAGCCTGGCGATGGCCGGCAGCTATATGCGCTACGCACTCGCGATGCGCGAGCGGCTGCCGGAGGTGGCGGCGGTATTTCGCGCAGGCGATATCGATTACGCGCTGTTTCAGACGATGGTGTACCGCACCGACCTGATTACCGACGCTACGGTGCTCGGTCAGGTCGATGCCGAGTTGGCGATCAGGGTGCCGCGCTGGCCATCGATGACGCGGGGCCGCTTGGCCGCCAAGGTGGATCGGATCGTGGCGCGCGTCGATGCCGACGCGGTAAGGCGCAGCCAAGAGCGCATGACAAACCGCGAGGTGTCGATCTGGGAATCCGAGCCGGGGATGTCCGAGATGCACGGCAGGCTGTTCGGTACGGATGCCAAGGCCCTGGACATGCGCTTGAATGCGCTGGCGGACACGGTGTGTCAGCACGACCCCCGCACCCGCGATCAGCGTCGTGCCGACGCCCTGGGGGCACTGGCCGCGGCAGCCGACCGGCTGGGCTGTCGCTGTGAAGGTTCCGAATGCGCGGCCGGCGGCCGGTTGCCGGGGCCGGTGGTCATTCATGTGGTTGCTGAGCAAGGGACGCTGGAGGGGCGCAGTGGCGCACCGGCGGCCACGTTGGACGGCGCCGAGGTGATTCCAGCGCCGCTGGTCAAAGAGCTCGTCTTGAGCGCCAGGCTGCGCCCGCTCGTCACGCCGACTGCCGCTGAACCGCAATACATTCCATCGGCCAAACTGGCCAACTTCGTCCGGTGCCGCGACTTGACCTGCCGGGCGCCGGGCTGCGATCGTCCGGCCGTCGAATGCGATCTCGACCATACGATCCCGTATGCCGACGGGGGCGCCACTCACCCGTCGAACCTGAAATGCCTGCCGGGTTCACCATTTGATCAAAACCTTCTGGGGGTGGCGCGACCGACAGCTTCCGGACGGCACGGTCATCTGGACGCTTCCGGGCGGCCATACCTACGTCACCACTCCCGGCAGCGCGCTGCTCTTCCCGACGCTTGGCGCGCCCACCGGTGACTTTCCGGCACCAGCGGGGAGAGGTGAGCGGTGCGGCGACCGCACCGCGATGATGCCGCTGCGGACCACCACTCGCGCTCAGAACCGCGCACATCGCATCGCCTCCGAGCGCCGGCGCAGCCGCAATATCATTAGCCACAGTGGCGGGGAGCCACCGCCTTTCTAGCAAGAGTCCGGAAACGGAATGTTTGCTGCCTTAGAATCTGTCCCTTATGGGTAACCACGCGCGGAATCGGGCGGCGGAGTGGGTGCGGGCGGTAACCGCATGTGCGGCGGCGGTGCTCGTGGTGGCCGGGTGTACGACCTTCGTCGAGGGGCGCGCGCTGTCGATGCTCAACGACCCGTTCCGGGTCGGTGGTCTGCCCGCGACCAACGGCCCCAGCGGGATCCGTTCGAACGCCCCCAGTCCGACCGGCAAGGTGGTCAACACCGACAACGGGACGATCGACAAGCTCGCGTTGCAATCGATCAACGACATCCAGGACTACTGGAAGTCGGTCTACAGCCAGTCGCTGAAGGGCAGTTTCGTGCCCGTCGACAAGCTGGTGTCCTACGACTCCAACAGCCCGAACAGTCCGATCGTCTGCCACAGTGACACCTACAAGCTCGTGAACGCCTTCTACACCTCGCGCTGCAACCTGATCGCCTGGGACCGAGGCGTCTTCCTCGCCATCGCGAAACAGTATTTCGGCGACATGTCCGTCACCGGTGTGCTGGCCCACGAATTCGGACACGCCTTGCAGCACATGGCGAAACTCGTGACCAGACGAGACGCGACCATCGTTCGCGAGCAGCAGGCCGACTGCTTCGCGGGTGTCTATCTTTTCTGGGTGGCCGACGGCAAATCGCCGCGCTTCACCCTGAGTACCGCCGACGGGCTCGACCATGTACTGGCGGGCATCATCACCACCCGCGACCCCGTGATGGACAGCGACACCCAGAACGACGACGAACACGGTTCGGCGCTGGACCGGGTCAGCGCTTTCCAAATGGGCTTCATCGATGGCGCCTCGGCCTGCGCGGGGATCGACAAGAAAGAGATCGAACAGCGCCGCGGCGACCTGCCCAACGCCCTGCGGATCGACAGCGACACCGGAAATCCGGAAACCGGTGAGGTCCCGATCAACCAGGACACCCTGACGACCTTGATGGAACTGCTGGGAAAGGTCTTCACACCGAAGGCGCCGCCGACGTTGACCTATGAGACCGGCGGTTGCACGGATGCCAAACCGAGCCCGCCGGCGTCGTATTGCCCGTCCACCAACACCATCGCGATCGACCTGCCCGCACTGGCCACCCTGGGCAAGGTCTCGGACGAAAACGAACACACCCTGCCGCAGGGTGACGACACCGCCCTGTCGGTCGTGATGTCCAGGTACGCGCTGGCGGTGCAGCACGAGCGCGGGCTACCGATGCAGAGCCCGTGGACCGCGCTGCGGACGGCCTGCCTGACCGGTGTGGCGCACCGCAAGATGGCCGAACCGATCGAGCTGCCTTCCCAGAATCAACTACTGCTGACCGCCGGTGACCTCGACGAAGCGGTTGCCGGTCTGCTGACCAATCGCATGGTCGCCAGCGATGCGGACGGCACCAGCGTCCCTGCCGGTTTCACGCGAATAGCAGCGTTCCGAGGCGGCGTGGCCGGCAACATGGACGCGTGCTACTCGCGCTATCCGGGCTGACGAATAGCCAACCGGGTCAACCTATTTCGGCGAGCCGGGGAATCAGCTCGTCGCCGATACGCCGGATGAAGCCGACCGGATCCGGGTTGCCGGGGAACGGACCGGCGTTGACCATGTCGAAGCCCAGCTTCGCGAAGCGTTCCGCAGTGGCGAGGTAACCGTCGAGGTCCTCGAAGGGATCGATGAAAAACCCTACGGTCTTGCGGATTTCGGCGGGATCGCGGCCCACCGACTCGCAGTGTCGATCGAGCACATCGACCTTGTGCTTGAGTTCGTCGGGGTCGTAGACCGTGCTGTTCCAGACGTCGGCGTACTGCGCGACGAGGCGCAGGGTCTTCTTCTCGCCGTCACCACCGATCAGGATCGGGGGACGCCGAATCGGTTGCGGCTCGCAGATTGTCTCGGCCAGTTGGTAGTGCTTGCCGTTGTAGGGGCCGTTGTCGTCGCTCCACATCTGGCGGCAGATCTGCAGCGTTTCTTCCAGCATCTCGAAGCGCCTGGCCACCGGCGGATACGGGAAGCCGAGGGCGTGGTGTTCGCGGTCATACCAGGCCGCGCCGATGCCGAAAACCGCACGGCCACCGGACAACACGTCCAGCGTGGTGACCGCCTTCGCCAGAAGTCCCGGGTAGCGATAGGTCACGCCGGTCACCAGCAGGCCAAGGTCGATCGTGGTCGTCTGGCCGGCCAGAAAACCCAGCGAGGTGTAGCCCTCGAGGAACGGGTCTTCCGCGCGTCCCATGGCTTCCATCTGGAAGAAGTGATCGGCCAGCGTGAACAGCGTCGCGCCGCCCTGCTCGGCAGCCTTGGCCGCGTCGGCCAGCGTCGGGCCCAGACGCGCCGCGTCACCCGGCAGAAAGTCGATAAAATGCAATCCCAATTCCATTGCAGCACCAGTCCTTTCGGAATGTCAGTGTTCGGTGAGGCGCTCGAGCAGCGACAACGCGTCCAGGATGACGCGACGCTCGGCTTTGGTGTAGCGCTCTTGCATGGCGCTCGCCAGCCACTCCTCACGCACTTGGCGATTACTCTCGCCACGTTGCCGACCCGCTTCGGTCAACGAGATCAGTTGCCGTCGACCGTCTTCCGGGTCGGGCGTGCGCTCGATGAGCCCTCGCTGCTCGAGAGCGGCCACTATCGTGGCCATTGACTGTGGACGTACGCCTTCGGCTCCGGCCAGGACGCTCGCCGATGAGGCGCCCTCTTTCCAGAGTCGGATGAGCACCGCCGTCTGCGAGGGGGTCAGGTCGTCGTCGGTGGCGAGGCCCCTCAACTGACGGCGCAGCCGGCTGAACATCACCCGCAGGTCGCGGGCCGCCGTAATCGCTGACTCGTCGATGCCGTCCACGACACCAGCCTAAATTAGACAGCCAAAACTGTCCAGTTTTAGCTGACTAAATCCGTCCGAGCAGCTGCAACGCGGCATCGACCGCCAGCGCGGGCACGTTCAAGGTCTTCGAACGCAAATCGTGTCGTGCCCCGGCGATCTCGACGACCGCGGTGGTCCCCGTGATCAACGCGGCGGCCTCGCGCAGCTCCTCGGGGGTACCGAACGGGTCCGATGTGCCGTGGGCGAACACGGTCGGCACCTTGATGTCGGGC
>Ga0213876_10002742_pt1 | contig 10256 bp, 9 predicted proteins | sample BarmaccomBMRX_R9_FD_160113 | JGI IMG/M metagenome (GOLD analysis project Ga0213876, IMG submission 160113) | Root-associated microbial communities from Barbacenia macrantha in rupestrian grasslands, the National Park of Serra do Cipo, Brazil - RX_R9 | ecosystem: Host-associated > Plants > Roots...
GGCGTAAAGTCGTTCAAAGATTCGGTAATGGCCGCCTCACTCGCCTTATCTACAGGGGAAATTGACCACGGCTCCCTCGAATTTGAATAAGGCTCCGTGTTACTCTCAGCAGTCAGCCGCCGGAACGTAAACCGATGCCGGGAGATCTGTGTGATCGAACCTAAAGTAACTGAGATCGTTCCTAGCGAACCGTCGCCTAACTCCACTGCGATGGCGACACAATCTTCGACATCAATCGGACTAACCCGTGTGCGCGTGAAAGCGGACACCGTTTTGGCCGGACCGAGAATATAGAAGATCATATCGACCGCATGAATCGCTTGGCTAAGCAAAGCGCCACCTAACTCGGTGGATCGTTTTCCTCTCCACGGTTTATCCCGGTAATATTCTTCGGAACGCCACCAAGCCACGTCGACATTGAATACGAAAGCTTCGCCGGTCAGTTTGCGGTCAACCAGGTGCTTCAACTTCTGCAAGCCGTGCCCGAACCGGTATTGAAAAATCGGCATCACCTGTTTTTTGGATTCCACTACCAAATCCGAAAGCCGATCAACCTCGGATAGGCTGCCCAACAGCGGCTTCTCGCAGATCATATGTTTTCCGGCCTTTAACCCGGACTCCAACTGATCGAAATGCTGGTAAGGTGGAGTGCAAAGATCGATCACATCGACATCGGTCCGAGTAAGCAGGTCTCGAAAATCATGGACAACTTCTCTGACGTTAAGGTCGCGAGCGACCTGTGATGCTTTGGCAGGATCGATATCGCAGAGAGCAACAAGGTCGAACTGATCGGGTAAATTCTGATATGCTTTAATGTGCTGGGACCCGATGCCAGCGCCGACGACCGCGACTTTCAAAGGACTCATAAAGAAGAAGGTTTGTGCAACCGAGGGAAGAACAGAAAGGCGAGCTAGACAATCGCTAGAGCATATATGATATATGGTCAAGGCCCTTTCCGCTTTCCTTCCTTTTAATGCCTCGTCGAACCATCCAGATCGCTATGAACGGTGTTACCGGCCGCATGGGCCGGAATCAACACCTTATCCGCTCTATTCTCGCCCTCCAGAAAGAAGGCGGTCTTCAGCTCAAGGACGGCACCTGGCTTTATCCGGAGCCTGTCCTCATCGGCCGCGATCAAAGACGCGTCCAAGAGCTCGCCAGTGAGCTCAAAATCGCCCGCTGGACCATCGATCTTGCGACTGCTCTCGCTGATCCTAACACTCAAATCTATTTCGATGCTCAGGTCACTTCCGAACGCGAAGGCGCTGTCAAAGCCGCGATCGAAGCGGGCAAACACATCTATTGCGAGAAGCCGGTCGCTGACAATTTGGCCGCGGCCGTAGAGCTCGCAGAACTCGCAAAAGCGCGCGGAGTTAAAAATGGAGTCGTGCAGGATAAACTCTTCCTGCCCGGGCTACGCAAACTGCAGCGATTGATTAACAGTGGATTCTTCGGACGCATTCTCTCGGTTCGAGCAGAATTCGGTTATTGGGTTTTCGACGGTTACTTGCTTCCCAGCCAGCGTCCCTCTTGGAATTATCGTTCAGAAGATGGGGGCGGAATCATTCTCGACATGTTTTGCCATTGGCAATACGTGCTGGAGTCCCTTTTTGGGCCAGTCCAAAGCGTTATGGCCCTTGGGGCCACACATATCCCGGCACGCGCAGACGAACAAGGCAGAAGCTACGCAGCCAGCGCCGACGATGCCGCCTATGCCATCTTCGAGTTGGAAAAAGGGATCGTCGCCCAGATTAATTCCTCGTGGTGTGTCCGCGTCTATCGAGATGACCTATTCTCCCTTCAGGTTGATGGAACTCAAGGCACCGCAGTCGCCGGACTACGCCAATGCAAAGTTCAACCTCGAGTCTGTACGCCCCTGGCAGTCTGGAACCCAGATCTACCGGACTCCCATGATTTCCTCGCCGACTGGAGCGAAGTGCCGGATAACCAGGTGTTCGACAACGCGTTTAAAACCCAATGGGAGCTCTTCCTTCGGCATGTGTTTGAAGGCGGCCCATTCCCTCACTCCCTGTTAGATGGCGCCAAAGGAGTTCAGCTAGCCGAAGCCGGGATGCAATCATGGAAAGAACGCCGCTGGATCGATCTACCCGAACTCACGTTGAAGAGTGAGACGTGAGAGGTGATTGGTGAGAGGCTTGCCATAAGGAACAGCACGCGCGTGGAATGGCGGCATTGACCGGCATCCACTAGGTCTACTGCGTCCACTCCATCCACTATTCGAGCCGCCCAAATGTCATCGCGATCCATTAAGCTCCCCACTGAAACCGGTGCCATCGTGTCGTACCAACTGCGCGAGCCTGCACAGTTCGAGGTTCACACGAACCCGAAGTGCCGCTCGGTGTTCGCAGCGGCGCATGTGGTGGCCGATCCGATCGCCGAAAATTGTTTAGGCGCATCACCCGTCATCGATTGGGAAGCGACGCTCAGGTATCGCCAGCATCTCTGGTCGTTTGGTCTAGGGGTAGCTGAGGCTATGGATACCGCACAACGGGGAATGGGCTTAGACTGGCCGGCCACAAAAGAACTGATTCGACGCTCCGCTCAGGACGCTAAGGCCAGAGGTTTCCCGCTCGTATGCGGCGCCGGCACAGACCAACTGCCGGCAAACCAGCGCCATTCATTAAAGACGATCGTTGAAGCCTATCTAGAACAATGCGCTTGGATCGAACGACATGGCGCCCGAATCGTCATCATGGCTAGCCGTGCTCTCGCCGCGGCGGCACATTCAGCCGACGATTACCACCGAGTTTATGAGACGCTTTTGGACCAAACACAGGATCGCGTGATCCTGCACTGGCTCGGGCCAATGTTTGATCCCGCCTTATCAGGTTACTGGGGCAGCCAGGATCTTGATTCCGCAACCGCGCATTTTCTGAGTCTGCTTAAGAAACTGCAGAACAAAGTCGAAGGCGTAAAAGTCTCGCTTCTGGACAAGGATCGAGAGATCGCTCTACGGCGTGAACTACCCGATGGCGTAAAGCTATTCACTGGGGACGACTTCAACTATCCAGAGCTCATTCTAGGAGACGAGCAAGGTTTCAGTCACGCCTTATTGGGTATTTTCGACGGAATCGCTCCCGCTACTTCGGCAGCGTTAGCTGCATTGGACCGAGGCGACAAAGATGGCTTCCTCACCCTGCTCAACCCTACTGTCCCACTCGCTCGCCACATTTTTCATGCGCCAACTTACCACTACAAGACCGGCCTCGTCTTCTTAGCCTACCTTAATGGCCACCAATCCCATTTCAGAATGGTTGGCGGTCTCGAATCCGGCAGATCGGTCCTGCATCTCGTCAAGCTATTCAAACTCGCCGATCAGGCCGGCCTGCTCCAATCCAACGCCGCAGAGCGCATGCAACATTTCCTGAATCTCGCAGGCGTGGAGCAATAGCCGAGAGGATGACAAATGACAGATGAAAAATGAAAATTGCCCAGAGCACTGATTACTGCTGCTTCTTCCGGGAAGAGCGTGGGATTTTGGTAGTGCTTCGCAAACCATGAAATGGTTTAACATAACAGCCCAGGTGCTTCAGCCCTGGGTACCGCCGGCATTAGGGTGCTCGCCCTGCAAGGGCGTCCGAGGTCGTATGCCATACCAAAACGCGCCAACGCACCTAGAATCGGTCGCCCTTTCAGATCGAACTTCTTGGAACGCCGTACCCAGGCCTGAAGACCTGGGCTGTTCTGTTTAGCCATTTCATGGCGGTCAAAACCCAGCCACTAGATCCCACACGAAACCCGGAAGAACCCAGATTGCTTACTACTTACTGAACGCCCCTTTCACCTCTCACCTCCCCCAACACCGTGCTAGATCGACTCAGCATCAATCACTACTCAATCCGGCAATGGAGCCTGCCGGAGTTAATTGAGGGCTGCCGGAAGAATGGGATAAAGAGCATCGGTGTTTGGCGCGACAAGATAAATGCGCTGGGTTTCGAGAAGGCTCGTCAACTACTCCAAGAATCGGGCATCGCGGTTTCCAGCCTCTGTCGCGGGGGTTTTTTTCCTTATTCATCCGATCAAGAGCGAATAAATACCATTGCCGATAATCAACGCGCTGTAGATGAAGCGGCGGCATTGGGCAGTCCCTTGCTGGTTTTAGTGTGCGGCGGGACTGCTTCGGCAGGGCTGGAGCGCAGCCGGGAGATGGTTCCTGAAGGCATTGCCGGGCTAGCGCCCTACGCGCGGGCGCGCGGAGTCAAACTAGGCATCGAGCCGTTGCATCCAATGTTTACCGCTAATCGCTCCGTAATTGCCACGTTGGAACAGGCGAACACGTTGGCGCAGGATTTCCCTTCGGATACCGTTGGCGTCGTCATTGATGCTTATCATGTGTGGTGGGACCCAAGTCTCTATCGGGAGATTGCTCGTGCCGCCCGCCGCATCTTTGCGGTTCACGTGAGTGACTGGCTCGTACCGCCTCCGGATTTCTTGAACGGTAGAGGCCTAATGGGAGACGGGTGTATCGACTTCGGTAAGTTCATCGCTGCGGTTAATGGAGCAGGCTATAACGGCTCAATCGAAGTTGAAATCTTCAACGAACAGCTCTGGTCCCTGCCGGGCGACGAAGCGCTATCCCTGATCAAAAAAAGATTCGCCGAATTCGTCCATTGATTTCTAAAAACACCCGAAGGAGGTTTTCAGGTCATAATCCCTGTCTATTTCCCATTGTAATCCCGCTCTAATCGACGCAAGTCGTGCTTTACCTTTTTATCGATTGCGGATTAGTCATTGTTTATTACCAATCACCTATCATTCCTCACGCCTGAAAGATGCGGCCAATAACAACCTCGATTAGCAGCAAAAAGGATCTTGTGAAACAGGCACTGAGAGAGGCCATCCTTAACGGCGAACTGGCTCCCGGCACGCGCTTGATCATCGATGATCTTGCCGACCAGCTAGGCGTGAGTCCGATCCCTGTCCGAGAGGCCCTGCAACAATTACAGGCTGATGGTTACGTAGAAATTCAGCCTTTCCTGGGCACTCGGGTCACGCCCATCGAAGCCGAGTCGGTAATCGAAGTTTTTAGTCTGCTCGAAACGATCGAGGTTGTGAGTAGCCGATACGCCTGCCTCCATATGACTGAGGAGGAACGCGTGAGCTTGAGGGAGTCGGTAACAAAAATGGACGAGCTCGTTCGTACCCGGGATGCCGAGGCTTGGTCTCAAGAAAATCGCCGTTTTCATCAAATCATTTGCGACCGGGCCGGGACCCGTCTCCTGGCAAGTGTAATGACCAAAGTCCTCGACCATTGGGATCGGTTACACCGCGTCTTCCTAAAAGAGGTTTTCGCTGACCGGTTACCAGACGCTCAAGAAGAACATCGGCAAATTCTCGAAGCCATCGAGGCCGGCGACGCCGACAAAGTGGAAGGCGTTATTCGGAAGCATAACCGGAATGCGCTCGGCGCGTACCAGAAGATCCTTGAGGTGAGAAGTGAGACGTGATTGGTGAGAGGTGAGACGTTCGCGGTAGGGCCGAAACACGTCACCCAAACGGAGGGGCGTTGCATTCCGTGTGTTAGTTATAGCGGGTATCGACACCAGAAGACCATTGCAGTTATTGCGTTTGGATAGACGCGACGCCCTGTGGGGACAACGCATTGCAAACCCCCAAGGCACGGCTCAAAACCGGCGCGAAGGATCCTAAAGGCCGAACCACATCATCAGCGCGCTGAGTTTTTCGCCCTAAGCCCCTACCGCTCCAATCGCGCCACCATTCCGAACACTCTGCTAAATCGAACGGAGCGGTTTTACATCACTAGGGTTTCGTTGGATTAGCGTAAAAACGACGTCGAGCCGTAGCCTCTCACTTCTCACTGATCAGTTCTCACGTCTCACTAAGAGTGCCACCATCATCGGCTCTATAAACGACTGGACGCCGCCCGAAGGATCAAACTTAATCCCCATCTCACGCCGCACAACCTCATCGGCCGTACCGGCTTGCTCTTGCAACTCGTGAACGGCCTTCTCCGCGCATCCCGCTTGCTTCACCCACCAATCGAAAGGTAACTCATACGGCACTGCTTGGTCTTGTATCCAAGAGAAGCCGGTTTCCGTCGCCATCTCTTTCCACTCGGCGACCGTGCGCTGTCGGAAATGCGATGGATCCCGCGTCCGCTCCCATCGATCAACCCAACCCGCAATCTCTGCTGAGGGACTGATCTGATCAGCCACCACAAATCTTCCACCGGGCTTCAACACGCGTCTAACTTCGCTCAGGAACTTGTGGAGGCGGTGGAAATGATGCGGTGCATGCCGGGATACAACCAAGGAGAATTCGGCGTCTGAAAACGGAATTTCTTCCGCTGACCCTGAAACGAACTCAGCATTCTCGATCTTCTCCGTCTGTGCTCTGGCTCGAGCTTGGTCGAGCATTGCCGATGCTACATCGAGCCCGATTACTCGCCGAACTAGTGGCGCCAGGGCTAGCGCCGTGTTCCCGGTCCCGGTGGCAACATCGAGCGCCTGATCGACCGGTTTCGGGGCCGCCATTTCTACCAAAACCGGTAAGCTGGGACCGGAACGATGTACCGGACTGGTGGCGTACAAAGCCGCTTGTTTATTGAATTGATCCCGACTGGCGTTCGTTTCCATAATTTCAAATTCCTCTCAAATTATCTTCCATAGGTCACCGTCAGAACCGCTTTCGCGAGGATATGCCGATGCATGACGAACCCGATCATTGCGGGCGAAGCTGCTTCGCCCACATCCAGTTTATCGATATCCAGAGCATAGACCGTAAACAGGTAATGATGGGGCGGATCTCCGGCTGGCGGACAAGGTCCGCCATATCCGGGAGGACCAAAATCGGTTCTAGCCTGCCGGCACCCGGCGGGTAGCAGGTTACTACCTGGGTCACCGGCGCCTGGAACCAATTCCGAAACTGCGGCGGGGATATCGATCACGACCCAATGCCACCAACCACTTCCGGTCGGCGCATCGGGATCGTACACCGTAATTGCGAAGCTCTTGGTCCCGCTAGGTGCACGCATCCACCGCAGTTCCGGTGATTGGTTTCGCCCGGTGCATCCAAACGAATCTAGAACCTGCTCATCGGGCATCGGTTTGCCCTGTGGGAGAGTCGCGCTGGTCAATCGAAAGCCAACATCAGTCTCTGCTTTTGCTAATTGAGTCAGCGTCATGCCGGTCAGTAATACCAGCATCTTCTTCGCGATATCTCGTTTCATCGGTTGCCCCTTCATTGAAATTACAACTGGACAATCACGGATCAGCTATGTAACTCAATTTAATAATCCTGAATAGCATCTTAATCTTTGCTAATGATCAGCGCCGAGCTTTTCCGTAACTTCTTAACCGTCTATCGAGAGGGCTCAGTTTCATCGGCAGCCCGCTCCCGCCACCTGACGCAGTCGGCTGTCAGCCAGCAATTATCGAGTCTGGAAGAGATGATGGGCGCGCCGCTTTTTCAGCGGACCGTGCGCGGGATGATCCCAACAGCCAGAGGTAAGTCTCTATACGATCAGGTCTTCGAATCCATCGATAAGCTTGACCAGGTATCGCGAGTGATCCTGAAAAATGTCGATGCCAAGACCCTGGACCGATCACCCGCACCGATTCGCATTGGTACTTCTCCCGACTACTTCGATGTCTTTGCACTTCCGAGACTGAAGGCAAAGGACTTTGCTTGTGTCGTAACTTTTGGTGAGCCTCGAGAACTCCACACTCTGCTCCAGTCCGGCATGCTGGACGCCGTGATTAGTGTAGCCAAACCAACTGTGCGAGCTCTGCAATATCGGATTCTAGGTGAGAAACGTTATGTCCTAATCGGACCCCCGAGTGCAAAACCAAAAAAATCGGTTCGAAATCTGAACGATCTAGCAAACTGGCTAAAATACCAGAGTTGGGTTGGCTACAGTGTCGAATTACCTAATACCCGCAGGTTCTGGCAGCAAGCGTTCAATCTTCGTCTGGAAGCACAGTTGCGATTCGTTGTACCAGACTTGCGAACGGTCGTTCATGCGGTCGAACAAGGATTCGGCGTCAGTATCGTCCCCGATTTCATCGGCAACCCCGCCATCGCTCAGAAACGAGTCGTCGAGATTTGGCCGATCCAAGAATTGATCCCACCCGACCACTGGACCATCGCCTTTCGCGAGCTAGATACCGATCGCCCCAGCATCGCGCAGCTGGTTAAAGCACTGGCTGAATAAGTGATCAATAATTCAGCGATTAGTAAACGCCGTGCGAGCATGCGGACTACCTTCTGTATCGCGAACCGGAAGCCCCGTCCGAGAACATCATCGCGAGACGTTCCCGGGAGCCGCTTGCTGCCAAACGATAGAGCTGCCAACTTGCAAAGCGGCTCCCCTCCAGTAGACACTGCGAACCAATCACCAATCACCAATCACCAATCACCAATCACCTTTCACCAATCACCTTTCACTTCTCACTTCTCACCCTCCGCCTCTCCCCACCCCCCATGCCCACACTCTCCGGCAAAACCATCCTGATCACCGGCGCCAGTTCCGGGATCGGGAAAGCCACCGCAAGACTGCTGGCAGCCAATGGCGCAAACCTCGCTTTAGTGGCTCGGTCAGCAGAACGCTTACAAGCCGTGGTCAAAGAAATCGGCAGCAACGCTTTAGCTCTGACCTGCGATGTAACCTCGGTAGATCAACTTCAAAAGAGCGCTAAAACTGCCATCGAAAGATTCGGTCGACTGGATATTCTGTTTGCCAATGCCGGACTTTATCTGTCCGGAGACGTCGCGGATGGCAATCCGTCAGCCTGGGGAGAATTGATCGATACTAATATCAAAGGAGTCCTGAACTCAGTCCACGCCGTGTTACCAGAATTTTTGGCACAAACGGCAGGCGACATTCTCATTTGCAGCTCGATCTCCGGTCATCAAGCGATTCATTGGGAGCCGGTGTACAGCGCGTCGAAACATGCGATCCAAGCCTTTACTCACGGGCTGCGCCGGCAACTGCTCGAGAAAGGAATCCGCGTTGGCGCCATCGCTCCCGGGATGGTTTTAAACGAGCTGTGGGGTATCTACGATCAATCTGAAATCGATCGCCGCGCCGATTTGGGCGAAGGCCTGCGCTCGGAGGATGTCGCCGAAGCGGTTCTGTTCATGCTGACCCGCCCTTCTAACGTGACCGTCCGGGATTTGGTCATGCTGCCAAGAACACAAGACTTGTAGGGAGCTGGACCACCAATTGCGATCATCTAAAAGACGAGGGGGGTTCACAAATCTCTGAGCGGCGTTGGATCGTAATTCCTGGATCTCCGCGCTCATGCGTAAACCAGAAAATGGATATCCTCTGGCAGGATGTCAGAAATATTTTTGATGATGCTGCCCCGAAGCAGATTCACCAACATATTCCGTTGCGGCGCCCCCACGATCAGCCGGGAAGCGCCTACGGTCGCAGCAATATCGACAATAGTATCGGCCGCCGAATCGCTAACGGCATAACATGGCAAGATCTGGACACCGTCTGCTTTTTCCCCCGCATACCTGAAGATCGCACTTGCCTCTTCGTCGTCTGTCCATTTTCGTTTCCTGTCGCCAGGCGCCAGAATGGGTTGCTCTCGAACGAACAACAGGTAGAGCGGCCGATCCGTTTCTTTGGCTTCAGAAAGCGCAAAGTCTAAGGTCCGGCCAATCCCACGAACTGCACAGAGCATGGGAGCACCAGACGCTTCGCGCAGTGGGGTTAGACCAGGAAAATTCTGTATCGGGCTCGTTGGTATTGGCTGCTTCGGAGCAGATTCAAGCGCGCGCCGTTTCGCCGCCCTTTCTGAGGCCAGGCCGTGAAAAACCAGGCCGGCTGCCAACACGATCAACGCAAATAAGCGGGCATTCGGTTTGTCGATGAACAACGAGATTTCGATCGCCGCCATGATCACGAAGGTGCAAAACATCAAAACCCGTTCCCATCTCGCTAAATCGAGTTTACGATCGGTCGAGCTAGCCCCGAGATTCGTCGCGATCGCTCCAACCACCCCAACCGCGTACAGGTCTGCCAACCCGGCCATATCCTTCACGCTGATGACGAGAACTGCCGGTACGATCGCGGCCAGAATTAACCCGAGCGTTGGAACTCCGAAAGCGTTAAGTTTCTCAAATCTCCTGGGTAACTCCCCGTCTCGCGACATCAGGTAAGAAATGGCAATCAGGTCGACAATCGCGGTGTTGACCGCCGACAAGAGCAAAACGCCAAAGACCACGCTTACACAAATCCCGGCGACCGTTCCGGCTGTGCTCCC
>Ga0213876_10002743_pt1 | contig 10255 bp, 10 predicted proteins | sample BarmaccomBMRX_R9_FD_160113 | JGI IMG/M metagenome (GOLD analysis project Ga0213876, IMG submission 160113) | Root-associated microbial communities from Barbacenia macrantha in rupestrian grasslands, the National Park of Serra do Cipo, Brazil - RX_R9 | ecosystem: Host-associated > Plants > Roots...
CAAAATCGACTTCTAAGTTTTCCGGCTGACCGTTGCCACTTAGGTCGATGTTGTCCCGATACGCTACAGCGAATGACTCAAAGCTGTGTTGGGTGGCAACTGTATCAACGAAGCCGGGATAATCGAACCCCATCGGCCGGCCGTCCTGGGGCTGAAGAACGCAAACCAGCCGCTCCGGATTCGGATAAGGTAGCGGTTTTAGAATGACCGCATTGATCAAGCTGAAAATCGCGGTATTAAGGCCGATTCCGAACCCTAGGATCAGCACAGCGGTGACAGTAAACCCCGGCGACTTGATCAGCAGCCGTGCAGTGTATTTGAGAGATCCAAATAAACCACGCATGGTTCTGGGGGATTTCGCTCCAGGCTTGAAAGGCAAGTTACATGCCACGGGCTAAAAGGGGCACTTGCCGCTGTTTCGACTACAACAGATCCCAGTCCCAAAGACCACCTGTCTCAAACTGACAACGAATTATCTCATTCTGAGACAAGCCTGGATTCGTTATATATCGCCCGATTGATGTAGACGATGCCGTCAGGAGTCGGCGACTAAGCCAAATAGCGGGCAAAACTCTATGGCAAAACGATTCGCAACATTCTGGCTGTTGTTTTGACTGCTAATTGTCACCCTTTCTTGCTCGTTATTTGTCACAGTGTTGATTAATGCTGGCGGCCACAGAAAACATTTGGGTGTTCAGAAAGGAGATCAGGTGATGCCGTTGGTCATCATGACGGGTGCATCGGGCTCTGGAAAAACAGCCATAGCTAAAGCAATCGAGGCGGCTCATCCTTCGATCTCGGTTTTTCGCTTTGATACCATTGGGGTGCCTTCGGCAGATGTCATGGCCTCCTTTGGAACTGGCCATCAGCCTGGAGGAGCCTGGCAGCGAGCCATGACTCTCCAGTGGTTCGAGAGAATTGCTCCTATACTCGGATCGGGTAAAGGGGTTGTCTTTGAAGGACAGATGCGAATCGCTTTTATTCAGGAGGCTCTCACCGCTTTTACGATCGAGAACGCGCGTGTGCTCTGCGTTGAATGTAATGACTCTACCCGCATTCATCGCTTGACTCACGGCAGAGTTCAGTCAGAGCTGGCTAACGAAAACATGATCGCCTGGGCTCGCTACCTACATCAGGAAGCTATCGACGCTGGCTGCAAGATACTTGACACCACAAACCTATCATTAGCAGACAGCGTGAAAGCTGTACTCGATGAGCTGATGCGGTGAGATATTGAATATGCCACTTTGGCTTAACCGAACATCAGATAAACGCCGCTGAATGCGAAGGACGTTGTAAAGCCGGATGACGCGGGATTTTGCCATCGTGGTGACCTGAAATTGCACAAAAATTGGCAAAATCGTTGCTCAAAAATTGTACAAAATTTGAGCGAAATAGTCGAATTTAGTCACCAATAGTTCCGAATTCGCAGAAGGCCATCGAAACAGCGGGAAGCGACAGCTCCGAGTCGCTTTTCTTGAAGAATTCCCTCCGTATAAGGGACTTACGGTGCAGACAAAACAGGCAGAATGCCTCTAAGGTTTGGTTGCGGGGGCGGGATTTGAACCCGCGATCCCGCGGGCGCGGGATTATGAGCCTGACGAGTCTTCGCCCCAGAGTGCTAGAAGAGACTCTAGTCCCTGGCCACCTTTTTGGCGCTTTAGTAAATTCTCAAGCTTGCGAGCCTCAGTTAATGATAAAGCGCGACTTTGCCAAACAAGTTGCCAAGGTCCGCGCGATTTCGTCCATCCACTTTTGCCAGCGTTGTGATCATTCAGTCTGCGCAGAACATCTTCTGAGATGCCGATGTACCGAAGGCCGATCGCGTTTCGCAACAGGTATACCCTATAGAGCATCCCTAAGAGTGGTTGCGGGGGCGGGATTTGAACCCGCGATCCCGCGGCCGCGGGATTATGAGCCTGAGTCGGCCCAGAAAGTGAGCAGCGATTCTAAGCCGTCACCACCCTTCTGGCGTTTTAGCAAATTCTCTAGCTTGCGAGCGTCGCTTAAGCAGAGTGGGCGGCTTTGCCAGATCAGTTCCCAGGGTCTGCGTGATTTGGTCCACTGGCTTTTGCCGGCATTGTGGTCACTCAGTCTACGAAGAACATCTTCGGAGATACCGATGTATCTAAGACCGCTTGAGTTCCGCAATAGGTATACCCTGTAGAGCATCCCTAAGGTTTGGTTGCGGGGGCGGGATTTGAACCCGCGACCTTCAGGTTATGAGCCTGACGAGCTACCAGGCTGCTCCACCCCGCGTTTTTGAGGAAAGGGACAATGCATCGAGCGAGATATTCACGCAACCTTTTTTGGAGAAAATTTTAAACTGGCTCTCGGCTATGCCGCAGACGGAGCTCCTTTAAAGACCGAGAGCTCAAAAGGCCGCGAAGAACTGCCCTCGGGGAGAACCGCGGCTTTGGCGCGTCTGAAGCCACAAGCAAATCTTGATCTAGAAAAAAGGTGTGTTACGCAGCCTCATCACATGAAAAGACTGTTCCTCCCTCTCTTATTGTTTGTCTTGGGCGGTTCTTGCTATGCGCAACCGTTTAGAATCGTGGCTTACGGCGACTCAATTACGTACGGTTGGGTGCCAAACCCCAATCCTCCGAGCGCAAGATATGATTTCGACGACCGCTGGCCGGGCGCTCTGCAGAAAGCACTGGGTAGCAACTATCAGGTGATCGAAGAAGGCTTGGACGGCCGGACTACAGATGCCCTGGATCCAGGGGCAACAATTAGTGGCGCGCAACTGGATGGCAGTGCGTATTTGCAATCCTGCCTGGCCTCGCATCTGCCGGTCGATCTCGTGGTCATCATGCTGGGAACCAATGATCTTAAGCCGGTGTTCAATCGAACTCCGCTGCGCATCGCCATCGGCGCGGCTCACCTGATCGATTTGGTAAATACCCTGAATGGCGGCGTCGGCACGAGCTACAAAAATCCAAAGGTCTTATTGATCTGTCCGCCTCCACTGAATCCGAGTATCAACAGCGGACCGATCTTCGGACCCATGTTTAAGGGCGGCGTGGAAAAGTCACGGCAACTGCCGGACCTGTACGAAGCGGTTGCCAAGATGGGTGGCGCCGGATTCTTAAATGCTGGGTCCGTAATTTCAACGGATGGTATCGATGGCCTGCATCTCACCGCCGAGTCCGAGAGAAAACTCGGGACCGCCATCGCGGAAAAGGTGAAAGAGATGCTGAAATAGGTCGGAACACAAAGGTCAAAAAAGGAACGCGCTCCGTAGGCGCAAAAAAAAGATCTTTGCGGCGCTCTGTTCAAAGTCTCTCTCTGAACTCGGCGTGCCATCACAAGACAACATAAAGACTCGGTATGCCTTCGAATTGTTTTGAAACACTGAATGCTCGATTTGATCGGCTATTCGTTTCCACTGCAGCGCTAGATATCCTGTATTCCGGCTCTCGATGGGCGGAAGGGCCAGCCTACTTTCCGGCCGCTCGTTCTTTGATTTGGTCCGATATTCCAAACGATCGCATGCTGCGCCTTGACGAGTGCAGTGGGGCGGTCTCAGTATTCCGTCATCCAGCCGGATTTTCCAATGGGAACACTGTTGATCGCCAGGGTCGTCTGGTTACATGCGAGCAAGGTAATCGCCGGATATCCCGAACTGAAATTGACGGAACGGTGGTCGTCTTAGCGGATCAATTCGATGGACGGCGCCTGAATAGCCCGAACGATGTTGTAGTCAAATCAGATAACTCGATCTGGTTCACCGACCCAACTTATGGAATCGATTCGGACTATGAGGGGCATCGCTTAAACAGCGAACAGTCGGGTAACTATGTTTACAGACTGGAACCGGAGAAACGGGAGCTGACTATCGTCGCGGATGATTTCGTTCAGCTCAACGGTATCGCTTTTTCGCCTGATGAGCGACTGCTTTACATAGTTGATACTGGACGGAGTCATCGGCCGGATGGGCCAGTGCATATTCGTTGCTTCTCAGTTGATGGCGGAAAACTGAAGCATGAAGGAGTATTTGCAGATTGTACGGTCGGCTGCTTTGATGGGCTGCGCGTCGATACAGAAGGGAGAATCTGGACAAGTGCTGGCGACGGAGTCCATTGCTATCATCCGGATGGCACCCTGCTGGGTAAGATACGCGTGCCTGAAGTAGTCGCGAACGTTTGTTTCGGCGGAGCTAAGCGAAATTATCTGTATATATGTGGAACTACCTCTCTTTACGGAGTTAGGTTGCCCGTCAATGGAGTAAAGACGTTTTAGGGAGTAGGTCTGTGGTGATTGCACCACAGACGAAACTCCCTAACTCGCCGAGGGCCGCCAGCATCATCACAGTGGTTACGCCGGTTCTGGGGGATAGATGGGGCACTCCTCTTTGGAGAGGTTCAGGATCGGGCAATTTCCCAATTCCAATACGAAATCCAGTTTTGGTTCGGTGTTGAGGTAGTAGTGAAAATCTTCTTTGAACTGTCCGGTCTGAGTGACTTCGATGCCCTTTTCGCGGTATTCCTGTAATACCTGATCGATGTTGTCCTGACTGACAAACTCTTTGATATGATGGAAACCTTCTCCGTGCTTCTGGAGAAACGCCTCATAAATCATCGGACCGTAGACCGGTTCGATCAATTCGAGCTGAATGTCCCCGATCCAGCTGATACCAATCAAAAATTTGAACGGTTCAGTAACCCGTTTGCCGTCAACTTCTAAGTATTTAAGAGTTTTCTCGGTGAAAGTGAGTACGGTCCAAGGGCCGATCTTTAAGTTTTCGACCCATGCCTTCATGGTTTCTTCTAAGTTGCGCGTAACCCAACAGATTTGATGGATTCTGCGTTTTTTGTTTAATTCGCGGAGTTCTTCATTAGTCATATTTTTTTGCGTGGTTATGTGGATGGTTGTTGCAACTACTCTACTTCGGGGTCAGCATTGATCGCTTTTAATCGAACCGTTCATTTGCTGGTCGGTGAAGGAATGTTACCCAAACGGGACGTGCGGGCGAAAAGGTCGGGGGACTGAAGACGGCGGCAGCAGTCCTCGAAGTCCTTGCTCGGCCCTGTCCAGCGGAGCGCATCGACCGTGTCGAAGGTCGGGACATCCAACCGCAGTGTCGCCAGTGTGCGATACAGCAAAACGTCGTTCCAGGCCTCAAACAAGGTCGCAGCCAGTGAGCGCGCTTTCCGGATTGACGGATGCCACGCCTGCCAGTCCTTGGGAATGGCCTCCAGGTGGGCATACCGCGACAAGGTGAGTGCCGCGGCTTTCGGGCCCCATCCGGACGCGCCCGGAAAGCCGTCGGCGTTGTCGCCGACCAAGGCCAGGTAGTCCGGAATCGACGCCGGCACGACGCCGAATTTCGCGATGACGCCGGCCTCATCGCGAACGAGGCCGCGGCGGCGATCCAGTTGCACGACGCGCGTGCCCACTACGCACTGCCCGAGATCCTTGTCGGGTGTGCAGATCACGACTTGGTCGACCGCGGATTCACGCGCGGCCTTAGCAGCCGCCGAGGCGAGGGCGTCATCTGCTTCGAACTCGACCATCGGCCAGACAACCACACCCAAAGAAAGCAGCGCGCGCTCGAGGATCGGAAACTGCGCCAGTAACGTCGGCGGTACACCTTCGCTCGTTTTGTAGCCGGCATACAGGCCGTTACGAAACGATTCCACGACATGGTCGGTTGCTATCCCAATGTGTGTCGCGCCATACTCGAGCATTGACAGAACGGTTCCGAGCACGCCGCGCACGGCGCCGACATCCTGGCCGTTCGCATCCGTTACGGCCGGCACCGCAAAGAAATGGCGGAACAGCTCGTAGGTGCCGTCGACTAGATGAACCTTCATCGACCAGAAAGATATCAAACGAGGAAACCGGCAGTTAAGACAAAAGCCAGATGAAATTGCGATTTCAGATTCTCGGAACCAGAAAGTCATACACCACTCGGCTTGCGAATCCGGCAGTTCGGACGAGAAAAACGCGGCGTTCTTCAGGTCGGTGTTTAATCTTTTCCGGGACGACAGACTCGATTCCCACCTGTGAATGCGGTAGGCAACGCCAACGGTACGATCGCCTCCGATGTGGCGAATACTGAGCTCCAGTGCCTCCATTTCAGCATACAACTATGAAAAAAGGCGTCAGCTTGCCGTTAGTCCTTTCAGTCTTAATTTTCGGTGTCTGCCAATCGACAGTCGCCGGAGCTTTGTCACCGAAGGTGAACAGCGGATCATCCGACACCGATCTGCGCCCGTCTGCTTCATCAACCGATTCCACCTCGCCTCTTGGCGTGGTAAAACAAAGTTATGCAGCGTTTGGCCGGGGAGATATCCCGGCGATTGTGAATTTGGTAGCCGACCAAGTTGATTGGGAGGATGTTTGCCCGGCGAGTTTGCCCTATTCGGGCCTGCGGCGAAATCGAGCAGAAGTAGCTAAATTTTTTTCTGAATCGGCACAAGTCGACGAAATAAAGAAGTTCGAACCGCGAGAATTCGTTGTAGCCGGCGAAAACGTCACGGTGCTTGGTTACTTGGAAGGCTACGCGCGTGATACGAAACAAGAGTTTCGGACCGAGTTCATCCACCTGTTCACCGTACAAAAGGGCAAAATTACCCGTTGGCGTGGCTTCCTCAATACCGCTGCGCGATATGGGCGATAGTCTCACTTTAACCGTCTGAATAACCGCGTTCGCGACTAACCGTGATATTTGCGGCGTCTGGTTACTAACCGGTAGAACACTCCGCACCGTCGGAGCAGCTTTTTCGGAACCAAGCGAGCGATCATTAACCGCCGAACGCCCCGTGGATAAAGGTTGTGATTTAAGACCGACCAGTAGCGATCCACGACCTCCTTCGTCGGGCGACGTCTGCTCCCAGAAAGCGTTCTGGGTCCGTTAGCTCTTCGATTACACGGATTTTTTTAACCCAAATATCGCCTTCATGACCAATCCACAATTTGTGACCAGTTCCTCTCGTCTCACGAAGCAAAACCGGAGGACGCTTTGGTTAGCTGCTCTGGGGGGCGCGCTTGAATCTTACGACTTCGTGATCTTCGTTTTCTTTGCTAACACCCTCGGTGACGTATTCTTTCCGCCGGGGATTCCGGATTGGTTGAGACAATTTGAGACATTCGGCATCTTTGCGGTTGGCTATCTTATACGACCGCTGAGTGGAGTCCTGATCGCTCATTCGGGCGATCTTCGCGGCCGCAAGCAGATGTTCACTTTCAGTATCTTTTTGATGGCGTTAGCGACGCTAGGAATCGGCTTACTACCTACCTACCTTACCCTAGGTCCAATAGCTCCGGTCTGCTTATTACTCTTACGCATCGGCCAGGGAGCCGCTGTAGGCGGAGAAGTGCCTGGCGCCTGGGTTTTCGTTAGTGAACACGTGCGTCCATCTCGGGTAGGCGTCGCCTGTGGTTTGATGAGCTTTGGAGTGGGGGGTGGCGTCCTACTCGGATCATTAATTGCTACCTGCTTAAATATCGCGCTGCCGGCAAGCCAGTTAGCAAACTATGGATGGCGGATCGCATTTTTGCTCGGCGGATTGTTCGGTTTGTTGTCCGTCTATTTGCGGAGGTTGCTGGCCGAAACCCCTGTTTTTGAAGAGTTAAAAGCACGCCAAGCCCTGGCCAACGAGATGCCGCTGAAAGCAACGTTCCGCGGTTACCGGTCAGAAATTATTGTTTCGGTACTACTAACCTGGATGATATCGGCCACTGTCGTGGTCACGATTTTAATGATGCCGGCGTTGTTGGAAAAAGTCTACCATGTACCCAGGTTAGAGTCGCTCCAGGCGAACTCTCTGGCGACGCTAGCCTTAGGCGCTGGTGGGGTCCTGGTTGGTTGGCTGACTGACCGGTTCGGGCCGGGACGCGTATTGGTGGTAGGCTGTCCCGTATTGGCTGTCGCTGCTTACACTTTGTATGCTGTCATACAAGTAAGTCCGGCCTTTTTGATACCACTTTATATGTTCACCGCGCTTGCTGTCGGTGTCGGTATGGTGGGGCCCTGCTTTATGATCGAAGCATTTCCGGCCCCGATCAGGTTCACCGGCGTCGCTTTTTCGTATAATACCAGCTACGCGATTTTCGGCGGATTTACGCCACTGTTGGTTTCGTGGCTCCTCCAGTTCGATCACATGGGACCGGCCCATTATGTCGTAGCGGTCTGCCTATTAGGTTTCGCAGTCGGAATCTTCCTTTGTTTTCGAGGGGCGGCTCGTCGAAGGAACTAAGGTGACGCCGGCCCAGCGAGCGGCTTTCTTTACGCGAGCATCCATGTCACAGGGTAATGCAGAACGTAAGGCCGAAATCTGCGTAATCTGCGGATATTTACTCTTCAATTCGGTGGCTAGGGCTTGGTGACCAAAGTAGAACCCCTTCAGTGTGCGGGATTCCGGCTGCGTCGTTGCTCGCTTGCCTTCATGATTTCGCTCAGGTCTCCCACTGGCCGAATCTCGAAAATGTTGCCATATGTCAGCGCCGGATGCTGGCCGATTAGCTGTACCGCATGATTCATGTCCCGCGCTTCAAGGACGAGAATGCCGCCGAGTTGTTCTTTAGTTTCTGCATAAGGACCATCGGTAGTCGCCACTTTGCCGTTCTTCCAATACAAAGTCATGGCGGTTTCCGGGCCCTGAAGCGCTTCTCCACCGGCCCAGTACCCGTTGGAGCGCAGATGGTCATCGTATTCAAGGCATGTATCGAACATGGCGTTTCGCTCACTCTCAGTCATGCCTTCGAATTTGCTTTTGTCGTAGTAGCCAAAACAGAGGTATTTCATGGTTGTTCTCGTCTTTCTTTCGGGTGGGAACCAGCGGCGAAGCTTCGCGCCGGCTCGTTCATCCCATGGTATGGACGGTTCATATTCCGAAGTCGCGGCGGCCGGACTATTCCGTTGCTCTCTTCGGGTCCGGCATGAAAAGAAGCTCGCGCACCTCGCCGGGCACCTGGCAAGCGATGGCAGCCTTCTTCGCCCATTCAAGCGCCTCGTCCAGATCATTGGCTTCTAGAATCCAGAAACCTCCAATGTGCTCCTTGGTCTCGGTGTAGGGTCCGTCGGTGACGAGCACCTTGCCATCAGGTTGCTTGCGCACCGTCTTCGCTTTGGCGGCCGGGGAAACGCCGCAGGCGAATTTTCTGGCGCCGGCCGCAATCATTTCGCGGTTGAGCGCGTGGATCTCTTCCATCATCGCTTCGGTTACGGTGGACGAATCGAAGTCGTCGGGAACGTAGTTACAAACAAGATACTGTGGCATGAGTTCTCCTTATTTTCTGTGGCTTGTTTACGATGACTCGTTTCCTGTTCACTCAGGAACCGTAGCGCATCGTTCTTTTGTCCTATAGTCGTTGGCGAGACGGAAAATCGACAGCCACTCGAAATTTTATTTCAGCTGTCGAATCCGCTCCTGCAGGAATTGCCGTTCCGGTTCCTGTTGGGTCAGCGCCAGAGCTTTCTGATAAGAGGACTTGGCCTCAGCAGTCCTGCCGAGCCTGCGGTACATGTCCGCGCGAGCTGCATGCGCCAGGTAGTAGTTCGCCAATTCGCCATGCTGCAACACAGCGTCGATATGCGCCAGACCTGCCTCGGGACCATCGCGCATAGCAATGGCCACCGCGCGATTTAGATGTACAACCGGTGAAGGTTGAATCCGCACCAAGTGGTTGTAAAGAGCGACAATCTGCCGCCAGTCGGTCGCAGCGGTCGATTCTGCCTCCGCATGAACGGCTGCAATCGCCGCCTGCAGGGTGTAAGGGCCAAAGCGGCGAGAGCTCAGAGCTTTCTCCACCATTGCCACTCCCTCCGAGATCTGCGCACGGTTCCAGAGCGAGCGGTCCTGATTTTCTAGCAAAATCAGCTCTCCGGTAGGAGAGGTTCTCGCGGCGCGACGTGATTCCTGCAGCAGCATCAGGGCAAGCAGCCCAGTGACTTCCGGCTCCGGCTGAAGTTCGGTCAGCAGCCGCCCCAATCGAATGGCCTCGCCGGTTAGCTCCGCCCGCGTTACCTCCGTTCCAGCTGCAGCCGAATATCCCTCATTAAAGATGAGATACACGACCTGAAGGACAGCCCCCAGACGAGCAGGCAATTCCTCGGACGCCGGCACCTCGTATGGAATCGATGCCTCTCGAATCTTTGCCTTAGCCCGCACGATACGTTGGGCGAGCGTTGCCGGAGTAGCGAGAAAAGCCCGGGCAATCTCCTCTGTGGTCAGGCCGCAAACCTCGCGCAGAGTGAGCGCGACTTGTCCTTCCGGAGGTAGAACCGGATGGCAGCAGGTGAAGA
>Ga0213876_10002744_pt1 | contig 10252 bp, 7 predicted proteins | sample BarmaccomBMRX_R9_FD_160113 | JGI IMG/M metagenome (GOLD analysis project Ga0213876, IMG submission 160113) | Root-associated microbial communities from Barbacenia macrantha in rupestrian grasslands, the National Park of Serra do Cipo, Brazil - RX_R9 | ecosystem: Host-associated > Plants > Roots...
TCAAGGCCGAGGCTGAAGCCGAAGCGGAGGGCGAGACCGAGGCGGAAGACGGCGAAATCGACGAGACCGACGGCGACGACACGACGGTTGCGGACGAGGCGGCGTAAGCTGCGTCTGTCGGAGCGGAATTTCAAAGGCCCGGTCGTCCGACCGGGCTTTTTGTTTGCCGCAACTTGGCCGACTTCGCGGAACGCCGCCCGCCTATGGCACCAGGCAGGACGAAGCTTGGTTGATTGGCTTCCGCGTGCGCGCCGTTCCCTCTTCCCGCGAGCGGGCAGAGGGAGCGCACCTTCGAGGCGGCAACCGTCGAACGTGAGCTCATCGCTCGAAAGCGTACCAGGCGCCAAATGTCGGGAAAATTTTAACGACCTGACTTTACCCGACGTCCACTCAGCTTCGCTATCGACTGTCGCGAGGGGGCCAGGACATGCCGGGCATCATCGCAAAAACACGGGCTTTTCTAGTGCGCGTCGCCGCGGCCTTCGACGACGCCTCGCGCCATGTCGGCCGGCTCGGCAGTGCCTTGACCGGCGTTGCCGCGATCGCGCTGGTCTGGGCCGGCATCCTGCACGGCATCTTTGAAGACCGCGCGCACACCGAAGAGGCCGCGCTCAGGAACGGCGCAAATCTCGCTCGCACGTTCGAAGAGCAGATCGTCCGCGCCATCCGCGCCGCCGATCAGACCCTGCTCTATGTCCGCGACTCCTATGCGCGCGACCCGCAAAACTTCGACATGTCGCTGTGGTCGAAGCACAGCCAGTTCCTGACCGATTTCTCCTTCCAGGTCGTGATCATCGACAAGCACGGCATGCTGGTCGCGAGCAACCTCGACCAGAGCGTCAAGGGGCTGGACCTCCACGATCGCGAGCATTTCGCCGTCCATGCCGCGAGCGATGATGATTTCCTCTTCATCAGCAAGCCGATCTTCGGCCGGGTCTCGAACAAGTGGTCGATCCAGCTCACGCGCCGCATCATCGCGCAGGACGGCTCGTTCGGCGGCGTGGTCGTGGTTTCGCTGGATCCCGCATACCTCGCAAGCTTCTACGATTCGGTGGAGATCGGCCGGAGCGGCGTGGTGACGCTGGTCGGCCTCGACGGCATCGTGCGTGCCCGTGGTGCGAGCGGCCCCGCCGCGGCCGTCGGCGCCTCGCTGGCCGGAAGCGTGCTGATGTCCAGTCTTTCACGGCAGGCCAGCGGGTCCTACACCGGGGCCAGCGCGATCGACGGCGTCGAACGGATTTTTGCCTTTCGCCGGGTCAGGGATTATCCACTCATCGTCATCGTCGGCCAGGCCACGGATGACGTGTTCGCCGCGTTCCGGGCCGACCGCGACAGGGAGCTGCTCATTGGCGTCCTGCTCAGCGTGTTCGTCGCGGTGGTCGCGCTGCTGATCGTCCGCTATCAGGCCGGGCTTGCAAGGTCGCGCGACGCGGCAGAGGCCGGCACCCGCGCCCGCTCGGAATTTTTGGCCATGATGAGCCACGAGATCCGCACGCCGATGAACGGCGTGATCGGTTTGGCCGACCTCCTGGTCGCGGCCGATCTGCCCGGCGACCAGCGCAAGATCGCCACCACGCTCAGGGAATCGGCCGACTACCTGCTGCAGCTCCTGAACGACGTGCTCGACTTCTCGAAGCTCGATGCGGGCCGGCTCGAGATCGAACATGTGGCGTTCGATCTCAGCCGATCGATCGTCGCAACGGTCGAGCTTCTGATGCCGCGCGCAGACGCCAAGGGACTCGCACTGAAGACTGCGATCGAGCCGGCCACGCCGCAGTTCGTGCTCGGCGATCCGGCGCGTCTCCGCCAGGTGCTGTTCAATCTCGTGGGCAACGCCATCAAGTTCACCGAGCGCGGCAGCGTCGTCGTCCGCGTGCGGACGGAGCCGGCCGCCTCCGGCCGTCTGAAGCTGAGCTTTGCCGTCAGCGACACCGGCGTCGGAATCCCCGAAGATGCCATCGGCCTGCTGTTTCAGGAATTCTCGCAGGTCGACAGTTCGATTTCGCGCCGCTTTGGCGGCACCGGCCTCGGGCTCGCCATCTGCAAGCGCCTGGTCAGGAGCATGGGCGGCGACATTGCCGTCGAAAGCCAGCTCGGCAAGGGCTCCACGTTCACTTTCTCGGTGCTGGCGCAGTCACTGCCCGAGAACCAGGCCGAGCCCGAGCAGGCCCGGCCAGAGCCTGCGGACGTTGCCCCGCCGCTCGCAGCCTCGCACGACGGGCCGCCGCTGAAAATTTTGGTGGCGGAGGACAATCTGACCAACCAGTTCGTGATCCGCGCCCTGCTGGAGAAACTCGGCTACGCGCCCGACATCGTCGAAGACGGCACCCTGGCCGTCGCCGCGCTGCAGAGACAGGCCTATGACGTCGTGCTGATGGACATGATGATGCCGGAGATGGACGGCCTGACCGCCGCGCGCGCGATCCGCCAGCTCCCCTCGCCGGCGCGGGACGTCACCATCATCGCGCTGACCGCGAATGCCGCGACCCAGGATCAGCAGGCCTGCCTCGAGGCCGGGATGGATGATTTCGTCGCCAAGCCCGTCACGCGCGAACGGTTGAGCGCAGCGTTGCGCCGGTCCGCCGAACCACGGCTTGAAAAGCGAACGACGGTCGCGTGAATCCAGATCCGGTGCTCATGGAGCGCTACCGCCTCACGCGCCGCATTTCAGCGAGCCGTGCGCGGCAATATTCCTGGTACAGAATGTTGATGACTGTCCACATGGTCCGAACCTCGCCGGGAAAGAACCTGGCCTCAGGCTAACCCCGCGACAGTTTCCGCGTGGCTTCGCGGGCTATGAAAATGGTTTCTCCGGGGGAAAGTTTGTTTCATTGCGTTTGTCCCGACGCAGGTAACTACGTACAGCTCTAGGCGTCGCCACTGCAATCCGGCATCTCAGGATCGGGGCGTCCCGAACGCGACAGTACATCGAGCGTCGCCTGTCGTGCGTCCAATGATGCAACTGTTGCGTGCCGCAATTGAAGCGCTGCCCAGTGGTTGTGGGCATGAAGTTTCTCACGCTGCGCGGATATATGGGCGGTGAATTCAATGCCGTAATGGTACGGATCGGGACACTTAGAATCGATTAACCCTCCGTCGTTCATCGTGATGGCGACGAGAGGGCCGGGCGAGACTTCCTGAAGTCGCCGGAGGGGCGCCCAATTTCATTGAGGATTTGTGATGCGACCGCATCGTCTGCGTCAGCGGTCGTCGCTTGCCATTGCGGGCGCGACGATCGGCGTCATCATGTTCGGCTGTGCGAGCCTTGGCTTCAGCGCCGCACTGGTCGGTGAAACACGACATGTCGCCGTGGAGCAGAAGGCCGCGCCGGGCGCGGATGCGCTGAAGAAGCTCTACCGGCGGCCGGCGGCAATTCCATTTCCGAAGGACAATCCCTACACGCCCGAGAAGGCCGCGCTCGGCAAGAAACTCTATTTCGATACGCGCCTTTCGGTGACGTCGGCGCAGTCCTGCGGAAGCTGTCACAGCCCGAGCTTCGGCTGGGGCGACGGGCTCGCGGTCGGCGTCGGTCATGGCATGCAGAAGCTCGGCCGTCACACGCCCACTGTCGTCAATGCGGCCTGGAGCGACATTTTCATGTGGGACGGGCGGTTGCCGACGCTCGAAGATCAGGCGCTCGGCCCGATCCAGTCGACCGGCGAGATGAACATGCCGCTCGATGAATTGATGGCGCGGCTGAAAACCGTTCCGGAATACAAGCCGCTGTTCGATCGGGTCTTCCCGCAGGAAGGAATCACCCCGAAGACGCTCGCGAAGGCGATCGCGACCTATGAGCGGACCATGGTGTCGGAGCGCGCGCCGTTCGACGCCTGGATCGAGGGCGACGAAAAGGCCATCTCCGAGGAAGCCAAGCGTGGCTTCGTGCTGTTCAACGGCAAGGGGCAATGCGCGGCGTGCCATGAAGGCTGGAATTTCACCAATGAAGGCTTTCAGGACATCGGCCTGCCGAGCGAGGATGTCGGCCGCGGCAAGTTCGTGTCCGGCGTGGTCAAGATGCAGCATGCTTTCAAGACCCCGGGCCTTCGCGAGATCAGCCATCGCGCCCCCTACATGCACGACGGTTCGCTGGAGACGCTGGAGCAAGTCGTCGAACATTACGACTCTGGCGGCATCGATCGCGCGAGCCGCTCCGACCTGATGCACCCGCTCGGCCTGACGGCTCAGGAGAAATCCGACCTGGTCGCATTTCTCAAAACCCTCGACAGCCCCCTGACCCCCACCGCCGCACCCGTACTGCCACGCTAAAGGAGCTTTTCCACCATGCGCATCTCCATCATCCTTCCCCTCATCGTGCTCGCCGGCCTTTCGACCGGAGCGCTCGCAGCCACTCAGGTCATTCATCAGCAGGGACGGCTGTTCTCGTCCGAGAACATCACGGTCAAGAAGGGCGAGGCCGTCACCTTCTTCAACGATGACACCGTGCCCCACAACGTGATGTCGGCCGCCAAGGGGAACGAGTTCAATTTGGGTTCGCTGCCGCCGGGTTCATCGACCGATGTGGTCTTCAAGGAAGCCGGTGACGTCCAGGTGATCTGCGCGATCCACCCCCGCATGAAGATGACCGTGAAAGTCGTCGACTGAAGCCTCCGTTCCGATCGGACCGGAACGCAGGCTCGCTCTTGCTTGACGCGCAGTCTTCACGCGAACCGGTCCTCAACTTCGCTCGAAAGCGCTTTCCTTTGGAGTTGCCGACAATGTCGATCCACCTCAGGGTCGTAGCGGTCTTGAGCCTCATGCTTGCACTCGCCTGCGGCCTCGCCGTCTACGGCGTCCGCGGCATCACGCAGGCGGGCGATCTCGCAATCCGTCTCTACGACGGGCCGTTGATGGGTATCAATCATGCGCGCTCGGCGCATGCCGCCTTCAACGAGGCCCGGCTCGTCCTGCATCAGGCGGAGAGCAGCGGGTCGTCCAATGCGGTCGTCGCCAGATTCGAGGCGCTGATCGGCGGCATCAATGGCGATCTCGCCGTGGTTCGCGACCGCATCCCGGCGGCCAATGTCAACGACGCGCGCGTGAAGGCGGAAGAGCGGGTGCGCGACTGGTCCGCTGCGGCGCTGAAGATCCTCAAACCCGTCCCGGGTGGCCTGACCGAACTGCCGACGACCTTCGCCATCAACAAACTCGGCGACGATGCGGTCGGGGCGATCGACGACCTGGTCGAGGTTGCGGCCGCCTATGGCTTCGATTTTCGCAATGAGGCCGAAGCGCAGGCGGCCGCCTACCACATGACGATGATGACAGCGTCCATCGGCGGCATCGTGCTGGGATTGTTGCTCGCGGTCGGCTTCGCCTATTCGCTGAGCAAGCCGATCCGGGCGCTCGCGAAGTCGATGCTGGAATTGGCGGACGGCAATTTCGCAGTTGTGCTGCCGGGCCTGCGGCGCAAGGACGAGATCGGCCACGTCGCCCGTGCGGTGGAACGGTTCAAGGTGGTCGCCGAAGAGAAGGCGCGGACCGATGCGGAAGCGAAACTGGAGCAGGACCAGATCGTCGCCGGACAGCGCAGGTCGGACATGCGCAGGCTTGCGGACAGTTTTGAGGCCGTGGTCGGCGACATCGTCAACGCCGTATCCGCGACGTCAGGCGATCTCGAGGCGTCCGCAGGCGCGCTGACCGGAACCGCCGAGCGCGCCAGGGAACTTACGACCGAGGTCTCCGCCGCTTCCGGCGAGGCCTCGACCAACGTCCAGTCGGTCGCTGCCGCAACCGAAGAGCTGACCTCGTCGGTGAACGAGATCAGCCGCCGGGTCCAGGACTCCGCTCGCAGGGCGACGGAAGCCGTCGATCAGGCGCGTGCCACGACCGAACGCGTCGGGGAGTTGTCACGGGCCGCGGCGCGGATCGGTGACGTCGTCGAACTGATCAACGCCATTGCCGGGCAGACCAACCTTCTTGCCCTCAACGCCACGATCGAGGCAGCCCGTGCCGGCGAGGCCGGCCGCGGCTTCGCCGTGGTCGCATCGGAAGTGAAGGCGCTCGCCGAACAGACTGCCAAGGCGACCGGCGAAATCGGACAGCAGATCACGGGAATTCAGGCGGCGACGGAGGATTCCGTCAGCGCGATCGATCAGATCAGCAAGACCATCGAGGGCCTGTCGGAGGTTGCGTCGGCGATTGCCGCGGCGGTTGAAGAGCAGGGCGCCGCGACCGTCGAAATCTCGCGAAACGTGCAGCATGCGGCACACGGCACGCAGCGCGTCTCGTCGAGCATCAGGGATGTCGAGCGCGGCGCCAACGAGACCGGCGCGGCGTCATCAAAGCTGTTGTCGGCGGCGCAGCTGCTCGCCAACGACAGCAAGCGCCTCCGCCTCGAAGTCGACCGTTTCCTATCGACGGTCCGCGCGGCTTAACAGCAATTGATACTAGCCTCTCCACGTCGTCATGCCCGGCCTTGTGCCGGGCATCCACGTCTGGCTTTTCTTCTGCTTCAAAGACGGGGATGGCCGGGACAAGCCCGGCCATGACGGCGGAAAGACGTGGCACGTTCGTAGGGACAGACAAGAGCGGCTAAACCCCCGCGCGGTCGAGCGCCTGCGCCACGGTAACGATCGGCAGCTTGCGGCGCGATGCGGCCTCCAGCGCACACCGCAGCAGGTCCGGCGTGCATCCGTACGGACTTGGGTTTGCCGCGACGTCGTGGGAATAGAAGATCAGCCAGCCGCCTGATGCCATGAGGTCGTCGAAGCTCCGCTCGACGCCGTCGCGATCGATATGGACGGAGACCAGCGGCGTCGCACGCAGAACCTGCAGGTCGACGACGTCGCGATTGACGCCGGGAAGGGTGCCGCGCGACGAGCGGAACGTGCCGGCCAGAAAGGGCTTGTGCCACAGCGACGCGAGCCCGTAGGGATAGGCGAAGTTTTCGAGCTTGATCGATGCATCAAGTCCGGTGAGATAGCGGCGGTTTTCGGCGATATCCGCGCGCAGTGCCACAGGCGCGAGGTCCGCGACACGTGGATGCGAAAAGGTGTGGCAGGCGATCTCGTGGCCGCGCGCGTGCAGGGCGATGATCCCGGCTTCGTCGCTGCCCTGCCAATGACCCGACCAGCGCTGCAGCAATCCGCCGGCGACATAGAAGGTCGCGTGCCCGCCATGCGCCTCGACCAGCGGTGCGCCGATCTTTGCCGCGCTGTCGGGGATGTCGTCGAAGGTGAAGCTGACCATCGGCTGGCCGGCCGGCAGCCGATGCAGCGCCGGCCGAAAATGCCGGGCGAGACGATTGTCCACACGGGCCCTGAACGCCGACAATCTGGCGCCTACTTTGGGAGCTACGTGATTCAAGGCGGGCGCGCGCATAATCGTCATGGTCCTAGGTTGTTCGTCAAGATGCGAAGCGATGCGGGCCATCATCCGACGATGCGGCGGACCTGCTCGCCGATCTGCGACAGCACGAGACGCGCCTGCGGCAAGACCGCGCCCATGGCGTGAAAATTGTGGATCATGCCCTCGTGGCAGGCGTGCTCGACGGCGACACCGGCTGCCATCAGCCGTTTCGCATAAGCTGCGCCCTCGTCCCGCATCGGATCATACTCGGCGGTGTGGATGATTGCCGGCGGCAGCCCGGAAAGGTTGAGCGCGCGCAACGGCGAGATCCTGGGATCGGCGGGGTCGGCATCCTCGGCGATATAGTCGGCCAGATCCGCTTCCAGGATCGCGCGGTCGATCAGATGGTTTTCGGCAAAGGCCTCGCGCGACGGCGAGGTCTCCTCGAAATCGAGCACCGGGCAGATCAGGCATTGCGCGGCGATGGCGGGCCCCTCGCTTGCGCGCGCCTGTTGGCAGACCACGGCGGCGAGGGTGGCGCCGGCGGAATCGCCGCCAACCACAAGCCGGGTCGCATCGATGCCGAGCGAAGTTGCTTCCGCGGCGACGAAGGCGGTCGCGGCGATCGCATCCTCCACGGCGGCGGGAAACTTGTGCTCCGGCGCGAGCCGGTAGTCGACGGAGACCAGGCTGCAGCCGGTTGCCTGCGCGAGCGCGGCGGCGACACGGTCGTGGGTCTCGATGCTGCCGGCAACGAGACCGCCGCCGTGAAAGAAGACGAAGCCGGGGCGCGGCGCCTCGGTCTGGTCGGCCGCAACGTAGAGGCGATATGGTATCGCCCCGGCTGGGCCGGGCATCACCGCATCCGTCGCGGTGATAGCGATATCCTCGGTGCGCGCGAATTGCATCAGTTTCGCGAGCGACCGGCGGCGCGCATCGACCGTCGGCCGGACGCGCGCAGGCGTGGCCGCCATCATGGTGAGCAGGCGCTTTGCGAGAGGATCGAGCGGCATGGCAGCCATCACGCTTGAGCAGTCGCCAAATGCTACTAATAGCCCCAATGATTCTCGAAGGGAAATGAAGGATTCGAACCAGAGTGCCGCATTGCGAAATCGCGGCTCGGAGCTCAACATGGCGTACACCGCAAAGCCCATCGACTATTCCAGGACATGGACCTTCTTCAATGGTGAATGGCACGAGGGCAACATCCCGATCATGGGACCGCGCACGCACGCGGCCTGGCTCGCTTCGACCGTGTTTGACGGTGCGCGTGCCTTCGAGGGCGTGGCGCCGGACCTCGACCGCCACTGTGCGCGGGTCAACCAGTCCGCGGTCAATTTCAAGCTGAAGCCGGTCGTCGACACCGACAGCTGGCTCGCTTTGGCGCGCGAGGGCATTGTGCGCTTCGGCGCCAATGCCGAGCTCTACATAAGGCCGATGTACTGGGCGCAGCATGGCGCGGGCGGCGGTGTGCTGTTCGATGCAGAAACCACCAACTGGTGCCTGTGCATCTACGAGGCGCCGATGCCGCAGCCCACTGGCAGTGCCATCACGCTGTCGCCGTTCCGGCGACCGACCGCGGAATGCGCACCGGTCGATGCCAAGGCCGCCTGCCTCTATCCGAACAATTCGCGCGCCCTGATCGAGGCGGCCTCGCGCGGTTTCAATAATTGCCTGATGCTCGATCTGCTCGGCAATGTCGCCGAATTCGGCAACGCCAATGTGTTCATGGCCAAGGACGGCGTGGTCTATACGCCGGCGCCGAACGGCACGTTTCTGAACGGTATCACCCGGCGGCGGGTGATCGAGTTGCTGCGCGCCGACGGCGTCACCGTGGTCGAGAGCACGCTCTGCTATCAGGATTTTCTCGGCGCCGACGAGATCTTCTCGTCGGGCAATTTCGCCAAGGTCGCGCCTGTGGTCCGCATCGATGATCGCTCGCTGCAGCCTGGGCCGTTCTACACCAAAGCGCGCAAGCTCTATTGGGACTTTGCGCACGCGGCGCGGCTCGCGGCGTAAACCCCGTCATTGCGAGCGAAGCGAAGCAAATCCAGAGCCGCGGGCGAGACTCTGGATTGCTTCGGCGCTTTGCGCCTCGCAATGACGGGGCTCTTCCCTTCCGGTCATAGTAAGGGGAAGGACACGGCTCCCGAAGGCGCGGCAGTCGTGCCCGACGGTGGCGCAGTCCCCCCATTTCAAATTGGCTTCAAAAATGCCATAGCTGCCGCCAGGCAATGGTGGGGAAATCATGGCAAAAGCGGTCCTCGGTATCATCGGTGGTTCCGGCATCTACGATCTGCCGGGCCTGGAAAATGCGCGCGAAGAGATCATCGCAAGCCCCTGGGGCGAGCCGTCGGCGCCGATCCGGCGCGGCACCCTGTCGGGGCTGCCGATCGTGTTCCTGCCGCGGCATGACAAGGGGCACCGGCTGTCGCCGTCCGACATCAACTATCGCGCCAATATCGACGTCTTGAAGCGCGCCGGCGTCACCGACCTGATTTCGCTGTCGGCCTGCGGCTCGTTCAAGGAGGAACTCGCGCCCGGAACCTTCGTGCTGGTCGATCAGTTCGTCGACCGCACCTACAAGCGCGAGAGCTCTTTTTTCGGCAGGGGCTGCGTCGCCCATGTCTCGATGGCGCATCCGATATCGCCGCGGCTGCACGATCATCTCGAGGCCGCCGCGGAGGCCGAAAAAATCAAGATGGCGCGCGGCGGCACCTATGTTTGCATGGAAGGACCGCAGTTCTCGACCTATGCGGAGAGCATGAGCTACAAGGCGCAGGGCTATTCGGTGATCGGCATGACCAACATGCCCGAGGCCAAGCTCGCCCGCGAGGCCGAGATCTGCTATGCCACGGTGGCGATGGTCACCGATTTCGACTGCTGGCATCCGGGCCACGATGCCGTCACGGTGCAGGACATCATCCGTGTCCTCGGCTCCAATGCCGACAAGGCCAAGGCGCTG
>Ga0213876_10002745_pt1 | contig 10252 bp, 9 predicted proteins | sample BarmaccomBMRX_R9_FD_160113 | JGI IMG/M metagenome (GOLD analysis project Ga0213876, IMG submission 160113) | Root-associated microbial communities from Barbacenia macrantha in rupestrian grasslands, the National Park of Serra do Cipo, Brazil - RX_R9 | ecosystem: Host-associated > Plants > Roots...
TGGTCCTCGACGATGTGCTGATGTCCGTGGATACCGGGCACCGTCGCCAGGTCTGTACGCTCCTTGTGCAGGAATTTCCGAACACCCAGTTTATTCTGACCACCCATGATGGCGTCTGGCTGCGCCACATGAAGACAGCCGGCCTTGTTGGTTCCGATGCCAGCATTGAGTTCCGGAAATGGGATGTTGATCAGGGGCCGACCGATTGGCAGCAGGGGGATTTCTGGGCGGAAATTGACGGCTATCTGGCCAGCGGGGATACTCGCGCTGCTGCGGCGCTGTTACGAAATGGCTTGGAATATCTTTCCGGCGAATTTGGCGCCCGCCTTGGTGCGCGTGTGGAGTACAAGTTGGACGGCCGATACGATCTCGGCGATCTGCTGCCAAGCGCCGCCTCGGCACTACGAGACCTACTGAAGAAGGGCAAAGCCGCCGCTACCATCTGGGCCGATGCCGACCTGCTCAAGGCTGTGTCGGATTATGAGGCGCAGCTTGCCGAGGCCACAAAGCAGGCATTCGTCGAGCAATGGCTGATCAATCCCTCCGTGCATTTCAACGAACTGATTGCAGCAAGCAAAGAAGAGTTTGCCGTGGTTGTTGCCGCCTTCAAAAGGCTGATGGCACAATTCGTCTGTCCCAAGTGCAACGGGGCGCTTCAGCTTGTCAGGGTCGGCAAGGACCCCAGCGTCCTGCGCTGCCCCTGCGCGAAGGTCTCGCTCAACTTGGCCCCCAAAAAGGGCGGCGGCTGAACTAGGGGCGCCGGCCGGGCTCCATTCCCCTTGAGAAAATGCTGAGACAAGCCTAGGCTTGATTTCAGCTAAGTATTGGTAGCACCGGACGGATTTGAACCGCCGACCAAGGGATTATGATTCCTTGGGCGCGCCACCCTGACCAGGGGATTGAAACCGTATTCGCTAACCTTAGAATCCGCAGGCACACGCGAGGCTAGCCATGCAGGATAGAGGTGGGACGCTTCAAAAAAAGGCTGTCGGCATCTGGATACGGGTTAGTACCGAAGATCAGGCGCGGGGCGAAAGTCCATTACACCACGAAAAACGCGCCCGCCTTTACGCCGAATCTAAAGAATGGAATGTCGCTGAGGTGTACCACCTCGAAGGCGTCAGCGGTAAGTCGGTTGCTGCCCATCCGGAAGCCCAGCGGATGCTGGCAGACATGCGCTCTGGCCGTATTACCGGCCTCATCTTCTCGAAGCTGGCCCGCCTCGCCCGCAACACCAAGGAACTTCTCGAATTTTCAGAAGAATTCCGTGCGGCCGGTGCCGACCTGATTTCTCTGCAAGAGTCGATTGACACGAGCTCTCCGGCCGGCCGGCTCTTCTACACGATGATTGCCGCAATGGCCCAATGGGAGCGCGAGGAAATCGCGGATCGCGTCAAAGCCTCAGTCCCGATCCGCGCGAAGCTCGGCAAGCCCCTTTCCGGATCGGTACCATACGGCTACATGCAGAAGGACGGGAAAGTAGTGCCGCACCCTGAGCAGGCGCCCGTGCGCCGCCTCATGTACGAGCTATTCATGGAGAGCCGGCGCAAGAAAGCGGTAGCACGCGTCCTCAACGAGCGCGGCTATCGCACGCCAAACGGATTGAGGTGGAGCTATACGGCCATCAATCGCCTTCTGCGCGATCCCACCGCTAAAGGCGTGTACCGCTCGAACTTCACCATGAAGAATGCAGAAGGGAAGATCGTGCAGAAACCTGAAAGCGAATGGGTACTGCATCAGATTGAACCCATCGTTTCAGAGGAGCTTTGGGATCAGGTGAACGCGATCCTTTCCGACCAGAAGGACCATCTCAAGAAGCCTGGGCGCAGCGCCGTCCACTTGTTCTCCGGGCTCACCTATTGCGCCAAGGGTCACAAGATGTACGTCCCCAGTCGCAATCCGCCGCAATACCGCTGCTGGGAATGCGGCGCCAAGATTCCGGCCGCTGACCTCGAAGCCATCTACCACGAGGAGCTCCGCGGCTTCCTGTTCTCGGACGAGCAGGTTGCCGCCCAATTGGAATTACTGGACACCACGGCCGCCGATAAGGACGAACGGGTCAAACATCTCGAACGGGAACGGGAACGCCTCCTCAAGGACCAGGACGCCCTGTTTGAGCTCTACAAGGCCGGTGGGGTCAACCCTGCCGGCTTCGCCACCCGAAATAGGCCCATGGAGACCAGGCTAGGCGAATTGGCCGACCTGATCCCCACCGAACAGGCCAGCGCCGATCTCCTGCGCATCAACCGCCTGAACAGCGCCCAGGTACTCGGGGAAGCCCGGGACCTCCATAGCCGCTGGGAGGGCCTCGAAAGGGCTGAAAAGCGGGTCGTGGTAGAGACGATCACCCGGGCCATAACCATCGGGAAGGAAGAGGTGCATATCGACCTCCACTACATCCCCAGGCTGAATCCTCCGGCCAGCCCAGGCCCAGGAAACACGGGCGGCGCTTCGCGCCGCCCGAAAAACCAAACTAAATCAAAAACTTCCATACACAGCGGAAATGCGCTCAAGAAGGTATCCGGTTCTTTGGGCTTGGTGCGTGGGCCATGATTGGGAACGGTGATGATTTCATAACCATGCTCTCCCAGCGCCGCCGCTGCCGCGATGGTCTCGGCATCGTCTTCTTCGAGCACGAGTTTCACGTCCAGCAGACGCGAGGGATAGTCGAGGGCGTTCAAGGCTCGCGCCAATGCGGGCAGCATCACCGCTTCGCGATAAAGCGGCACCAGAATGGTGTAGCTGGGCAGTCCTTGGCGTGAGGGGGCTCGCGGCGGCGGCGGACTGGCGGCGCCAACCCATGCGAGCAAGGCACGAAACAGACCGCTGGCGACAAAGGCGGCCGACAGCGCCAGCACGACACCATGGAGCAACATCAGCGGCCGCAGCACCAAAGCCGCAGCCATAAGCGCGCAAAGCAAGAGCAGCGTCACCACCTGTCCGCGCGAGAAAACGCGACGGGCGGAAAGCTCCGGCAGCCGTCGCTCCAACCCTTCGACGGCCTCATCCTTCAAGGCCTCGCCATGGCGTTCGAGCACCGCGGCGCGCAATCGGGCGGCGTCAGTCAACTGCTGCTGGCGCCCGGGATATTCGGCCTGCAGCCAGGCGCGGTTCTCGGCCGAAGGATCGGCAAGCAGAACGCTGTCATCTTGTGGCAGATAAAGCCGCGCCAGGCACGCCGCCGCGCGCGCCGCCTCCTCGCCAGATCGTTCCGTCCCCACCGGCATGACAATTCTTCTTGCGTCCGGACTTGGGTCCAGACGAATGGATTACGCTACCCACGCCGAACGCGCGCCGGACTAGGCGCGGGTTGTGGCTGGAACTATGCGCCAGGGAACTTTGTCCGACAATGGAAAAAACCGTTCCCAATCTGCGCCTTGGGGAGATTACTAGGACAACCTCGGCGGCATGGACCAGCTTGGAAATTATGCCTCAGCCGGAGCGTACTCGCGCGACCGCCGCCGACCAGCCGCGATAAAGGTCATCGCGCTGCGCCTTCTTCATGCGCGGGTGAAAGCGCCGGTCCAATGCCCAGCGCGCCGCGATCTCTTTTTCGCTGCGAAACAGCCCCGCGCCCTTCGCCGCCAGCAGGGCTGCCCCCAGTACCGTGGTCTCGGTGACGCGGGGGCGCGCCACCGTCAGGCCCGTGAGGTCCGCCAGGCGCTGGCAGAAAAAGTCGTTGGCCACCATGCCACCGTCAACCTTGAGCTCGCGCATGCGGATGCGCGTCTTAATTCCAGCCGCTCCGACTCTCGCCGATGCTCCTGCCTTGTCTTTCGCCATCGCCTCCATCAGATCGCGCATCTGATAGCAGACGGCATCAAGGGCTGCCGCTGCCACCTCTGCCTTTCCCATGTCACGGGTCAGGCCGAAAATGGCACCCCGCGCTTGCGGATCCCAATAGGGCGCGCCAAGACCGGTGAAGGCCGGCACGAAGTAAAGACCGTCATAAGTGCCGGCGCTTTTCGCCAGGGCCTCCACGGCGGCAGCAGTAGGAATAATACCCATGGCGTCGCGCAACCACTGCACCACGGCGCCGGCAATGAAGATGCTGCCCTCAACGGCATAATCATGGCCCGCAAGGGCGGTGGTCAGAAGCCGATTGCGAGAGCGGACAATGGCCTTGCCGGTGTTGACCAGGGCGAAAAGGCCGGTGCCAAAGGTGGCCTTGACATCGCCGGGCGAGAAGCAGGCCTGGCCGAAGCTGGCGGCCTGCTGGTCGCCGGCTACGCCCAGGATCGGGATGGAATGGCCCGCAATCTTCGCGGCGCCGAAGTCAGCAACGCTGTCCTTGACTTCCGGCAGCATCGCCCGCGGCACGCCGAACAGCTTCAGCAAATCCGCGTCCCAATCCCGACTTTTAAGATTGAACAGCATGGTACGCGATGCGTTGGTGACGTCCGTTGCGTGTATCTTGCCGCCGCTAAGCTTCCAGATCAGCCAGGTGTCTATGGTACCAAACAGAACTTCGCCTTTTGCCGCCCGGGCCTTCGCCCCCCTTATATGCCGCAGCAGCCATTCCAGCTTGGTGGCGGAGAAATAAGGATCAAGCAGCAAGCCGGTCCTGGCAGCGATCTTGTCTTCCCAGCCTTGGGCCTTCAATTCACTACAGCGGTCAGCACCGCGCCGATCCTGCCAGACGATGGCGTTGTGCAGCGGTTTGCCGGTGCTGGCGTCCCAGATCAGGCTGGTCTCGCGCTGATTGGTGATGCCCAGCGCCGCCACCGAGCCGCGCGGCACCGTCTTCAGCACCATCTGAGCGCATTGCTGCACGGCGCGCCAGATTTGGGCCGCGTCATGCTCAACCCAGCCATTGGCGGGATATATCTGGCGCAGGGCAATCGCATGACTGGCCAGGGGTCTGGCCTTGTCATCGAACAGGATGGCGCGGGTCGAGGTGGTGCCCTGGTCAATGGCGAGGAGATGGCACTTTTTCATCCCTTGCAGGGGACACTATCGCCAGCGGGCAAACAAGGGCGACGGCCAGGGCGGTAGCGGACAGCGTAGCGGCGCGGCGGCCGTCCGGCCGCGCGACCATCAGAAAAGAACCCTTAACACCCTGTTAAGGCGCCAAATGCTAGCAAACAGGCACTAGGGCCTCCCAAAGGCCGATACAGAAAGCATGGGGCACGAAGTTGGGTCTGACCGCGCATGACATGAGCGACATGAGCCGCCTGGCTCAGCTCGCCATCAATCCGCAAAGCGGCGCCAGCCGCGAGGAAATCTACCTCGCTGTTGCTTCTCTCTATCGCATCCAGGGCGCCGGCCTGAACCAGCGTGAACGCGAACTGATGCGTGACATTCTGCGCCGCCTCACCCGCGACGTGGAAATGGCAATCCGTGTTGCCCTGGCCCAGCGCCTTTCCGAAGACACCACGGCCCCGCATGATTTGATTCTGCTTCTGGTGGACGATGCCATCGAAGTGGCGCGGCCCCTGATCCTGCATAGCCCGCTTTTGACCGAGGCGGACGTCCTCAAATTGATTGCCGAAGCCGGCATCGGTCACCAGGAAGCGATAGCCGGACGTCCTAATATCGGGGAACCGGTAACCGAGGCTTTGGCGGCCTGCGAGCATGAATCGGTACTGCTGGCCTTGGTCCGCAACGTCACGGCCCGTATTTCCGAAACCACCTATAGCGTGCTGGTGGAAAAGTCGCGCGCCATCACTGGACTTGCCGAGCCGCTGGTGCGCCGTCCTGACCTGCCGCCGCAACTTGCCACTAATATGTGCGAATGGGTTTCGGACGCGCTGAAGAGCTACATCAACGCCAATTACTCGCTGTCGGCGCCCGCCGTGGAGAGCGCCCTGGCTGCGGCCACCCAGGTGGTAAAAAGCGAACCCACCGGCCCCCACGATCCCCCGCCGGACAGCGCCCAGAAACTTGTCAGCAAACTGGCCGCGTCCGGCCAGCTCAAGGCCGGTTTCCTGATGCGGGTGCTGAGCCAGGGTCAGGCCGATCTGTTCGATCTCGCCTTTGCCCATATGCTGGAGACCGAGCTGGAGAAATTCCGCGCCCTCTTCTATCAAAAGGGTATCCGTCCGGTGGCCTTGGCCTGCCGCGCTGCCGGCATTGACCGCTCTGCCTTCACGACAGTTTATAATCTGTCGCGGCAGGCACGTGGCCGCTCCACGGCGATGACTGCCGCCGAGACCCAGGAAGCAGAGAGTGTATTTGCCGGTCTCGCCCGACCGGCGGCGCTGGCACAAATCCGCGAGCACCTCTAATTCTGTCATCCCGGCCTGCGAGTGTAGCGAGCGCGAGCCGGGACATTCCGGCCAGCGACCCCGCACTTGATGCGGGGGAGCGCGGGACGGGACGCGGATGGCAAGAAAGCCTGTGCGGATGCAATCGCCATGCTATCCTTACCCCATGAAACTGCACTTTACCGCCACACCGGAGGCTCAAGAGGCGCTTGCCGCCATGCGGGCACGCCACACGGATGTTGGCGCTGGTGCCGCAGACATCATTGTCGCCTTGGGGGGCGACGGCTTTATGCTGCAAACCCTCCATGCTTTCCTGGGCAAGGGAAAACCGATCTACGGGATGAATCTGGGTTCGGTGGGCTTTCTGATGAACGAATATCATGAGGAAGCTCTGGAAGGACGCCTTGCCGCGGCCGAACAAGCCAAGGTGCATCCGTTGCGCATGCGCGCGAAAAGCCGCGACGGGGTGGTCGAAGCTCTCGCCTTCAACGAGGTTTCGCTGCTGCGTGAGACGCGCCAGGCTGCCAAAATTCGCGTCATGGTGGATGAGCGGCCGCGCATTGCCGAACTGATCTGCGACGGCATCCTGGTTTCAACGCCGGCAGGCTCCACCGCCTACAATCTTTCCGCCCACGGACCGATCCTGCCGATTGACGCCGCCCTGTTGGCCCTCACTCCGATTTCGGCCTTCCGTCCCCGGCGCTGGCGCGGTGCCTTGTTGCCGCACCGGGCACGTGTGCGCTTTGAGGTGTTGGAAAGCGCCAAACGTCCGGTCAGCGCTGTGGCCGATGATCTGGAAGTGCGCGACGTCTCCGTGGTGGATGTCGCCGAGGACCGCTCCATTGCCATGACCATGCTCTACGACGCCGGGCACAATCTGGATGAACGCATTCTTTCAGAGCAGTTTGTAGATTAACGGCCGTAAATCATGTTGTGAGCTTGCCAGTTCATGCAGCGTTAACGCGCATTAAGCTAATGTCACCGTCGCCGCGTGCTGTGCGGGTGTAAGGGCGTATGAGCGGCTATCGCTTCGAACGGCTGAAAGTCCTGGTGGTGGACGACAACGTCCATATGCGCCGGCTTGTCGTCACCATCCTGCAAGCCTTCGGAGTTCATCACGTCTATGAAGCCGGCAGCGGGGAAAGCGCCTGGGAAATCCTGCGCGAGCACAACCCTGACATCCTGGTGCTTGACTGGATGATGGAAGGGACGTCCGGCATTGATATGGTACGCATGATCCGGGTCAATCCCCAATCGCCCAATCCTTTCGTGCCGATTATCATGCTGACCGGGCACACCTCGCTGGAGCATGTGCAACAGGCCCGCGATGCCGGCGCCAATGAGTTCATCGCCAAGCCGGTCTCGGTCAAAACCATGATGTCGCGCCTGGCTTCGGTAATTGAACAGCCCCGCCCCTATGTCCGCACCAATGGTTATTTCGGTCCGTGCCGCCGCCGCAGGCAAAATGAGCACAAGGGCGCGGAACGTCGCGCCGCCGCCAAGCAGGCAGCGGAATAGGAGATAGAGAATGGGACGCCAGCAGCCGATCGAGCTTTTCATGCCTCCCAACATGCTGAAGGCCAAAGTGGGCGGCAGCGGTGGGCTCGACATGGCCGCGATCAAGCGCGCCGAAAGCGCCATGAACGGGCTTAAGAGCACGTTTTCCGACATGGCCGGCGACGCAGTGACGGCGTTGGTGGCGGCACAAAAAGCTTACGCGGCCAAAGCCGACCCCGCGAGCCGCGGGGGATTGCTGCGCGCCGCACACGATATCAAGGGCCTGGCAGGGACGTTTGATTTTCCGCTGATGGGCCGCGTGGCGGGCTCCTTATCGCGGTTGGTGGGCGAAGCGCCTGCGGACAAGCTGCTGCCCGTCAAGCTGGTAGAAGCCCATATCGCCGCCGTGCAAGCCATTCACCGCAAGTCCATCACGGGCATGGATGATAGAGTGACGCTGGCACTGCTGGCGGAACTGGAAGCTCAGGTCGGCGCCGCGCTGAAAGCCTGATCAAGCTTGGCGCGAATCCGACAACAGGCCCAGCAATCCGGGCCCGAAGGACAGCGCGCTGCCGCCGGCATTATAGGAAGCCTCACTACCGAAGAAGCCGTGCGGCTGCCAGTTCATCACACTGGAAATCAGCATCTGGATTTCAGAATCGGGCGCCGTCGCCGCCATCAGCCGTGCGCTTGGTGCCGGCGGCGGCGTCGCGCGCACGGTGTCGGCGCCGCCCGGCTGGCGCAGCGCCCAGTCATAGACTTCGCGCACGCTTTTGGTCGAACCGTCGGCATGAAAGAAGACTGATTTGTTCGCTGCCGCGGCGGCTGGAAACTGCGCCGCCGCGCTGGCGCCCGGATCGCTTGCCGCCAGCTTGATCAGCTTGCAGGCGGCGTCGGGGCCGAGGAAGTGGGCGGCATAAAGCTCGCCGCCGCAAACAGTACGGCCTAATGCGGCGGACATGGTGGCGGAGGTTGACCTGGCATATTCACCCGCCATCAGGGCGGCGACATTGGGATCCTTGCGCAGCGCCAGAATGGCGTCCTTGTCGCTGCCGGCATGATAGCGGCCGTCGCTGCCTTTGGTGATGGCGGCTGCCTGCGCACCCAAGCCATGCGCCGCACCATGATTCTTCACCAAGCCAAGCCAGGTCTGGTCAATGAACTGGAACAGGCCGGTGGCCGACGAGGTTGCCGATTGCGCCGCCGCCTTCAGCCCCGACTCCCGCATGGCGGTGCCCAGCAGATAGTTGAAATCCGAGCCGGTGCGGGCCGCTGCGTTCTGCAACGCGGCCACAATGCTGGATCGTTCCGAGGAAAGACCGCTCAGTTCCATAAGATTCTCTTTGGGTCGCGCGGCCTATCGCTGACGGGCCGACCGCTAGAGCGCCCAGCCCTGCGGGGCCGTCGCTCCCAAGCTTTTTCTGCGGACAAGGCGCCCAAATCCATGGGCGCACGGTGGGGTTCTTATGGTTAAAAAGACCTTACCAGCTTGAGTTTGGCTTCCAGCGCGGCCGGATCGTGGCGCACGGGATCGCTATGACCCCAGACGGGGCCCGGCCAGGCGGGATCGCCCTTGCGGCGCCCAACCACATGCACATGCAGTTGCGGCACCATATTGCCGAGATTGCCGACATTGAGCTTCTCGACTCCGGGCATGGCGCGGACGGCGGCCGACAGGCGCACAATTTCCTGCATCAGCTGCACCTGGTCTTCCGGCGCCAGATCGGCCATTTCGATAACGCCGGCGCGGCGCGGCACCAACAGACCCCAGCCATAGCGGCTGTCGTCATGGACAAAGACGCGCGAAAGCGGCCAGTCGGCGGCATGGTGGGTGAGCGAGAGGATAACGGGATCAACGGCGAAATCGGTCATAGAAAACTCCGAAGAAATTAGGCGGGTTATAGAGCTGCCGGCACCAAACGGAATTTCAACAGTCTGGGTCCCCTTACCGCGCTGACGCGCGGTTCGCCGGGGATGACAAAAAAGTGCGTGCCTTCATGGAAACCTGTGAGGGTCGAATTCCGGAATGACTGTGTCGCGGCCCAGCACCAGGTCGCACATGTGATCGGCGATAGCTGGGGCGAAAAGGATGCCGTTGCGGTATTGGCCGCCCGCAACATAGACGCAACTACGCAGCCGTCCCAGCAGCGGCAAGCCATCAGGGCTCAGGGGACGCAGGCCCGCCCAGTGCTCCACCAAGGTCCAGGTCTTGAGACTTGGGAGCAGGGCTTCCGCCCGGGCGCGCAAGCCGTCGCGCGCCGCATCGGTCAGGGAAAGGTCAAACCCTGCCTCTTCCACCGTCGCCCCGACCAGTAGCCGATCTTGCCTCGGCACCAGATAGACGCTTTCGCCCCAAATCACCAGATCAGGAATTGCGTAGCCGGGCGGGGGCGCCAGCGCGATCATCTGCCCTTTCACCGGTGTGATCGGCAAACCGAGCGCCTCGCCCCAGGCCCCTGCCGCGACAATCACCACATCGGCGGTGTAGTCGCCTGACGGCGTGATGGCGCTGACCGCATCCAAGCCCGTCACTTCCTCGCGTACCAGCC
>Ga0213876_10002746_pt1 | contig 10251 bp, 6 predicted proteins | sample BarmaccomBMRX_R9_FD_160113 | JGI IMG/M metagenome (GOLD analysis project Ga0213876, IMG submission 160113) | Root-associated microbial communities from Barbacenia macrantha in rupestrian grasslands, the National Park of Serra do Cipo, Brazil - RX_R9 | ecosystem: Host-associated > Plants > Roots...
GACTTCATGCTCGCGAAGCCGCTGGAAAACCTGGACGATCTGGCGGACGCGACTGAGTGGGTCATCGAAGACAAGTACGATGGCATCCGGTCGCAGGTGCATTTTGATTCGGGGCACGTGCGCATCTACTCGCGCGGCATGGAAGATGTAACGTCGAGTTTTCCCGAGTTAACTCGAGCGCTGAAAGAGTTGCCGGGAAATGGTTTGATTGACGGCGAAATTCTTGCCTGGCGCGATGGGCGAGCGTTGAATTTCAACATGCTGCAGCAACGCCTGGCGCGCAAGAGCGTGCGCGCGACTTTGCTCGCTGAAGTGCCGGTGGTCTTCATGGCATACGACTTGTTGCTGCGCGATGATGAGTTGTTATTCGGCGAGATATATGAAGCGCGGCGCGGGCGTCTCGAAGAGCTTTTAGCTGGACAGGCGTCGCCTTTGCTGCTCTCGCCGCAGCATCAGGCAACCACCAGTACAGACATAGACGCGTTGTTCACCCAGGCGCGCGAGCGAGGAAACGAAGGGTTGCTGTTGAAGCGCAAGCAAAGCCTGTATGAACCGGGCAGGCGCAGCGGGGAGTGGTGGAAGCTGAAACGTCCGTACGGCACTTTGGACGTGGTGATCACTTCGGCCGAACAAGGCAGCGGGCGCCGTGCAACCGTCTTTTCCGATTACACCTTTGCTGTGAAGTCAGGCGAAGGTTTCGTGAATGTCGGAAAGGCTTATTCCGGATTGACAGACACTGAAGTGAAAGAGCTGACACGGATTTTGCGCGCCGCAGCGACAGACAAGTTCGGACCGGTGATGTTGGTGAGGCCGGAGGTGGTGCTGGAAGTTGCGTTTGACGGAGTGCAGAAGAGTGCGCGTCACAAGAGCGGATACGCGCTGCGCTTTCCGCGCATCCTGAGATGGCGGCGCGACAAAAAGGCTGAGGAATGCGATGATCTCGCGCGAGTCGAAGCGCTCTATCAAGCATCGCTCCAGTAGCCTGCATCCAGCGCTCGAAAGCTGGTTCGAAGCGCAATATCCCACCCTCAGCGACATACAGAAGAAAGCACTACCGCACACGCTTGCCGGAGAGAATACGTTGATTCTCGCGCCTACAGGAAGCGGGAAAACGTTTGCCGCGTTTTTGTCTGTCCTATCGCGATTGGCTGGGCGCGCGAGCGCGAAGGAACTCCCCAATGCCGTCTGCGCCATCTACATCTCGCCCTTGAAAGCGCTGGATAACGACATTCATCGCAACCTCAAGCCCGCGCTGGATGCGGTGAACGCGGCGCTTCCCTCAAACCAGCAGATCCGAATGGAAGTTCGGACCGGCGACACGGTTCAGGCCGAACGGAATCGCCAACGGCGCAGCCGCCCGCACCTGATACTCACAACGCCGGAGACTCTGAGCTCCATCCTGTCGCAAGCGGCTTGGCGCGAGAGAGGATTTGATCCCGATACAGTCGTCGTGGATGAGATTCACTCGTTCGCGGAGGGCAAGCGCGGGTCTCTGCTGGCGCTGTGCCTTGAACGCCTGGAACATCGGATCGGGCGCGCTGTGCAACGCATCGGTGTCTCGGCGACTGCTTGGCCGATTGAAGCGATCCAGCAATTGTTGTGTGGCACAAGAGCGTGCGCGGTAGCGCGGACCGATGTCAGGAAATCGCATCGGTTAGAAATTGTTGCGCCGGAAACCGGGGCCTGGCTGCCGCCGGCGGGACACAATCCATTTCGCATCGCACCAACAGTATCCGAACTGGTCTTGCACGCTCAGTGCAGCCTCATTTTTCTGACAACGCGATCGGGCGTGGAACGGCTTGGCCTGGCTCTGAAGATCCTTTTGCCGGAAATCGACGAACAAATAGCGGTGCATCACGGCTCGGTCGATCGGAAAACGCGGATCATGATTGAGGACGGCCTCAAGAGCGGAAGCTGGCGCGCGGTCATTGCGTCGAGCAGCCTGGAGATGGGAGTCGATTTTTCAAGCGTCGACCAAGTCCTCTTGATCGGCACACCTCGCGGGGTGAGCCGGGCTTTGCAGAGATTAGGACGCAGCGGCCATCGCATCAACGGCGTTGCGCAAGGCGCGGTGGTGCCGATGAGTCTGCCGGATCTGGTGGAATCCGTCGCGCTCCGCGAAGCCGCGCGCGAAGGCCGGTTGGATGCGCTGCGAATTCCCAATGCGCCTCTGGATGTTCTGGCGCAAGTGCTGCTGGGCATGAGCATCGAGCAGGAGTGGGATGCAAACGAAGCATTCGAGCTGATCAGGCGGGCGGGGCCGTACGCCAAGTTGTCGCGAAGCGATTTCGAAGACGTGCTGCGCTACCTGGCGGGGCAGGGCAGAGTGCTGGGATCCTATGGCACCTACGGAAAGATTGAGTTGCATGACGGAACATTTCGAGTTGCTAATACCAAGACGGCGCGGAACTACTACATGAACGTGGGCGTGATCAGCACCGATTACGAGATGAAGATCGTTTCGGTGCGCAACCGGCACTTAGGCGCGGTCGAAGAGTCGTTCATTGCCGGTCTGCAACAGAACGAGGCTTTTATCATGGGCGGCAAACCGGTCCGGGTGAAACGGATTCACCAGAACATCGCCGTCGTAGAACCTGCGCAGGGCGAGCAGGTGAAGACACCGCGCTGGATGGGCAACAAGATGCCGCTAACTACGCAGCTTGCGCAGGAAGAGTTGAAGCTGCGCCGCGAGTTGCGCGAGGCGTGGGAAGAAGGCGGTGCGGCCGGTTGCGCGACGCATTTGCGAAGAACATACGGAGTGGACGATAACGTTGCCACGCGTATCGGGAGCTTCATCGCCCATCATTGCAGAGCGATGCCCGTGCCAACCGATGCGCCGGTTTTAGCAGAGCGCATCGTGAACGGCAGAAACATGCTGCTGCTGGTGCATGTTGTGGCGGGGCGCGCCGTCAATCGGTCGCTCGCTTGGGTGGCGGGTGCGCGGATTGCGAAAGGCAACGCGGTCGTCGCGAATTTCGACGATCACAGTTTTCTGCTGTCGATGGATTCACGAGTGAAAGTGAACCCGGATGTACTCCGCGATGCATTCAGCCCGGCGCACTGGATGGAAGATTTACGAGCGACGCTGAGCACTACCGAGACACTTGGCACATCGTTCCGGCACATCGCGGAAATCGGCCAACTGCTTCCGCGTCGAACACTGAAAGGCGACGTGTCGGCGCGCGCGTCGACATGGAACGCGAGTCTTCTATATAAAACGCTGCTTGAACACGAGCCCGATCATCCTCTGCTGCGAGAGGCTGTGCGCGAGGTGATGGAAGACCAGTGCGATGCGCCGCGCGCGGTGGAAGAGACCGCTCGGATTTTTGAGACGCCGATCGTCATCTATGACCTGCCGAGACCGTCGGCATTCGGGTTGCCATTATTTGCCGCGTTCAGCCGCGAAGTGCTGGTCGCGCCAGATCCGGAGCGTGCGCTGGACGATCTGGTGGCGGCTCTTTATGGCGAGTGGATGCCCAACCCCACGGCAGGCTGATTCGGCACCGATATACTCACGATCTATGCGTGCGAACTATCTCGCGCTCGATTTGGGCGCCGAGAGCGGCAGGGCCATGTTGTGCCGGCTAGCACAAGGGAAGCTTGACCTGGTTGAAGTACATCGCTTTCCCAACGTGCCGATACAACTGCCAACCGGTTTGTACTGGGATACGTTGCGCTTGTTTCATGAGATCTGCGAAGGGATTCGTGCGGGGGCGAAAGCGGCCGACGAGTTGGATGGCATCGCGGTCGATACCTGGGGCGTGGATTTCGGTTTGATCGGCGCAAACGGCGAGTTGCTGCAGAACCCGCGGCACTATCGCGACGCGCGCACGAACGGGGTACCGGAAAAGGTATTTCAACGGGTGCCCCGCGCCGAAGTGTTCCGCCAAACCGGCATTCAGTTTATGGGCATCAACTCGCTGTATCAGCTTTATTCGATACAGCGCGATTCGCCGGAGGTGTTGGCGGTGGCATCGAAGCTGCTATTCATGCCGGACCTGTTCAACTATTTCCTTACAGGCACCTGTGCGTGCGAGCGAACGATTGCGAGCACGTCGCAGTTTTATGATCCGTCGAAAAAAGTGTTTGCCACCGACCTGCTGCGGAAGCTCGGAATGAGCGCCGGATATTTTCCTTCTTTGATTGATCCTGGGGTGGAGCTTGGCCCGTTGCTACCTTACGTTGCAGATCGCTGCGGCTTGCGCAGTGACCTCGCAGTGCATACAACGGGCTCGCATGATACTGCATCCGCCGTGGCGGCAGTGCCGGCGACAGATGGCGAGAACTGGTGCTACGTCAGTTCGGGCACGTGGTCATTGATGGGAGTGGAATTGCGCGAGCCTGTGATCAACGAGGCGGCTCTGAATGCGAATTTCACGAACGAAGCCGGAGTGGATGGCACGATTCGGCTGCTGAAAAATATTCCGGGCCTTTGGCTGCTGCAGGAGTGCCGGCGAGCGTGGGCCAAGGAAGGTAAGGAGTATTCGTATGCGGAACTGATGGAGCGCGCGGCAGGGGCGGCTTCGACAGGTACGATTCTGGATGTCGATGAGTTTGTCTCACCAGGCAACCATCCACAGCGGATTTCCGAATACTGTAAGCGAACCGGACAGCAAGTACCCCACGATCCCGGCGCGACGACGCGTGTGATACTCGAAAGCCTGGCAGCCCGATATCGCGAAGTGCTGAACACATTGGAGGAACTGACCGGACGCCAGATCGATGCGATTCACGTTGTGGGCGGCGGATCGCAGAACCGGCTGTTGAATCAGTTGGCGGCTGATAAGACCGGGAGGCGGGTTATCGCAGGTCCGGTAGAAGCGACGGCTATGGGCAACGGGTTGACGCAAGCGATGGGCAAGGGGGATATTGGGTCGCTCGAGGAGTTGAGGTCAGTCGTGAGGCAGTCGTGCCGGTTGGAAGAGTTCCGGCCCAAAAGTAGTTCCGCCGTTTAGGGCCTCGCTGCTTTTCCCCCGCGAATGAAGAACTGCTGCTTGTCGATGGACGGATCGACCGCGACATCGAAAAAGCCGACCATCATTTCGGCCCAGGTTTGCTCGCCCCAGGTGACGGCGGAATCCGGATCCGGGTTGTGCGGGTTGTTCTTTGAATTATCGAAGGTGGCGATGGCCTGGAGAGTGGTTCCTGCTTTGAGTGGGATCGGCTGTGCGAGGCGATAGCTGAGCTGCCAATAGAAGTCGTAGTGCGGGATCCGCAAGAGTGTGCGCACGCGGCCGCCGGATTCGAGAATGTTGTATTCGAAGCTTTTGCCGCGCAGGTGCATGTGAGGGAAGAAACTCAGCAAGAGTGCGTCGTTAGGCAGAGTGCCGCGTACTTCGGCTCGGTAATCGGGTACGCCGGGGGGAATCAGAAAATGATCGTTCGTCAGTTGCAACGTCAGCACACGCTTGCTCGGCGGCTCTTTTGCAAACACGAGGCCGATGCTGGTCCGGTCCTGCATGGGGTGACCGTGAGTCGTGTAGTGCATCTGCAGAACGATATCGGAGCCGGCGGGAACGAGCTTAGCAAAGCCGGGCTGCCAGGCATCGGGTAGGCTGCCGGGCGCGTATACGAGCAAAATGTCACTGGTGGTCCACATAGCATCGCGCCGCTGCGCCGGAGTGGGTAAATCATCAGCACTGAAGGGGACACCGACCGGTGCGCCGTGCAGCCAGGATGATTTGGGATCGCGGATATAAGCAACCGCGTGATGCACAACCATCGGATTGCTCGGGCGAATCTCAGACATGCGCACCCAGCGATCTTCGTTGAAGTGCGTGGGAATAATGATGTACTGATAAGGCACGTCGCCCGTTGCCGGAAGCTGCATGGCGAACGGCATTTCGAGCACGACATCCGGTTGATCGATGTTCCAGCCTTTTGTCCAGTGCACCGCCGGCGCAGCATCGGCAGGATTGCCTTGGGGCGCGTGCGCGTCTACCCAGGACGCGATGGTTGCGATCTGCTCTTGCGAAAGCGACGGATCATTCGAAAAGTGGCCACAACACGGATCGGCAAACCACGGTGGCATGCTTCGTTTTTCAACCGCGTCGCGAATGGCGGCGGCGTAGAGCTTTGCTTCGCGATAGTTTTCGAGCGGCATGGGCGCCATCTCGCCATCCCGATGACAACCCTGACAGCGAGACTGCAGAATGGGCAGAACGTCTTTGTAAAAGGTGGGCTGCGCCGCGTACACGGCGGCCGGCACAAGCGCGAGTGCGAGCAAGCGCGAGTTGAATTTACGAACTCTGCTGACCTTGCTTCGGACGGTAGAACTCCGGAGGCATGCTGGGCCATTGCGGTTCGCGTTTGTGTTTGAAGGCGTCAAATCCCTCTTTGACATCGTCGCTTTCCATCACTTTGACGCGCAGCTCTGCCGCCAGATTCCCGGCTACTTCCCAAGACTTGCCGCGTGACACGTGATAGTACTCAAGACCGGCATCGACCGCAGCCGGACTGGCCTTCGCGAGCTCCTTCGCAATGCCTTTTGCGCGATCGCAAGTTTCGCTCGGCGGACTGACCTGATGAGCAAGCCCCCAACGCAGCGCATCCTGGGAATGGAAAGTTCTGCCAGTGAGCGCTAATTCGAGCGTTCGGCGCGCGCCGATGGCAGCTTCGACCGAGCGATAGACCATGAAAGGCCAAAGTCCGAGGCGAATCTCGGTGAGACCAAATACGGCATTTTCAGAGGCGAGCACTATATGGCCCTGCGCTACCAAACCGACGCCGCCGCCAAGCGCTGCGCCGTCGACGGCGACGACAATGGGTTTTTTCGATTCAAGGCCAATCGAAAATAGGTCGTTGTGCAAATCCGCCAGCTGCGAATGAGACATCGAGAGGGCTTCATCCACATCCATGCCGGCACAGAAAACGGGACCCGCTCCGCGCAGCAGTATGGAACCGACGTGCCGATCGTGCTGAGCAGAACGAATCGCGTCGACGATGGCGGTGCACATTTCGGAATTGAGCGCATTCCGCTTTTCGGGACGATTTAGGGTCAGGTACAAGACGCGGTGTTTGCGCTCGACGGTCAAGGTCATAAATTTGTTAATGGCTCGAGCAACTGCAGTGGGACGTGTTCGGTTCTTTGATGCGCGCACGCAACAGTGAAAGCGAAATCGAGAACGTCGCGGGACGCTTTTGGATCGATGAGCGCATCACAGTGGCCCCGTGCCGCTGCATATTTCGCGTCGAGCCAATTATCGTAATCGGAACGTGTCTGCGCGATCTTGCTTTCCAGTTCCGGCGGGAGAGGTTTGCCCGAACTTTTGAGCTTTTCGAGCTCAGGACCGTAGATGGCCTGCACGGCGGAATCGCCCTCCATGACGCCGATGCGTGCGGTGGGCCAGCTGAATGTAAAGTTCGGATCAAAACCCTGACCGGCCATGGCGTAATAGCCTGCGCCGCTCGCGTGATTGACGGTCAACACAATTTTCGGCACCCTAGCGCAAGCCATGCTCTCGACCATTTCGGCGCCGGCGCGAATGATGCCTGCCGTTTCCGCTTCCACCCCGACCATGAAGCCGGAGACATCCTGCACGTACAACAGAGGCAGGCGATGGCGCTCAGCATTTTCCACGAAGTAGGCAACCTTGCGCGCGGATTCTGTATAGACGATGCCACCCACGCGGGGACCAGACGGCGACTTGAGAAAGCCGCGCCGATTCGCAATGACCCCGATGCTACGGCCATTGAGGCGCGCAGTGGCGCATAGAAATTCAGGCGCGTGATCGGGCTGAAATTCCAGCATCTCTTCATGGTCGAGAATGCGGTCGAACAGATCTTCCACGCGATAGGGCAATCGGTGATCGGGAGGGAGGATGTCGTAGAGCCCCTCGGGATCGTGTTTTGGCGGCGAGCCTGGCGGCGCGGGCACGGGCGCGGGCATTTCGCGAAATTGTTTGCGGATCAGCGAGAGGCAGTCGTCGTCGTCTGCTGCACGGTAGTGCGCAACGCCGCTGATGGTGGTGTGCATGCTCGCGCCGCCAAGCGTTTCTGCATCGGTCACCTGGCCGACTGCCCCTTTCACCAAGTTGGGTCCACCCAGACCCATGAAGCTCGTTTTATCCACCATGATGATGACGTCGCTGAGCGCTGGGAGATACGCGCCCCCCGCGATGCAAGGTCCCATCACAGCCGCGACCTGCGGGATGTGCATGCGGCGGCGCATGAGCGAGTTGTAGTAGAAAATCCGCGCGGCTCCGTACTGGCCGGGGAAAATGCCGTCCTGTAACGGCAGATTGACACCGGCTGAGTCGACCAAATAGACGATCGGCACGCGGTTGCGCATGGCGATTTCCTGCGCGCGGAGGATCTTTGTAATCGTCTCGGGCCACCACGCGCCGGCTTTGACGGTGGCGTCATTGGCAACGATGACGGCGGGCCGGTCCTCGATCTTTGCGAGACCCGTAACGACCCCGGCGCCCGGAGCTTGGCCATCGTAACGGTCGTAAGCGATGAGCAAGCCTATCTCAAGAAACATTGTTCCCGGATCGATCAGGCGCTCGATACGCTCACGCGCGGTGAGCTTTCCTTCGTTATGCTGCTTTTCTATTTTGCGCGCCCCTCCACCTTCGCGAAGCTTGTTTTCCACTTCGCGGAGTTCCTCCACGAGGCGCCGCATGTCACGGGCAAAACGCTGCATTTATTTCGATTGCCGAACCCCGAGCACCTGTTAGTCTAACAATCATGCTAGGCATCGACGAGCGCGCATTACGCATCGTCTGGACCGTTTTTCTCTTCGGCCTACTGCTTGCCTTGATCTGGTTCATACGCGACACGCTGCTTATATTTGCGGGCGCGATTTTTGTCGCTTACATGTTGTCGCCGATAGTGAGCCTGGTTGAGAGATTCATTCCGAAGCGGCGGACCATCGCACTCACGATCGTCTACTGCATGCTGATCGGACTGCTGGTGCTGCTGGGGTTTCAGTTAGTTCCCGTGGCCGTGGGACAAGCGACAAATTTGCTCACTCGCTTGCCAGCGCTGGTGAGCGGCGGTGGACTGGCACAGCTCAAATTGCCGCATTGGTTAGAGCCGGTGCGGGCTCAGGTGATTGCCGCGATGAACCAGGAAGCAACGACTCTGCAGTCGAAGGCGGTTCCTTTCCTACAGCAAGCAAGTTCGAAGATCCTGTCGGGTTTAAGCGACTTACTGCCGCTGATACTGGTGCCAATTCTGGCCTTCTTCTTTCTGAAAGATGCACGCCTGATTCGCGATTCCATGCTAGCGACCGCAGAAGATGGTCACGAAAGAGAGACGCTCGCGAACATCTTGCAGGATGTACACAGAGTGTTGCAAAGCTATATACGAGCGCTGGTGCTGCTGGCTGTCGCCGGTTTTATTGCATGGAGCATCTTCCTCACGGCTATGCGGTATCCCTACGAGCTGCTGTTAGCGGGCATTGCGGGTGCGCTCGAGTTCATTCCGGTTGTGGGTCCGGCGGCAGCACTGGTGATCATGGCGCTGGTCGTTCTGGTAACCGGTTCGGGGGGATTGCTCTGGATCGTGGTCTTCTGGGGCGCATTTCGCATTTTTCAGGACTACGTGCTGAATCCTTACCTGATGAGCTCCGGCATTGAGATGCATCCGCTACTCGTGCTCTTCGGCGTTTTAGCAGGAGAGAAAATTGGCGGTGTTCCGGGAATGTTTTTCTCGGTTCCGGCCATGGCGATCGTTCGAGTTATTTACGATCGCCTGAAAGAAACACATACGCGGCGGCAATTCACGGCGGTGTAGGCATCACTGCTTTGGCGGATTGTTCACCCAGCAATCGTGGACGAGCGCGGGCGTATAGCGCGCGACAACATCCGGCGGCACGTCGGATTCGTTGAGTTCCCGGAAATCGAAGTGGATGGGATCGTCCTTTGACTCGCTGACCGTCGCGACGAGATAGCCGTAGACGCGCGTCTTAGCCTGCTTCGCATCACCGGAGTTCGGCGGTAGGTTGTAGCGCTCCGCGCCGGCAGTGCCGATGATCCACCCCGGCAAAATACCGCCGTGCGTGCGCCAGAATTCCGTGTTGAAGATGCCTTCCATATAGAAATGGGAATGACTGGCAAGCACGTAGACAGGTTTGTGAGAACTCGCCTTGAACTGCAGCAGCCATTGATAGACTTGCTGGCCGCTCTGTTCCCCTTGCGGCGACTGATCCATGCTGTGATTGGACGAGATGCTCTGGGGTAGAGCTTCGTGCATGCCAATCACCAGCGCGCGCACTGAAGCATCGGACCCGTCGCGCTTGAGCAGAGC
>Ga0213876_10002747_pt1 | contig 10249 bp, 8 predicted proteins | sample BarmaccomBMRX_R9_FD_160113 | JGI IMG/M metagenome (GOLD analysis project Ga0213876, IMG submission 160113) | Root-associated microbial communities from Barbacenia macrantha in rupestrian grasslands, the National Park of Serra do Cipo, Brazil - RX_R9 | ecosystem: Host-associated > Plants > Roots...
CGCGAATGGCAGGCCCATGGTCCAGGGTGACAGCGCGTGACTATGGCTTGCCAGAATGAGCACCGAGAACCCGGACAGGAAGTAGAACGCGCCCCCGAGCGCGATCGTGCGCGGCAGCGAACGCACTGATGCGAACACGCCGAGCGACACCAGGATCTGCCAGAGACCGGGCAGGATCCACAATGTTTCCGGCGCGAACTTGCCGAGCATTACGGCAAGCAGGATTCCGGCGATGCCCGCCGGCAAGGACTGCTCCACCGCCTGGTGGATCATGGCGTCGGCGAGACCGGAATGGTGCCGGCGCGAGCGGGCCTGCATCTCGACCCAGATCATCAGGGCCGAGAGCAGCGCCGCGGCCGCCCAGCCGCAGAAGAAGGTCAGGGGATGGCCGGAGGGATCGTCAAGCCAGAAATATTGCAGTACGGCGGTCAGCAGCGCGACGCCGCCGGTCGCCGCCATTGCCGCCGGTCCATAGCCGCGGAATGCGGTTCCGGCGGCCAACTGGCTGCGGATTGCGATGATATCGGCTAAGGCCTTGTCGAGATCGCGCATCGTTTTCGAATCTCCGACTTTGCAATGCAAAGTATACGGGATGACAAAGCAAAGGCAAGCCCGCCTGCTGAGAAAGACGCAAGACCGCGGCGCTCGGCACGGAACCCGCTGGCGGCCGGCCGCAACCACTCAAGGTTGCTTTCTCCGCCGCTCCTCCGGTAGAATAAGCCGGGTGTGCTGCTGGGGGGCTCGCATGATCAGGGCGTTTCTCGTTGCGTGTGTCGTTCAGGTTGCGATCACGACCGCCGCCGGCGCGGCCGGTCCCTACGGCATGATCCGTGTCGGCAACTGGATGGGAGGCGCCTATACCAACGACACCAATGGCACGTTTTCACATTGCGCCGCCGGTTCCGATTACGAGAGCGGAGTCTCGCTGATCGTCAGCCAGACCACGACCGGCTCCTGGCTGCTCGGCTTCGCCAGTCAGAGATTCAGCTTCAAGCAGGGCGACGCGCTTCCGATCGACGTCATGTTCGACGGCCAGTCCCAGGCCAGGCTGTTCGCGAACGCCAACACCTCCGTCATGGTGTCCGCGATCCTGCCGCCGAACGTCGCGCGCACCTTCCAGAAGGCGAGCCTGATGGTGGCGGTCGCCGGCGGCACGCCCTATCAATTCAACCTGACCTCGACCGGACCATTGCTGGCCGCAATCGCCAACTGCGTAACGCGAGTCAAGCTGGACGGAATCGAAAAGGCCGGCGATTTCACCGTGCCCAAGGCGATCGCCGCAAAATCCGCGTCGCCAGCCGATGCGCCGGGCGGAAGCAGATCGTCCAAGGCGGTGAGCAAGACCGGCACCGGGTTCGTGATCAGTCCGAGCGGCCACATCGTGACCAATCAGCATGTCATCGCGGGCTGCAGCGGCGACATTCGCGGCAACCTGACCGGCGAGCCCGTGATGACGTTGCGCACCGTTTCGAGCGACGAGTCCAACGATCTCGCGCTGCTGCAGGCGCCGGCCTCCGCCTCGTTCAAGGACTTTGCCAGGATTCGCGACAGGACGATTCGATCAGGTGATTCGGTGGTTGCGATCGGGTTTCCTTATCACGGCCTGCTGACCTCCGACTTCACCGTGACGACCGGCATCGTGAGTTCCCTCAGCGGCATATTGAACGACAGCCGTTTCCTGCAGATCAGTGCCGCCGTGCAGCCGGGTAACAGCGGCGGGCCGCTGCTCGACAGCAATGGCCTGATCGTGGGCATGGTCGCCGCCAAGATCGATGCAATGCGGTTCGTCCGCGCCACTGGCAACATTCCTGAAAACATCAATTTTGCGATCAAGACCGGCGCGATCCGGGACTTTTTGGACAACAGCGTCGTGCCCTACGAGACCGGTGCCGGCAAAGGCGACCTCAAGACCCCGGAGATCGCCGGCGCCGCACGGGCCTACACGATGCTGATTTCCTGCACCGCGACCGAACAGGCCGAGAGCGCGAAGCGGTAGCGCGCACCCGCACCAAAAACGTGAATGGCCGGGACGACGCCCGGCCATGACTGTTTCGAACGGTACCATCGCGCGGCCGTGCTGCTCCCAGCTCAGGCCCGGCAGCTGACCGTGACTTGGGCCCTAGTAGGTACCGTAACGGTCCACTGGCGGATAGGCCGGCAGCCCCTGCCGGACGCGTGCGAACGCCACGACGGGATTGACGTTGCAATAGAGGCCACGCCCTGAGGCCGAGGCCTCGCACTGGCTGTAGGTCGCATAGTTGCAGTCGCCGGGATAGCCGACACCGCGGCCCTGCGCGCACCAGGGATAGACGTGCTCGCCAAAATAATAGTCGGCCAGCGGCGAACGGTTGTTGCGCGCGTCTGCGGCGACCGTCGTCATGGCCGTTGCCGATAACACCAGGATGGCCGTCATCAGTTTGCGCATGATCTTGTTCCTTTCTCCATATGAAGTCGTCAATCGCTCGAATTACAGCGCGCCAATTCCAGAACTGATGTGACGAATCTCACATCCGCGACCGCCGATCTGCGCCTTGCCTTTACGAATGTCGGATCCAAGCCACACCAGGTTTCAAAATCCTGCCAGTGTCGTTCGGTCCTGGTCTTCGTGAGCGAGCCCGCGGCAACATGACATGAATGTCAGAAACCGGGACACGCGACGATATCAGATTCAACGCGCGCGGTCCCTTAACTTTATTCAACCTTCAGGCCGGCAAATTCCACCACCTTCTTCCATTTCTCGGTCTCGGCCTTGACCATGTCGCCGAAAGCTTCCGGCGATTGAATCAAGGGTTCGCCGCCAAGCTCGACCAGGCGCTTGCGCAACTCCGGCTCCGCCAAAGTTGCATTGATCTCCTTGTTCAGCTTGTCGATGATCTCTCTGGGCGTATCTTTTGGAGCGCCAATGCCGAACAGCGCGCTCGCCTCGTAGCCCGGAACCGTTTCCGCAATCGCCTGCACCTCCGGCAACTGCGGCGAACGTTCTGCCGTCGTGACGCCCAGCGCGCGCAGGGAACCGGCGCGGATGTGTTGGATGATCGAGGGCATGTTGTCGAAAATCACCTGCACCTGGCCGGCCAGCAAATCGGTGATCGCCGGCGCTGCGCCCCGATAGGGCACGTGCTGCATTTTCGCGTCCGTCATCGCCATGAACATCTCGCCGGACAGATGCACCGATGTCCCGTTGCCGGAGGAGGCCATGTTCACTTTGCCGGGATTGGCCTTCACATACGCGATGAACTCGGCGACATTCTTGGCCGGCACGTCCTTGTTCACCGTCATCACGTTGGGCACGCGGTTGAAGGAGGCGATGGGCGCGATGTCGCGCACGAAGTTGAACCTCAAATTGGCATAAAGCGAGGTGTTGATGTAGTTGGCGGGATTGACCAGCAGCACCGTGTAGCCATCCGGGTCGGCCTTGACGACGGCTTCGGTGCCGATGTTGTTGCCCGCGCCCGGCTTGTTCTCGACGATGAATTGCTGACCGAGCCGTTCCGACAGCCGCTGCCCGATCAGCCGGGCCAGAATATCGGTCGCGCCGCCCGGCGGATAGCCCACGATGAAGCGCACCGGCCGCGTCGGATAGTCGGCCGCCGCAGCCTGCCGCAGCGGTGCCAAAAGAAAGGAAAAGCCACCTGCTGCCATTTCCAGCGCGGCACGCCGTGAAATCATGTCCAGTTTCTCCCGAATTTCGTTATCCTTGAATTGCTTGCGGACGGCGTTGTAACAAGCAAAGTGCAGGGCGGAAAGCATGGTCGGCGCACGCGACCCATGCTCTGGGACGATAGGGATCATCCATGCCGGTCAAGGTTCATGCGCTCGACCATCTCGTCATCAACGTCGCCGACGTGGCGCGCAGTGCGGAATGGTACCAACGGGTTTTGGGCATGGAGGTCAGGGTGTTCGACCCGGGTCAGGGCAAAACGCCACGGACCTCCCTGGTTTTCGGCAACCAGAAGATCAACGTGCGGCCGAAAGACGCTGACAAGGAGGACTGGTTCACTGCCGATCATCAAGCCGCCGGCAGCGACGATCTCTGCTTTCTCACCTCCAGCACGCCTGACGAGGTGGTCGCGCATCTTGCCGCCCAGGGAATCAGGATCGAGGAAGGCCCGGTCGCCAAACAGGGCGCCCGCGGTACGCTGCGCTCGGTCTATTGCCGCGATCCCGACGGCAGCCTGATCGAGATTTCGTCATATGACGACGGCGCCTCGTAACGTTCGAGCACACATTCATGCCGTTCGCCCTGACCGTGAAGAGCCTCGACGTGACGGCCAACGCGATCATGTCGCTGTGGGATCAGGCCAGCGCCTTCGAGGACTTTCCGTCAATGCGCGCCCTGAACTACCCGCCGCACATCACCTTCGCCATCTACAGTTCGCCGGCTCCCAGCGACCAGGCCGCGATCGCCATATTGGAGCGGGTGGCCGAAGGAAGGCCGGCCATTGAACTGTCGTTCGATCGGATCCGGACGTTCGACGGACCGCCGCTGGTTTTGTGGGCCGATCCCGAGCCGAAAACGGCCTTGCGTGACATTCACGATCAGATTCATGCCGCCATCGATCCCGGGCTTTGCCACCCGCACTACAGGCCGGGAAGCTGGGTTCCGCATTGCACGCTGGCGATGCGCATCTGTGCCGACCGCAACACGGATGCGCAGGCGTTCGCCAATGCGTTTTGTGGCGGTCTGCGCGTCACCTTCGATATCATCGATTGCGTGAGACTCGAACCGTTGAACGTGGCGGCTGAGTCGCGCCTGCGCTCAGCCGTGACGAAAAAATCATGAGAGGGAGGAAGGCGATGCGCGTCGGCGGGCTTTGTGGAACCAACTCTTTACGATCGATCTGCGGATTTGCGTTCGCCATCGCGGTGAGCGCCGCCTCTGCCCAGGGCGTCGACACCGTGCTGTTCAACGGCAAGGTCATGACCGTGGATACGGAGTTTTCGATTCGCGAGGCCATGGCAGTCGCGGACGGCAAGGTATTTGCGACCGGTACGACTGAGGCCATCAAGAAGCTTGCGGACGGGCACACGCGGCTGATCGATCTCGGCGGCCGGACCGTGATCCCGGGCCTCACGGATGGCCATATCCACGGCGTGCGCGCCGCGCTCACCTTCGGCACCGAGGTCAACTGGATCGGCGTGCCGAGCCTGAAGGAGGCGCTCGAAAAAATCCGGCAGGCCGCCGCGGCGCAGCCGGCCGGATCCTGGATCGTTGTCGCCGGCGGCTGGACCGAGGAGCAGTTTTCCGAAAAGCGCCGGCCGTCGCCGCAGGAGGTTGCGGAGGCCGCGCCGCAAAATCCCGTCTACATTCAGCATCTCTACGATTGGCTGCTCCTGTCACCGAAGGCGATGGAGACGCTGAACATCCATGGCGATGACGACGTCACCCCTGGCGGCAAGCTCGAGCTCGGCGCCGACGACAAGCCGACAGGCGTCATCGTTGCCGGCGGCAGCGCGCTGGGCAAGATCTTTGACAAGCTGCCAAAGCCGACGCTGGCGCAGCAGGTCGAGGGCTCCAAGAAATTCTTCCGCGAGATGAGCTCCCTCGGCATCACCGGCATCGTCGACGGCGGCGGCGTCAGCATGTATCCGGCGAGCTATCAGGCCGTCTTCAAGCTGTGGCACGACAAGGAGCTCACGGTCCGCGTCGCCTACCACCTCTGCGCGCCAAAACCGGGCAGCGAGCTCGCCGACCTGCAAAACCTGACGCAACTGCTGCCGCAAGGGTTTGGCGACGACATGCTGCATTTCAACGGGCCCGGCGAAATCCTGATCTGGGCCGACTGGACCGACGGCGACATCACGCCGGACGGCAAGGCAAAGCTCGCCGAGCTTCTGCGCTGGGCCGCCGCCAAGGGCTACACCATCCAGCTGCACTGGAATCCCGACCGCACGGTGCACGATCTGCTCGACGTGATCGAGGACATCAATCGCGACTATCCCATTGCAAAGCTGCGTTGGACTGTCCTGCACCTCTACAACGCGTCAGACGACAATCTGAAGCGGATGAAATCGCTCGGGCTGATCTGGGGTGTGCAGGACGGGCTCTATTTCGGCGGCGAGCGGCTGCAGCAGGAGGTCGGCGTCGAGCGCGCGCGGGACATGCCGCGGATCGCAACGGCGCTCAAACTCGGGCTCGTGGTGGCCGGCGGCACCGATGCGCATCGGGTGTCGTCCTATAATCCGTTCGTGTCGCTGCAATGGTATCTCGACGGCACCACGATCGGCGGTGTCACGACGCGTGGCGAAGCCGAGGCGCCGAGCCGCCGCCAGGCGCTCGAGATGTACACCAAAAATCCGGCCTTCATGGCCAATGACGATAGCTGGCGCGGCACGCTGGAGGCGGGCAAGGCCGCCGATCTTGCCGTCCTCACGGCCGATTACATGACCGCGCCCGTGAAGGAGGTCGGCAAGATCCGCTCGCTCCTCACCATGGTGGGCGGCCGCGTCGTTCATGCCGAAGGGCCGTTTGCGGCACTGCTGCCGCCGACGAAGCAATAGGCGCCAGCAGAAGCCGCGGTGTAGGGTGGGCAAAGCGAAGCGTGCCCACCATCGAGCCGCGCTGCGGATACGTGGTGGGCACGGCGCGAAGACGCGCCTTTTGCCCACCCTACACTCCGTCATTGCGAGCGAAGCTCCGTAGCTTCGCTCCTCGAATGACGAAACAAGCGGACCGGCCGCTCAATTCAGCTCGAACCGGATCGGCAATCGCTTCGGTCCGTTGACGAACACGGCCTGCGTCATGACGGGCTCGCCATCGAGCGAGATCGACTTCAGCCGCGGCAGCAGCTCCTCGAACAGGATGCGCATCTCGAGCTTGGCGAGATATTGTCCGAGACAGAGATGCGCGCCATAGCCGAACGCGATGTGCCGGTTCGGCTTGCGCTCGCAGCGGAAGCGGTAAGGCTCGTCAAACACCTCTTCGTCGCGATTGGCCGAGGCGTAGCACAGCATCAGCCAGTCGCCTTTCGCGATCCCGCGGCCGCCGAGTTCGGTGTCCGCGGTGGCGCTCCGCATGAAATGCTTGACCGGGCTCATCCAGCGGATCGCCTCGTCGACCAGCCCCGGGATCAGCTCGGGATTGGCCCTGACCATCGAAAACTGCTCGGGATCCTCGGCGAGCGCCCAGATCGCGCCCGCGGTCGAGGACGATGTGGTATCGTGACCGGCGGTCGCGACAATGATGTAATAGCTTGCAGCATCGTGCTCCGGCAGATAATCGTCATTGATCCTGGCGTTGGCGATGACGGTTGCAAGGTCGTCGCGCGGATGACGGCGCCGGTCCTCGGTGATGCCGCGAAAATAGCTGGAAAAGTCATTGATCACCGCCTGCAGCATCATGGCGATCTGTTCCGCCGTCAGCTGCTCCCTGATCCGTGCCTTGTCCGGATCCTGCGAGCCGAACAGCTCCTGCGTCAGGCGCAGCATGCGCGGCTCGTCCTTCTCCGGAACGCCGAGGATCTCCATGATGACATGCAGGGGGTAGCCGAGCGCGACGTCGGCGACGAAATCGCATCGCCCATCCTTTGCGATCATCCGTTCCACGGTGGCGCGGGCGATCTGGCGGATGCGCGGCTCGAACTTCGCGACATTGGCAGGCATGAACCAGCCCTGCGTCAGCGCCCGATATTTCGGATGATCCGGCGCATCCATCTGCACCAGCGAACGCACCAGGTTCGACCCACCGGTGATCTGGCGCACGCGCGCCTCAAACGCCATCGTCGACAGCGTCGTCGGCCGGTCGGCGTTGTGAAACAGCTCGTTCTGGCGGCTGATGGCCGCGATATGCGCGTGCCTGGTGACGACCCAGAACGGCGCATATCCGTCCGGCCGCGCGATGCCGAGCGGATTGTTGGCGCGCAGCCAGCGATAGGCGTCGTGGATGCGGGCATCGGCATAGGCAGTGGGATCGATCAGCGTCGCCGCGATATCGGCGGGAATGTCGAGATCCTCGTTCGAGGTGGCCGTCGCATCCATGAGGGCTCCTTGCGCGAATACGAAAGCTGCGCTGGCGGCCGTTCGGGCGGTGCCGGTCGCGTCCCATTGTCTCCGAAATGGCCGACGATGCAACGCTGCTTCGCGCGCGGAAGCAATGCGCTTCCGTTCCAGATTGCACTGCAGGTCAAGACATCGATCGTGCGCGGACGCCGGCGATCGCGACCGCTTAGGCGGTGCCCATCGCCACCGGGCGGAATGCCTGCAGGAGCTGCTGGTCGAGCTTGGCGCCCATCGATTCCATGATCGCAAAGGCACGGTCACGGCTGAACGGCAGGCGATAGGCCCGCTTCTCCACCAGCGCCGAATAGACGTCGACGATGGTGATCAGGCGCACGATGTCGCTGATCCTTTCCCCGCGCAAGCCATGCGGGTAGCCCGAGCCGTCGAGGAACTCGTGGTGATGCAACGCGACATCGAGCATCTCAAGCGGGAAGCCACCCTGCTGCATCAACGCCTGTTGTCCGCGAACGGGATGCTGGCGCAGTTCGGCGATTTCCTCGGCCGTCAGCTTGCCCTGCTTGTCCAGGATGTCGCGGGCGATGAACGCCTTGCCGACATCGTGCAACAGCGCGGCGCGCACCAGCCGCCGCTGATCGTCCTCGCGCATGCCGAGATGCTGGGCGAAGGCCACCGCAAAGCCGGTCACGTACAGGCAATGACGATAAGTGTCGACATGGTGACAGCCGACCGCAGTCAGCCATTCCCGCAGCGAGCAATGCCTGATCGCCTTGAGGATCTTCTTCTCCGCCGCGATCACGTCGTTGAGCGTCAAGGCTTCGCCGGTCGGAAGCCGTTCGAAAATCCTGACCATCACCTCATGCGCCGCCGCCACGCCCGCGTTCAGCATCTTGCCGCGATCGGTCGCGTCGTAGATCTCGCTGTCGGGGAAAGCGGCGCGAATGCGCTGCAGGACGTCTTCGGGATCGAAAGGCCGCGCGATCGTATCGGTCGCGCCCAGTGCCCAGGCCTGCATCGAGGCGTGATGCAGCGCTTCGGCGAGAACGAACAGCCGCGGCACGCCGTTATAGGCCTCGTTCCGCAGCTTGTTGCGGACCCGCTGCACGCTCTGCGGCGAACGCAGGTTGATGTCGACGACCACGCCCGAGAAGCGGCCGTCCGGCCGGTCGGGGATTGCGTCGGTCGGCAGGACATCGACGTCGCCGACCGATCTCAGAATGCTTGCGAGTTCGCTGGAGTGGTCGCTGCGATCCGACGCAAGCAGCAGATGGCGCTTGGTCGAGGATTGTTTCGCGGTCGCTGTCATGTCCCCTGCTCGCTGCCGGCGGTCGTCAGTTGAACTTAGCCGACGACACCTTCAGTCCGACTTAACAGAGATCCTCAAGATTCTACCTTCTGGCGATCCTACAAGTTTAACAAAACCCATCCGCGAAGCCGGCCGTCGAATAAGTGCAATTTTAAACAAAACCGCCGGAGGTGAACCTCCGGCGGCTTGCAGTTCGCAATCGGGGAACGGAATCAGGCCTTCATCGCCGCCTTCACCGCCTCCGCCGTGATCGGCAGCTCGCGCACGCGCGCACCACAGGCATTGAAGACCGCATTGCCGATGGCCGGCGCAACCACGGTCACCGCCGGCTCGCCGACACCCGTCGCATGCTCGCCATTGGCGATCACGGCGACGGCGACCTCCGGCATCTGGCTCATGCGCAGCGGCGTGTAGCTGTCGAAGTTGGTCTGCTCGATGCCACCGTTCGCCAGCGTCGCTTTTTCATACATCGCCAGCGACAATCCCCACAGCGCCGCGCCCTCGACCTGGGCACGGATGTTGTCGGGATGCACCTGGGTGCCGACATCGGTTGCCACCGTCAGCTTCTTCACCTTGACGCCGCCTGAGGAGTCGACCGCAACATGGGCCACGCAGGCGGTCCAGCTTGCGGTCTTGCGCTCCTGCGAGGAAACGCAGGCGACGCCCATGCCCTCGCCTTTCGGCAGCTCCTTGGTGCCGTAGCCGGCAAGCCCCATCGCGGCGAGCAGCGTATTGCGCAGACGTTGCGCGCCACCGGCGTTGTCGCCCTTGCCGTCGAGCAGCTCGATGCGGAACTGCGCCGGATCCTTGCCGGCCTGATGCGCGAGCTCGTCGATCATGCTTTCTACCGCCCAGAACGTCCAGCCCGGTGCGACCGACCGCAGCTGGCCCGACGGGGTGGCATTGTGCGCCATCTCGTTCTTGATCGCCCGCACGTAGTGGTTGGGCACGGTGTAGAAGAAGTCCGCACCATTCACCGTGAAGGAG
>Ga0213876_10002748_pt1 | contig 10248 bp, 10 predicted proteins | sample BarmaccomBMRX_R9_FD_160113 | JGI IMG/M metagenome (GOLD analysis project Ga0213876, IMG submission 160113) | Root-associated microbial communities from Barbacenia macrantha in rupestrian grasslands, the National Park of Serra do Cipo, Brazil - RX_R9 | ecosystem: Host-associated > Plants > Roots...
GGGGCGGCGGACTGGCTAGAGGTTGCCGGGGTCGCCTGACCGAGCCGCCAGTCGCCCGATCGCGAGGCGGTCGAGCTTCCCGGTTGCGAGTCGAGGAAGCTCATCGATGACGACGACAGCCCGCGGGCGGGCGGCTGGTGAGAGCGCCGCGCTGCCCCATTCCCGCAGGTCGGTCAGGCTCGGGACGTCGGTGGCGTCGCGCGGCACGATGACGGCGACCAGACGCTGTCCCCACTCCGCATCCGGCACGCCGGTGACGGCGACGTCCGCAATGGCGGGGTGGGTCGCGAGCACCTCAGCGACCCGCGACGCGACGACGTTCTCGCCGCCCGTGATCACGACGTCGTCGACACGCCCCGTGATGCGCAGCCGGCCGTCGCCGCCGTACTCGCCCAGGTCGGACGTGACGAACCAGCCGTCGTCGAACACCTCCGCGTCGAGGTCCGGCCGAAGCCGGTAGCCGCTCATCAGGACGGGTCCCCTGACCCGCACCCGGCCGGCATCCAGGGCGACGTCGACCCCGTCGAGCGGCGACCCGTCGTACACGCACCCGCCGCACGTCTCGCTCATCCCGTAGGTCGGCACCACGTTCGCGCCGGCTGCCCTTGCCCGGGCGAGCAGCGCGGGTGGGGCGGCGGCACCGCCGAGGAGGATGGCACGGAATCGGCCGAGGTCGACCTTGGCGTCGAGGAGCCGGACCAGCTGCGTGGGCACCAGCGAGGTGAGGGTCGCGGGCTCGGCCGCGAACCGATCGACATCGAAGCGATCGTGGACGGTCAACGGGAGGTCGAGCAGGCGCGCCCGAAGCATGACCTGGATCCCGCCGATGTGCTGCCACGGCAGACAGGACAACCAGCGGTCGTCCGTTCGCAGACCGATCCGGGCATGGGTGGCCAGCGCCGAGGCGGCGAGCGCGTCCCGGCTCAGCTGCGCACCCTTGGGCTCGCCGGTCGAGCCGGAGGTCAGGATCACGAGAGCTGTGTCGTCGGACACCGGCTCGTCCGGCCGCATGGCCGCGAGCAGCCGATCCACGACCGCAGGCGGCGCGAACGGATCGATGGGAAGAACGGCGGAGCCGCGCTGCCACGCGGCGTCGAGGGCCGCGATGAACTCATCTCCCGGCGGCAGCGCGAGGGCGACGAGTCGGCGCGAGTCGGCGGCTGGCATCGTTGTATGACGGTAGTGCGGCCACAGCGGCCGGAGCTCGACGGAAGGACGCGACGTGCCAGCCAGGCAGGTGACCCGATGAACGTATGGGTCGAGGCAGCGCGTCCCCGCACCCTGCCCGCCTCGATCGCGCCGGTGCTCGTGGGCACGGCGGCGGGGTCACAGTCGGGCGGAGTCGTCTGGGGCAGGTTCGCCCTCGTGGTGGTCGTCGCCCTCGCGGTGCAGGTCGCGGTCAACTACGCGAACGACTACTTCGACGGTGTTCGTGGCGTCGACACCGTGCAACGAGCCGGCCCGCGGCGAGCGGTTGCCAGCGGACTGGTGACACCGCGGGCGATGCTCGTCGCGATCGGCGTTGCGATGCTCGTCGCCGGCGTCGCCGGATTCGCGTTGGCGGCGCTGGTTTCATGGTGGCTGCTCCTGATCGGCATCGGCGCATTCGTCGCGCTCCTCGGCTACAGCGGCGGCCCACGCCCGTATGCCTCGGAGGGGCTCGGCGAGGTGTTCGTCTTCGTGTTCTTCGGGCTGATCGCCACCCTCGGCTCGTCCTATGTCCAGCACCGCACTCTGCCGGCGACGGCGTGGGTCGGCGCGGTGGCCACGGGCGTGCTCGCGGTGGCGATCCTCGTCGTCAACAACCTGCGCGACGTTCCCACCGACGCCATCGCCGGCAAGCGCACGCTCGCCGTACGCCTCGGCGAGGCGCGGACCCGGCAGCTGTTCATCGCGGCGATCGGACTGGGCGTGCTTCTCGCAGTTGTCGGGGTGCCGATCGCCGCCGAGTCCGCCTGGCCGCTGCTCGCCCTGCTCGCGGTGCCACTGGCGAAACCGCCGGTCGACGCGGTCCGGGGCGGCGGCGTCGGCCGCGCGTTGATCCCGGCGCTCGGGGGAACCGGCAAGCTCGAGCTCGCGGTTGCCGTGCTGCTTGCCGCTGGCCTGTTGTTGGCGTGACCGGGGTCGCGCACACCTACGACATCGCGATGCGGGTCCGCTTCCGCGGCCAGGAACGACGTCGGGGCGTGCTGCTCGAGGGACCTGCTGGCTGGGGAGAGTTCTCGCCCTTCCCGGAGTACGACGCGGTGACCTCCGCACCCTGGCTCGCCGCGGCCCGCGAGGCCGCGAACGACGGCTGGCCACCTCCGCTTCGGACCCGGATCCCGGTCAACACGACCGTGCCCGCGGTCGGTCCGGACCAGGCGCACGCGCTGGTTGCGGCCTCGGGCTGCATGACGGCGAAGGTCAAGGTCGCCGAGCGCGGGCAGAGTCTCGCCGATGACATCGCGAGGGTCGAGGCGGTCCGCGACGCCCTCGGACCCGGCGGCGCGATCCGCGTGGACGCCAACGCCGGCTGGGACCTCGACGAGGCGACAGCCGCGTTGACGGTGCTGCAGAAGTTCGGGCTCGAGTACGCCGAGCAGCCCGTCGCGTCATTGCCGGACATGGCCTCGTTGCGGCGCAGAGTCGACGTCGCGCTCGCGGCAGACGAATCGGTGCGCCGTGCTGCGGACCCGTTGCACATCGCAGGGCTCGAGGCGGCCGACATCGTCGTGCTGAAGGTGCAGCCGCTCGGCGGCGTGCGCGCCTGCCTGCGCGTCGCCGAGGCGTGCGGCCTGCCGGTCGTCGTGTCGAGCGCGATCGAGACGTCGGTCGGGATCGCCGCCGGCGTTGCCTTGGCCGCATCGCTGCCGGACCTGCCGTATGCGTGCGGCCTCGGTACGGTTCCGCTGTTGGATGCGGACGTCTGCAGCGACTCGCTCGTACCGGTCGACGGTGCCCTGTCCGTGATGCTCTCGTCACCGGCGCCGGACCGGATAGACCTGGTCGCTGCGGACAGCGCGACAGCGGCGTGCTGGGAGCAGCGGCGTGCCGCGGCACAGGCGGCGATCGATGCCGGCTGAGAACGCCGGCCGAGCGTTCGCACTCGTCCTCGCGGACGAGCTCGCGGATTGTGGCGTTCGCCATGCGGTGGTCGCGCCGGGATCTCGGTCGACGCCGATCGCGTTGGCATTGCTGGAGAATCCGCACATCAAGGTGCACGTTCGCATCGACGAGCGGTCAGCGGCGTACCTCGCCCTGGGGATCGCGAAAGCGACCGCATCCATCGTCCCGGTGCTCTGCACCTCGGGGACGGCGACGTCGTACTTCCACGCGGCCGTGATGGAAGCCGACCTCGCGCACGTGCCGTTGCTGGTGCTGACCGCCGACCGCCCGCCCGAGCTGCACGGCATCGGCGCCAACCAGACCGTTGACCAGGTCGGCATGTTCGGCGCGGCGGTCCGTTGGGCGCCGGATGTGCCCGTGCCGGAGCCGGGACCGCACAGCGTCGACGCGTGGCGCGCCATGATCCGGACCGCGGCCGAGTGGTGTGACGGCGCGAACCACGAGCCGGTCGGACCGGTTCACCTGAACCTGCCGCTGCGTGACCCGCTCCTGCCGGTGCCGGACGACGAGGGCTTCCCCTACGAGCTCGGCCTGAAGAACCGCGCCGGTCCGATGTCATGGACCCGCACCGTCGCCGGCGTTCGGCCGACGTTCGTCCCTGACGAGATCGCCGCCCGGGTGGCGGGTGCGCGGCGCGGTGTCCTGGTGGTCGGCGGCAACGCCGGCCCGGTCGATGCCGCGCTGGAGTTCGCGAGGGCCGCTCGTTGGCCGGTCATCGCGGAGCCGCACAGCAACGCACGGGTCCCCGACCTCGCGTTGCGGGCCACGGATGCGTTGCTACGGGACAGATCCTTCGCCACGGCCGACCTTGCGATCGTCGTGGGCCGCGTCGGACTGTCACGGACCCTGCTCGAATGGCTCGGCCGGACGCCGCACGTCGTGATCGCGCCCGGCGGCGGCAACTGGGACGTCACCCGCACCGCGCTCGCGGTGATCCGACCACACCTCGGGTACGACGCCTTCGACGAGCTCTCAGCCCCAGCGGCCGAGCCGGCCTGGTCGACCGCATGGCACGACGCCTCTCGGTCGATCAGCCGCCGGATCGACGCGGTGATCGACGAGTCGCCGACGTTGACCGAGCCGGCGGTGGCACGCGACGTCGCGGCGCTGCTGCCCGACGGCGCCGCCCTCGTCGTGTCCTCATCGATGCCAATTCGCGACCTCGACGTCGTGATGGCACCGCGCGACGGGCTCACGATCTACGCCAACCGCGGTGTCAGCGGGATCGACGGCTTCGTCTCCACGGCACAGGGCATCGCGATCGGACGTGACGGGCGCGGGCCCACCGTCGCGCTGTGTGGTGACCTGTCACTGCTGCACGATGTGAACGGCTTGCTGCCCGCGCCAGATCCCCGACCGGACGTCACCTACGTGGTGATCAACAACGACGGTGGCGGCATCTTCTCGCTGCTGTCGCAAGGCACCGGGCTGGAGCGGACCGCCTTCGAGCGGCTTTTCGGCACGCCTCACGGCGTCTCGATCGAAGCGGTTGCGGCCGCATACCAAGCCGCGTACACGCGTGTTCGGACGGCGGCTGAACTCGCGGAAGCACTCGCGAAGGTCGAAGGCGTCCGGATCGTCGAGGTCAGGACGGACCGCGCCGAGAACGCCGCGCTGCATGCGCGCATCCGGGAGATCGCCGTCGCGGACGGACGGTCAGGCCTCTAGCGAGCTGGGATCGGCCGGCACGTCGGCTGCGTAGCTCGCAAGTACGTCGAGCGGTATGACCTCGAGTGCCCGTTCGTGAGTCGAGGCAAGGACGACCGGGGCGGCAGCTCCGTCGAGATGCGCCTGCAACCATCGCACGGCGACGACGCACCACCGATCGCCCGGGACGAGGCCCGGGAAGCTGTACACCGGCAGTGGGGTGACGAGGTCGTTGCCCACCCCGACCTGATGGGCAAGGAACTCCTGCGTCATGACGGCGCACACCGTATGACTGCCCACGTCCTCGGGCCCGGTCGAGCAACAACCGTCCCGGTAGAAGCCGGTCACCGGATCGGTGCCGCACGGCTCGAGCGGTCCACCCAGCACGTTCCGGTCAGCCACGGCGTACACCCTCGCACGCGTCGCCACCGATTGCCCGGGCGGGCCGGGGGGAAGGGAATGCTCGATAAGGTCAGCAGCGACCCAAGATCACCAGAAGAAGGACCGGCGATGTCAGACGAGAGCAACCCCCGCCAGAACGTCCAGTTCCCGAGCAACGGCGGGCACGCTCATGGCTACCTCGCCGTGCCCGAGTCTGGCAGCGGCCCAGGCGTTCTCGTGATCCAGGAGTGGTGGGGCCTCACCGACTACATCGCGGGCGTGTGCGACCAGCTGGCCGAGGAAGGGTTCGTCGCGCTCGCCCCCGACCTGTACGGCGGGACCACCACGCACGACGCCGACGAGGCCGGCAAGCTGATGACCGAGCTGCCGGTCGAGGAGGCCGTGAAGGATCTCTCCGGCGCGGTCGACTTCCTCATCACCCACGAGGCGGTGACGTCCAACGCCGTCGGCGCGATCGGCTTCTGCATGGGCGGCGGCTTCGTGCTGCTGCTCGCCAACGAACTGTCATTGAAGGTCAGCGCGGCCGTGGCGTTCTACGGTGTCGGCCCCGCCGTACCCGACTCGTACTCGTCGGTCACCGCCAAGGTGCAGGGCCACTACGCCGAGCAGGACGACTTCTACCCCGTCGCCGACGCGCGAGATCAGGCGGAGCAGATCCGTTCCGAGTCAGGGACGGACGTCGAGTTCTTCTACTACCCGGCAGGGCACGCGTTCCACAACAAAGAAAATCTGCTCGGCACCTACAACGCCGAGCAGGCAGAGCTCGCCTGGAACCGCGCAGTGGACTTCCTCAAGGCGAATGTCGCGCCCGAGGCCGAGGCGTCCTGAGCTCACACCAAAGCGGACAGCACCGCGTCGAACTTGGCGGCGGTCTCGGCGATCTCCGCAGCGGGCGCTGAATCCGCGACGATGCCTGCGCCGGCCCAGAGGCGCGCGACCCGCCCCGACAGCTGCGCGCACCGCAAGGCGATCGCGAACTCACCGTCGCCGCGACCATCGACCCAACCGACCGGTGCGGCATAGCGTCCGCGCGGCACAACCTCGAGTGATCGGATCTTCGCGAGTGCGGCCCCCCGTGGCGTGCCACCCACAGCGGCCGTCGGGTGGAGCAGGGCGGCCAGGGCGAGGGCTGACGGCGCGGGATCCGGTAGCCAGGCCGCCACATGCGTGGCGAGATGTGACACGTTCGCGAGTCGAAGCAGGTGCGGCGAGGGGTCAGTCACTACATCAGCCGAGACCCGGCCGAGGATCTCGCTGACCGACTCAGCGGCGTACCGGTGCTCGATGCGGTCCTTCGCCGAGTCGAGCAGCTGCCGCTCCAGCTCAGCGTCGGCCTCGGGCGTCTCGCCGCGACGAACCGTGCCGGCGAGCACCAGCGATTCGGCATGACGACCGGTGCGCCGGATGAGCAGCTCAGGCGAAGCGCCGACCAAGCCGTCGCACAAGTAGGTGAAGCAACCCGGGAACCGCCCGGCCAGGCGCGCGGCCACCGATCGCGGATCGATGACCGCGTCGGCCGTGACCTCGATCGCGCGGGCCAGCACGACCTTGTCGAGGTCGCCGGCCCGAAGCGATGCGACCGCGTCCGCGACCGCCTGACCCCACTCCGCCTCGGCGGGCAGCAACCGCGTGACGGACGCGGGCGGCGCGCTGGCCGCCGCCACCGGCCGGCGTCGTAGCGCCGGGATTGCCACCGAGCCGGGCGGGTTGATGATGGTCAGCCACGACCGGCCGTCTCGCCGGCCGAGGACGACAGTCGGCACCACGAGCACGGACCCGTCCGTCGCCGGGTCGAACCCCATCGACGCGATGGCGACCGCCCCGCAACCGGGGAGGCCCACGTCATCACGCGTCGTGATCGCCCCGAGCAATGACGCCACGTCGGCAGCAACGTCGGCACCTGGGGCGACGGGCAACCGAGCCGCGACGCCCCAACCGACCAGGCCGTCGCCACCGCGAAGGAAGGCGAACGCCTCGCCGGCGGGCAACCAGGTGAGCAGGTCGCCCGGGTCGTCCACCTCGACGGTCCAAGCGACGAGGTCGGCCGCGGCGGACGCCGCGACGGCATGGGTCATTGCTCGCCGCTGTCCTGCGAGAGCCTTGCCTGGAGTGAAGCGTCCTTGCCGCGCGCGGTGTCGGCCAGACCCTCTTGGAATCGCACCATCGCCGCGTGCAGGTCCTCGTCGGAGGTGGCGAGGATGCGGACCGCAAGCAGTCCGGCGTTCCGCGCCCCGGCGACGGACACCGTCGCCACGGGCACACCGGCCGGCATCTGCACGATCGACAGCAGCGAGTCCATGCCGTCCAGGTGCGACAGCGGAACAGGTACGCCGATCACCGGCAACGGGGTCACCGACGCGAGCATCCCCGGCAGGTGAGCCGCGCCGCCGGCGCCCGCCACGACGACCTTGAGACCCCTTTCGGCCGCGGTCGCGCCGTACTCGATCATGTCCTTGGGCGTGCGGTGCGCGGACACCACGCGCACCTCGGTCTCGACACCGAACTCGGCGAGGACGTCGGCCGCCGGCTGCATCGTCGGCCAGTCCGAGTCGCTGCCCATGACGATCCCGACGAGCGCTGCCATCAGTCCTCACCTCGCAACACGGCGACCGCGCGGCGGGCGCGGTCGCGGGTCTCGACGAGGTCGTCGCCGAGGGTGGTCACATGGCCGAGCTTGCGGCCGGGCCGGGCGCCCTTCCCATACAGATGGATCGACGCCGTCGGCGACTCAGCCATCGCCGCAGGCAACGAGTTCGCGAGATCGGTGTGCGGCCCGCCGAGCAGGTTCACCATCACCGTCGATCGCGCGCGGGGCCGGGTGTCGCCGAGTGGCCAGTCGAGGACGGCACGAACGTGCTGCTCGAACTGGCTCGTGGTCGAGCCCTCGATCGACCAGTGCCCGGAGTTGTGCGGCCGCATGGCGAGCTCGTTGACCAGCAGCCCGTTCGGTGCCTCGAAGAGCTCGACGGCAAGTACGCCGACGACGCCGAGCTCCGTCGCGATGGTGGTGGCAATCTCTTCGGCTTGCGCCGCGAGCGACGTCGACAGCCGCGGCGCGGGCGCGACCACCTCGACGCAGATGCCGGCTTTCTGCACCGTCTCGACGACCGGCCAGCACCGCACCTTGCCAGACGGCGTCCGCGCGACCTGGATGGCGAGCTCGTGCACGATGGCAACCCGCTCTTCGAAGATCAGGTCGGTGTCGGGCAGCTCGTCACCCGGGCCGATGAACCACACGCCGCGACCGTCGTACCCGCCCCGTACCGCCTTCGCGACATAGGGCCGCGGCAGCCCGTCCGGATCGTTCGACCATCTCGGTACGGCGATGCCCAGCTCGCTCAGCTTCTGCCGCATCGCCCGCTTGTCCTGGGCATACCGCAAGGCGTCCGCTCCGGGGTACACGGTCGCCCCAGCACTCACGAGCTCGCGGATGACGTCCTGCGGCACGTGCTCGTGATCGAAGGTGACGACGTCGCAGGACTTCGCGAACGCCGCCACGGCGGCCGGGTCGTCCGCCGCCCCGACCTCGACGTCCGGGGTGACAAGCGCGGCGCCGTCGGTCGGCGCATCGGCGAGTACACGCAGCGACAGGCCGAGCGCGATCGCGGCCTGATGCGTCATTCGCGAGAGCTGCCCGCCGCCGATCATGCCGACGACCGGCAGCCCGGTCACAGGGTCCGGCACGGCTACAGCCCCAGGTCGCGAGCGATCAACATGCGCTGGATCTCGGACGTGCCCTCACCGATCTCGAGGATCTTCGCGTCGCGCCAATGGCGTGCAACGGCGTACTCGTTCATGAAGCCGTAGCCACCGAACACCTGGGTGGCGTCACGGGCGTTGTCGACGGCGATGGTCGAGGAGTAGAGCTTCGCGATGGCTGCCTCTCGCTTGAAGGGTTCACCGGCGAGCATGCGGTCACAGGCGTCGCGGTAGGCGCACCTGGCGACATACGTGCGCGTCTCCATGTCGGCGATCCGGAAGGCGACCGCTTGATACGAGCCGATCGGGGCGCCGAACGCCTCACGCTCCTTCGCGTATCGGACCGACTCGTCGACGCACCCCTGCGCCAAGCCGACCGCGAGCGCGCTGATGGCGATCCGGCCCTCGTCGAGGGTCGACAGGAACTGCGCGTAACCCCGGCCCCGGTCGCCGAGGACGTTGGCCGCAGGCACCCGGCAGTTGTCGAATGAGAGCTGGCGCGTGTCGCTCGCGTGCCAGCCAACCTTGTCGTACTTGTTCGACGCGGAGAACCCGGGCTGCGGCAGCGGCACCATGATCGACGTCAGCTCGGGCTTGCCGTCGGCACGGTCGCCGGTGCGGCAAAGGACCGTGACGAGGTTGCTGATGTCCGTACCGGCGTTGGTGATGAACGCCTTGCTGCCGTTGATGACCCACTCCTCGCCGTCGAGCACCGCGCGAGTCCGCGGGTTGCCGGCGTCGGACCCGCCGCCGGGCTCGGTGAGTCCGAACGCCGCAAGTGCCTCGCCACGACACAGCGCGGGCAGCCACTCCTTCTTCTGCTCGTCGGTCCCGAAGCGGTAGATCGGCATCGAGCCGAGCCCGACCGCAGCCTCGAGGGTGATGGCCACGCTCGAGTCGACCCGACCGAGCTCTTCGATCGCGAGGCACAGCGCCAGGAAGTCGCCACCCATCCCGGAGTACTCCTCCGGGAACGGCAGGCCGAACAACCCCATCTCACCCATCTGGCGGATGACGTCGTACGGGAACTCGCCCGTGCGATCCGCGTGCTCCGCCTGCGGAGCGACGACGTCACGCGCGAACTCCTCGACGCTTTTGCGAAGCGCCTCGTGCTCGTCGCTCAGGCGGTGGCTCACACCGCTAATTTTCGCATGCGCAGTTTCGGTTCAGGATCGCCACATACGCTGAGCCTCGTGGCTGCCCAGCGAGTTCGGCATCTCTACGCGACGTTCGAGCACCTGATCCACGAGATCGCCAAGTTCGGAGTCGTCGGCGGTGCCGCGTTCGTCCTCACCATCGCCCTGTCGAACACCTTCCACTTCGGTCTCGACCTCGGCCCGCTGACCAGCTTCGGACTCGCGACGATCATCGCCGCGACCTCCTCGTATTTCG
>Ga0213876_10002749_pt1 | contig 10246 bp, 9 predicted proteins | sample BarmaccomBMRX_R9_FD_160113 | JGI IMG/M metagenome (GOLD analysis project Ga0213876, IMG submission 160113) | Root-associated microbial communities from Barbacenia macrantha in rupestrian grasslands, the National Park of Serra do Cipo, Brazil - RX_R9 | ecosystem: Host-associated > Plants > Roots...
AAAGGCGCCGGGGCTACGCGGATCACGCCGGGTTCACGGTAATCGACGATAATGCCGTTGGCAAGCATCCTGTCGTGGATTTCTTTGCCCTGCTCGCGGAAATACAGTGAGAGCTGTGCCCCGCGGGCATCTGCATCGGCCGGCGTAATGATCTCGAACTTCAGTCCGGGCAACTGGTACAACAAATATTCCAGGTACCCAGTGAGCCGGATGCTTTTGGCGCGGATCTTCTCCATGCCTACTTTCCCAAACAACTCCAGCGCCGCCTTTAGCGACACCATATTGAACACCTGCGCGGTGCTGATATTCCAGCCGCCGGCATTCGTTTTTGGTACAAAGCCCTTCTCCATTTTGAACCTGGTCTTTTCATCATTACCCCACCAGCCGGCGAGTCGCGGCATACGCGCATCGCCTGCGAAACGCTCATGGATATACGCTCCGCCTGCAGCTCCGGGACCGGCATTCAAATATTTATAACTGCACCATACCGCAAAATCTACGTTCCAGTCGTGCAACTGCAATGGAATATTACCAGCCACATGCGCCAGATCGAAACCCGCAACGGCGCCGGCGGCATGGGCCGCTTCGGTGATCGCGCGCATGTCGAAAAATTGTCCCGTATAATAATTGATGCCTCCGAACAATACAACGGCCAGCTGATCGCCATGATCCCGGATCTGCTGAACGATATCTTCCGTGCGCAATAATTTTTCACCCGCTCTCGGACTGAGTTCGATAATGGCAGCAGCCGGGTCGAGACCAAAATGCCTGACCAGGGTTTCCACTGCATACTGATCGGAAGGAAAAGCACCCGCCTCCATCATGATCCTGAAACGCTGCGGGGAGGGGCGATAAAAACTCAGCAGCAGCAGGTGCAGGTTTACGGTAAGCGTGTTCATTACTGTTACCTCGGCTTCATGCGCTCCCACAACCTTTGCCAGCACCGGTTTCAGGTATTCCTGGTAGAACAGCCAGGGATTGGGTCCTTCACGATAGCCCGCGATCGCCAGCTGCTTCCAGCTTTCCAGTTCGGTCTGTATGGCAGACTCCACAGACAAGGGCTGCAGGCCGAGTGAATTGCCGCAGAAATATATGGTGTCGCGCCCCTCGTGCTGCGGAAAATGGAACTGCGACCGGCACCAGGCCAGTTCATCGGCTTTATCTGCCTGCAGCGGAAATTCAGGACTGGTATCAAAAGAATCCGGCATACGATCGTTTGCTGCAAAATAAACAATCCGGCCCAAAAGCCCGGTGTGCCGAATATTTGACCATCGGTGTGCCGGATGAAAAGATTTGCTTTATTTTCATGCACTCCAAACTTAAACTAACTGTCATGAGAATTACCGGTCTCGTCATATTCTTATTTGCTGCCTGCACAGCATTCGCCCAGAACACGCCTGTTACCAAAGCCAATTACCAGCAGGCGGCACGATTCGCCCCTCGCAAACTCGAGAAACTCATTTTTAGCACCAATGTGGATCCACACTGGCTCAAAAAAAGCGATCGTTTCTGGTATGTTTATGAAACTACCGAGGGTAAGAAATGGTATATCGTCGATCCTGCAAAAGGAGAGAAGAGGCTGCTGTTCGACAATGCCGACCTGGCAGCCAAGATCACCCGCATCGTCAGGGATCCCTTCGATGCCCAGCACCTGGGCCTCGACAGTATGCGTTTCATCAAAGACGAGAACTGGATCCAGTTTGAAGTAAAAAGCTCGCAGGATGTTGAGAAAAAAGATTCGACGACCAGCGCTGGCAGAAGAGGCAATACCCCGCCGGTGAAGGAAAAAAAGATCTTCTATTTCGAATACAATATCCTGACCGGCGAACTGATAGAACTGGCCGACTTCAAAAAGCCGAAACGCAAACCCAACTGGGCTGCCGTATCACCCGATGGCAACATCATCGTATTCGGCCGCAATTACAATCTGTTCTGGATGGACAAGACCAATTATGAGAAAGCCATCAAGAACGAAGACGATTCAACCATCGTTGATCATGCGCTCACTACCGACGGTATAGAGAATTTCAGCTATTTCTCAGAGGGAAATCTGTCTGGCAACGGCGATACCAATGTAGATAAAGAGAAGAACAAGAATAAGCGCAGGCCGGCCTTCATTTTCTGGTCGCCGGATTCCAGGCATTTTGCTTTGACGCGCACCGATAACAGAAAAGTGAAAGATCTCTGGGTGATCAACAGTATCGCCGATCCGCGCCCTACGCTAGAAACTTATAAATACTGGATGCCCGGTGAGAAAGAAGCGCCGGTAGATCATATTTATCTGTTCGATGTGGCCGCCCAGAACGGGAAAGAGCTTCCTGTTTCGTTGTTCAAAGACCAGGACCTGACCATCTGGTCCGATCCAGGCATGATCAATACACGCGATGATGACTGGCGCCCTATCAAATGGCTCGGCAATAACGACCGTTTTTATTTTACCCGCACCGGCCGTGATCTGAAGAAGATCGATATCTGCACGGTGGACATCAAAACCGGAACCGTAAAGCCGCTGATCGAAGAAAGGTTCAATACCTATATTGAACTGAGACGTCTCGGACTCGTGAATGATGGCAAGGAATTCATTCACTGGAGCGAACGCGACGGGTGGGCGCATCTGTATCTCTACGACGAAAATGGAAAACTGAAGAACCAGATCACTTTAGGCACCTGGCATGTGGAGAATATCATGGGCATCGACGAGGCCAAACGCGTTGTTTATTTTTCCGGGAACGGTCATGAAGCGGGTGAAGATCCGTACTATCTCCACGCTTACCGCGTTAATTTCGACGGAACCGGACTCAAACTGCTCAACCCTGGCGAGTTCGAACACGCAATGAGCCTGAATGATAATAAAACTTTTTTCGTAGACAACTATTCGAGGGTTAATGCAGGACCGAAGTCTACATTGTACGCCTCAGACGGCCGCAAGATCATGGATCTGGAAACTGCGGATCTTTCTTCACTGATGTCAACGGGCTATAAGTTCCCCCAGCCCTTTAAAGTGAAAGCAGACGACGGTATTACCGATATCTATGGTGTGATGTACAAACCGATCGATTTCGATTCCACGAAGAAATACCCGGTGATCGAATATGTGTATCCGGGTCCGCAGACAGAAGCTGTGAACAAGGCTTTTGGCCGGGGCATGGACCGTACCGACAGGCTCGCCAATCTCGGGTTTATCGTGATCACCATGGGCAATCGCGGCGGGCATCCTTCGCGCAGCAAATGGTATCATAATTTCGGTTACGGCAACCTGCGTGATTATGGTCTTGCTGATAAAAAAGCCGCAGCCGAACAACTCGCAGACCGGTATCCTTTCTTCGATATCAACCGTGTAGGCATTCACGGGCACAGCGGCGGCGGATTTATGAGCACGGCTGCCATGCTGGTGTATCCTGAATTTTTCAAAGTGGCTGTGTCTTCTTCCGGCAATCATGATAACTCCATCTATAACCGCTGGTGGAGCGAACAGCATCATGGCGTTAAAGAAACGATAGGCGATAAAGGCGATACCAGCTTCGTGTACAATATCGAAAAGAACCAGGATCTCGTGAAGAACCTCAAGGGGCACCTGATGCTGAGCACCGGCGATATCGATAACAACGTGCATCCTGCCAATACCATCCGGGTTGCCAATGCACTGATCAAAGCCAATAAACGTTTCGACCTCGTGATCCTGCCCGGCCAGCGCCATGGCTACGGCGATATGACCGAATATTTCTTCTGGCGCATGGCAGACTATTTCACCGAATACCTGATGGGCGATACAAGCCCCAGGCCGGTCGATATAGAACAAATGAACCGCGAGATCGAACAGGCAGGAGCGAAAGGAGCAGGGGCGGCGGGTAGGAGAGGGCCGGAGGAGTAGAGTCTGGAGTTAGGAGTTAGGAGTCTGGAGTAGGGTTCATAAGAATTTTAATAAAGGAAGAACGAAGGAAAGAAAGTAAAAAGACCACTTTACTTTTTTTCCTTCGTTCTTCTTTTACTCCAGACTCCTAACTCCTAACTCCTAACTCCAGACTCTACTCCGCCTTTCCGGGTTTAAAGCTTCCTATCGCCGCCGTATACCATGGATGGATTTCGTAGGCTAGCCTGCCGCTTTTTATTGCGGGATCTGTCTGTAATAGTTTTTCTACTTCTTCTTTGCTGGCGCAATCGAAAATGAAAAGCCCGATCCAGGCGCCGTTATCGCCGAAAGGGCCGGCCACTTTTAGTTTGCCCTCATTGTAGAGCCGGCCGATATTGGCGAGATGTCCTTCCTGGATCCGCGCTGCGGTCGCCGAGTCCTGGCTGCGGTTCTTGCCCGCGGTCAGCATTACGAAAAAATACTGGCGGATCTGGTTTTCCGGTTTTTTGTCCTGTGCTGCCAATCCGAAAGGAAGACAGATCAAAAGCAAAAAGATCGCTTTTCTCATGCTGTAGTTTTATCCAAAGTACAAAAAAATAATCTGCGAATCTGCGGCTTAAAAATGCAGCCACAGATTCGCAGATTGTATAAGCCCGGAGCTTTCTATGCTCTCGCTTTTTTGTGCTCGTTTTTTTCGTTCACATCGAAGCTGATATCATGACCCAGCGTCACATGCCCGAAACTGCTTTTGATGGTCACCGGTATATTGCCGCTGCCGGATTTGCCGCTGTAACTGCTGTTGCTGTTGAAATAGCGGTGCTCATTGTCCCTTTCTTGGGTAACCGGGAAATCGGTTTTATTCGAGAATCCGCCGAAACTGGTCCTTACATTGAAATTGGCCGATAGATTCTTGTCTGCATCCAGGTACAGCTCACTGAAATTGTTGTGTACATCCAGTTTTTTGAGATCATTGGTGAGATTGAATTTCACACCATGGGCCTGGTTAAGTTCCACGGTGATATCGCCCATCATCCGGTTCACCTGGGCTTTTGAGAACTGCACTGATAGTTTACCGTTATTGATACTTTCGATCGTGGCCTTGCCGAACTGCACTGTTACTTTTTTAGGCTGATTAAGCTTGCCCGCATTCAGACTCCCGAACCGGCTGTCGAGAACGATATTGCCGTTGTAGTCGCCGATAGACAAAGGCCCGAAATTATTGATCGCTTCCAGCGCCATATTATCCGGCAGGTAAACGGTATAGTTGATCTTGAAACTGGTCTCATCGTCACGGTCGCGGTGCCTGTTCTCGCGTCTGTCGTCCTTATCGTTATTGAGTTCGGTCTTGAAGCTCACTTCTGAACCGCTTTTTTTATCTTCTATCCGGATATTGTCCAGGATCTCCTGTGCCCGCTGGTCGGTGCCCGCTTTAACCGTCATGCTCACATCCACCTTGATCTCGTTCTTGCTCCAGGTACTGATCTTCATTTCACCGAACGAATTGTTGAGCGTGATCCTGTCGCCGCTGCTCAGCGGGTACGATTTGCTGTAGGATTTGCTTTTTTCCGCATCAAGCCCGCCGGCGGCTGAGGCTGATAGCCAGGTGGCGGATAATAGCAGGATGCTACAGACTGATAGTATTTTTTTCATTGCGTGATTGTTTGAGGGTTTGATAAATGGTCAGTTGCCGATTCAATAATTCCTGCTGCAGGCTCAAATTCTGGATCATGGCTTCTAACAGGGCTTCTCTGTTTGGGTTTGTATTCAATTCTTTTTCAAGCTGCCGGTAGCTGTTGTTGAGCTGATCGAGCGCATCGGTGAACTTCCGGTATAGTACCGGGTTCGATCTTTCCACTTCTTTCAACTTCGCCTGTTTGATCTCCACCAGCCGGCTGATCTGGTCTATTTCCTTCTCATAACCCGGGTTGGTCACCTGCTCCCTGGGCGCATTTTCGACGGGTGCTGAAAATGTATTCTTTCGTTCTACCAGGAAAAAGATCGCCACCGCATTCACCAGGATAAGCAGGGAAGCCGCCAGCTGTTTCAGGGTGAACAGCCTGAATATTTTTACCGGTTTCTGCTCCGTATGCTGCTCGATCACTGCCCACAGATCATTGGCCGGGGCGTCTGCATCAAACTCATCCCGGTGACGGTGCACAAATTCTTCCAGGCGGTTTTTCATGTTCTTTTATTTTGACTGATGATATCCAGCAGTTTCTTTTTGGCGCGCTTATACTGCGTCCGCACAGTGGCCGCGGAAATGCCCAGCATACCTGCTATCTCATCATGCTTATAATTTTCTACCAGGTAAAGCGATAACACCGTTCTGTAGCCATCGGGCAACTGCACCATGGCCTGCCGGATGCTTTCTACCCTGAATTCGAAATCCTTTTCATCCACTTCCGGCTCATCCTGCAAAACATAGCTGTCGATATGCGCCAGGTCCACATCCACCCAATTCTTTTTTCCTCTTTTTACCCGGTTGATGGATTTATGGATAACGATCTTCTTCAGCCAGGCGCCGAAACTGGAACGATTGCCGAACTGGTTCAGCGAATGAAAAGCATCTATGAACGATTCCTGCAGGATATCCTCCGCATCGGCCGCATTATTCACGATCCGCAGGGCAGTGTTGTACATAGCATTCGCATATTGGTTGTACAGCAGCTTATAGCCGATCGAATCGCCTTTTCTGCAGCGGTCCACCAACTCGTCAGCAGTTATTTCCAGGATCAGCTCCACATGGTTGCTTTGAGGCGGTTTATAATAAAGTCACAGCAGCGCAAAAAATGTTGCGTACTTCGTAAAACTATTTTTTTGGAAAGAAGTTACAGGCGGTGGGAAAATTTATTCGGCCGTCGGACCCGGTCCAATGCCCCTACGGCATAAGTACGAGGTACACAATGCCAAGAACGGGGTTAAAAAGGCCCACCCTTTCCCCGTACTTCGCACTTCGTATTTCGGAATTACAGTATCCTGATATTGCCAAAATTGCTTTTGATCAGCAGCTGTGTGTTTCCCCCCTTACCCAGGCTGCCCGCATAATGGTGGTTGGATGTGTAAACAACCTGTCTTACCGCAGCCGTCGGTTCCTTGGTATCTTCCTTAATCGGCAGCTCTGCCTTGCTGCTCAGCCTTGCATTGACGGTGGTGATATCATAGTCTGCAGAAAGATCTTTGGGCACCAGTAAATACAGACTGGTGTAACTGCTCTTCAGGTCCAGTTGTTTCAGGCTGTTATCGAGCGCCAGATCTACACTGTTGCAGTTCTGCATTTCGGCCTTGATGGTTCCGGATAATTTGCCGATATCGATCCGGCTGTAACGGAACAATAATTTGCTGTCGCTCACACTCTCTATCATCACTTTTCCGAATTCGCTTACGATCTCCCTGCAGTTGGCCAGTTTACCGGCGGTAAGTGTTCCATACCTGCAAAGCAGGGAAGCCTCGCCCCGGTAATCGCCCAGGGTCAGCGAGCCGTAATCGTTCTCGGCCTGCAGTTTCGCATTGGCAGGCATATGCACCGTCCAGTCGATATGCATTTCATACCCGCCCATATTATCGTCAGACCAGACGCCGCTGCGGTCGCCGAATTCGGTCCTGAACTCGATCCGGTCGGTCTTTTTTTCATCCGCCACATTGATCCGCTCAAGCATCTTTCCCGCATATTCATTGCTCTGGGCGCCCACTGAGATCTTGGCATCCACAGTTACTTCATTCTTATCCCAGGTCTCGATCTTCATCGACCCGTATTTGTGCAGCAGCGCAACCGTTTCCGTGCTTACCGGGTAAGACTTGGAATATTCTTTCTGCAATTTCACCGGCCATACCTGCTGGCACAGGCCGGAGCTGGAAAGCAGAACGAAGAACAGGGTTGGGACAAAGCTATTTCGTAACATGGCAATGGGTGATTAGGGTTTGAACTGAATGCTGATAGGAGCGGGATCACGGCCAAAGGTTGGAAGCCTTTAATCACTATTTTTGCCGGACCTACTCACATCAAACCCGAACCATGGCCGCCAGAACGGATCTTTTCCAGGCTCCCGATTATTACCAGGTAGATGAGCTGTTCACCGAAGAACAGAAACTGGTCCGCGAATCGGTGCGCAACTATGTAAAAAAAGAGATCTCGCCGATCATCGAAGACTATGCCCAGCGCGCCGAATTCCCGCAGCAGATCGTAAAACAGATGGGTGAGCTTGGCTGTTTCGGCCCTACCATACCCGAACAATATGGCGGCGGCGGCCTCGACTATATCAGTTACGGCCTGATGATGCAGGAACTCGAAAGAGGGGATAGCGGGGTGCGGAGTACGGCCAGCGTACAGGGCAGCCTGGTCATGTTCCCCATCTATGCGTATGGCAGTGAAGAACAGCGTATGAAATTCCTGCCCAAACTCGCCAGCGGCGAGTGGCTGGGTTGTTTTGGTCTTACCGAACCCGACCATGGCAGCAACCCTGCGGGCATGCTCACCAATATCAAAGATGCCGGCGATCATGTGGTACTCAACGGCGCCAAAATGTGGATCAGCAACGCGCCCTTTGCCCAGGTAGCAGTGGTTTGGGCGAAAAATGAACAGGACGAGATCGTGGGACTGATCGTCGAAAGAGGAATGGAAGGCTTTTCAACCCCCACTACGCATGGTAAATGGAGCCTGCGTGCCAGCGCTACCGGCGAACTGGTGTTCGATCATGTGAAAGTGCCCAAAGAGAATATTTTTCCGAAAATACGGGGGCTGAAAGGCCCGCTGGGCTGCCTCACCAAAGCCCGGTATGGGATAGCCTGGGGCGCATTGGGCGCGGCGATGGACTGCTATGATACCGCGCTGCGCTACAGCAAGGAGCGCGTTCAGTTCGACCGCCCTATTGGGGGATTTCAGCTGCAGCAGAAAAAACTTGCTGAGATGATCACCGAGATCACCAAGGCACAACTGCTGGTATGGCGGCTGGGGGTGCTGATGAATGAAGGCAGGGCAACGCCCCAGCAGGTAAGTATGGCCAAGCGCAACAGCTGCGAGATCGCTACCAATATCGCCCGCGATGCCCGCCAGATGCTGGGCGGCATGGGCATCACCGGCGAATACAGCATCATGCGCCATATGATGAACCTCGAAAGCGTGATCACTTATGAAGGAACGCATGATGTTCATCTATTGATTACCGGTATGGATGTGACGGGACTTAATGCGTTCAAGTAGTTAAACACATAGGAACATAGGTGAAGAAAAGGGCACAATAGGGTATTAATACGCTGCTGGCTGACAATGTTGATGTGTAGTTTTGACTCGTGAGTAAATGGACCAAAAATAGCATCAACGTACTTACGTACAAGACCATTGGTTGCGCTATTGAAGTACACTCCGCGCTCGGACCTGGTCTGCTCGAAAGCATCTATGAAAAGTGCCTCATCAGAGAGTTAAGTCTCAAGAATTTGCAGGTAAAGTCGCAGGTCAGGGTTCCTGTTAACTACAAAGGGCTTCAGGTTGAGGCTGACCTTCGGCTCGACCTGATTGTTGAGGAAATATTGGTCATAGAAGTAAAAGCCGTCGAGGCTCTGAATCCGGTATATACTGCTCAGGTGCTTAGTTACATGAAACTGCTCCAGCTCCCCAAAGGCATACTATTCAACTTTTGCTCCTCAAACCTTTTCAAAGAAGGTCAAAGGACTTTCGTAAACGATATTTTCGCGGCCCTTCCTGTTAAATAAACCTATTGTGCCTATTCTTTTTATATGTACCTATGTGTTGAAAAAAGCATCTGATGAAGATATTTTTGCTGGGCATGATGGGTACCGGAAAAACCTATTGGAGCAAGATCCTGGGTAAAAAGCTGAAGATAGGCGGGTACGATCTGGATTTTTTAATCGAATCGCATGAAGAAAGGACCATCAGCGAAATTTTTGCGGAGGATGGGGAAGAATATTTCCGCAAGACAGAAGCAAAAGTATTGCGCTGGTTTGGTGAAAAGAAAACATTCGTGCTCGCCACCGGCGGCGGCACTCCCTGTTTCCACGACAATATGGCCTGGATGAACCGTCACGGCATCACCATCTGGATCGATGAGCCTGCCACCGCTTTGGCCGCCCGTCTGCTGCCGGAGAAAGAACATCGTCCGCTGATCCGCGATCTCTCCGATACGGCCCTGCTCGATTTTCTCGACAAAAAAAGAACAGAACGCGAATCATTCTATACCCAGGCTGCACACCACCTGCAGCACGGCGAGATCAGTGAAGCCGCTTTCCTTAAAATCATCAGGCAATATGCATAAACGCTTTCTTGTTATCGCCGCAATATTGGGCGCGCTTTCAGTTGCCATGGGCGCCTTCGGTGCACATGCCCTCAAAAAGATCGTATCACCCGATTCACTCAATATTTACGAGACCGCCGTTCGCTACCAG
>Ga0213876_10002750_pt1 | contig 10244 bp, 10 predicted proteins | sample BarmaccomBMRX_R9_FD_160113 | JGI IMG/M metagenome (GOLD analysis project Ga0213876, IMG submission 160113) | Root-associated microbial communities from Barbacenia macrantha in rupestrian grasslands, the National Park of Serra do Cipo, Brazil - RX_R9 | ecosystem: Host-associated > Plants > Roots...
TCCGGCGGGAGAGCCGCCTCGCGCTTGGCCGTCCGCGGACGAAAGTGCCCGTCCGCTCCTCGGCCTCGGTGCTCACAGAGCGAACTGTGACAGCCCGAAAGGCGAGGGTAGGATCGAAGTGCATGGATGAACCCCGAAACAACGGCTCGACGCCGGCCCTGAGCCGCGGTCGGCGGCTGCTCGTGCTCGGGATTTGCTGCTTCAGCCTGCTGATCGTCGGGCTCGACACGACGATCGTGAACGTCGCGCTCCCGTCGCTGCGCAACGAGCTGCATGCCTCGGTATCAGGCCTTCAGTGGGTGATCGACGCCTACACGCTCGTACTGGCCAGCCTGCTCATGCTGGCCGGCTCGACGGCGGACCGGATCGGGCGCAAGCGGATCTTCCGGGCCGGCCTGGTCGTCTTCTCGCTCGGCTCGCTCCTGTGCGGGCTGGCGCCGAGCCTGGGGACGCTGATCGCCGCGCGGGTGCTGCAGGCCGTGGGGGGCTCGATGCTCAACCCGGTGGCGATGTCGATCATCCGCAACGTGTTCGACGACCCGCGCGAGCGCGCTCAGGCGATCGGCGCGTGGGGCGCGGTGTTCGGCCTGAGCATGGCGCTCGGGCCCGTTGTGGGCGGCGCGCTGGTCGACTCGGTGGGATGGCGATCGGTGTTCTTCGTCAACGTCCCGATCGGGGTGATCGCGTTCGTGCTGACGACGCTGTATGTGCCCCGTTCCCGCGCGGCACTTGGCCGCCGATTGGACCCGGTCGGCCAAGTGCTGGTGATCCTCGCGCTGGCCTCGCTGACCTACGCCATCATCGACGCTCCGCGCGCCGGCTGGACGTCGGCCGGGACCCTCGGGCTGTTCGCGTTCTCGGTCGCCTGCTTCATCGTGCTCGTGGCCTACGAGCTGCGTCGGCGGGAGCCGCTGATCGAGATGCGGTTCTTCCGCAGCGCCCCTTTCTCGGGCGCGAGCACGATCGCCCTCTGCGCGTTCGCGGCGACCGGCGGCTTTCTATTCCTGAACACGCTGTACCTCCAAGGCGAGCGCCATCTCTCCCCCTTCCACGCCGGCCTGTACCTCCTGCCGATGGCCGGCATGGTGCTGGTGTTCGCGCCGATTTCGGGGTGGCTGGTCAGCCGCCGAGGCGCTCGGCTCTCGTTGGTCGTCGCTGGCGCGGCCCTGACTGCGGCCTCGTTGATGCTGACCCGTCTGGCGCCCGACACTTCGACCGGGTACCTGTTGGCCGCGTACTTCCTGTTCGGTCTGGGTGCGGGGCTGATCAACCCGCCGATCACCAATACGGCGGTGTCGGGAATGCCCGCCTCACAGGCCGGCGTCGCCTCGGCCATCGCCTCCACCAGCCGCCAGGTCGGGATGACGCTCGGCGTGGCCGTGATCGGCGCGATCTCTGGCGGCACCATCTCGGGTGCGCTCGGCCCGAGCTTCGCGGCGGCCACCCATGCGGGCTGGTGGGTGTGCGTCGGGCTCGGCGTGGTCTCCCTCGTGGTCGGAATTCTGACCACCAGCGCCTGGGCGAACGAGACCGCTCGCCAGACCGCCGAGCGCTTTCGCGAGCGTGAGGCGGGGCCGCCGGCCCGCTATCGCCAACGTGAGCTCGCGCCGGGATAGCCGCGAGGAGGCCGCCGAAGGCCGAGACGGTTGACCTGGGGCGGCCCGGACCGCGATGATGCGCTCACCACTCGGGGTGCGCCGAGTCAGCCACACGCCAGGAGGAGGTCCGCGATGCCACCGATCAGCCACCAGACCATCAAGCTCAGCCGAGGTAGGCACTCCTCGCCCGAGCACGGAGCCTGCGTTATGGAGCTGGCTTCGATGCTCGCGGGCGAGGGATTCACCGACCATCCCCGGTCCGTTTCGCGCCCGATTGCCTCGTTTCTGCGCGGCTACAACGACCTGCTCGACGATCGCCGCCGCGCGGATCTGTACCGCTACGCGGCTCAGACGGTCGGTACCGCGAGCACGCCGTCCGTTGAGGACGCGCGCATCGAGCGGCTGCTGGCCTGGGGTGACGAGCACTGGCAGCGCCGGTCATCGAGCTCGTTGCTCGAGCGGTTGCGGCTGCGCCGCGCGCTCAAGGAGCGCTCGAGCGACCCGGAGCCCGCCGGCACGTACGCCGTGCACGCGATCGGCAAGATCACCGACGAGACGCACGCCGCGGCGCTGGCGCTGGTCGACGAGCTGATCGCGATGGCCGCGCCGGCGAGTCTGGAGCCGGTCCAGGCGCGTGTGGCCGACGATCTCGCGGCGAGGTAGCGTGCCCAGCGGGGCCCGCGCCCCGCTGGGCGGACGGCCCTAGGCCGCCGGCCGCAGCGCGTCGAGCTCGCGGCTCTCCGCGAGCTCGGCCAGCGCCTTGCGCTCGAGCCGGCGCACCGTGTCCTGCGAAATTCCGAGGCGACGTCCCGTTTCTGAGAGCGGCGTGGGGTCGTCGCCGTTTATGCCGTAGCGGAGCTTCACGACCTCGCGCTCCCTTTCGGGAAGCTGCTCGAGCGCGCGCCGCAGTGCGTCCTCCCGGAGAAGGATGTCGACCTCCTCCTCGGGCCCGCGCTCCTCGCTGGCCAGCAGAGCGCCGAACGCGGTCTCCTCGTCCTCGCCCACCGGACGGTCGAGGCTTGTGACCACCCTCGATGCAGCGCGTGCCTCCTCGAGTTCCTGCGGAGTGAGCTCGGCCGCCCGGGCCAGCTCCTCGTCATTCGGCTCACGGCCCAGCTGCGCGGCCAGCTCGCGATGGGCCCGAGCGATCTTGCGCTCTCGCTGACCCAGATGCACCGGGATCCGGATCGTCCGGGCGCGATTGTCCAGCGCTCGCTGGATCGCCTGGCGGATCCAGAACGTGGCGTAGGTCGAGAACTTGTACCCCTTGCGCCAGTCGAACTTCTCGGTCGCCCGGATCAACCCGAGGATCCCTTCCTGGATCAGGTCCAGCAGGGGCAGCTCATGGCCCTGGTACTTGCGGGCATTGGAGATCACTAGCCGCAGGTTGGAGTTCACCAGGCGGCTCTTGGCCTCGAGGTCTCCGCGTTCGATGCGCTTTGCCAACTCCACCTCCTGGGCGCGGGTCAGCAGCGGATGGCGGCGAACCTCCTGAAGGAACAGCGACATTGCGTCGGTCGTCCGCTCGGCCAGATCACCGTTGACATAGCTGGTCTGCTCGACACCGTGCCGGCCGCAATCATCGCGCACGTCGAGGCCGCGGTCCTGCAGCAGGTCGTGCAGCATCTGAGCCTCGTCGTCCCCCAGATCCGACTCCTGGATAAGCTCGCTCAGCTCCGACAGCTCAACGCATCCCTCTCCGCGCACCTCGCTGCGGGCCACGAGCTGCTCGACCAGCTCCTGAACCGCTTCTGGGACGACCGAGATCTCACGCTCGCTAGCCATGTTTCCTAGTTACCCGGCCGGGACACTATCGCCACACGATGAGCTCTGAGCCACCGTTCGCCTCCTTGTACAGCCACGGCTTCGCGCGGGTGGCAGCCGGCGTCCCGCACATGCGGATCGCCGAGCCGGCCTTCAATGCCGAACGAACCCTGGCCCTCGCCGGCCAGGCGTCGGACGATCACGCGGCGCTGATCATCTTCCCGGAGCTGGGACTGTCGGGCTACTCGATCGATGACCTCCTGCACCAGAGCGCCGTGCTCGACGGGGTGGTGGACGCGATCGGTGGGATCGCCGCCGAAAGCGCTCATCTGCAGCCGCTGCTGGTGGTCGGCGCACCGCTCCGCTGCGAGCACGGCGTGTTCAACTGTGCCGTGGTCATCCACCGGGGCCGGGTGCTGGGGGTGGTTCCCAAGAGCTACCTGCCCGAGTACCACGAGTACTACGAGAAGCGCCACTTCCGCGCTGCGCGCGACGCGGTGGGCGACCGCATGCGCCTGCTCGACGACCTGGTCCCATTCGGCGCCGATCTGCTCTTCTGCTCCCGCGATCTGCCCGGGTTCGTGCTGCACGTGGAGGTATGCGAGGACCTGTGGAGCCCGATCCCGCCGAGCACATTCGGAGCCCTGGCTGGCGCCACCGTGCTGGCCAACCTGTCGGCGAGCAACATCACGATCGGCAAGGCCGTTTTCCGGCGCACCCTGTGTGGGTCGCAGTCCGGCCGCACGATCTCGGCGTATCTCTACACGGCCGCCGGCATGGGCGAGTCGACGACTGATATGGCCTGGGACGGCCAGGCCCTGATCTACGAAAACGGGGACCTGCTGGCCGAGGCCGAGCGCTTCGCCATCGGCGAGCAGCTGATTTGCGCCGACATCGACCTGGACCGGATCGTGTCGGATCGCGTCAGCACGTCGAGCTACGGCGACTCGATCCACGACCACCGCGAGCGGCTGGCCAGCATGCGAAGGATCGACCTCGAGCTAGGCGTGTCCGCCGCGACGCCGGTGCCCCTACGACGGCGAGTAGAGCGCTTCCCGTACGTGCCCGCCGACCCGGTCAGCCGCAACGAGCGCTGCGAGGAGGTCTACAACATTCAGGTGCGGGGGTTGGAGACGCGCCTGCAAGCCACCGGAATCCAGAAGATCGTGATCGGCGTCTCGGGAGGTCTGGACTCCACCCACGCGCTGATCGTCGCCGCTCGCGCCATGGATCGGATCGGGCTTCCGCGCGAGAACGTGCTCGCCTACACGATGCCGGGCTTCGCCACCAGCGAGCGCACGCTGCACAACTCGCACCGGCTGATGCAGGCACTGGGGGTGAGCGCTTCGGAGCTCGACATCCGGCCGGCGGCGACTCAGATGCTCCGTGATCTGGACCACCCGGCCGCTGACGGCGCGGACCAGTACGACGTGACCTTCGAGAACGTGCAGGCCGGCGAGCGAACCTCGCACCTGTTCCGCCTGGCCAACTTCCATGGCGGCCTCGTGCTCGGCACCGGCGACCTCTCCGAGCTGGCCCTTGGCTGGGCCACCTACGGCGTGGGCGACCAGATGTCCCACTACCACGTAAACGCCTCGGTGCCCAAGACCCTGATCCAGTTCATGGTCCGCTGGGCGATCGACACCGATCAGTTTGGCGCCGAGGTGAACGAGGTGCTCGACTCGGTGCTGAGGACGGAGATCTCCCCCGAGCTCGTCCCCTCGAGCGGCGAGGAGGGCGACGAGCTCCAGGGCAGTGAGAAGGTCGTCGGCCCCTACGAGCTGCAGGACTTCTTCCTCTATTACATCCTCCGCTTCGGCTATGCGCCGAGCAAGGTCGCCTTCCTGGCCCTTCATGCCTGGGGAGATCGGGCGGCCGGACCGTGGCCCGATCTGATCCCTGAGGAGCGGCGCCACGAGTACAGCCCGGCCGAGATCAAGCACTGGCTGGGCGTGTTCCTCGAGCGCTTCTTCCACATCAGCCAGTTCAAGCGCTCGGCGATGCCCAATGCGCCGAAGGTCGGCTCGGGCGGTTCCTTGTCGCCGCGGAGCGACTGGCGGGCGCCCAGCGACGCTTCCGCCACGACGTGGCTCGAGCAGCTGCGGGCGCGCGTTCCTGACGTCGGCTGAGGGTGGCCCAGCGGCGCTAGCGCGGTCGACGGACGCGCCGGCGCAGCTGCATTATCCGGGCCGTGCCGACGATCCCCACCAGCAATGCGCCGCCGATCGCGGCCAGCAGCAACGCGACGCCGAGTGGCATGTGGAAGCTGGCGCCGAAGTAGCTGATCTTCACGCTTTGGGTGTTCTCGAGGATGAACACGAGCAGGAGGATGAGCACGATCGCGCCGGCGATCAGTGCGTTGTGTGCCCGCGCGGCGCGCGTGTGCGGGATCTCGCCGCGGGACGGGGCGCTCGTACCGGCGGGACCCTCGGGGCTCGTCCCCGTACTCGGCGGTTCGACCGGCGGCGCGCCTCCTCCGGCCCGCTCCGGCGCATCTCCTGAAGCGGGATAACTCACTGAGACGGTTCTACCCCCTCGCTGGCGCCCGAAGCCGTGCTCCGCGTGTGGGTTTTCCGTTTGAGCCGGTCGGCGTCGGGCATACATCATTCGTGGCCGACCGCGGCCCCTCCACGACCGCGATTCCGCTCGCGCAGCTGCCGCCCGACGTGGCGGCCACGGTGGCCGACGCCGGCGTCAAGCAGGTCAACCTGTACCGGTCGCTCAGCCACGCGCCCGACCTCCTGCGCGCCTGGATCGACTTCGCCTGGGCGCTGCGCGGGCACGACACCACCTCACGCCGGCTGCGCGAGCTGTGCATCCTGCGCACCGCCTCGCTGCACCACTCCCAGTACGAGTGGCATCAGCACCGGCGGATGGCGCGCGAGGTTGGCGTCACCGACTACCAGGTGGCCGAGCTCGAGATGTGGCGCACCTCGGACGCGTTCGACGCCGAGGAGCGAGCCGCGCTGGCGCTCACCGACGCGATCATCGCCAGCCACGTGCCCGACGAGGTGATCCAGGAGCTCGAGCGCCACTTCGACCACGCCCAGCGCGTGGAGCTGACCGTCACCGCGGCGTTTTACGCGATGGTGCCGCGGATCCTCGACGCGCTCCGCGTCCCCGTCGAGGGCAAGGAGCCGGATCGTGGGCTGCCGCGCCCGCCGGGCGATACGTCGGCCAACGGCGCGCGAGCTCAGGACCCGCGCCCTTAGCCGCTATCCCTCGCTGTGGGACGCGAGCCACTCCCGGATCTGCGGCCGGGCCACCTTGGCCGCCTGGCGCCCGGCCACGAAGCCGATGTGGCCCGACTCGAGGCGCAACTCTCTCGCGTCCTCTGACCCCACCAGCGCGGTGAGCGGAACGGACGACGCCGCCGGCGTGATCGTGTCCTGCGCGGCGTAGGCGTTCAGGAACGGACAGCGGATGTCGGCCAGCCGCACCTCGCCGCGACCGTGCGGGATCACGCCTTCGAGCAGCGCGTTGCGGCGGATCAGTCGCTCGACGGTCTGGCGGAACACGCCGCCAGGGAACGGCACCTGATCGCGAGCCCAGAATGCGATGGCCAGGAACCCCTCGACGAACTCGTCGTTCCACAGGTTCTGGAAGAAGTTCACGCGCTGGGTGACGTACTCGGTGGGCTTGAGCGACTGAAAGCCCTCGTCGAGCGCCCGGGCGGGCACCAGGCCGGTCTCGTCGATCATGTCCTCGGGGTTCAGTCGGTCCGCGCGGAACATGTTGCTCATGAACCCCATCTCCCGGTAGTCGCAGGGCGTGGCCATCGCCATCATGCTGCGGATCGGCAGCTCGGAATGGGCGGCGGCCAGCAGAAGGGTCAGCACGCCGCCGAAGCAGTAGCCGATCAGGGTCAGCTCATCGGCGCCCGCCTCCTCGAGCAGCGCCTCGATCGCCTCGGGGATGTACTCGTCGACGTAGGTCTCGAGCGTGTTCTCGGCGTCGGCGGGATCCGGCGGCACCCAGTCGAGCAGGAAGATGTCGAACCCCTCGCGCAGCAGGTAGCGGATCAGGCTGGTGTTCGGGAGCAGGTCGAGGATGTAGCTCTTCGAGACCAGGCTGTGCACGATCAGCACGGGCGGCCGGAAGCGCCGCTCCTCGGAGCGGTAGCGCCACAGGCGCGCCTTGTCGCGCTTCCAGACCAGATCGCGCGGCGTCTGCCCCATGGCGGGATGGCTGGCGCCGGTCAGATATGCCAGTCCGTTGCGGGTTCGCAGGATCTGGCGCTCGAGCACTCCCGGCGCCATCAGCCCGCGCTCCGTCCCGAGGTCTGCCGGCTGTTTGGCCGTGTGCGAGAACGCCCGTTGAGCAGCGGGTGCTCGCGATGGTCGCCTTCGCGCCGCAGTTCGCGCACCTGTCGCTCGAGACTCGCCACCTGGTTTGACAGCCGTACCACGTCGCCGCGGGACACCCACCCCCACAGGTGCAGCCACCGCTCGGTGTTCTGCTGCAGCTCGCGCAGCATACGCCGCTGGACCCGGAATCCGACGGTGGCCAGGTCCATGAAGGTCTCGCTCTGCACCCAGGCCTCCGAGCCGGCGGCCAGCGGCTGCTCAATCGCGTCATATGCCTTGCGCCACAGCGGGGTCATCATCACCACCTGCCTTTCAGATCGCGGTCCAGCCGCCGTCCACCGCGAGGACGTGGCCCGTTACGTAGCTCGACGCGTCGCTGGACAGGTACAGCAGGGCGCCGTCCAGTTCGCCTTCGCGGCCGTGTCGGGCCAGCGGAGCGCGTCGCGCCACCCAGTCCCGGCCCCTCCCCTCTTCGGAGAACATGTCCGCGGTCATCTCCGACTCGAACCACCCGGGCGCGATCGCGTTCACGCGGATGCCCTTGCGCGACCACTGGGCGGACAGCTCGCGGGTCAGGTTGACCAGGCCGCCCTTGGACGCTGCGTACCCAGCTTGGGGGATCTGTCCCACGCCGACCAGCCCGAGCACCGAGGCGACGTTCACGATCGTGCCGCCGTCCTGGCCGTCGCCGAGCATCGCCCGGGCCGCGTGCTGGGCGAGCGCGAACGGCGCCACCAGGTTTACGTCGATCACCCGTCGGAACTCTTCGAGCGGCTCCTCTTCGGCCGGATGCACGTCGACCGTGCCGGCGTTGTTGACGAGCACGTCGACGCGCCCATGGCGCTCGAGCGCGCGTTCGATGACGCTGCCGACACGGTCGAGGTCGGAGAGGTCCTGCGGCACTGGCAGCGCGTCGTTCTGAAGTTCGGATGCGAGTTGCTCCAGGCGCTCTCCCCGGCGCGCGACCAGCACGACCCGGGCTCCGGCCGCGTCGAGCACGCGGGCGAAACGGGCGCCCAGGCCGGAGCTCGCGCCGGTCACGATCGCCACCTTGCCGTCGAGGCGAAAGCGGGCGAGCGGGTCGAGGTCGGTATCGGGGGTGGCCACGTTCCGGCTACCCGATCGCCTTCTCGCGGCCCTGCCATTCCTTCTCGCGCAGCACGAACTTCTGGACCTTGCCGGTTGAGGTGCGCGGCAGCTCGCAGAACTCGACCTGCGCCGGGCACTTGAACTTGGCCAGATGATCACGGCAGAAGCCGATCAGCTCTTCCTCGCTTGCGTCCTGTCCGGACTTGAGCTCGACGAACGCCTTGGGCCGCTCCCCCCACTTCTCGTCCGGCATCGCCACCACGGCGACCTCGAGCACGGCCGGATGCTCGGACATCGCCTGCTCGACCTCGATGCTGGAGATGTTCTCACCGCCGGAGATGATGATGTCCTTTGAGCGGTCGCGCAGCTCGACGTACCCGTCGGGGTGCCACACGGCCAGGTCGCCGGAGTGGAACCAGCCGCCGCGGAACGCCTCCTCGGTCTCCTCCTCCATGTTGTGGTAGCCCAGCATCACGCCGTTGCCGCGCAAGATCACCTCGCCCACGCTCTTGCCGTCGCGCTGCACGTCCTGCATGTCGTCGTCGACCACCCGTACCAGATTGGCGCCGTTGTAGGTGTGGCCCTGGCGCGAGAGCAACCGCGCCTGCTCCTCCAGGTCGAGCTCGTCCCACTGCGGCTGCCAGCTGCAGCCCATGATCGGGCCGTACGTCTCGGTCAGCCCGTACAGATGGATCGGGTGCAGGTTGAGCTCGCGCATCTTCTTGAGCACCGCGGGCGTCGGCGGCGAGCCGCCCGTGGGAACTGTGACGTGCTGCTCCAGCCGGTGCGCCTTATCGTGGTTGACGATGCTCATGTGGATGGTGGGCGCGCCGCTGTAGTGGGTGACGCCCTCGGAGTCGAATAGGTCCAGATCCGTTCGGGCTCGACCTTGCGCAGGCAAACGTGCACGCCACCCGCCCGCGTTACCCCCCAGGTCAGGCACCAGCCGTTGCAGTGGAACATGGGCAGCGTCCACAGGTGTACCGAGTCGTAGCCCAACCCGACCTCCATGGCCACCCCGGCGGCATGGAGATACGCACCGCGGTGGGTGTAGATCGCGCCCTTCGGCTTTCCCGTCGTGCCCGAGGTGTAGTTGATCGCGATCGGCTCGGTCTCGTCCTCGAGCCAGCTCTCGGGCGCGTCGGGCGAACCGCTGGCCAAGAACTGCTCGTACGGGTCGTCATCCGCGCCTGAGTCATCGATCACGATCGTCTCGATGTCCGGGGTGTCGGCTTCATCGACCAGCTCTTTCAGCTGAGCGTCGACGAGCAGGATCTTCGACCCTGAGTCTTTGAGGATGTATTCGATATCCCCTTTGCTGAGACGGGTGTTCATCGCCACCAGCACGCCGCCGGCCAACGGGATCCCGTAGTGGGCCTCGAGGAGAGCCGGGATGTTGGGCGCCAGGATCGCCACGCGGTCGTGCTTTTCCAGGCCCCGGTCGCGCAGTGCCGAGGCGAGCCGGTTGCAGCGCTCCTCGAGCTCG
>Ga0213876_10002751_pt1 | contig 10242 bp, 9 predicted proteins | sample BarmaccomBMRX_R9_FD_160113 | JGI IMG/M metagenome (GOLD analysis project Ga0213876, IMG submission 160113) | Root-associated microbial communities from Barbacenia macrantha in rupestrian grasslands, the National Park of Serra do Cipo, Brazil - RX_R9 | ecosystem: Host-associated > Plants > Roots...
CGAGGCGCGATCCCCCAGGAACAACGCCGACGGATTAGCAACTTCGGCAAGGCCGGCGCCCGTCATTTCGAAAACACCGATCTCGTCGGTGGCACCGAAGCGGTTTTTTACCGCCCGCAGCACGCGAAAATGATGGCCGCGCTCGCCTTCAAAATAAAGCACCGCATCCACCAGATGTTCGATGGCTTTCGGCCCGGCAATCTGGCCGTCTTTGGTCACATGCCCCACCAGCAGCAGCGCTGCGCCGCTGGCCTTGGCGTAGCGGACCAGATCGAAGCTGGCGGTTCTGAGTTGCGCCACCGTGCCGGGAGCGGCGTCAAGCGCCCCGGTCCACAGCGTCTGAATGGAGTCTATGGCGACGATGCCGGGCGCCCCTCTTCCATTTGAAGAATCCGCTTCCAGGGTGGCAAGAATGTCTTCCACATTGGTGGCGGCGCCCAAATGCAGCGGCGAGTCCGAAAGGCCAAGCCGGCTGCCGCGCATGCGCACCTGCGCCAGCGCCTCTTCGCCGGAGATATAGACGGCGCGCTGGCCGCTTTGCGCGTATTTGCCCAGCGCCTGCAAAATCAGGGTGGACTTGCCGATGCCGGGATCGCCGCCCACCAGAAGGGCCGAGCCGGGCACCAGCCCGCCGCCGGTGACACGGTCGAACTCGGCAATGCCGGTGGGACGGCGCACGGGCGCCGGCTCATCGCTTTTGAGGTCTTCCAGGGCAAAGCGCCGACCCTTGAGCCGCCGGCCGGCACCGGCGCCGATGGGCGGGGCCGCCCCCTCTTCCACAATGGTGTTCCAACCGCCACAAGCCTCGCATTTCCCAGCCCATTTGCCGGTAGCAGAGCCGCAAGACTGGCAGACAAAGGAGGCGGAGGATTTGGCCAATTTTATCCTCCCCTTGAGGGAGGGTCGAATTGCGACAGCAATTCGGGGAGGGGTCGAAATCCGCGTCGCGGATTTCGCGCGACTGCACCGCTGCTGCGCAGCAGCCCCCTCCCCGAAAAATCCTGACGGATTTTTCGACCCTCCCTCAAGGGGAGGGTAGGAAGAATCGCCGGGCGGATCGCAGCCATGCCTATGGGTACAAAAAGAGAACAAAAAAGGCAAGGCCCCTCTGGTATAGAAGGTTATGGGTGACGCTCCGTGCGAATGCGGCTGGAAGGTTGGACGGGATGCATGCCGTGCCCGTTTCAACGAATTGATAGCGCGGGATTTTTCCGACCTCGTCCTCTTTCGAACCCACCGCCTGTTTGTCGATGTGTATGCCTTGCAGCATCCCGAAGCGTTTGGGCTTTCCGCAAAAGGGTTGGCGGCGCATCTTGGCGACCTCTGCGCCATTCTCGAACACGGTGCCAGCATGGCTACCGGCCTCGAACTTTTGAACCATGGGTTGAACGGCGCTCTCGCGTTGGAGAGGCCGCCACTGCCCTCGCATCGTGGTGACGTCACGCTGGGCGATGTGGAGAATGCCGATGCGGCGCTCTGGCCGGATGAATTGCAACGTTGGGGCACCGCTGTGTGGGCGGCCTATGGCGATCTCCAGCCCTGGGCGCGAAAGCTTCTGACGGACCTTTCTCGTTAGCGCCCTTCATTCTGGACTTGTCATCCCGGGCGCGGCGCAGCGTGAAACGGTGCGCCGCAGACCCGGGACCCATTTTTCAAGCGCCACGATGGGTCCCGGCTCGCGCGATGCGTGCCGCATCGCTTGGCCGGGATGACAAAGGGGGCTTACGCTTTCACCGCCATCTTTATGGGCCCCTCGGCTCGGCCATGGATGAACTGATCCACAAACTCGTTGCCGCTATTATCAATCTGATCCGTCGGCCCCTGCCAGATGATTTTTCCGCCATAGAGCATGGCGATGTGGTCGGAAATCTTGCGCGCGCTCGCCATATCATGGGTGATGGAAAGGGCAGTGGCGCCGACATCCTTCACCGTGGAGGCGATCAGATTGTTGATCACATCGGCCATGATCGGATCGAGGCCCGTGGTCGGCTCGTCAAAAAAGATGATTTCCGGATCGGCGGCGATGGCGCGGGCCAGCCCCACCCGCTTCTGCATGCCACCGGAGAGTTCGGATGGTGACAGGAACGCCACGTCCTCGCCAAGCCCCACCTTTGCCAGCTTGGCGATGGCAATGTCGCGCGCCCTGCCCCGCGCCATGCCGCGGCCCTGGATCAGGCCGAAAGCGACATTTTCCCACACCGGCAAACTGTCGAACAAAGCCCCGCCCTGGAACAGCATGCCGAACTTCTTCATCAGGGGGTCGCGGTCCGCGCCCTTGAGATGCGTGACGTCCTCTCCGTCAATCAGCACCTGGCCTTCATCCGGGGTGATGATGCCGAGAATGGATTTGATGGTAACCGACTTGCCGGTGCCAGAACCGCCGATGATCACCAGCGAAGTATGAGGTTCAATGGCCAGGTCCACGCCGTCCAGCACCACTTTGGAGCCGAAGCGCTTCTTGACGCCGATGAGCTTAATCTTTGCGGTCATGCGGTATGGAACAGCAAGGCAGTGAGGACAAAGTCGGTGGCAAGAATGAGGATGCAGGACGACACAACGGCATTGGTGGTGGCGGCGCCCACGCCTTGCGCCCCGCCCCGGGAATTAAAGCCGTTGTAGCAACCCATCAGCGCCACGATGAAGCCGAACACCGCCGCCTTGATCAGGCCGGAATTGATGTCGGCGCTGGTGGCAAAATCCACCGTATTCTTGAGATAGACCGAGCCGGTAAAGCCCAGATTCTGCGTCGCCACCAGATAGCCGCCAAAGACGCCGATGGAATCGCCCGCCGCGGTCAGGATCGGCATCGAAATCACCGCCGCCACCAGCCGCGGCACCACCAGATATTTCACCGGATTGGTGGAAAGCGTGGTCAGGGCGTCAATCTGCTCAGTCACCCGCATGGTGCCGATCTCGGCGGCAATCGCCGCTGCCACCCGTCCCGCCACCATCAGGCCGGCAATCACCGGCCCCAGCTCGCGGGTAATACCCAAGACCACGATCTGCGGCACGATGGCTTCCGCGCCATAGCGGTTGCCGCCCAGATAGATTTGCAAAGCCAGCACCGCGCCGGTGGAAAGCGCGGTCAGACCGACCACCGGCACGGAGAGATAACCGATGCGGACAAATTGCTGCAGCGTCAGCCGCAGATAAAAAGGCGGGCTGGCCAGCGCCTTGAGGCTGCGGCCGGTGAAAAGCGCCAGCCGCCCGATTTCCGCCAGCAGGCTGAGGACGGCGCGGCCTATGGCGGCGAAAGGATTCATTGGGTCCCTTCATAGACGCGGGGCAGCCGCCGGCTCAAGCCCGTCAGCAATTCATAGGAAATCGTGCCCCATGCCGCCGCCGCTTCGTCCAGCGGCAAGGCCGGTCCGAACAGTTCAGCTTCGTCTCCCGCCGCCACGCCTTCGACATCGGTGACGTCCAATCCGATCAGGTCCATCGAGACCCTGCCGACGAAAGGCGCGCGCCGGCCGCGGATGACAGCACAGGCGCGGTTGCCGGCGCTGCGCAAAACGCCGTCGGCATAGCCTAGCGCGAGGGTGGCGATGATGCTGGGGCGCGCCGCATGGAACGTGCCCCCATAGCCGACGCTTTCGCCCGCCCCGATGCGGCGCAGTTGCAAGATCGTGCCGGTGAGCCTGACCACGCATTGCACGGGATTGGGCCCGTGTCCGGGCTGGGGATGGCCGCCATAAAGACCGATGCCCGGTCGTACCAGATCGAAGTGATAGTCCTTGCCCAGAAAGACGCCGCCGGACGCCGCCAGACTGGCGGGTGCGGTAGGAAGCGTCGCCAACGCTTCGCGAAAGCGCGACAATTGCTCTGCATTCATCGGCGAATTGGGATCGTCACCGCAGGCGAGATGGCTCATCACCAGCACCGGCGCGCGATCCTTTAGCCGGCGTGCGGCTTCCGCCACACCTTCCGGCGGCAGGCCCAGCCGGTTCATGCCGGTATCCACATGCAATGCCGCTTCGCCTTGCCAGCGAGAAATCTCGTCCAAGCTGCCCAGCACCGGAATCAGGCGATGGGAAGCAAGCGCCGGCCCGGTGCCTTCCGGCACGCCATCCAGCACAAAGATTCGGGCTTGCGGCGCCAGGGCGCGCAAGGCCATCCCTTCCTCCAGCCGCGCCACGAAAAACTGCGTGCACCCTTCCGCCAGCAGTGCGGGCACGACGCCGCCAAGTCCCAGGCCATAGGCATCGGCTTTCACCACCGCAGCGGCGTTACCGCCCTGCCGGCGCATCCGGGCAAAATTGGCGGCCACGGCCTTCGGCCAGACGCGGATGCGCCCCGTCAATGCCATCAGGGGAGACCGGGAATTTTGTTGACGCAGGGCACGTTGAGCATCATCGGACAGTCGGTCTGGGCCCGCTCCACTTGCAGCCGCTGCGCATCTTGGCCGCTGATATGATATTCCGGCAGGGGCGGAGCAAAGCGGTTGGTTTCCGCCGGCCGGTTCAACACAATGGTGCCGTTGGGCGTCATGGCACCCTCCCAGGGGGCGCGGCCGCAGCGGGTACGCTGCGCTTCGGTCAGGTTTTCGTAATGCCCGGGGCTGCAAGCGATCTCCCGTCCCAGATCGCCTAGCACATCGCCTTTCGGCTGACCGCCTTGCGGGGTCGCAGGCGCCTGCTCGATCAGCGGTGTCGGGGGCGGCAGCATGGGCGCGGTATTGGTTTCCGGCGGCACCCCCACCGGCGCCTGGGGGATAACCATTTTGACGTCCGGCCGGTTGCTGTCCCGCGAACCGGTGAGATCTAGCATGGTTTCCTGCTGCACACCGCCGTGCCGCGTCACGTTTATGAATGTCGGCGAGAACAGCAGCAGGTTCAGGATCAGCAAGTGAACAATGCCAACCGCAATCCAGCTTGCCGCTTTGCGCTTGGGAGCCACCTCGCGCGATGGCCGCGCGGCATAGAGGGGGACGTCAGAAAGAGTTTCGATGCTCATGAACTTCCGGCCATGGAGCCGGCGCGTCCCCCGCGACGCGACCAGTCTCGTACGCTTCGGCCGCTATCCTAGCCCGGCCCGATTTTGCCTCAAACAGGGGCCCTGAATAGCCTATCCCCATGAAATTGTACCGGATTAATCTTTAAAGACATCCAAGGCCCGAAAATCAGCCAAGCCCGCCACTCTGGGCGGGCGCCATGCACGATCAGCGCACCGGAGCCTGATCGTCCGCCAAATTGCTGAAGCGGGTGTACTGGCCTTCGAACATCAGGTCTATGCTGCGGGTGGCGCCGTGGCGGTGTTTTTCCACCAAGACTTCGGCACGGTTGGTGACCCGTTCCATCTTTTCCACCCATTTGGCATGGTCTGGCGTGCCGGCTTCCGGCTCGCGCGTGGCGAGGTAGTATTCCTCGCGATAGACGAACATCACCACATCGGCATCCTGCTCGATGGAGCCGGATTCGCGCAGGTCCGACAGCACCGGCCGCTTGTCGTCGCGGGCGTCCACACCCCGCGACAATTGCGACAGTGCCAGGATGGGGATGTCCAATTCCTTGGCCAGGGTCTTGAGGCCCTTGGTCACTTCGGTGATTTCTTGCACCCGGTTTTCGTAATTGCGCGACGCCGCCACCAGTTGGATATAGTCAATCACGATGAGACCGATATTCTTCTCCCGCTTCATGCGGCGGGCGCGGGCGGCAATCTGAGCAATCGAGATGCCGCCAGTGTCGTCAATATAAAGCGGCAGGGTCGCAAGCTCCTGCATGGTGAGAACGAATTTCTCCCATTCGCTGTCCGAAAGCTTGCCGTTGCGAATCTTCCACATCTCGATTTCGGTCTGCTCCGACAGGATGCGGGCGGAAAGCTGCTGCGCTGCCATCTCCAGGGAAAAAAACAGCACCGGGGCGCCGCTGGGAAACTCCGCGCCCGCTTCGGTGTCACGGACATATTGCCGGGCGGCATGAAAAGCCATGTTGGTGCTGAGCGAAGTCTTGCCGCTGCCGGGCCGCCCGCCCAGGATCAACAGATCGGAGGGCTGCAAACCGCCCAATAGGCGGTCAATCTCGATAAAGCCGCTGGTGACGCCCGAAATCTGGCCGCCCCGGGCCTGGGCCTTGGTGGCCAGTTCCACCGTTTTCTGCATCGCCTGGTGAAAATCCAGGGCGCCGTCGCCATAGCGATTGCTTTCAGAGACCGCGTACAGCGCCTTTTCCGCTTCCTCGATCTGGGTCTTGGCGCCGCCACCGCCGGCCGGAGCTTCATAGGCAGTGTTGACGATATCCTCACCAATGCGGATCAAGTCGCGCCGCGTCGCCAGATCGCGCAGGATGGCGGCATAGTCCCGCACATTGGGAAGGGCTGGCGCGGCCTTCGTCAGCGCGTCGAAATAAGCCTGGCCGCCAACCTCGATGACGCCCGGGTCGGCCTTCATGGTGGCATGCAGGGTGAGCGGTGTTGCCACCACGCCGCCCCGCTCCACCATGCCGATCAGGGTTTCATAGATGCGACCATGCAGCGGATCGTAGAAATGCTCCGGCTTGAGATTGCCGGAGACGCGCTCCAGGGCGCGATTGTCCTGTAGCACCGCGCCCAGCAGCGCCTGCTCGACATCAATGTCATACGGGACGTGGCGATAGGCTTGCTGTTCCATGGCGTTCTTTAAGTCCGCACTATCGCGGGAACAGCAATGAAGACACCGGCACCCCAACCGACAAGCGCAATCCGGTCGCGTGCCGATTTGCTCACAGCTTCCCGTCAATCCGGCAGGGCGCAGAGTCTAGCCTTAGTGGTGTCAAATCGTTTGGCCTCAATTCACGCCGCTTTCCTGTGGGAAGTTGCGAGTTTCTTCGCCGCCTTGAGATCGGCGACAAAGGCCGCAAAGCCCGTCCGCCGCGCCGCATCGTCCGGCGCTCGCAGCAGCGAAGACGGATGCACCGTGATAAAGCCGGCATGCCCCGGAAAAAGATGGGCACCGCGATTCTTCAAGACCGGAATCGCCTTGCCTTCCAGTGCGAGCACGGCGGTGGCGCCCATTGCCACTACCAGTTTCGGCTGCACAAAATTCAATTCCTTTTCCAGCCAGCCGCGATAGCGTTTGACTTCGCCGGCATTGGGCCTGGCGTGCAGGCGCCTCTTGCCGCGCGGTTCAAACTTGAAATGCTTCACCGCGTTGGTGACATAAACCTCGCTGCGGTCAATGCCGGCCTCTGCCATGGCCCGGTTGAGCAGCGTGCCGGCGGGGCCGACAAAGGGCCGGCCCTGAAGATCTTCCTGGTCGCCGGGCTGCTCACCCACCAGGGCGAGGTCGGGATGCAGCGGTCCCTCGCCCAGAACGGCCCTGGTGCCGCCCTCCACCATGGGCTCAGCGGCGGCAATCAGGCGGTTCAAGGCTGTCAGGCTTTTGGGATTTTCCTGCTTCATGGCAGGAAAACGCGCCAGCCGCAGCCGCGTTCATAAGGCAGCGATGATGGCCTCGGCGGCGGCGGGGTTGCGCGCCTTGGCGCCGGAAATCACGAAAAGAAATACGTCCCGCTTCTTTTTGGGCGCGGCTTTGGCGAGCAGGGCGAGGTCATCCGGCGCCCCACCCGCTTCCCATGTCTTCGCCCGCTTTGCCCAGCGCGCAATGGCGGCCTTGGAATAGCCCGTCTTCTCTTTCTCCACTGTGCCCATGGCGCGGACATAGACAAAGTCAGCACTGACGTCGGCGATACAAGGAAATGCGCTGTCACAGCCGGCGACGATGGCGACACCATGTTTGCGGCACAGGGTTACGAACGCTTCACAGGCAAAACTCTCATGCCGTACTTCCACGGCATGTCTCAGCGCGATTTTATCGGCGCTTTTTGGCAGCAGCGCCAGGAAAGCTTCAAAATCGGCGGCATCGAACTTTTTGGTGGCCATGAATTGCCAGTTGACCGGCCCCAGTTTGTCCTTCAGCCGGGTAATGCCGCTTTCGACAAAGCGTGCAATGGATTCGCCCGCTTCGGCCAGGACGCGCCGGTTGGTGGCAAAACGCGGTCCTTTGAGGGTGAAAACAAAGTCTTCCGGCGTCTCGTCATGCCAGCGGGCGAAACTTTCCGGCTTTTGGGAGCCATAATAGGTGCCGTTGATCTCGATGGCGGTCAGGCGGCGGCTGGCATATTCCAGTTCGCGTTTTTGCGAGAGACCTTTGGGATAGAAATTGTCGCGCCATTCGTCGAAGACCCAGCCCCCAACACCGACATAAATACTCATTGGTATAGACTTTCCCCCTCGGTATGGTTGCGGCGCTTCGAGGGCCCTCTATGTCCTTTACCACAAACCGCCTAAGGCCGCAGTTCGAGGAAGTTCGTCAACTGCGGGCGCAAGGGCAAGCGGCGGTGGCCGAGATGCTGGCGCGCCAGATTGTGGCGGCCGTGCCGGCCGGTGTGGATGATCTTTATTGCCAGGCCAGTCTGCTGCTGGAGTGGAATCGGCCTGCGGATGCGCTAAGACGCTTTGATGAAGCGCGGGCACGCGGCATGGTCCCCCCCGAACTGCTGGTTGACCGCGCTGTTGCCCTGAAGCGGCTGGGCCGTGCCAACGAAGCGGTGGCCAGTTGCGATGCGGCGCTGAAGCTGGCACCGCGTTTTGCCCCAGCGCATCTGATCCGGGCGGAAAGCCTGTGGGCGCTGGAACGCCATGACGAAGCGCTGGCGGATTATGACGCGGCCCTGGCGGCCATGCCCGATTTTGTGCATGCGCGCAGCGGCCGCGCTGCTCTGCTGATGGCCTTGTCGCGGCCCGCCGAAGCGCTGGATGACTTGTCACGCCTGCTGAAACAGCAACCAACCGATGCCCAGTTGCATAATCGGTTTGGTCTGGCGTTGGCAGAACTGTTGCGATTTGACGAAGCGTTGACCGCTTTCGATCGCGCCCAGGCGCTGGCGCCGCGCGATGCCGGCATGTGGCACAATCGCGGCGTCGCCTTGTGGAGTCTGGAACGCTACAGCGAGGCGGTGGAAAGCTATGACAAGGCGTTGGCGCTCAATCCCGGCCTTTTCGTCACCTTAAGTAACCGTGCCAACACCCTGCAGGAAATGCTGCGGCTGGACGAAGCCATGGCGGCCCATGACCGGGTGGTGGCCACCTGGCCGGATTATGTTTCCGGACACTGGAATCGCAGCCAGGGCCGCATGCTGCAAGGCGATTGGAAAGAGGGCCTCACAGAATTTGAATGGCGCAAGCGCCGCCCCGAGGTGAAAGCCGATTATCTCGCAGAACGGCAATGGAGCGGTGCCGAGGATCTGGCCGGCAAAACCTTGCTGATCCGCGCCGAGATGGCGCTGGGCGATACCATTCAGTTTGTCCGTTATGGCGCCTTGGCGCAGGACCGCGGCGCCCGCGTGGTGCTGGCAGTACAACCGCCGCTGCTGCGCCTGGTGTCTGAAAGTCTGACGCCACCCGCCGATATGGTGATTGCGAAGGACGACGAACCACCGCCTTACGATTACCAGATTGCCAGCATGAGCGCGCCGCTGGCTTTTGGCACCACGCCGGACAACGCGCCCCATCGCGTGCCCTATCTGAAAGCCGAACCGGCACTGGCAGCGCGCTGGAAGGCGCGGCTGGGCGATCAAGGTTTCAAGATCGGCATTTGCTGGCGGGGCGGCAGGCCCGGCAACGACATGGGCCGCACCTTTCCACCTGCTTTGCTGGCGCCGCTGGCGGCGCTGCCCGGCGTGCGGCTGATCTCACTGCAAAAGGGTGAAGGCGAAGCCCAGCTTGGCGCGCTGCCGGCCGGCATGATCGTCGAGACCCTGGGCGAGGATTTCGACGCCGGTCCCGACGCGTTCCGCGACACCCTGGCGGTGATGCAGAGCCTGGATCTGGTGATTTCCTGCGATACCGCCATCGCCCATCTGGCCGGCGCCGCGGCCCGGCCGTTGTGGATGGCCACCAAGAAAGTGCCGGAATGGCGCTGGCTGCTGCATCGCACAGATAGCGTCTGGTATCCCACCGCCCGCCTCTTCCGCCAGCATGAAATTGGCGACTGGTCGAACGTGTTCGTCGAGATGGAAAACCAATTGCGCAAACTGCTTGAGGATCACGCATGAAGAGCCGCGCCGCTATCGCTTTTGAAGCCAAGAAACCGCTGGAGCTTGTAGAAGTTGATTTGGAAGGCCCCAAAGCCGGCGAAGTGCTGGTCGAGATCATGGCCACCGGCATCTGTCACACCGATGCTTATACGCTCGATGGTTTCGACAGCGAAGGACTCTTCCCCTCCATCCTGGGCCATGAAGGCGCCGGGGTGGTGCGGGAAGTCGGCGC
>Ga0213876_10002752_pt1 | contig 10241 bp, 6 predicted proteins | sample BarmaccomBMRX_R9_FD_160113 | JGI IMG/M metagenome (GOLD analysis project Ga0213876, IMG submission 160113) | Root-associated microbial communities from Barbacenia macrantha in rupestrian grasslands, the National Park of Serra do Cipo, Brazil - RX_R9 | ecosystem: Host-associated > Plants > Roots...
GCTCGGTTCGGCGAGACCGATTTTTTGCAATCGCTCGATCAACGGCGCGAGCCGGTCGTTGTAAAAACTCTCGCCGAGCCAGAGGTCGAAATGAATGCCGAGCCGCGCGTAGATTTTCTCCAATTCCGCGCGCGAGAGATCGACGCAACGCTGCCAGATCGCGCGGTTTTCTGCGTCACCGGTTTGGAGCTTGGCAAGTTCTTCGCGAGAACCTTCCGAAGCAACAATCGAGGCTTTTTGCGCAGCTTTGCGCACCGGAGAGAAATATTTTCTTAACTTAGCTTCGCTCTCCGAATAAAAAGCCGAACCTTCTGATACTCGGTGCTCGGCAAGGTATCTTTCAGCCATCTCTTCAAAGGCTGACTGCTTTTGTTCATCCGTGAGATCGTTCGCTAGTTTGTAAATCCTAACTAGTTCCGCCAGCGCGTCGACGGCGAGCGCCTGCTCATCGAGAAAATTTTTCCATCCGTATATAACCTTCCCAAACTGCGTGCCCCAGTCGCCGAGATGATTGTCGGTGATGACTTCGTGGCCAAGGAAGCGGGCGATGCGCGCGAGGCAATCGCCGAGGATTGTTGAGCGCAGGTGGCCGACGTGCATCGGCTTGGCGATGTTCGGGCTGGAAAAGTCGATGACAACTCGTTGCGGCGACCCCGTTTTCTCCACGCCGACGCGCTCTGAATCTGCGAGCAACGCGCCGAGACGCGTCGCCAGAAATGCGGACGTGAGCCGGAAATTGAGAAAGCCCGCGCCGGCGATTTCGACGGGCGCGCTGATTGCAGTCAGCTCCGGATCGAGGTCGAGCCGCGCTTTGATCTCCGTGGCGAGCGCGCGCGGATTCGTGCGGCGCGCTTTGGCGAGCGTCATTGCCGCGTTGGCTTGGTAATCGCCGAAGCGCGCGTCCGCCGCCGCGGTGACTTCGGCGCTCGCGATGAACTCCGCGGACGGCGGCTCGGGCGCCAGCGCGGCGAGCGCGCGGCGGAGGATGGCGGTGAGTTGTGCAGCGGGAGTGAGCATGGAAAAAGACGGCGTCTGTCCGCGCCCACCGACAGCTTAATCTCAATCGTAATCCTAAGCTTGATCTTCCGTGCTCGCCGCGCGTCCTGCTTGGCCTCCGGCGGCAGAGCCTAGGATTAAGATTACGATTAGGATTAAGTCGCGGAGCGCGGCAGAGAGGCGCGTCCCTAACGCAATCATCGCGCGCCTGCAACCTGCGCGCGCCGCTTTTCAAGACCCGCTCTTCGCGCCCGCCTTGGTCTGGAAAATTGTGAGAATTTCCTCACTGGTCGTTGCCCCGGCGAGCGCCTCGCGCACCTGGCGGTCATTGAGCAGTTTGGCGATGGCGGCCAGCGTGCGCAGGTGCGCCTGGAACTGGTCCTTGGGCACGACGAAGAGCACGATGAATTTCACCGGCGCGTTGTCGAGCGAATCGAACTCGATGCCCTCCGGCGCGCGGCCAAAGGCGGCGACGACTTCGTTGACGCGGTCGCTCGAAGCGTGCGGGATCGCGATGCCGAAACCGATGCCTGTGCTCATCGTCTCCTCGCGCCGGCGCAAGGCGGCGAGCACGACTTCCTCGTCCTCGGATTTCACCTTGCCCACGCGCACGAGCAACTGCGTCAGCTCGACGATGGCAGCCCAGCGCTCGCGCGCCTGCATGTGAGGAATGATCTGCTCGGCGCTAAGGAGATTGGCCAGGGTCATGGCGACAGTTCGTCAGACAAAGGAAAGGAAAAAAATTCGAGACGAGGCAACGCGGCGACGGCGCAAAGTGAGTGCGGAAATGCTGGGTCCAGAGCGAGCGTCGCGCGGTAAAAAATGAAAACGCACCTCGCACGGAATGTCAGGGTTTGCGACGTTAGGCACTCGGCTCGGCACTGGCAAGTGCCTTTTCGCGTTCGGCTGCGAAGCGCAGATCGAATATCGAAAATCCGCCGACCGCGTTCCCGTCATGTCGCTGCAAAACTTTCCGTTGGAATCCGCCGCCGCGCTCGCGCATTGGGAGTTTTGCGACCCGCGCTCCGGCGAGTGGCTGCCGGCCATCGTGCCGGGTTGCGCGCACCTCGACCTGCAACGCGCCGGGCGCATTCCCGATCCATTCTGGGGCGATAATGAACGCGCCTTGCAATGGATCGAGCGCGCGACCTGGCGCTATCGCGGCGCGTTTTTTCTTGACCCCGAGTGGCTCGCCGCGGCGGCGGTGATCGAACTCGTCGCCGACGGTCTGGACACGCTGGCGACCGTCGCGCTCAACGGCGTCGTCATCGCCCGCACGGACAACATGTTTCTCGGTCACCGCTGGTCCGTGCGCGAACTCTTGCACACCGGGGAAAATCTTCTCGCCATCGAGTTCGCCAGCGCCGCCGCTTACATCGACGCGCACCGGCGGCCGACGGATTTTCACGAGTGGAACGATCCCGTCGGGGGCTGCGCGCACCTGCGCAAAGAGCAATGCCAGTTCGGCTGGGATTGGGGACCGCGTCTCGTTTCCGCCGGCATCTGCCGCGGGCTGCGGCTGGAAGCGTGGAGCGGCGCGCGGCTGCGGCACGTCGGCGTGCGGCAATTTCATGCGCCAGATGGCAGCGAAGTCGTGATTAACGTGACGCCGGAGTGGGCTGCCGCCTCGCCCGCGCGGGCTTTGCACGTCGTGCTCCGCGCGCGGCTTGCGCTCGCCGGGCGCGAGGTGGCCGCCGCCGAGTCAGCGACGACAGGCGCGCTGACATTGCGCGTCCCTTCGCCGGAACTTTGGTGGCTCAACGGCCAAGGCGCTCCCGCGCTTTATGAATTGACTGTCGAGCTTTGCGACCGCGACGGCGGCGCGGTGCTCGACACTTGGCAGCGGCGCATCGGCCTGCGCACCATCGCGCTCGACCGACGGCGCGACCGCTTCGGCGAACGGTTCCAATTCATCGTCAACGGCCGCCCGATCTTCGCCAAAGGCGCGAACTGGATTCCCGCCCACGCCTTCGCGCCGCTCGCGCACGGCGACCGCGCGCGTGTCACCGACCTGCTCGACGCGGCCGCCGACGCGCATTGCAACATGATCCGCGTCTGGGGCGGCGGACTCTACGAGAGCGAGGCGTTCTACGATCTTTGCGACGAACGCGGCCTGCTCGTCTGGCAGGATTTCATGTTCGCCTGCGCGCTCTATCCGGGCGACGAACGGCCCGAGTTCGTTGCCTCCGTCGCTGCGGAAGCGGAGTATCAGGTGAAACGGCTCGCGCACCGCGCCTGCCTCGCGCTGTGGTGCGGCAACAACGAGATCGAGCAGTTGCCGCACGAACTCGTCCGCAGCGCCGCGCGCCGCCGCGCATATCGACGCATTTTTTACGAACTCCTGCCGGCCGCGGTGCGTCGGCACGACGGCGCGACCCCGTATTGGCCTGCGTCGCCGCATAACCCGCGCGGCTGGTGGCGCGGCTTCAACAGCTCACGCGGCGGCGACGCCCATTTCTGGGGCGTCTGGCACGCGCGCCAGCCGGTCGCGGCTTACGAGCGGACGCGGTTCCGGTTCGTCAGCGAATTCGGGATGCAAAGCTATCCGTCGCCGGAAATCGCGCGGACATTCTGCCCGCCGGAGCGCTGGCGGATGGACGATCCGCTCTTCGCCAATCATCAGAAAAATAAAGCCGGCAACGCCATCATCGCGCATTATCTCGCGCAGCTTTATCGCGTGCCGCCAGACGCCGATTACCCGACACTGGCGTATCTTTCCCAGCTCAACCAGGCGCACTGCATCCAGGTCGCCGTCGAGCATTTTCGCCGTTCATCGCCGCGGACGGCGGGCGCGTTGTATTGGCAACTGAACGACTGCTGGCCGGTGGCTTCATGGTCAAGCCTCGAGTTCGGCGGCAGGTGGAAGGCGCTGCACTTCGCGGCGAAACGTTTCTTCGCGCCGGCGCTGGTTTCCGCGCATCTGCTGGGCGGCGGGCGGGTGGATGTTCACACCGTGTTCGACGGTCCTGAGCCGAAGCTAAATGCCACGCTGAGTTGGGAACTGCGGCGGCTGGCCGACGGTGCGTCGCTGCTGCGGGATGCGCGCATCGTCACGCTCAGTCGCGGCGAAAGCGTGCGCCAGGCGCGCTGCGATTTCCGCGCCGCATTGCGCGCGCACGGTGCCGCGAACGTGTTCCTGTCGCTCACTCTAGGGGTAAACGATGCGCCCGTTTCCGAAGGCAACGTCTTCTTCGTTGCACCGCGTTTCCTATCCCTGCCCCGCGCGCCCATTGAGGTCGCGATCATACCGGCCGACGACGCGATTGCCACCTACCAGCTCGCCTTCCGCTCTCCGGTCTTCCAACACCGGGTCGCCTTCGACTTCGACCCGCCGCTGTCGCACCGCGCCAGCGATAATTTCTTCGATCTCCTGCCCAACCGCTCGCACTCGCTGACATTGCGATTGCCCGATGAAACCACCCTCGCCCTCGACGCGCTTCGCGCCCGCCTTCAGGTTCGCTCCCTGGGTAAGTAAACTCAATCCATCGGCGCACCACTTCTGCGCTGGCGCTTGGTTTGGGCGCGGCGGCGCTTGGATTCCAGGATGCGCTCCTTTAAGCCACGCGGCCGCAGCCGGTTCTGGCGGCGGCGTTTTTCACGGGCGGTAATGCGCGCGGCACTGGCGGCGCGGCGTTTTTCCTCAATGGCGGCCAGCAGGCGGTCGCGGGCCAACTCGCGGTTGGCAGACTGCGAGCGCGAATCCTGTACGGTGACGCCCATGCCGCTGGGCAGGTGCCGCAGGGTCACTGCCGTGGAGACTTTGTTGACGTGCTGACCGCCCGGCCCGCCGCTGCGCGCAAACGTTTCCACGATGTCCGCCGCATCGAGGCCGAGCGCGGCGAGGCGTTGGTCGAAGGCCGCGGCGTCCATGATGTTATTATTTGAATCTTCAAGCGCCGCCGGCTGGGTGAAGTTTAGGGCAGCGTGGTGCGCAGCACGGCCGTGTCGGCCGCAGTGTTGGCGGTGTTGGCAGTGGCGGCAGTGATCGTGGCCTCGGCCAGGGCGGCGGGCACGAGGAAAAACTCGCCCGCCTTGAACTTCGCGCCCGCGCACTCGACGCGCCCGCTTAAGACGTTGAAAATGGCGCAGCGCCCGCCGGCATTTTCCAGCGCCATGCGCGGCGACGTTGCGGCAGCCGGCGGCAGCAGCGGCCAGCGCTCGACCTGGAAATACGGGCAACTGGCGAGCACGCCGCCGGCCGGGCCGGGCGCGGCGGGCTGGAGCGCGGGGGCGACATCACGGAAGTCAATGGACTGCAGGCTCTGGGCGAGGTGCAACGGCCGCGGCTTGCCGTCGAGGCCGAGGCGGTTCCAGTCGAAAACACGGTAGGTCGTGTCGCTGTTTTGCTGGATTTCGACGATGAGATTGCCCGCGCCGATGGCGTGCAGCCGGCCGCTGGGGATGAACATCGCGTCGCCCGCCTTGACGCTGAGCCGGTGGACGAGGTCCGCCGCGGTGCCGCTGTGCAGGGCGGCTTCGAGCGTTTCCGCCGTCACCCCTTTTCTTGCCAAGCCGGCGTAGAGTTCGGCCCCCTTCTCGGCGTGGGCGATAAACCACAGCTCCGTCTTCGGCTCGCCGCCGAGCCGGGCCGCCGCGTCCGCCGGCGGATGCACCTGGATGGAGAGCCGGTCCTGGGCGTCGAGAATTTTCACCAGCAGCGGAAAGCGCGGCGCGGCGGGCAGCCGGGCGCCGAAGATTTCCGCCCGGCGCGGGCCGCTCCAGAGTTCGTGCAAGGTCGCCCCGCGCAGGGGCCCGTCGTGGACCACGCTCTGGGCCTCCTCGCGATCGACAATCTCCCACGATTCGCCGATGCGCGCGCCCGGCGGCAGGCGCTTGTGGTAGAGCTGCTCGAGCCGGCGTCCGCCCCAGACGCGTTCCATGAACAGCGGCTCGAACTGCAACGGGAGGGTCAGGGGAGAGGGGGCGGCGGCGGCTTTCGTCGTCATCATCGGCGCGCGAGGCGGCGGTGGGGGGCTTTTTTGGATAATTGGAAAAACGAAATCGGCGGCGGTAACTAACCCGGCTGCCCGGGTCCGACAAGGCGAAATCCGTCTCGTGCGACCGCGCGGCGGCGGCAAAGAATTGCAAGCTGCCACGCAGCGTCTAGGATGGCGGCAACCGTGGCTCGCTCACCGTCATCCTCAACCGCTGCGACCGCCGCTGCTGCGACGAGCGCCTCTCCGCGCCGGCCGGCCGGTCCGCCGCCCCGCCCACGGGTGGCGCACAACCTGCCGCACAATCCCTGGAACGACGTGCCCGCGCTGCTCATGCTCGGCTGCGGCACGCTGCTCTTTCTCGCGCTCGTGAGCTATCAGCCGAGCGATTTGCCGGGCTGGGTGCCCTTTTCCCTCACCGCAACGAACCCGCAGGCGACAGTGCAAAATTTCATCGGTCCCGTCGGCGCGGTCGTGACCGGGCTGCTGTTTTTTCTCTTTGGCGCGGCGTCGTTTTTGTTGACCGCGATCCTGCTCGGCTTCGGCGTGGGCAAGCTTTTCATCGGCGGTTTGCGCGCCGCGCCGCGGGTGCCGTGGATGATCGGCTTCGTGGTCACAGGGGCGTGTTTGCTGCACTTGCAACACTGGTTCCTCGGCGATTGGCGGGAGAAATTCAACGTGCCCGGCGGCGCGGGCGGCTGGCTCGGTTCGTGGCTGGGCGAGCGGATTTTGTCCAAATATCTGCTCGGCTCGGTCGGCTCGCTCATCGTGCTCGGCACGGCCTACGTGTGCTGCGCGATCTTGATGACCGGCCTGCACCCGATCGCGCAGCTTCGGCGCGGCTGCGACGCGCTCTATCATGGGCTGTCGGAGCTGCGCCGGCGACAGCGCGAGGCGCGGCTGGCGCGCACCACCGAACGCGAGCGGCTGGAACAAGACAGCCAGCGGCTGGCCAAGGAACAAAAGCGCCTGGAAAAACAACTTCGCCGCCAGGGCATCACGCCGCCGGCGGACGACGCTGCCGAGACTGGCCGCGACACGACGACGGCTGCCGCTGCCGCGCTGGACGATGAATTTGCCCACCTGCCGCCGCCGAAGATCACGGACAATTCCGCGCCCCCGCCGCCGGCCGTCACCCCGGCGAAAAAGAAGCCGAGCCTCGCGGAAATCCAAGCCGCCAAGGCGCTCGCCCAAGCCGCCGCGCTGGCCGCCGAAACCGACGGCGGCGCCGACATTCGTTTTGCCAATTACGAATTGCCCGACGTCGAATTGCTCGACACGCGCGAGGTGCAGGATCACCAGGCGGTGAACGAAAAGGAATTTGACCTCGTGCAAAACAAGATCGTCGAGACGCTCGAACAATTCGGCATCAAGGTGGCCAAGGGCGACATCACGCGCGGGCCGACGATCACGCGCTACGAAGTTTATCCCGCCAAGGGCGTGCGGGTGGACAAGATCGTGAGCCTCGAACGCGACATCGCCCGCGCCACGCGCGCCGAGCGCATCAACATCCTCGCGCCGATTCCGGGCAAGGACACCGTCGGCATCGAGATCGCGAACTCGAAGAAGGTCAAAGTCACGCTGCGCGAGCTGGTCGCCGGCGCCGATTGGGAAACGGCCAAGGCTAACGCCAAAATCCCGCTCGCGCTGGGCAAGGACGTTTACGGCAAAACGATCATCGCCGACCTCGCCGCGATGCCGCATTGCCTCATCGCCGGCGCGACCGGCTCGGGCAAGAGCGTCTGCATTAATTCCATCGTCGCCAGCCTGCTTTACAAATTCAAACCGGCGGAACTGAAGCTGGTGATGATCGACCCGAAGGTCGTCGAGTTGCAGGTTTACAACGGTCTGCCGCACCTCGCCGTGCCGGTGGTGACCGATCCGAAAAAAGTGCTGATTACCTTGCGCTGGGTCATCGACGAAATGATGAAGCGCTACGAGTTGTTTGCGAAGGCCGGCGTGCGCAACATCACGAGCTTCAACGCCCGGCCCAAGCCGAAATCGCAGGCGGAACTCGACGCCGAAGCAGCAGCCGCGGCCGCTGGCGCGGCAAGTTCTAAATCCCAAGTGCTAAGTTCTAAAGTTGACGGAGAAGATTCGACCTCCAGCGAGGAGGGCAGCGACACGAAGCTCGAAGCGCACCTCGGCGGCATCACGCCGGTGCGCAATGAGCGCGAGGCCGAGCGCGTGCCCGACCGGCTGCCGTTCATCGTCGTCATCGTCGATGAATTGGCCGACCTCATGCAGACCGCGCCGGCGGATGTGGAGAGCGCCATCGCGCGCATCACGCAAATGGCGCGGGCGGCGGGCATTCACATGATTATCGCCACGCAGACGCCGCGGGCCGATGTCATCACCGGCGTCATCAAAGCGAACGTGCCCAGCCGCATCGCCTTCCAGGTCGCCAGCGCGCTCGATTCACGCGTCATCCTCGATGAAAACGGCGCCGAGCGTCTGCTGGGTCAAGGCGACATGCTCTACCGGCCGCCCGGCACCAGCCGGCTCGTGCGGGCGCAAGGCGTTTTTGTCACGGATGAAGAAGTGCATCGGCTGGTCGATTTCGCGCGGCAGCAAGGCGCGCCGACCTTTGAATCAACCTTGCACGAGCAGCTCAACGCGCCGCCTTCGCTGGACGACGACGTGAGCGAGGAGGACGAGGAATTGGTCCAAAAATGCATCGAGATCATGCGGCAGGAAAAAAAATGCTCGACCTCGATGCTCCAGCGCCGGCTGCGGCTCGGTTACACGCGGGCGGCGCGGGTCGTCGATGTGCTCGAAGCCCGCGGCGTGGTCGGGCCGGAAAATGGCGCGCGCGGACGCGAGATTCGGGACCTCGACATCCTGCACGGTTGAGCGATTTTGGCCCTTGATTGGCTAGGGCAAAAATTTCTCTCTGAAATTCCTCTGAGAAATTCTTGTGATTTTGGCCGCAACCTGCCAAGATGGCTGTTCGGACATCGTTCTGCTGCTGGCACAACAGTTGCGCTAGCGTCAATCCCGCCCGGTCCACCTCGCTTTTTCCCTCATTTTTCTCTGTCACTCCCATGGTCGAAACCATTGGCAATCGTCTGCGTGCCGCCCGCTTGCAGCGAAAGATTTCCTTGGAAGACGCTGCGCACGTCACCAAGATCAGTGTCGCGCGGCTGGCGGATTTGGAGTCCGACATTTACACAAATTTCCCGAACATCGCTTACGCGAAAGGGTTTTTGCTCATTTACAGCAATTTTTTGAACGTCGATGCCACGCCGCACCTGAGCGCATTTGAAGATGCAAACACGTTTGGGTTGGACGATTATCAATACCTCAGCGACAAGCCGGTGGCCCAATTTCGAGTGACTCGACGCCGCAGCGGCGGGCATTACACCAAGCGGCGCAAGCGTCGTCTGGTCGCCGCCACGCTGGTCGCCGCGATGCTGACCTTGGGTGGGTTTGCCTGGTATCTGACGCTTTCCTTCCAGCGGCTTGGCAACCTGGAGCAGCTCACCGCGCGTCAACAAACTCCTCGCGGCAACGACGCGCCGGCTGCCCGTCAGGATGCCCCGGCCCTGACGACTGCGTCTAACTCGCCCTTGACCGCGGCTCCAGAGGTTGCCATCACGCAAACCTCCAACGCGTTGGAATCCCTGGCCGCCGCCATGGCCACGGGCGACGGCAGAGCGGCGAATGCAGAATCCGTCGTGTCCTCGCCGAGCAGCCGATTGGAAGCAGATCGCGAGGCTGCCGCAGCCATGTTCAATGGCACGGGCGCGCCGAGCCGCTTGCTGCCGGCTGGTCTCACCGAAGAAGGGCCTTACGTGAACTTCGTCGTGCCCGCGGACAAGCGTCCCGCCGCCGAGGCTGTCACGCCGGAAACGGTGACTTCGCCCGCCGCCGTGACGACGGCCAGTGCCAGCCGCCCGGTAGCCTCCCGGTCATCGGCCACCAGCAACCGGTCCTCGCGGACGGCGGGGTCGGCTGGCGTCGGCGCCGCTCCCCGGGCTACGGCGGTCTCGGCGGCAAACCACTGAAATCCACGCGCCGCCAGCGCGTTGCGTGGAGAAAATGCCGTTTGACGGGTTTCCGCCCGTCACGCTACCTTGCGCGGCCCCTACCGCCGCCACAGTGTCCGGCGGCGCTGTTTGCCGGATTTGCCCCGCCCACGTCGAGAAGCGATTTTCCTGACCGACCCGGGACGCTGTTCCCATATCAGGGACGGCCGGGCGATCCGGCGCTCGGCGCGGGCGTTTTGTATTTTACCCTATTTTGTTAGCTCTCATGGACGATCAACAACTCGCCTACGCGCTGGTCACGCCGTATTCCATCCGCAAATCG
>Ga0213876_10002753_pt1 | contig 10240 bp, 10 predicted proteins | sample BarmaccomBMRX_R9_FD_160113 | JGI IMG/M metagenome (GOLD analysis project Ga0213876, IMG submission 160113) | Root-associated microbial communities from Barbacenia macrantha in rupestrian grasslands, the National Park of Serra do Cipo, Brazil - RX_R9 | ecosystem: Host-associated > Plants > Roots...
GGCAATATAACTCGTCAAATCGAAGGAGAGGCCGACGAGCGTGAGCGCGAGCGCCATGACGAGCGAGCCCACCGTCATGATGACGCGCGCGCCCCCGCGATCGAGCCTGCGGCCGAGCCAAGGGGCGAGCGAGGCGCTGACGAGGAGCATCACCGTGACGCCGCCATACACCATCTCTTCCGAAAGGCCGGTATCGCGCGAGATGTCGCCCGCGAGAATTGTCGGGAGGTAGAAGCTCGTTCCCCAACCGACGATTTGTCCCGCGCCGAGCCCTCCGATCAATCGCGCGAGCGGCAGATGCGCGGCGAAGCCGTGGGTTCTTGCAATTGACATTGCTGGGGTCTGAAGAGGGTCCTGGATCAGCGGCTTCTCGGGTGATGGCATCTCGGGATGTCGCGTTCTGACGCTCTTTCGCAATCTGCAAGGAATCCAGGTGAACGCAACGCAAGAGCAAAGATCTCTCCTCGCCGAGATTCGAGAAGTAAAGCTGCGTCGCCCGACCGAAACGCCACGCCGATCCGTCGCGGTCCTTAAGGTCTACAGGAGAAAAAACGCCTGCGCCATGTGTCGACCCCGGCGGCTGCGCAAGGCAGAGCCCCGGTCCTTGCGCATCTCGATGCGGCGCGCCGCGCCCTTTCGGGCGCGTCAAAGATGCGAAAAACCGCTTTGCTCCAAGGCAAGCTCACGGCCGGATGCCATGACGCTCACACGTCCCGCTTCGCCCGACAGCGTTTCGCCGATCAAGGTCGCGGCAACCCCCTTCGCCTCGCATTCCGCGCTGAAGCTGCCCCACGAATCGCGAGGGAGCGTGACGAGAAGCTCATAATCGTCGCCTCCCGCAAGGATGGTGCCGAGGAGCGCCTGATCGGTGCCGAGCGCTTTTCTGGCCGCCGGCGACAAGGGCACGCCATCGGCGTCGAGCCGCGCCGAAAGGCCAGAGGCGCGGCACAATCTCTCGAGATCGAGAACAAGCCCATCGGAGATATCCATCGCGGCGCGCGCGTGGCGAGCGATAGTTGCGGCAAGCACATTGCGGGGTTGAGGCAACATATAGCGCGAGGCGAGATGCTCGTGCTCGTCGGCAGAGAGCCCCCAAAGGGCGGCACGCTCCGGCTCGAGCCTTTGAAAGAGGCCGAGAGCCGCGTCTCCGATCGTGCCGGTCACAGCAATGAGATCGCCCGCACGCGCATCTAGTCGCGTCGGCATTCGGCCCCGCCGAGCCGCGCCGATGATTATGATCGACGCGCTGAAAGGGCCGGTGGTGCGGGTCGTGTCGCCGCCGAGCAAGGGACAGGCGAAGCTTTTCGAATCCTCCGCCAGGCCCTCAAAAAAATGCGCAAGCCACGCCTGGTCGGGGTTGCGCGGCAAGGCGAGCGTGAGCAGAAAGCCGAGCGGCTTTGCGCCCTTTCCGGCGAGGTCGGAAAGGTTCATGCGCAAGGCCTTGCGAGCGACAAGATCGGGCGGATCGTCGGGAAAGCTGTGCACTCCCATCACGATCGCATCCGTCTTCAGCACGAGGTCATGCCCTCGTGGCGGCACGAGAAGGGCCGCATCGTCCTCGAGATTGAAGGCGCCCTCCCCGGCCAGCGGCCTGATCAGCCGCGCGACGAAATCATCCTCGGCCGAGGGCGGCCGCTTGCTCATCGAAACGCCTCACCGCGCATGCGCCTTCGGCTTCATTTCGTCCGCCCGCAAGCGCCGCGCCACCGCGTCGAGGGCGCCGTTGATGAATTTGGTTTCCGCATCATCGTGAAAGCTCGTGGCCACGTCGAGATAGGCGGCAATCGTCGAGGGGACCGCGACGTCTCGCCGATGCGACAATTCATAAGCGCCAGCGCGAAGAATGGCTCGCGATACGGCCTCGAGGCGCGCCAACCGCCAATTTTCCGCGAGCGTCTCGTCAAGCGTGCGGTCGATCACCTTTTGCTCGCGCAACACGCCGGAGACAAGATCGCGGAAGAAGCCGCGATCGACCGTGCCCGCATCCACGCCCTCGACCTCCCGCTCCATCCAGTGGCTCTCGAATTCCCCCATCGTCTCGAGAATGCCCTTGCCAGCGACATCCATTTGATAGAGCGCCTGCACGGCAGCAAGCCGCGCCGCGAGCCTCGTCGCCCCACCCTTGCTCATCGCGCGTTCCTCGCTGGAGCAGCGCGCTTGATCGCGAGGACCGCAAGCGCGGCCTCGGCCGCGCCGCCACCCTTGTCGAGCCGCCCCGCATCGGCGCGTTCCAGGGCTTGGTCCTCGGTGTCGACGGTGAGAATGCCATTGCCCAGCGGCAAGCCGCGCGCGACGGAGATCTGCATGAGCGCATGCGCGCTCTCGCCCGCTACGATATCGTAATGGCTCGTCTCGCCGCGAATAACACAGCCGAGCGCGACGGCGGCCTCGTAGGGCTCGCCGCGGTCTCGCGCGGCATCGAGCGCGATGACCAGAGCCGCGGGGATTTCGAGCGCGCCTGGTACGGTGAGCACATCGCAATGCACGCCCGATCTTGCGAAGGTGGCAAGCGCGCCCTTCAAGAGCCCGTCGGCGATATGAGGATAAAAGCGGGCCTCGACGATGAGGCAGCGCGCCCCCTCGAGGCGGGAACCCTTTTGAATCCCAGGGCGGGGTTCTCGCTTCATCGGATCACCGGTGGTCGTTCGACCGTGTTTGAGTGGCGGATTTACTATCGCCCGCCCCTCGCCTCGGCAAGCCTTGCCGCGTAACGGGCCATCAGGTCGACCTCGAGATTCAAGCGATCGTTCGCCTTGCGCTCCGCGAATGTCGTGGCCTTGAGACTGTGCGGGATGAGGAGCACGGAAAGCGTGTTTTTCTCGATCCCATTCACCGTGAGCGAAACACCATCGAGTGCGACCGAACCTTTGCGCGCGATGAACGGAGCGGTCTCGGCGGGCACCTCGACGAAAAAACGAGCCGTCGCTCCGAAAGGGTCGTCGGTCGGTGTGATGTCTTCACGCGCCGCGATCCGCGCCGTCGCGTCGACATGGCCTGTGACGAGATGTCCGCCGAGCTCATCACCGATCTTGAGCGAGCGCTCGAGATTCACTCTCGTGCCGGTCGCCCATTCGCCGAGCGTCGTCAAGGCGAGCGTCTCTGCCGCTGCCTCGACTTCGAACCAGGAGCCACCCGGCCGCTCACCCTTCGCCACGACCGTGAGGCAAGGACCTGAACAGGCGATCGAAGCACCAAGAGCGATGCTCTCGGGCGCGTAGTGTGAATGGAGGCGAATGCGCTTGAGCGTGCCTTGGTTTGCGCTGATCGCGGCGACCTCGCCGATATCCGTCACGATGCCGGTGAACATGGTCGCGCTCTCACATAGCGATTGAAGCGATCTTCGCCGAAGTCCAGCGTCTCGCTTGCGGGGACGAAATGTCGCAAGATCGCGTCGCTGAGCGTGGGGCCGAGCGCCACAAGCCCGGGTCGGCCCAAGCTTCGCGAACCCGTGATTGCAACGAACTCGTCGATCAAATCCGCTTTGGCGAGCTCTTCGGCAAGTGCGGGACCGCCCTCGCACAAAACCCTCGTCAATCCGCGTGCCCCGAGCGCTCGCAATGCGTGACCGACATCGACGCGCCCAAACTCGTTCGCGCCAAGCCGAATGACGGTTACGCCGGCGGCCTCGAGGCGAGCTCGCGCGTCGTGCGGAGCGTCCTCACGGGTGATCACCCAAGTCGGGGTCACACCCGCGGAAGCGCCGAGCGCCGCGCTTTGCGGGATGCGCAATCGGCTGTCGAACACCACGCGAACCGGACTTCGGGATTCGAGTCCCGGCAGGCGACAAGTCAATAGCGGATCGTCAGCGAGCACGGTGCCGATGCCGACCATGATGGCGTCCGAGCGCGCCCGCATCAGATGCGTCTGCGCATCGGCAATCGCGCCGGTGATGCGAAGCGGCGCCTTGTCCGCGCAAGCCGCAAAGCCATCCGCCGTCATGGCCAGCTTGAGCGTGACATGCGGCCTGCCTTGCGTCACCCGCAGGATGTGACCCCCATGAAGAGTGCGGCATTGAGCTTCGAGGACGCCAGACACGACCTCGACGCCCGCCTGACGAAGCTTGACGAGGCCCTTGCCGCCGACGCGCGGATCAGGATCCTCGATGCCGCAAACGACGCGCGCAACACCAGCGGCGATCAGGGCCTCCGCGCAGGGCGGCGTGCGCCCGTGATGCGCGCAAGGCTCGAGCGTCACGAACAGGCTCGCGCCACGTGCCCTCGCGCCTGCCGCTTCGAGCGCGAGCGTTTCCGCATGAGGACGCCCGCCCGGCGCCGTCACGGCGCGCGCCAAGATGATGGGCGAAGTCCCGCTCTCGTCCACGAGAATGGTGCCGACCGATGGGTTGGGCGCCGTCAGGCCGAAATGGCGGGCCCCAAGGGAAAGTGCCTGGCGCATGAAGGCGCGATCCGTCGCGCGCTCCCGCTCGTGAGAGCGAGGCGCAACAGGGCGACTAGTTGCGGTCACATTTCCCTCTCGGCTCCTGAGGAGGGGCCGGCTTCCGCAGCGAGCTCGTCGATGAGCTCCTCGAAATCGCGCGTCTCTCGAAAATTGCGATAGACCGAGGCGAAGCGCACATAAGCGACGCTGTCGAGGGCCTTCAATCCGTTCATCACCAACTCGCCGATCGTCTCGCTGGTGACCTCGCTTTCGCCCGAGCTCTCGAGCTGGCGCACGATGCCATTGACCATGCGTTCGATGGCCTCGCTCTCGACGGGCCGCTTGCGCAAGGCGATCTCGAGCGAGCGCATGAGCTTGTCACGATCGAAAGGTTCGTGCGCGCCGTTGTGCTTCACGACCATGAGCTCGCGCAGCTGGACGCGCTCGAAAGTGGTGAAGCGCCCACCACAGGCCGGACAGACGCGCCGGCGCCTGATCGCGGCGCTGTCGTCGGAGGGCCGCGAATCCTTGACCTGCGTATCGAGGCCCCCGCAATAAGGACAGCGCATGAAGCTTCGCTGCTCCCGCTCTAGGCTCTGGCCGCGGAAAACCAACCCGCGTTTTGGTGAAAACGGTCGATCAGATCAACACCCAGCCAAGCGCGGCGTCCTCGGTTGGGCAACCGGGTCCCACTAAACATAAATGGGAAAGCGGCGCGTGAGCGCGGCGACACGCTTCTTCACGGAGGCCTCGACGGCGCCATTCGCCTCCTCCGCGTTCTGGCGCAAGCCGTCGAGAACGTCTGCGATCATCGTGCCGATTTCCGCGAATTCCGTAGGCCCGAACCCGCGCGAGGTGCCCGCCGGTGAGCCCAGCCTGATTCCGGACGTGACCGTCGGCTTTTGCGGATCGAAGGGCACCCCATTCTTATTGCAAGTGATATGGGCGCGCGACAAAGAAGCTTCCGCCGCCTTGCCCGTGAGTGACTGGCTGCGCAAGTCGACGAGCAAGAGATGGTTATCGGTGCCGCCTGTCACCAGCTTATAACCTCTCGATTTGAGCGTTTCTCCAAGCAGTTTGGCGTTTTCGACGACGGCTTGCGCGTAAAGTTTGAATTCCGGCTGGAGCGCTTCGAGAAAGGCCGTCGCCTTGGCGGCGATCACATGCATCAGCGGGCCGCCTTGCAGGCCAGGAAAGATCGCCGAATTCACCTTCTTGGCGATTTCTTCGTCATTCGTCAGGATCATCCCACCTCGCGGGCCGCGCAAGGTCTTGTGGGTCGTCGTAGTCACGACATGGGCATGAGGGAACGGGTTTGGATGCGCGCCCCCCGCGACGAGGCCGGCAAAATGGGCCATGTCGACCATGAAAAACGCTCCGACCGCGTCGGCGATGGCACGGAATCGCGCAAAATCGAAATGACGGGCGTAGGCCGATCCGCCGGCGATGATGAGCCTTGGCTTGTTTTCCCGGGCGAGACGCTCCAACGCTTCCATATCGATGCGGTTATCGTCGGCGCGCACGCCATAGCTCACGACGTTGAACCAGCGCCCCGACATGTTGACGGGCGAACCGTGCGTGAGATGGCCACCGGCGTTGAGATCGAGCCCCATGAAAGTCTCGCCCGGTTTCATGAGCGCGAGGAAGACCCCTTGATTGGCCTGGCTGCCCGAGTTCGGTTGCACATTGGCGAAGCCGCAGCCGAATAATTCGCGTGCCCGCTCGATTGCGAGGTTTTCCGCAATGTCCACGAATTGGCACCCGCCGTAATAGCGCCGGCCCGGATAACCTTCCGCGTATTTGTTGGTCATCACCGAGCCTTGCGCCTCGAGCACGGCTCGCGACACGATATTCTCGGACGCGATGAGCTCGATCTCGTCGCGCTGGCGCTGAAGCTCGAGATCGATCGCGCCGGCAATCGCCGGATCGATCGTCCCGAGCGGAGCGGTGAAGAAACTGTTCGAACGTTGGACGGCAAACTCCTTGCGCTGCGCGGTCATGTCCGGTCTCGTCCCGCTTTCTTGAAATGGAGAGCCCCGATACCATGTGAGCGTCTCGCGGCCAAGCAAGGCTTGCCTTGGCGTCTTAAGCCGGACGGGTGACCTCGCCCGTTGCTCGTCTGTGGCGGCGCCCCTATAGAGGCCCACGGTGCGCGAGACCCCGCGAGCCGAAGGCGGGGCGTTCGGTCGAAAACGCAATCGGCATTTGAGGCAGGAACGATGCTCAGCGGAATGCGCAAGGCCCAGCAGGGTTGGCTCGGCAAGATCATCGTCACCGTCATGTTCGGCTTCCTGATCCTTAGCTTCGGCATCTGGGGAATCGGGGATATTTTTCGCATCACGCATCGCGAGGTGGTGGCAAGCACGGGCTCCCGCGACATCACGACGCTTGCCTATCGCGATGCCTTCCAGAGCGAGCTGCAGCGTCTGTCGAGCCAGACCCGCCGCAATGTCACGACCGCTGAGGCCGTGGCCGCGGGGCTTGATCGGCAAGTGCTTTCGGGGCTCGTGGGGGATGCGGCGCTCGACCAGAAGGCGAGCCAGCTCGGGCTTGCCTTATCGGATGCGACAATCGCGCAGGCGGTGTTTTCCGATCCCGTGTTCAAAGGGCCGGACGGGAACTTCGATCCGCTCCGCTTCAATGAAGCGTTGCGCCAAAGCGGCTTCACGGAACAGAGCTTCTTGCGCGAGCAGCGCGGCCTCTATCTGCGCCGTCAGCTCGAGGATGCCATCGCCGGCGATCCGCCGATCCCCGCGACGATGCTGGACGCGCTGCACCGCTTCACGACCGAAACGCGCTCTGTCGACGACATCGTCCTTGCGCCTTCCGCAGCCGGTGACATCGCACCGCCGGACGATGCCACGCTGAGCGCCTTCTACGAAGGGCGGAAAAGGGAGTTCGCCTCCCCGGAATACCGCTCCTTGGTATTGCTTGCCCTCGATCCGAAGGCGCTTGCGCAACCCGAGACAGTGCCCGAGAGCGATGTGCGAACCGAATACGAAAAGGAGAAGACAACACGCTTCACGACGGTCGAAAAACGCACCATCGAGCGCATTCCTTATAAAAACGACGCCGAGGCGCAGGCGGACGCAGCCAAGCTTGCGGGCGGAGCGAGCTTCGACGAGATCGCCGCAGCTCGCGGGGTTTCGGGAGAGGATCTGTCCCTCGGCGCGACGACGAAGGAGGCGCTAGACGATCCAAAGCTGGCCGAAGCGGCATTCTCGCTCGCGCAAGGCGTCCCCTCCGGGGTCATCGACACCAAATTCGGCCCGGTGATCTTGCGAGTGAGCGCGATCGAGCCGGCAGCGGTCAAGCCTTTCGAGGACGTGCAAGCCTTGCTGCGCGTCGAGATTGCAACGAACCGAGCCAAGACTAACTTGCGAGATCTGCGCGACAAGATCGAGGATCAGCGCGCCTCGGCGAAGCCGGTCGCCGAGATTGCCACGGCACTCGGCCTTGCCGTGGTGAAGATCGACGCCGTCGACCCCTCCGGTGACGGCAAGGATGGCAAGCCGGTCGCCGGCATCCCGGACAAGGACCAGGTTTTGAGGGCTGCGTTCCAAGCCGAGATCGGCGGGGACAACGACGCGATCTCGCTGCGCGACGGCGGCTATCTGTGGTACGACGTCACGAATATCGAGCGCGCCCGCGACCGGCCGCTCTCCGAAGTCAGGGACGAGGTGGTGAAGGCCTGGATGGACGATCAGCGTTCCGTGGCGCTCGCCAAAAAAGCCGCCGATCTCGTCAAACGCATCGACGGCGGGACCCCGATGAGCGAGATCGCCGCCGAGAACAAGGTCGAGTTGAAAAGTGTCGAAGGCATCACGCGCTCGTCCACGCCGCCGGGCCTATCGCCGGCAGCCGTGAACGCGATCTTCGGTGTAAAATCGGGCGGCTCCGGCTATGCGCTCGCTCCCGATGGACTCGGTCGCATCGTCTTCAAGGTGAAGTCGGCAACATTGCCCGCGGCCGATCCGAGCCGGACCGCCGCGCTCACGCCACGCCTCAAGACCGCGCTCGAAGACGACATCACGCAGGCTTATGTGCAAAAGCTGCAAACCGATCTTGGCACCACCATCGATGCGGCCGCGGCGCGAGGCGCGGTGCGGGGCGCCGAAGGGCCGTGAGACTTCGCATTCGTCAGGGTAACTTTCGGCGAGCACTTCTAATGAGAGGTCGTCCCCTATAACCGAGCGCGCCTGGCCGAGCGCAACACAAAGCTCCTTTGACGAGAGCGAATCGGCTCGATGGCGCTAACATCCGTCTCGGACCTGCCTTGCCGCGAGACTTGACGCGAATGCGCCTCGACCCTAACGACTGCTCGCCGTCACATTCGCCGACACGACACTCGAAGCTTCATGGGGGGAATTCTCGAATGAGAAACATGTGCGGCATATTGGCCGCGTCATTGTGCTTTGCCAGGCCCGTGGCGGGCGCCGAAATCCAAGCCTGCAATGTGACCGTCGATGTCATCGACACCGATCCCAAGGGGACCAATCTGCGCGATGCCCCCGGCGGCAAGGTGATGGCGGTACTCAAGCTGCCTGCCGACAATGTGGATGACTGGATCGAGGTTCACGTCGTGGGCCAGTCGGGCGATTGGTTTTTGATCGACGCGGCAACGCTCGTTGGCGATGGCGAGAAAAGTATTTTCAAGGGCAGCGGCTACGCGCATCGAAGTGTGCTTGGGTCGAGCGGCCTCCAGAGCCACACGACGATCTTGTCGGATCACCAGGTAAAAAGCCCGGTCATCGCCTCCAATCCGTCAGGCGATCAGCCGATCGGTTTTCTGGGCTGCTGGGGCGACTTCGTCAAAATCCACACCAAAGAGGGCACGGGCTGGACCAAGGGGCTCTGCTTGAACCAGCGCACCACCTGCTCTTGAACCGCCGATCTGGCAATGGGTATGGTCGTTATGAAAAAGAGATGGATAGCGGCGGCGCTTTTTGCCGCCTACGCAAATGCCCCGGCTTGGGGCGCGCCCTATGACATGAGCGAAACGACAGACACCTACTCGCTGAGCCTGCACATCCCGGAGGCCGCCCTCGCGATCGAGCCGCTGAAGGCCGAGATCCTGCGCCGGTATCAGGTTGCGTCCAAGGAAACCAAGGACGGATCTGAGGACGAGAAAAAATGGTCGTCGCCGGAGGATTTCCGCCCCTACGAATTGGACACTCAGTGGCGCGTGACCTTCGAGAGCCCGCGCGTGATCAGTATGTCCGGCCTGATTCATACCTATGAAGCCGGAGCTCATCCAAACGACGACTTCGACACGATCGTGTGGGACAAGGCGGCCGGACGCGCGCTGCCCTTACCCGAATTGTTCGAGAAAGCGAAGTTGCCTGCTGCGCTGCATGACATTTCCGAGCACGCCAAGGCAACCTTTCTCAAGCAGCTTGCTAGCAAGGAAAGAAAACCCGTCGATCCCGAAGGGCTTGATGAAAGCATTGCCGCCGATCCCGACAAGCTCGGGCACTACGCGCTGACCTATGCCAGAGGCGAAACCAAGGCGAACGGCATCGTGTTACTTTATGGGGCCGGCTCGCTGTGGGCGTTTGCCCTCGGCAACGTCAAGCTACCGATCCCGGTATCTGTGTTCCGCAAGCACCTCACGGCTGATTGGGCGGGGCAATTCAAATAAGTTCGCATTCGGCCTGCGCACCCGCCGTGCTCGTGACGAGGTGCCTCAAACCGGCCCCCCTGGGTGGCTGACGGTCTATTCCAAAATCAAGCTGTATTCCCGCCAAGCTCGTCCTCGACATGAGCACGAACGATCTCGTCGAACGAGCTCTCGGCCTTGAATCCGAGCTTCGTGGCGCGGATGGGATCGAAACGTTCGGGCCACCCCGATACGATCCGGGTG
>Ga0213876_10002754_pt1 | contig 10234 bp, 8 predicted proteins | sample BarmaccomBMRX_R9_FD_160113 | JGI IMG/M metagenome (GOLD analysis project Ga0213876, IMG submission 160113) | Root-associated microbial communities from Barbacenia macrantha in rupestrian grasslands, the National Park of Serra do Cipo, Brazil - RX_R9 | ecosystem: Host-associated > Plants > Roots...
GGTGAACAAGGCCGTGTACCTCTTCGCCGGCCTGACGGAATTCGACGTGACGACCGACATCTGGAAGTACCAGAACGGCCAGTGGACGCCGCTCACCGGCGTCACCGGGCAGCCGGCGATCTGCGCCTACCCGAACTCCGTGTTCGACACCGACCGCAACAAGATCGTCCTGCTCTGCTCCGACTCGTCGCTCTACGAGTTCGACGGCACCACGTTCAAGAACGTCGACACGAAGGACCACCCGCCGCAGCACCGCTGGTCGAGCATGGTGTACGACCAGTCGCTCAAGAAGACGGTGTTCTTCGGCGGCTGGGACAACAGCGTCTACTCCGACCAGACATGGCTCTACGACGGCACGAACTGGGCGCGGGTGAAGAAGAACCCCGTGACGTCGCGCTCGCTCGCGACCATGTGGTACGACCAGACGCTGAAGAAGACCGTGATCTACGGCGGCATCGGCCGTCTCACGTCGCTCGACCGCATCACGCGCTACGACGACATGTGGCAGTTCGACGGCACGCAGTGGACGGTGATGTCGAACGTCACGAAGACTCCCGGTGCGCGCTACGGCGCGCAGTCCACGGTCGATCCGCGCAACGGACACGTCCTGCTGTTCGGCGGCCTCCGCGTCGACGGCACTGGCCTCGACCAGGTGCAGGTCTACGCCGATGACACGTGGGAGTGGGACGGCGCGCAGTGGACGAAGCTCGAGCCCTCGACCGTGCCTCCGCCGCGTGAGAACGGCGGCATGGCCTACGACCCGAGCCGCGACCAGCTCTTCCTGTTCGGCGGCTACGTCGGCTACTACCTCGCCGACTTCTGGAAGTTCGACCCGGCCGCGAAGAAGTGGACGTTCGACAATCCGGCCTCGCTGCCGAGACGACGCGCACGCTGAGAGCTCGCGCAGTTGCTGTCGCTGTCATCCTGAGCCGCGAAGACGGTGAAGGATTTCCTGATGCGGGCGATCAGCGCCCGTGCCGGGAGATCCTTCGTGCTCTGCGGCGCTCAGGATGACACCAGCAACCACTAACTCCGATACACTTACGCCCCCATGGCCGAGATGATCCATCCCGCATCCGCGTCGCCGTTGCCGGCGGCGGCGTTCCGGCGCAGCCTGGCCGACGCGCTCGAGCTCGATCACGGCGTCGACGCCGTGGCCGCCGAGGAACGGGCGGCTTCGCTGGCGAAACGGTCGCTGAAGAAAGAGTCCAAAGTCTGGGGGCTGAAGCTGGCCATCAGCATGATGGACCTCACCACGCTGGAGGGGAAAGACACCGCCGGCAAGGTCTTCGCGCTTTGCAAGAAGGCGATGCGTCCCGATCCGACCGATCGCGAGATCCCGCACGTCGCCGCCGTCTGCGTTTATCCCACCATGATCCCGTATGCGAAGCAGGCGCTCGAAGGCAGCGGCGTGAAGCTTGCCGCCGTCGCCACCGGCTTCCCCAGCGGCCAGACGTTCACGCACATCAAGGTCAACGAGACGCGCGAGACCGTCGCGGCTGGCGCCGACGAGATCGACATGGTCATCGACCGCGGCGCGTTCCTCTCCGGCGATTACCAGAAAGTGTTCGACGAGATCGCCGAGGTGAAGGAGGCTTGCGGGCCGGCGCACCTGAAGGTGATCCTCGAGACCGGCGAGCTGGCGAACTACGACCAGGTGCGGCGCGCGTCGCTCATCGCGATGTATGCCGGCGCCGATTTCATCAAGACCTCGACCGGCAAAGTCGGCGTCAATGCGACGCTGCCCGTCACGCTGGTCATGCTCGAAGCCATCCGCGACTTTCGTCATGCGACCGGCAAGCTGATCGGCATGAAGCCGGCTGGCGGCATCTCCAACTCCAAGCTCGCCCTGGCCTACCTCGTCCTGCTGTACGAGACGATGGGGCCGGAGTGGATGACGCCCGACATGTTCCGCTTCGGCGCCTCCTCGCTGCTGAACGACGTCCTGATGCAGCTGCGCAAGGAACGGACCGGCGCGTACCAGTCGGGCGACTATTTCACGATCGACTAGAAAGAGACCGAAATTGAAAATGGAAAATGAAAAATTGAAAATTGAGGTGCGCGGCTCCAGCCGCGGCCTGCTCTTCTCTGCCGTCTTTTTCAATTTTCCATTTCCAATTTCCAATTTGCGCCAGCCATGAGCGAACTCGAAACCCGCGAACGCCTCACTCCCGGTCCTGCGTCGTCTGCCATCCAGTGGGACTACGCGCCGTCGCTCGAGGCGACGGACCACTTCAAGCTCGAGTCGCGCTACGACCTGTTCATCGGCGGCAAGTTCGTCGCGCCGCACTCCAAGCGCTGGTTCCAGACGATCAACCCGGCGACGGAAGAGACGCTGGCCGAAGTCGCGGAAGGGGATGCCGAGGATGTCGACCGCGCGGTGCGCGAGGCGCGCCGGGCGTACGAGAAGGTGTGGCGCAAGACGTCGCCGAGCGAGCGCGCGAAGTACATCTTCCGCATCGCCCGGCTGATCCAGGAGAAGGCGCGCGCGTTGGCCGTCGTCGAGACGATGAACGGCGGGAAGCCGATCAAGGAATCGCGCGACGTCGACATCCCTCTCGCCGCCGCGCACTTCTTCTATTACGCCGGCTGGGCCGACAAGCTCGAATACGCGTTCCCGAACCGCAATGTGGCGCCGGTCGGCGTCGCGGGGCAGATCATCCCCTGGAACTTCCCGCTGCTGATGGCGGCGTGGAAGCTCGCGCCGGCGCTCGCCGCCGGCAACACGATCGTCCTGAAGCCGGCCGAGACCACGCCGGTGACGTCGCTGATGCTCGCGCAGATCATCCAGGAAGCCGACCTGCCGCCGGGCGTCGTGAACATCGTGACCGGCGCGGGTGCGACCGGGGCGGCGCTCGTCGCACACGACGACGTCGACAAGATCGCGTTCACCGGCTCGACTGAAGTCGGCAAACGGATCCAACGCGCTGCCGCGGGAACGAAGAAGAAGCTGACGCTGGAGCTGGGCGGCAAGGCGCCGAACATCGTGTTCGAGGACGCGCCGCTCGACCAGGCGATCGAAGGGATCATCAACGGGATCTACTTCAATCAGGGCCACGTCTGCTGCGCCGGCTCGCGCCTTTTCGTGCAGGAGTCGATCCTCGAGCCGGTCGTGCGCAAGCTGCGCGATCGTATCGGCACGCTGCGCGTCGGCAACCCGCTCGACAAGAACACGGACGTCGGCGCCATCAACTCGCGCGCCCAGCTGGAGAAGATCCAGGAGCTCGTGAGCAGCGGCGTGGAGGAAGGGGCGGAGATGTACCAGACCTCCTGCTCGCTCCCGACGCGCGGCTTCTGGTTTGCCCCGACGTTCTTCACCGGCGTCGGCCAGTCGAACCGCATCGCCCAGGAAGAGATCTTCGGCCCGGTCCTCTCGGTGCTGACGTTCCGCACGCCGGAGGAAGCGCTGGAGAAGGCGAACAACACGCCGTACGGTTTGTCGGCGGGCGTGTGGACGGAGAAGGGCTCGCGCATCCTGAAGATGGCTCAGAAGCTCCGGGCCGGCGTGATCTGGGCGAACACGTACAACAAGTTCGACCCGACGTCGCCGTTCGGCGGCTTCAAGGAATCGGGCTTCGGACGCGAGGGCGGCGTGCAGGGACTGGCGCCGTACGTTCAGCTGAGCTGAACGCGCGGCAAATTGAAAATGGAAAATTGAAAGTTGAAAATGAGGGAGATTGAAAAGCGACCGCGGTGAAGCCGCGCACCTCAGTTTTCAATTTTTCATTTTCAATTTTCAATTCGGTCGAAGAGCAAAGCGATGAGACTGACCGTTCGCAAAACCTACAAGCTCTACATCAACGGCGAGTTTCCTCGCACCGAGTCGGGGAGGTATTACGTCGTGAAGAACGATTCGGGAGAGGTGCTCGCGAACGCGTGCCGCGGCTCGCGCAAGGATCTGCGCAACGCGGTGCAGGCGGCGCGCAAGGCGCAGTCGGGCTGGGGCGGGAAGACGTCGTACAACCGGGGGCAGATCCTCTACCGCATCGCCGAGGTTTGCGAGGCGCGGGCGGCAGAGCTCGCCGATGAGCTGCAGCGCCAGGGATCGTCGAAAGGCGATGCGAAGCGCGAGATCGAGCAGGTCATCGACCGCTGGGTCTACTACGCCGGCTGGAGCGACAAGTACCCGCAGCTCTTCGGCAGCGTGAACCCCGTCGCCGGCCCGTATTACAACTTCACCGTGCCCGAGCCGACCGGCGTCGTCGCCGTCATCGCCCCCGAAGAGCCCGCACTCCTCGGCCTCGTCAGCCGCATCGCGCCGGCGCTGATCGGCGGCAACACCGTCGTCGCCGTGACGTCCGAGGCGAAGCCGCTGGCCGCGATCACGATGGGCGAAGTGTTCCAGACCAGCGACGTCCCGGGCGGCGTCGTGAACCTCGTCTCCGGCCTCAAGTCCGAGCTCGTCCCCTGGCTCGCCGCGCACATGGACGTGAACGCCCTCGACACGACCGGCGTCCCCCCCGCCTCGCTCCCCGCCGTGCAGAAAAGCGCCGCCGAAAACGTGAAACGCGTCGTGCACTTCGACGGCGAGAAACTCGGCTGGGAAGACGGACGCCTGGCGCAGTCGCCGTACGCCATCCTGGAGTTTCAAGAGGCGAAGACGGTTTGGCATCCCATCGGAATGTAGCCGCTCGCGTTCGCTCGCGGGATTGAGAATTGAGGATTGAGGATGACGCTTCGCGTTGGCGAGGATCGCCGCACAGCGGAGCAATCCTCAATCCTCAATCCTCAATTCTCAATCCTCAATCCTCAATCCGTCTTTCGGGCATTGCCCGAAAGACGACAACTACATCGTCGCGGCGAGGTCGTGCATTGCGAGCATCAGGTCGATGCTCGTCACGAGCTCGGCGGTCGTCTCGAGCGGGTGCAGCACGGGCGTCTTCGCGGCGCGCCGTACGACTTCCGGCGAGCGGGTGATGATGAGCATCGGGGGCGCGCCGAGGATCGTCTCGTGGAGCTTGCGCGCGCAGGTGATGGCCACCAGCGCGGGCACGTCGCCGTCGATCACGATTCCGTCGATCTGCGACACGCCGACGAGTCCGATCAGCTCGGCGTCACTCGCGACCTTCGTCACCAGATAGCCGGCGTCGCGAAGCTGGACCGCCGTCTCGGAAGCCCCGAGCGTCTCAGTGCGCAACAGCAAATGCGGTACGAGCTGCATGGTTCGTCTCTCCTTTGCGCAGCGCGCTCAGCACGCGGCGATTCATGACCCACATCCGGATGCGGCGCACGGCGTCGTTCACATCGGCGCTCTTCGCCAGGAACCCATCGGCCCCGAGCTCCTCGGTCATCCGGGACAGCTCCGTCGACGAACGGCCGGAGAAGAGGATGATCGGCACGTTCGTGCGCAGGATCTTGTGCGCGCCGTGCTCGAGCAGCGCCGAGCCGGACAGCGCCGGCAGGCTGAGGTCGAGAAGGATGACGTCGGGATCGACACGCGGCACCGTGAACGGGAGCGTGATCACCGAGGTGTGGACGACCACCTCGAAGCCTTCCACCTCCAGCAACTGGCGAAAGCCTTCGATGAGGTCGGGTTGGTCGTCGACGAGAAGGACACGGCCGGCGCTCGATTCTTTGTTCATCGCCCGGAACATAGTCCAAGGGCCGGGCCAGAACCTAAGTCATTGATTCTATTGATGAACGGCGTTTCCGCGGCCTACCGGAGTGTCGCGAAATTGTCTTTGTGTGCAGATTTTGAACGGTTGCTGGGGTTACGAGTTGCTGGTTGCTGGTTGCTGGTTGCTGGTTACTCGCACCTCGGCGCGTAGCGGCGCTGCTGCGCGAGGAACCAGCAGAACCGGTAACATGCGTCGTCCCGCCGCCGTCTGCGCATCTACGCGCGGCTACGACGGGTCCCCGTTCGGCGGAGGCGAGCACCGAGACGTTCAGGACTTGCACCGGTTACAGGTTGCTCGCGCCTCGGCGCGTAGCGGCGCTGCTGCGCGAGTAACCAGCAACCAGCAACCAGCAACTAGCAACTAGCAACAACGTCACCGCACCTTCGTCCCCGCCGGTGTCCCTGCATCCACGCTCAGGAGCGACGGTTCGCCGTTCAGCTCGGCGGCCAGCACCATGCCGTTCGACTCCACGCCCATCAGCTTCGCCGGCTGCAAATTCGCCACGATCACGATCTTCCGCCCCACCAGCTCCTCGGGCTGATATTTCGTCCCGATGCCGGCCACGATCGTCCGCTCTTCCTCGCCCGTGGAGACCGTGAGCTTCAGCAGCTTCTTCGACTTCGGCACCCGTTCGGCGGCGCGCACTTCGGCGACGCGCAGGTCGACTTCCTTGAACTGGTCGATGGAGATGCGCGCCGCGTCGGGAGCGGCGGCCTGCGTGGCTTCGGCGGGAGGAGCAGCGTTCGTGGTTTCGTCCATTTTCTTTCCAATGTATTGGCTGATGTCGACGCGGGGGAAGATCGGGTCGGTCGCCTGGATCGGCGCGCCGTTCGGCAATCCGCCCCACTGCAGCGCCTCGTGCGAGATGAAGGACGGATCGGCGCCGATGCGCTCCAGCGCGAGCTTCGTCGAGCGGGGGAGGAACGGGGCCATCATCACCCACACGATGCGCGCGGCCTCGAGGCAGTTCCAGAGCACGCGGGAGAGCGCGTCGTCCGCGCCGTTCTCCTTGAACATCTTCCACGGCTCTTTCGCGACGATGTAGCCGTTCGTCGCCGTCACTAGCTTCCACGCGATTTCGAGCGCGCGTTGGAAGGCGAGGTCGTCCATGGCGCGGAGGTACTCCGGCACGATCTGCTTCGCGGCCTTCTCCAGGTCGTTGTCGTTGCACGGAATCGGCGGCGTCTTACCGCCGAAATACGTGTCGCTCATCTTCACCGCGCGCGAGAGCGTGTTGCCGAGGTCGTTGGCGAGGTCGGCGTTGTAGCGGTTGAGGAGGGCCTCGTCGGAGTAGTTCTGATCCTGCCCGAAGACCATCTCGCGCAGCACGTAGTAACGGAGCGCGTCGGGGCCGAAGTCGTCGAGGATGTTGTACGGGCGAACGACGTTGCCGAGCGACTTCGAGATCTTCTCGTTGTCGCGCAGCCACCAGCCGTGGCCGACGACCGACTTCGGCAGCTCGATGCCCGCCGCCATCAGGAACGCCGGCCAGTACACGGCGTGGAAGCGCACGATGTCTTTGCCGACGAGATGGATGTCTGCCGGCCAGAACTTGCCGACCTTCGCGTCGTCGTTGCTGCCGAAGCCGAGCGCCGCGATGTAGTTCGTCAGCGCATCCATCCACACATAGATGACGTGGTCGGGATTGCCCGGGAAGGGGATGCCCCACTTGATCGCGGTTCGCGAGATCGAGAGGTCCTTGAGACCTTCTTTGACGAACGACACGACTTCGTTGAGGCGGGAGGCGGGCTTCACGAAGCCTGGATTCTCGCGGTAGTGCGCGAGCAGGCGGTCGGTGTAGGCGGAGAGCTTGAAGAAGTAGTTGCGCTCGGTCGTCATCTCGACCGGATGGCCGCTCTCGTCCTTGCCGTCGCGCACCTGGTTCTCGGGGATGAACGTCTCTTCGCTCTGGCAGTACCAGCCGGAATGCTCGCCGAGGTAGATGTCGCCCGGGTTCTTCTCTTCGATGCGGCGGATGAGCTCCAGGACGCCGAGACGATGGCGCGATTCCGTGGTGCGGATGAAGTCGTCGTGGCTGATGTCGAGACGCTTCCACAGCTCGTGGTGATGCTCGACCACGCGGTCGGCGAGCTCGATGGGGAGGATGCCTTCCTTCGCCGCGGAGCGCTCGATCTTCTGGCCGTGCTCGTCCGTGCCGGTCAGGAACCAGACGTCGTCGCCCATCCGCCGCCGATGCCGCGCGATGACGTCGGCCACGATGTTTTCATACATGTGCCCGATGTGCGGGAGATCGTTGACGTAATGGATCGCGGTGGTGACGTAAAACGGCTTGCCCATGAGGGAGCGGGATTGTAGTACCAGTTCCTTGTTGCTGGTTACTGGTTGCTGGCGGCTCGCGCCTCTGCCGGTTTCAAGCGCAGCAGTTCGAGCAACGAGCAACCAGGAACCAGCAACTCGAAAAAATCTCCCGGCCGTGTCGATCCGCCCCTTTCCCGTTCGACGTGTTGGTGAAGCGCGGTGGAATCCGCGGACAGAAATCGAAAGAGGAGAAACACGATGAAAGTGATGGCGTTCGTCAAAGCGACTGCGGAAACGGAAGCGGGTCTGCCGCCGGTGGAGGAGTTCTCCACCATGATGGAAGAGATGGGCAAGTTCAACGCGGAGATGATCCAGGCGGGGATCCTTCTCGACGCCGACGGCCTCAAGCCGAGCTCGGCCGGTGCGCGAGTCATCTTCTCGGGCGACAAGCGCTCCGTGGTCGACGGGCCGTTCGCGGAAACGAAGGAGCTGGTTGCCGGCTACTGGATCCTCCAGGTCCGATCGCTGGAGGAAGCCGTTGAGTGGATGAAGCGTTGCCCGAATCCGACCGGCGCCGACTCGGTGATCGAGCTCCGGCCCCACTACGAAGCGGAGGATTTCGGCGAGCTCGCGCCGGCGGTGCAGAAGCAGGAAGCAGAACTGAACGCGTTGGCGGAGAAGAACAAGCAGCAGTAGTTCCGAGGCCACACCGGTTGCGCCTGCTTCGGGGTTGATGCTCTGATCCGTCGTCCATGACGGCGGCGGATCGGACGCATCGCAGCATCGAGGCGGTCTGGCGGATCGAGTCGGCGAAGCTGATCGCCGCCCTGACCCGCATCGTGCGCGACGTCGGCCTGGCCGAGGATCTCGCGCAGGATGCCTTGCTCGCCGCGTTGCAGCAGTGGCCGGATGCGGGCGTGCCGGACAATCCCGGCGCGTGGTTGATGGCGACGGCCAAGCATCGCGCGATCGATCTCTTCCGCCGCAACGAGCTGTTGGAGCGCAAGCATCAGGAACTGGGGAAGTCGGAGACGGTCATGCCCGACTGGGATGCATCCATCGACGATCACGTGGGGGACGATCTGCTCCGCCTCGTGTTCATCGCCTGCCATCCCATCCTGCCCACCGAATCCCGAGTCGCCCTCACGCTCCGCCTCCTCGGCGGCCTCACAACGGAGGAGATTGCCCGCGCGTTTCTCGCGCCGGTCGCGACGATCCAGCAGCGCGTGGTGCGCGCGAAGAAGACGCTCTCCGCGGCCGGCGTTCCGTTCGAGCTGCCGCCGCGCAACCAGCTCGCGGAACGGCTGGCGTCTGTGCTCGAGGTGCTCTACCTCATCTTCAATGAAGGCTACGCGGCGACCGCCGGCGACGACTGGACGCGTCCCGCCCTCTGCGAAGACGCCCTCCGTCTCGGCCGCATCCTCGCCGGCCTGATGCTGAACGAAGCGGAGGTGCACGGCCTCGTCGCGTTGATGGAGATTCAGGCCTCGCGCCTCGGCGCCCGCGTCGGTCCAGGCGGCGAGGCGATTCTGCTGCTCGATCAGGATCGCAGCCGTTGGAATCAGTTGCTCATTCGTCGCGGCCTGCGCGGACTCGCGCTCGCGGAGCGTCTGACGAACGGCGTGCTTGGTCCCTACGCGATGCAAGCCGCGATCGCCGCCTGCCACGGTCGCGCGCGAACGGCCGCGGAGACCGATTGGCGGCGCATCGCATCTCTTTACGACGCGCTGGCGATCGCGACGCCCTCACCCGTGATCGAACTCAATCGGGCGATGGCTCATGCGATGGCGTTCGGCCCCGCCGCCGGTCTCGCACTCGCCGACGCATTGCTCGTCGAGAAATCGCTCGCCGGCTATCACCTCCTGCCGAGCGTGCGCGGCGATCTGCTCGAGAAGCTCGGCCGCGTCGAAGAAGCGCGTGCGGAATTCGAGCGCGCCGCATCGCTGACGCGCAACGCGCGCGAACGGGAAGTGTTGTTGGCTCGCGCGCGGCGTTAGCGCAGCCGGTTGGCCGGCACCTCGATGCCGAACGTCTCGCCGCGTTGCAGATAGTGCACGCGCTTCTCGAATCCCGCCTCGCGCACGGCGGCTTGGAAATCCGACAAAGGCGACTTGAAGACCGGGTAGTCGTCGTAATGGATCGGGATCGCGGTCTCGGGATTCACGATGCGGATCATCTCCACACCCTGCTTCGCATCCATCGTGAGGAGCACGCCGGCGATGCGTGTGCCGCCGAGGTGAAGGAGGGCGATGTCGATGTTGGGAAAGCGCTTCGGAATGTCCTTCAGATGCTCGTGGATCAACGTGTCGCCGGTGATGTAGATCCGCAACGTGACGCCCGCCTCGCCGCGGTGGAAC
>Ga0213876_10002755_pt1 | contig 10233 bp, 9 predicted proteins | sample BarmaccomBMRX_R9_FD_160113 | JGI IMG/M metagenome (GOLD analysis project Ga0213876, IMG submission 160113) | Root-associated microbial communities from Barbacenia macrantha in rupestrian grasslands, the National Park of Serra do Cipo, Brazil - RX_R9 | ecosystem: Host-associated > Plants > Roots...
GCGACACTGGTCTTGCCGTTTGCGAAGCTAAAGTCTGCGCAGGCGAGCCAGCGCACCATCCTCAACGATGCCAGCCGACTCAGCCCCACCCCGGTGGCAAAGCACCTCACGATCTCCAAACCGGCCCAGGACGACCTGATCGCGCGCGTCCGCGCCGAGCTGAAGGAGGCCGCCGAGGCGGGCCGCCCCTTCGCCGCTTCCGTTGCGCGGCACTCGATGGGAGGACAGAGCCTGCCGCGCGATGGTACGGCCATAACCCTCGACGGCGGCACGCTGGAGATCGATACCGCCGCAAAGGCCTATCGCACGACAGCGGGCAACCGCTGGTCGGACGTGATCCGCATCCTCGATCCCAAGGGCTTTTCGCCCGCGGTGATGCAATCGAACAGCGATTTCGGGGTCGGCAGCACATTTTGTGTCAACGCCCATGGCTGGCCGGTGCCGCACGGCCCGTTCGGCTCGACGGTGAAGGCGATCCGCCTCGTGCTCGCCGACGGCACCCTGGTGCAATGCTCCCGCACCGAGAATGCCGAGCTGTTTGGCCTTGCGATGGGCGGATACGGCCTGTTCGGCGTCATCGTCGAGCTCGACGTCGAGATGACGGAGAACTTGCTGCTGCAGCCGAAATTCGACCGCATGGCGCCGGAGCGTTTCGCGAGCGAGTTCATCCGGGCGATCGACACCGACCGCTCGCTCAAGATGGCGTATGGCCGCATGTCGGTGTCGCGGAAGAATTTTTTCGACGACGCGCTGATGGTGACGTACCACCCAGTGGCGAACGCGCCCATCACACTGCCGGCGGTGGCCAGCGCCGGGAAGCTGTCTGGGCTGCAGAACGACATCTATCGCGCGCAGACCGGCTGGGAGATCGCCAAGGGGCTGCGCTGGTTCATGGAATCGCGGCTCGGCCCGGCCATCACGGGCGGCGCCGCGACGCGCAATTCGCTGATGGCCGAGCCGGTCGTCAATCTCGCGCAGAAGGACCTGCGGCGGACCGACATTCTGCACGAATATTTCGTGGCGCCCGAGCGTTTTGCCGAGTTCGTCAGCGCCTGCCGCGACATCATTCCGCAAGCGAAGGCCGAATTTCTCAACGTCACCTTGCGTTACGTCGCGGAGGACAAGACGCCGTCACTGACCATTGCGCCGGTGCGCCGGATCGCCGCCGTGATGTCGTTCTCCCAGGAGGCCACGCCGGAAGGCGAGATCGACATGATGCAGACCACCGAAGCCTTGATCGACCGCGTGACCGCGATCGGCGGCGCGTTCTATTTGCCCTATCGCCTCCACGCCCGCCGCGAACAGGTCGAAAAAGCCTATCCCGCAGTTTCGGCCTTTGTCGCCGCTAAACGCCGTTACGACCCGCAGCTCAGATTCCGCAATGCCATGTGGGACACGTATTTTGCATGAGAGACTTGGTATGAACCGCTACAGCATCGCCGCGATCGCGCTCGGATGTGCCCTGCTGTTTGCCGCCTTGACCGACTACATCCCCGCCTTCGTGGATTCGGAAGGCCGCGTGTTCGGCCTGTTCCGCCTCGATATCTACAAGGACGCCCTGCATGTCGCCTCGGGCCTGTGGGCGCTTGCTTCCGCCTTCTCGCGCCGGAGCGCGATGTTTTTCCTGAGAGTATTTGGCACGCTGTATTTTCTCGATGGTGTCATGGGTGCCTTCACCGGCTCGGGATATCTTGATCTCAGCATCTTCACCGACGGCATCCGCGACGTGTCGCCCACGATCAAGTTGCTCTCAAGCCTGCCTCATCTGGGCCTCGGCGCGTTCGGGATTGTCGTCGGCTGGTCGCCCTGGCGCACGGATCGCGTGACGGCATGAGCCTCTTGCGTAAGACCCTCTGGACCGCCGGCGTGGTGCTGGCGGCCGCCGCGATCGGCATCACGGCAACGGTCATTGGCGTGGAGCGATCCTGCGTCTCGCCGCTTCCCCCGCCCAACGTTCGCTCGGACTTTTCGATCCACCCCCAGGGCTATGCGCGCGCCCAGGGCGACAGCTTTCTGACCTTTCCCGAATGGTACATCGTTCATGCCTATACGGATCTCGCCGGCGTGACCGCGCGCGGCTCCGAATCCGATTTCGACTACCTCGCGAGCATCACCGGGTTCTGGAGCAGTCTTTGCGGCGCAACGCGGCAGGCGTCGCTGTCAGGACCCGGCAGTTCCGATCAGAAGCTGACGAACTACATCATCGGCTTCAGCTTCACGCTCGAAATGGGGCTGCAGGGCGTCTATGAGCGGACGATCGGCGCGCTGACCGCGTGGTCGGCCGACGGCCGCAAGACGGCGGAGGACGAGTTCAACCTGGCGCTCCTGAAGGACTACGCGGCGTTTCTCTATCAGACACCGTGGTACCGTTTTCCATTCTGGAACAAGCTGACGGCGTTCTGGCAGGAGACACCTTTCGTGCCATCGATCCGCGCCGTCGAGCGGCGGATCTCGCTGACCCTGCAATACGCCGGAAAGTCGGGCTATGCCGCGATCATCCGCTTTCTCGCAGGTTACGACCCCGCCGATCTGACGATCAGGAGCGTGGTTGCTGGAATGACGCCGTCGGATCTCGCAGGCGTGCCCGGAGTCAAGGTGCTCTCGCAAGTCTCGAGCGCGAACGGAACGAAGGGCGTGCTGGTGGAGACGGCGCGCTACGCCGAGTTCGATGCCTTTGTCCGGCAACTGAGCCGGCATCCGGGCGCGTCCCTGCTCGAGATCGCCGGCAATCATCGCATCCTCGTCACGATCGTGCTTCCCGACGCGGACACGGCAGTGGCGGTTTTCGACGGCGAGCCTATATTCAGGTTGCCGATCCAATCGTCCCCCGGCTCGAGCCGTCTCGGCATCGACACGCCGGTGCGTTCGCTGGTCGGCGATGTCAAACGCGTCGAGGACGCCGGATACCGGTTCGAGCATGCCTATGACTATTGAGAGCACGCCTGCTTCTCGCAAGCTGCCGCTGGCGGGATTGTTCGCCGTGGTCTCGATCTGGTTTTCAGGCATGGCGATCGCCGCGACGGCGGTGCGGCCCGATGCCGTGGTCGCTTTCGGCTCGCCGGCGCGGTTGATCGAGGCGGTCACCCGGTCGGACGGGTCCCTGCTCGATGCGGGGCGGTTTTTTGTGGCAGCGCGCACCGGACCTTCGACCGTTCGAACGCTTTATGCAGGCGGAGCGTGGTTCGTGTGGCCTGCCCTCGCAAGGGAATGCGGCCGTCCCTGAACGGATACGGGCTTTTGGGCACTCGTTGCAGGCCGATGCGCGCGACAACTGGAGCCGCCCGTTGCACAAACAGTTCCGCTTCCGGCGGGACTGGTGCGCTGCCAGCCTGTTGATGATAGATTGGCATGCGGGAGCGTTGTTTCGGATGACAGTAGCGTGCGGCGTCCCCGATCTCGCGCCCGTCGAACAGGAGAGCCACGATGGCCTCTTTGACTGAATGGAAAGTTCCGCTCGCCTACCAGCCGCATCCCGGCGACTACACCTTCGACATCGATCAAGTGCTGAGTTCCGTCGTCGCCCTGCACTCGATCATTCCCCACGACGCCTTCACCGCGGAAACGCTGGGCACCGAACGCGCAGGCCACGGCGTGGTGATCGATGACGGGCTAGTGCTGACGATCGGCTATCTGATCACCGAAGCAGAGTCGGTCTGGCTGCATCTGGCCGACGGCCGCGTCGTGGAAGGCCATGCGCTCGGGTTCGATCCGGTGACCGGCTTCGGCCTCGTGCAGGCACTCGGCCGCCTCGACCTCGAACCGCTGCCGATCGGCTCGTCGACCGCGGCACAGGTCGGCGATCGCGTCGTGGTGGGCGGCGCCGGCGGCCGCAGTCGATCCGTCGCAAGCCAGATCATCGCCAAGCAGGAATTCGCCGGCTATTGGGAATACCTGCTGGACGAGGCGATCTTCACCTATCCCGCGCATCCGAATTGGGGCGGCACCGGGCTCATCTCCAACAGCGGAGAACTGATCGGCATCGGCTCGCTGCAGCTCGAGCGCGAACGCGAACGGCGCGCCGAGCATGTCAACATGATCGTTCCGATCGACCTCTTGAACCCGGTGCTCGAGGACTTGCGCAAGTTCGGCCGGGTCAACAAGCCGGCGCGGCCGTGGCTCGGCATGTATTCGACCGAGATCGACGACAAGGTGGTGGTGATCGGGATCGCCGGCAACGGCCCCGCGGCGCGCGCCGAGCTGAAGACCGGCGACGTCATCCTGGCGGTGAAGGGCGAGACCATTTCGAGCCAGGCCGAGTTTTATCGAAAACTCTGGTCGCTGGGGGCGGCGGGCGTCGACGTGCCGCTGACCGTCCATCATGAGGGCGTCACCTTCGACGTCGTGCTCGCCTCCACCGATCGCGCCAAACTGCTGAAGGCACCGCGGCTGCATTGAGGCGATTTTGGCTTCGTGATGATGCAATCAGCTTCGATCGAAGCCGCACCGGAGAGTGTGCTCCCTCTCCCCGCTTGCGGGGAGAGGTGGACCGCGCCCGCGGAGGGATTGATTTAACAAGCTTGCGGGGAGAGGGTTGGGGTGAGGGGGAGTCTCAAGGAACCGAGCCCGTCGAGAGTTCCCCTCACCAGGCCGCGCAAAGAGCGCGGCGACCTCTCCCCGCAAGTGGGGAGAGGTGAACAGCCGAGCCGGTAAACCGTTTCGAGCAAACTTCATCATGCTTTAGGCGATGAGATGCCAGGATGCGGCGACGATGGTCTGCAGATGCGCATCCGGCGGCAGCTGCGATGTCGCAGTTGGATCGAAACCGGAATGAGCAGTCGAATAGTCTGCCATCGCCTGCACCAGTACCTGGATGTTGGCATCGATCTCGACACCGCCGGCCTTGATCTCCTGCAGCTGATGCGATCCGCCGGCGAACCAGTCCGCGACCGTCACCTGCTCATGGGTGCCCAGAATGTCGATCTGCAGGTCATTGCCGGATTTGACGAACCAGAAATTGTCGGCGGATAGCGTTAAGCCGAAGTCGAGCGTGCCGGTTGCGGTCGTCTCCGATGCCGTGCCGTTGACGATGACGTCGCTGCCATCGCCGGGATGATACAGATAGGTCGCACTGGCGCCGCCGACCATGATGTTGTTGCCCGCGCCGCTGTCGAGCGTGTCCTTGCCGGTGCCTCCGATCAGGAGATCGTTGCCGGCGTTGCCGACAAGGACATCCGTCCCATTGCCGGCCACCAGCAGCGCCCCGTCGGAGAGCGACAGGCCAGGCAGGGCCTCCGCCGCAATGGTGAGCGCGGCATCGGTCGTTGCCGCGCTCAGCGAATGCAGGCTGCCGGTCTGTCCGCCCCACAGTGTCGCGATCGCGGCATCGATCAGCACGGCATCCTCGCCGTCGGCCGACGCCACCGCATCGATCAATGCGGCGAGCCCCACGATGTCGGCCGCGCTTCCGGTGTCGGACCGCAGCCACAGATCCGGCGCGAAATCCGCGACCAAGAGACGGGCGGCCGCATCGTCGTAAAGGATGCCATGCTCATGGCCGACGATACCGGCTGTCGGGCTGGTCGCCTCATCGTGGTTCTGCGCCAGGAGCGCGGCATATTCCACGGCGATGTCGGCGACAGCGGTCTGCACCGCCGCCATTTTCAGATAGCTCGCCGCATCGGCGGCATGGACGACATCGCCCAGGACGTTACCTGCGTTGAACAGCGCGGAAATCGCGGTGTTGCCATAACCGCTGGCGTCGGTCACCGACGAATAGGCGATCATGTCCATCATCTTGGCCGAGGCGGAGGCCTCGCCCGTGCTCGCACTGGCGCCGGGAATCCCGACCGCGGAGGCAACAGCGTCATTCTCGAGCGGCGCCATCAGCGTCGCGGCCGCGCTCTTCCAGTCCTGATAGCCGTTGTCGCTGGCCCACTGCATCATCACCAGGAGCGCAATCGAGTGCAGGCTGACAGCGCTCAAGCCAAGGTCGGTGCCCGTGTCGAGAACACTGTCCTGCTCGGAGGCAATGCCGGCCGCCGCATGGGCGATGGCGACGGCGCCGTCGATCGGGCCGACTTGCAACAGCGCCAGCGGCGCCTCGACGATAGGGGCCGCGGCGCGCACATATTGCAGGATCTCGCCCGACACCGAGACCATGTGAATGTCGGAATAGCGTGCGTGCGGGTCGGAGGCGAGCGCACCCCAGAAACCGTGGAGCTGGTCGTAGCGGACCTCGGCGGCGAACTCGAACGGCATCGCATCGAAGGTGTAGGCCGGCTTGTCATTGAGTGCGGCGATGTAGCCGGCAAGGCCGCCGCCCAGCGAATGCCCCGTCAGCGACACATGCGACGTGCTGCCCCAGGCCGCATAATAGGCCTCGGCATCCGGAAACTGGGTCGGCCAGCCGGTCAGGCCGGCGCCGCCAAGCCATGATGGGACGTCGGCGAGGTCATCGGTCCCGCGAAAGGCCAGGATCCGGGTGGTCGGATCGCCGACGAGCTGGTAGGTCGCGGCCTGGAAACTGTCGGCCGTGGACACGATGCTGCCAGCAACGAGACCGTAATCGCCGATCTGGCTGAAGCTGACGACGAGCGCAGGATTGACGCCCCTGTTGTAGGCGTCCATCGCGAGCACGGCGTTGATGAGCGCGCTCGATGGCTGACTTGTCATGATAGTGGTTCCCCCCGGATAACGTGACGCGAACGCGGAGCGTGCGCCTTCACTGGCGCTTTTTTAAGATGTCACCGCAGGATAGGATCGCGCCATCGGCTCCATTCATTGTCAAGCGCGCGAGACGCGAAAGCTGCGATAGCGCGCCCGCTGCGGTCGCGTTTATGGAGACTTTGGCCGACGCGCCGCAGTTCGCGACAGCGGGAACTTGGAGCCACGCATTCAAGGCGTAGGAATAGAAGGAAGCAATCATGAGCGAGGCCGTGGTCGATGACATCGTAGCCGTGCTGCCGCTTTTGTTGGAATCACTCGATGCGCTCGCCTACGTCACGCGTCGCCTGCATCCGCCGGTGTTCGGCCGCGTGATGGAAGCCATCGGCACGCCCGACGAAGCGTTACAGGCGGTCCGGCCGCGACTTGACGGGTGGTCGCCGCAATTCGAGCCGCTGGGAGCGGCACTGAAAGATGCGATCGATGCGACGCTCACGGCCTTCGCCGGCTTACGCAAGGTTGAACGCGGTGACGGTGACCTTGTCGCTGTATTTCGTGCGCTGCGCCATGGCGCACGCGCGCAGGAGGCGATCTATCCGCTTGCCGAAAAATTTCCGCCGGTCAGCGATTTCTTTCTGGATCCATCATTGCGCGAAGATACCGCTTTCCAATCCCGACTCGACCAGCCCGCGGCCAAGGACACCGGCGTTTTCCACTTCGACAACGAACCGGGCAGCCGTGGCGGCTTTTCGCTCTACGTTCCCGAATACTACACGCCCGACCGCACGTGGCCGCTGCTGATGGCGCTGCATGGCGGCAGCGGCAACGGACGCGGCTTTCTGTGGAGCTGGCTGCGCGACGCCCGCAGTTTTGGCGCAATTCTCATCGCGCCGACCGCCACGGGTTCGACCTGGGCCTTGATGGGCGATGATGCCGATACGCCCAATCTCCTGCGCATCTTGGACAAGGTGCGCGACCGCTATGCCATCGACGAACGACGGCTCCTGCTGACCGGCATGAGCGACGGCGGAACGTTTTCGTATGTCAGCGGATTGGAGGCATCATCGCCGTTCACGCATCTGGCGCCGGTCGCCGCGACCTTTCACCCGCTGATGGCCGAGCTGGCCGATGCCGAGCGCGTGCGCGAGCTGCCGGTCTTCATCGTGCATGGGCGGCTCGATTGGATGTTTCCGGTGCAGGTGGCGCGGCAGACGAGGGATCTCTTGTCGGCGGCCGGCGCGCAGGTGAGGTATCGCGAGCTCGACGACCTCAGCCATTGCTATCCCCGCGAGATGAACGCGGAGATCTTGACATGGCTGCGTGGCGAAAATTGATCGGTCGCGGAACTACTGCGTGCCGATCGCGTTAACCGGCGACATCGGAGGGTCCCCATGCAAGTCTTCCTCGGTATCATCCTGGGCATGCTGCTGCTGATCGGCGCCGTGTTCATCTCGGATTCGATTCAGACCTCCTCAGTCGCCAACGGCCAGACCGCACAGGCCAATCGCACCGTCGTGAACTGGGACGTCGTGGCTGACGACTGGCACACATTCAAGACCCGCGCCCATGATGACTGGGTCAGGATCTCCTCGAAATAGCCGCCATCGCTGACAACGATAAGGTCGAGAATTGGGCGCCTCCGCCGCATGCGAAGGCGCCCATCTTTATTGTTGCTTGCCCGCCTTGGCCTTGCGTGCGTCGGCCATGACCCGTTCGAAATCAGTCATGGTGAGGACGCCGGGTACGCGGAACTTGCCGACGATGAAGGACGGCGTCCCGTGAAATCCCAGCCCCTCGGCCTGTTCGTTGTTGCGCGCGAGAATGGCGTCAATGGTTTTTGCATTGGTGTCGAGATCGCGCCTTGCGCGGTCGACATCGATGCCGGCGCCGGCGAGGATTTCGGCGATCCGCGGCTCGGTCAGTTTTGAGTTGACGCTCATCAGCGCGTCATGCGCCGGGTGGTATCTGTCCTGGAATTTGCAGGCCAGCGCCATGCGCGCCGCGACCACCGAAACCGGTCCGAGGATCGGCCAGTCCTTCAGCACCAGACGAACCTTGCCGTCATCCTGCACCACCTGCCGCAGTTCCGGTTCGAGCTTGCGACAATACGGGCACTGGTAGTCGAACCACTCGACGATCGAGATGTCACCACCGGCATTTCCGCTTACCGGCGCGTCGGGATCGCGCAGCACGGCAGCTTCGCTCGGCTCCTCCACCTCGGCGCGTGCCGGACGGCGGCTAGCCGCGAGCAGCACCGCGCCGGCGCCGATCAGGCCCAGCAGTTCGCGCCGGCTACGGATGTGACCGGCCATTCCGTCCGACTGCTTCATCTTGCCCCCATCTCAGCTGATCCCAGCGGCCGGTCTACGTCCAGAACTGGGCGATGTTGCGTGCCAACATATAAAGCGCGACCGCGACAATGACAGCCGCAAATACCATGTTGAGCGCGCCGCGCCGCTCGGACAGGTGCCGCGCCAGGCGCGTGCCCAAGAACCCGCCCAAAATACCGCCCGCCACGAACAGGCCGGCCAGGTCCCAGGAGACGAGGCCGGACCAGGCGTAACTGAAGGCGGTGGTCATGCCGAACGCGGTCACCGCCACCAGGGACGACGAGACGGCGTTCATGATCGGCATTCCCGTTGCGAGCATCAGTGCCGGTACGATCAGAAAACCGCCACCGATGCCAAAAAAGCCGGACAGCGTGCCGGCGGCAAGCCCGAGCCCGACCAAAGCCGGAAAATTGGACCAGTTTATCTTGACCGAGGGTAGCCCGACCCGCGCCCGCGTTTTCAGCATCAGCGCCGCAATCACCAGCATCACCAGCGCGAACAACGCCAGCAGTTTTTGGCCCTCCAGCATCTTGCCGAGGATCGATCCGGCAAAGGCCCCGGCAATGCCGGCGGTCGCGAACACCAGCGCACAGGACCAGATCACGGTCTTGCCGCGGGCGTGACCGAACAGATTGATGGCCGCGTTGGTGGCGACGGCTACCGAGCTCGTTCCGATCGCAATATGAGGCTCGCCGACGCCGACCACATAGACCATCAGCGGCACCGCCAGAATCGATCCGCCGCCGCCGACCAGGCCGAGCGAGAATCCGACCAGCGCTCCTGATACCAGCCCCAGCGCGCCTTGCATCGCGGAGATGATCAAAACAGGGGTCTTTCCTGCACCACGACTGTCTGCTTTGCCTTGTCCCGCGAGCGCTATAGAGGAATTTTCCGGCGACCGCCATATGGACCGTCCGCACGCAGATCACGTTCGTTGGGTGGTCGGCGTAAGAGATTGTCAACGGCCGATCAGGCCGCTGCCCCATGGGCATCGCCGCGGCGCGGCAGCGCCATCAGCGTGCCGGTCATCGTCGCGATCAGGCTCTCGGCACCGTCCGGCTCGGCGTAGGCCGCGCGCGCCTGAAAGCGCTGATCGAGCTCTATTCGGAGCGCATGAACACCGAGGGCATGGCAATCGAACTGGCGATCCGGCAATGGGGCGCGCTCCGATCCGGCCGCGGCGGAGGCGGTCGGACAGGTCGATGCGGCGCGGCTCAAATATGTCGGACGGCTCTACGTGCCGCCGGGCTCGAAGCCGATGATGCGGACGCGCAGGCTTTTCTGTTCTACTGCTTCGTAT
>Ga0213876_10002756_pt1 | contig 10233 bp, 11 predicted proteins | sample BarmaccomBMRX_R9_FD_160113 | JGI IMG/M metagenome (GOLD analysis project Ga0213876, IMG submission 160113) | Root-associated microbial communities from Barbacenia macrantha in rupestrian grasslands, the National Park of Serra do Cipo, Brazil - RX_R9 | ecosystem: Host-associated > Plants > Roots...
GGTGGACACGCGCTCATCGTGGCTCCGTAGTCGAATTGCATTCTTATGCACAGACATCCACACCCTCCCGCGAACAGGCGGTAAAGCGCCTGAACGAGCTCTACCCGGAAACCACCACGGCGAAGGTGATCTTCGAACGCACACTGTGCCGCGACGACTGCCCGCTGTTCGAGCCGGGCTCACACGCTCGGCGACCGGGCGTCCCCACTCCGCAACCCGGGGTGGTACTCGCCGGTGACGGAGTCCGGATCGACCTGCCGGTGGCGTTGATGGAACGTGCCGCAACCACCGGATGGTCCGCCGCCAATCACCTGTTGACGCAGTGGGGCATCTCAGGTCACCCGCTGAAAACGGTTCCCAATCACGGACGCTCACGGCTGCTGCGCACGCTGGCGTCCCGCGACGGACGGCGCCGTCGGTGAAAAAGCAGGCAAATAACTGGCCGCTACGTGTCATCGAGCGGACACCATGGGCCGATCAGCGTCCAACATACCGCGACGCGAATCCGACTATCATCCACGCCGCGTTGGACCGGTCGCAGCGCAGGCCTACTGGCAACTGGTACGTGCTGGGTGCAAGCAGCCAGGTACGCAGCGACGAGCCCATGGGCGTATGTGTCGCCGGAGTCGAGCTCGTCGCCTGGCGCGATCGACAAGACGGGTTGCGGGTCGGGCCGCGCAGTTGCCCGCATCTGGGCGCCGACCTGGCCACCGCAAAGGTCCACGGCGGCAACCTGATCTGCCGATGGCACGGATTGACTCTGGATGGAGCACGGTGCGAGCTCGGCTGGAAGCCGTTGCCCAGCCACGACGACGGAGTGCTGTCATGGGTACGGTTGGACAGCATCGGAGGAGAGCACCCGTTAGCAGAGCCGGTGATTCCGGACAGACCTACCGACGCGACGATGGTCGCCGTCAGCGAAATGGTCGGCGTTTGCGAACCGCAGGACATCATCGCCAATCGGCTTGATCCCTGGCACGGCGCCTGGTTTCATCCCTACTCCTTCACCCGGCTCAGCGTGCTTTCGACGCCCACCGAGGACGCCGATCATTTCCTGGTTGAGGTGACGTTCCGGGTCGGCCGGTTCGGGACCCCCGCCCTCGCAAAATTCTGTTCACCGGAAGCGCGCACCATCGTGATGCAGATCGTCGACGGTGAAGGCTCCGGCAGCGTTGTCGAAACCCATGCCACACCAATAGCTTTGGGGCCCGACGGGCGGCCCCGCACCGCCGTCACGGAAGCCGTCATCGCTCATTCTGACCGCCCCTGGTTCAAGCGATCCCTCCGCATCGCGGGGTTGATCACGCCGCTGATGCGGCACGCGACGACGAAGCTGTGGCGAGACGACCTGGAATACGCCGAACGCCGATACCGGACACGCACTCAGAATTAACCACCGATCAGCCGAAGGATGCGACATGCTAGCCAGAATCGCTCGCCTGGCTCTCACCGCGTCCCGAAGGGTATGTGCGCTCGCCGTTCTCGCGATGCTGACCGCGGCAATATTCGCCGTTCCCATGACCGGTAGCCTCCCGGCAGGGATGTTGGACGCGGCAGCCTTCCCTGCAGCGGCAGGGATGCCGCCCTCGCTACGCGGACGAAAGTGGGGTCTTCGGCCGTGTCGGCACCCACGTCTTCGCGACAGGCGATACGGTGGTCGACACATCGTGGATAAGGATGCCTGCACGTGACCCAGCGTGGTGCTCTCCCTCGGCCCGCAAGTCGAGCAGAGCTGGAGAAGTTAATTTCAGCCGATATGCGGGCGATCACAGCGCAATCAGACCGCATCGGACGTCACTTCGCGCGGCAAAACCAAGTTAGTCCCAGTGATTTTCATGCGCTGCTGCACATCATGGTCGCCGAAACCGCCGAAACGCCGCTGACACTTACCCAATTACGCAAGCGCATGGACGTGTCGCAGGCGGCGATCACCTATCTTGTCGATCGGATGATTGACGCGGGTCATATCCGGCGTGAACCCGATCCCGCGGATCGCCGCAAATGGCTGCTTCGCTACGGCGACAACGGCATGGCGCTGGCGCGCGAGTTCTTCAGTTCGCTGGGCACGCATCTGCATCTCCAGATGAACGAGCTTGATGACAATGACCTGTTCGCCGCGCACCGGGTGTTCAGCGCGATGATCGCGGCAATGTCCAGCTTCGAAGACGAGCTGGCTACCGCCCCCGCCGAGCCGTCATCGGCGGAAGCGCCCGAACGCGCGCAATCCAAGTTGACACGACGGCGCAGAGCGTAGGCACGAGTTCACCAGTCACGGCTCGCCGGTTGTATGCCGCACCGCAACACCTCTTGCTCGACGAGGTCGGCGCCTCGCTGCACGCCCCCCGTCGCAACGAAACCTTCGGCCACCCGACGCGCACCGTCCGTCATCGTTATCGCCCGCAACACCGCAGCCTTCAGCCGCCCGACCGTCAGCCTTTTCGCCGGCAGCCGGGTGCCACACCCCGCCACCTCGACCCGCCGCGCGACTTCTGGCTGGTCACGCGCGAAAGGGACGGCGCAGACGGGCACGCCGCGCTCGAGCGCCCTGACCGTGCTGCCCATGCCGCCGTGGGTGATTGCGCAGACAGCGCGATCCAAAAGTGGCCCGTGTGGTACGAAGCGGCACACCGTCGCGTTCGGCGTAGGACGCAGGCCGGCGGGCACGCCAGCGGGAAATGTCACGACCACGTGGAGGGGCTCATCGGCCAGTGCCTGCATCGCCGCTACCGCCAGCGCCCGATCGGCCTGTCTGATCGACGAGGTGTTGACCAGCACGACGGGCCGGTCGATCCCCTCAAGCCAGGCGGGCATCGGCTCGGAGGGAGGTTCGAAGCTGCACGCGCCCACGAAATGAACGAAATCGGCCCATTCGCGGCACGGATACTCAAACGGTTCGCCCCCGACGGCCAACAGCAACGGCGCCCGCCGGATCAACTGGTCTACCGCGTTGACCGGAGGTATTTCCAGTTGGGCCCGAATCGCGTTGATACGCGGCAACACTGGCCGATCGAAAAGGTGTGCCACAAAGCGCCGCATGACTCGGTCGCGTATCCGGCCACGCATACCCGGCAGCGGTCGGAGACCGGGACCGAACGGCGGCACGTCGCGGGCCTGCAGGTAGGGCGTGAAGGGTGAAAAGATCGCCCACGGAACATCCCCCGCATCCACCGCCGACATCGCGCCCCAGCAGTTGGCATCCACGACGACCGCGTCGGGCCGGACATCCTCGATGGCCCCACGCGCGTCCTCGACCTCAAAAACCGCGCGCCGACACAGCACCTCTATCGACATCTTCAATACATCTAATGCGTTGCGCCCCAGCCAATCCTGACTGGCGATCGCCTCGATCCGCGGAGCGACCGGCTCCGCATGTACACCCACTTGCCGCATGACCGCGACCTCTGACGACATGGTCCGCACGTGGACCTCGTGGCCGCGCCAGGCCAGCTGACTGAGCAGGGCGCCCATGGGATACACATGGCCCAGCGACGGCGAACCGTACGCGAGTATGGTTGCCACAGCTGGATTCTCTACGATATGCGGGTCAGTCCGCCGGCACGTAGAGCCGGCAAATCCGGGGCGCCGCAGCCGTGCAGACAGACCCGGAGTTCCTCGATGAACCGCCGCATCGAAGCCACTACGGCATCCGCGGATTCGATCGCTGCGGCCAGGAGGGGGCGAGCCATCGCCACCACATCGGCACCCAGCGCGATGGCTTTGGCGGCGTCCATGCCCGTCCGGATACCTCCGGAGGCGACCAGCGGGATATCCGGGAGTGCTTCGCGCACCTCCACGATCGCGCGTGCGGTCGGTATGCCCCAGTCGGCCAGATCGGGATACCGCACTTCGCCGTACCGCACCAACTGCTCGACCCGCGACCACGACGTGCCGCCGGCCCCCGCCACGTCGATGCCCGCGACGGGCAGCTCAGTGGACGACTCGATCAGGCGTGCGATGGCCGCGGCGCCGATGCCATGGCCCACTTCCTTCATCAAGATTGGAAAGCCGAGTTCGCCGGCGGCGTCATGCAGCCGGTCCAGCGACCCCGAGAAGTCGGTGTCCCCGTCGTGCTGCATCGCCTCCTGTAACGGATTCGTGTGCACCGCAAGGGCGTCCGCACCGACACGGGTCAGCGCTGCCGCGATGTCAGGCAGCGCGGGCTTGGTTAACTGGGACAATCCGATATTGCCGAACAGCAGGACATCGGGTGCGACATCGCGAACGGTGAAGCTGGCCGCGGCGCGCTTCCCCATTGCACTGGCGAGCATGATTCGCTGTGAACCCAGCATCATGCCGATGCCGAGCCGCTGCGCGGCAATGGCGAGATTGCGGTTGATAATTCCGGACAGCTCGGCCCCGCCAGTCATCGCGCCGATCAGCACCGGCGCGCGAAGCCGAGTGCCGAAAAAATCGGTCGACAAGTCCACATCGGCCAGACGCGTTTGGGTTAACGCGTCGTAGGGCAACTGATACCGTTCGAGCCCGCTCGTCACACCGACATAGCCGACCTCGCCATCGAGACAGACATCGATGTGCCGTCGTTTGCGCGTGGCTATCGCTCCGCCACTCAGCACGCAAACATCACCCCCTGGTCGCTCGGAACGGATGTCGCGCCACGCCACCCTCGACCAGCTCGATAGGACGGTAGCGTAGTACCACCATACCAGATAGTTAATAATTTGAATGTTTCAGTTATTAAATATTATGGAGGGTGGTGCCGCTTTATCGTCTCCGCCGCGGCCGATTGTGACCAGGTGTCGGATTCCTCACGACGACCTGTAAAGCTAGTGGTAGTTACTCGCCGCCAGCGGAGCACCGAAAGGGGGACACGCGTATGGTCCAACCTCGTCGTCGGCGCCCCCGCCGAGTGGCAACCACACCGAAGCGTCGAGCCGCTGGACACGTTCATGATGCTCTTCACCTCCGGCACCGGTGGCGAGCCCGGGCGGTCCAGGTGTCGCACTTCATGGCGATGATGGCCGGACAGGGTCTCGCCGCGCGCTTTGCGTTGACCGGCGAGGACACCTGCTATGTGTCGATGCCGCTGTTCCATTCCAACGCTGTGGTGGCCGAGTGGGGCCACAAGACCATCAAGCGTCAGTTGATCGGCCAGGGCGCCGCGGCGGCCGACGGGATCCCGTGGGCCCGCGAGGCGCGCGGCTCCATCTATCGGCCGGCATAGCGAAAGGACCTGCTCCACAATGGGTTTGAAGGGAGAAGCCGCGATCGTCGGCTTTCATGAGCTGCCTGCGTTGCGCAAACCGACGGGCAAACCGGAATTCATCATCGAACAGTGGGCACGGCTGGCCGCCGCGGCCGTGGCCGATGCCGGCCTGTCCGTCGACGCCGTCGACGGCCTCATCACCTGCGGAGTGGCGGAATCGCAGTTGTTCGTACCGTCTACTGTGGCCGAATATCTGGGCCTGCAGGTGAATTTCGCGGAGATCGTGGACCTCGGCGGCGCTTCGGCTGCGGCCATGGTGTGGCGCGCCGCGGCGGCAATCGAGCTGGGCATCTGTCAGGCGGTGTTGTGCGCGATACCTGCCAACTACCTCACGCCGATGTCGAAGAAGCGTCCGCCGGACTTCGGCGACGCGTTGTACTTTGGCGCATCCAGCTTCCGGTTCGGCTCCCCGCAGGCCGAGTTCGAGATTCCCTACGGCTACCTCGGGCAGAACGGCCCGTACGCGCAAGTCGCCCAGATGTACGCCGCCGCATATGGTTACGACGAGCGGGCCATGGCGAAAATTGTGGTCGATCAACGCGTCAACGCCAACCACACGCCGGGCGCGGTATTCAAGGACAAGCCGATCACCATCGACGACGTGCTCAACAGTCCCATCATCGCCTCGCCCCTGCACATGCTGGAGATCGTCATGCCGTGCATGGGCGGCAGTGCGGTGCTGGTGACCAACGCCGATTTGGCGCGCAAATCCCGCAATCGGCCGGTGTGGATCAAGGGTTTCGGGGAGGGGGTGCCGTACAAGTCGCCGGTTTACGCCAAGGCTCCGCTGCAAACGCCGATGACAAAGGTTGCCGCGTCCGCTTTCTCGATGGCCGGAATCACCCCTGCCGACGTCGACATGGTGTCGATTTACGACTGCTACACCATTACCGCACTATTGACCCTCGAAGACGCGGGGTTCTGCGAAAAGGGCAAGGGCATGCAGTTCGTCGCCGACCACGACCTGACCTTCCGCGGCGACTTCCCGATGAATACTGCCGGCGGCCAACTCGGTTACGGGCAGGCCGGCAATTCCGGTGGTATGCACCATATCTGCGATGCCAGCAGGCAATTAATGGGTCGAGCCGGCCAGACCCAGCTGGCCGACTGCAACCGGGCCTTCGTGTCCGGGAACGGCGGGGTACTCAGCGAGCAGGAAGCCTTGGTTTTACAAGGCGATTAGCGGCCGAAGGACATACATGACGATCTCCAAGAGCAAACCCGTGCCGTTGCCGACACCGGTGTCGCGGCCCTACTGGGACGGGCTGAGCCGTCACGAGGTCTGGATTCAATACTCGGCGTCTTTGGGCGAGTACGTCTTCTACCCGCGGGTGCTGGCCCCCGGCACACTGGCCGACGACCTGGAATGGCGTCAGATCTCCGGTGCCGGAACGCTGGTCAGCTTCGCCGTGGCGCAGCGAGCGGTCGCACCCCAGTTCGCCGACGACGTTCCGCAATTCCTCGCCGTTGTGCAGTGGGACGAGGGTCCGCGCTTCGCCACCGAGCTCGTCGAAGTGGAGGAGTCGCAGCTGCGGGTGGGCATGCCGGTGGTCCCGGTGTTCACCGCGATATCCGACGACCCGGACGACCAAGAAAATCTGACGTTGCTGCGTTACACCGCCAAGCGGTAATGCCGTGCGAAGCGTGAGGATTTCGCGACCGTGACCGTGGCCCTGACCGACGAACAGCATCAGCTCAGCGAGGCGATGGCGGGCTTTGCCGCGCGCCACGCGCCGATCGAGCAGACCCGCGCCCAGGCGGACACACTGGCCTCGGGCGCGCCGCCCGACTTCTGGAATGCGTTGGTAACCCAGGGCTGGCACGCGGTCCACCTGCCCGAGGAGGTCGGCGGCCAGGGCGGCGAGCTCGCTGACGTGGCATGCGTCATCGACGCGGCAGGCTATGCGCTGCTTCCGGGTCCTCTGCTGCCCACCGTGATCGCGGGGGCAGTCGCCATGGCGGCCGACCCCGGACCGGCGGTGAGCGCGCTGCTTGCCGAGATCGCCGGGGGCGCAACGGCGGCCGTCGTGCTGCCGCACGCGTCGAGCTTGCGCGCCACTCCTTCCCCGGCTGGATGGTCGGTCAGCGGCACGGCCGGCCCGGAGATCGGACTGTGCGGCGCGCGGCGTGTTCTGCTGAGCGCGGCGACCGATTCCGGCTCGTCGGTGTGGTTCGTGCTGGATCCCGGCGGTGCCGGGGTGAGAGTCGCGGCCGAGGAATCCACGGACCTGACCCGGGCGGTCGGCACCCTGCACGTGGACGGCTACCAGGTGGGTCAGGATGCCGTTGCCGCACTCGATTCGACGCGTGCCCGTAGCATCGCGGTGGCGCTAACGGCTGCCGAGGCCGCCGGCATCGCGCGCTGGTGTGTGGACAACGTGGTGGCCTACCTGAAGGTGCGCGAACAGTTCGGGCGGCCCATCGGATCCTTTCAGGCGTTGCAGCACAAGGCCGCAACGCTGTACATCAACAGCGAGTTGGCCGCCGCGGCCGCCTGGGATGCGGCGCGGGCCACCGCGCAATCGCACGGCCAACAACTGGCGGCCGCGGCCGGCGCAGCGATCACCGCGGTGGCGGGGTTACCGGAACTCGTTGTCGACGCGCTGGCCATGTTCGGCGCTATCGGCTACACCTGGGAACACGACCTGCACCTGTACTGGCGCCGCGCGATGAGCCTGGCCGCCACGACCGGCAGGCAGGCGGAGTGGTGCCGCATTCTTGGTGAGCCGACCGCAGAGCGCCGCGACTTCAGCATCGAGCTGCCCGATGTCGAGTCGGATTTCCGAGCCAGGATCGCCCACATACTGGACACCGCGGCAACGTTGAGCAATGACACACCGGGCAGGCAGGGGCAGGTGATGTATGAGGAGCCGCGCATCGGCGACCAGCGCACCGCCCTGTCCGATGCCGGCGTGGTCGCACCGCACCTGCCCGCCCCGTGGGGCCTGGCCGCCACCCCGGTGCAGCAATTGATCATCGCCGACGAATTCGACAAGCGCCCACACCTGCCGCGACCAACGATGGGCATCGCCGAGTGGATCCTGCCCACGGTGCTGCAGGCGGGCTCGGATGAACAGAAGCTCCGCTTCGCCGCGCCGACGCTGCGCGGCGAATTGTCGTGGTGCCAGCTGTTCAGCGAGCCCGGCGCGGGGTCGGATCTCGCTTCGCTGAGCACCCGCGCGACCAAGGTCGACGGCGGGTGGATGATCAAAGGCCAGAAGGTCTGGACCTCGCTGGCGCACCACGCGGACTTCGGTGCGCTGCTGGCCCGCACCGACCTGAACGCGCCAAAGCACAAGGGCATCAGCTACTTTCTTGTCGACATGCGTTCGCCGGGCATCGACATCCGCCCGCTGCGCCAGGCCAGCGGTGACGACCATTTCAACGAGGTCTTTCTCGACGACGTCTTCGTGCCCGACGAGATGTTGGTCGGTGAGCCGGGGATGGGCTGGTCGCTGGCCGTGGCAACGATGGGCACCGAACGAATGACGATGACCAACTACATCAAGCTGGATCGGGAGAGCGGACTGCGCTCTCTCGCGGATGATCCCGCGGTGGACGGTGATGCTCTGCGGTTGGCGCTCGGCACAATTCGGGCACAGACGAATGCGATAGCGGCACTGGGTTTGCGAGACACGCTGGGCCGGTTGGCCGGTCATGCGCCCGGGCCGGCGGCCAGCATCGGCAAAGTCGCGACGACCCGGATGCTGCGGGAAAACGCCGCGCTGACACTCCAACTCGCCGGACGTTCGGCTTTGGTGGGCGGCAATCAGCCGGCGGTACGTCAGGAGCTGTTGATGCCGTCGGAGTTGCTGGGCGGGGGCACCGTCGAGATCCAACTGAATATCATCGCGACGATGATCCTGGGGCTACCCCGTAAGTGACCCCCTCGGGAAGTCAGGGTTCCCCCGCCTGGGCGCGACGACGTGGCCGGCGCAGCTGCCCCTTGGGCCGGTGCACCCGGCGCACCGGGTCTTGTGCTGTGCCGCTTGCGATCTCGTCGCGGAGCTGTTCCACGTTGGAGATCTCGGCGTACAGTCCACGGATGGAGTAGTTGAGCACGGCGAAGGAGAACCGCAGATCCGGGTCGGACGCAAGGCCGACTTCCCTGGCCCGCTGCAGGCTCCACAGCGCCTCGTCGAGGCGGGCACGCGTGGCCGACAGGTGATGATCGAGCGCCTCGAGGATCCGGTCCGGTTCGCTGCCTTGAGCCAGCCACGTACGCAGAATCACCGGATGTTTGATCACCACCTGATCGGAGCCGGGAAGCTGTTCCACCCAGCGTCTGAGTGCAACCAGCCCGTCGGACGTCGCCTCGTACACGGTGATGGTGCGTTTGCCGGACCGGATGGCGGCCTCGCCGACCATCCCGCGCGCCAGGAGCCGGGCGAGCTCGCGCCGAACGTGGCTGACCGACGGTGACCAGTAGAAGTACCCGACGGAAAGTTCGGCGCGGAGCTTGATCTCGCCCGCCGTGAGCTGTTCGTCGTTGGTAGCCAACACCCCGAGCACCAGGTACGCGGTGATCGGCAGACCGTCGAAAGCCCGCCCGTTGCTCACGAGGCGGTAAAGTACGGCAGCACGAGATCGCCTGCCAGTGAACGGAATTCGACACGCACCGGCAGGCCGACCCGCAGCGTGGCGGCCTGGACGCCGACGATGTTCGTCAACATCTGATATCCCTCCCGCAATGTCACGATGGCCGGGGCGTACGGGGCGACAAACTCGGGTGTGACCGGCCGGTGTACCACCGTCCAGCTGTAGATTTCGCCGTGGCCGCCGCTGGTGTGCCAGGAGAGCTTGTCGGACAGGCAGTATCGACAATTTTCGATCGGCGGGAAATTTGCCTCACCGCATTCCCCGCATCGCTGAAAGCGTAGTTCGCCCTCGCGGCAGCCATCCCAGAATGGCGCGGTCGTGGGGGTGCTGCTGTGCGGCACGGGCCCGGTTTGCGGTTGCAGCGCGTCTCCAAAAGCGTAGTCATTCATCGCGGCTGGTCTCCAAGTAGC
>Ga0213876_10002757_pt1 | contig 10233 bp, 7 predicted proteins | sample BarmaccomBMRX_R9_FD_160113 | JGI IMG/M metagenome (GOLD analysis project Ga0213876, IMG submission 160113) | Root-associated microbial communities from Barbacenia macrantha in rupestrian grasslands, the National Park of Serra do Cipo, Brazil - RX_R9 | ecosystem: Host-associated > Plants > Roots...
CGCCGCGGATATCCCGGAGTTGAAGCCGGGCGCCAAGACCCGCGCGCATGCGTTGCTCGCGATCGATCGCGTCGTGTTCTTCGGCCAGCCGGTGGCCGCGGTTGCCGCGGATGACCTGGGCATTGCCGACGAAGCGCTCGATCTCATCGAGGTCGACTACGAGCCGCTGCCCGTGGCGGCCGATCCCATCGCGTCCATGGATCTTTCGGCGCCGCGAGTTGCCGACGCCGGCACCGAGGCAGACACCAGCGAGGCTCGGGCGCATTCCGGCATCGCAGTATCGGGTACCGAGACCACCACCCGCGCGCCAAACATCGCGCAACAGGGCCGCCTCACCCGCGGCGATGTGAACGCGGCCATGGCCCAAGCCGACGTGGTCGTCGAGAACACCTACCGGGTGCCGATGGTCCACCAGGGGTATCTCGAGCCGCATGCGGCTATCGCGGACTACGATCCGCACGGCCGCATCACGATCTGGTCGAGCACGCAAGGTTCCTTCCAAACGCGCGGCGAAGTCGCGGATGTACTGCATATCCCCGAGGCGCGCATCAAAGTCATTCCGATGGAGTGCGGCGGTGGCTTCGGCGGCAAAATCCGCGCACTCGTCGAACCGCTGGCGGTGCTGCTGTCGAAGGCGGCCGGCAAGCCGGTGTCGCTGATCATGACGCGTCGCGAAGAGCTGCTGGCAGGCATGCCCGCCCCGGGTGTGATCATTCGGCTCAAGACTGGCGTCAAAAAGGACGGAACGCCCGTCGCCCTCGAAGGCGAGACGATCATCGAGGCCGGCGCGTATTCGGGCGCGCTGCTCACGATGAGCGCGGTGTTTCTCTCGAGCGTGTACCTATGGCCGGTGTTCGACGTCGTCGGCTACGAGGTTCTCACCAACAAACCGAGTGTGGCAGCGTATCGGGCGCCGCTCGCGCCGCAGACGCACTTCGCCATCGACTCGCACATGGATCACATCGCCCGCAAGTTGGGCCTGGATCCGACCGAATACAAGCTCAAATATCTCCAGCGCAGCGGCGACCTGATGTCCAACAACCAGCCGTGGGCCGTCAATGGGGCGTACGAGTGCATGGAGGCGTTGGCGCAGCATCCGCTCTGGATCGAGCGCGATGCCTGGCGGGCGTCTGGCGGCAAGGATGGGCACGGGCTGCGCGGCACCGGACTCGCCGTTGGCGGCTGGGTACCCAACATTCAGCCGACCAGCGCGACTGTCCGACTTGATTCGGACGGCACGCTCGCAGTTGTCACTGGTTCGGTTGACATCGCCGGCACCAACATGGGCCTGGCCTTGATCGCCGCCGAGGCGTACGGGGTCGACGTCGAGCGCGTGCGGATCATCACCGGCGATACGGACGCGTCGCCGCTGGCTGGTCTCAGCGCGGGCAGCAAGACGACGTACACCATGGGTGCATCCGTGCGCGACGCCGCGGCCGACGCACGCCAGCAGACGTTCGCAATAGCGGCACGCGAGCTCGAAGTGAGTGTGGAGGACCTCGACATCGAGGGTGACAGCGTCGTCGTGCGCGGCGTGCCGGATAAGTCGATGAGGCTGGCGACCATTGGCAAGCGCAGCAACACTTTCGCTTCGCCTATTCCGCCAGTGCTGGGGTCTGCCTCGAATGCCTTCCTGGTCCAGGCGCCGGCCTTCGCCGCCGAACTGGCGCGTATCGAGATCGATCCCGACACCGGTGAGCTGACCCTGCATGACTTCGTCGTCGCGCAGGACGTCGGCAAGGCAATAAATCCGCTCGGCATCGAAGGCCAGATGCAGGGTGGCGCCGTGCAGAGCCTCGGCTTCGCCTTAACGGAAGGTCTGCAGTACGACGCACAGGGTCGGCTGACCAACCCCAGTCTGCTCGACTATCGCAAGCTGACCGCGGCGGACTTGCCGAACATCGAGACCATCGTGATCGAAGTGCCAGCGCCCGAAGGGCCATTCGGCGCGCGCGGCGTGGGCGAGCCGCCTATCGTGCCGGCGCCGGCCGCAATCGCCAACGCCATTGAGGATGCCACCGGGTTGCGACTCGTGGAGCTGCCGCTGACGCCCGAGCGGATTGCGCTCGGGCTCGCGACGCGAAATGGCGCCAACGGGAGCGCCTGAGCCGAACGATTATGTACCCGAGGCGGTGTCGTAGTGCTCCGTCTCGGGTGGTACCGCGAGCGTGTCTCTGAAGGTGCTGACGTTGGCGGTGCGGTGTTGCAGATAGTGGTCGAGAGCCGCGTTGCTGGCCCAGCGTGAGACCACCGCCAACTCGTCCTGTTTTTCGCGCACGGTGCACAATTGGGCACCAAAGCAGCCCTCGGCCGCGCGGATCTCAGCGAGACCGCCAACAAGGAGGGCTTTGACTTCGTCGCGTTTGCCTGGGGCTGCCTGAAAACGGCTGACGCGAATGACAGTGGCGTGCTCGGCCATTAGAAACCAACCTTCCCGCGATGCTCGTCGCGCCTGAACTCTAAACCCTGGCAGGCGCGGGGACCTCTGTTCCGCAAAGCTGGGCCAGACGTTTGGGTTGCGATGGAGCTCACCAGGTGCGAGCACGTAGGCGGGAGAGCGCTGCTGAAGCTGTAGTCAGCCTTTGACCGCACCTGCTGTCAAGCCTGAGATGATGCGACGCTGGAAGAGGAGGACCAGGATCACCAGTGGCAGCGTGATCACGATGGAGGCAGCGGTTATTTGACCCCACGGATATTGCGCGGAGATGTCGGCGCCTTCGAACTGGGCGATGGCGACGGTCGCGGTCAGGCGCGTGGGTTGGCTCATGAACGTTCGTGCAAACAGGAACTCGTTCCAGGCCTGAATGAACAGCAGGATCGCCGCGGTGAACACGCCCGGAGCGGCAAGGGGCACGGTGATTTTGTAGAACGCCTGGAGGCGGGTGCAGCCATCCACTCGCGCGGACTCCTCCAGCTCGGCGGGTAAATCGCTGAAGAACGCGGTCAGGGTCCAGATGCAGATCGGCAGCGTGAACGTGACGTTGGGAAGGATCAGCGCCAGGTAATTGTTGGTGAGGCCCCAGGCATTGAACTCGCGAAACAGCGGACCGATGATCGCGATACCTGGGAACATCGCGATTCCCAGGACCAGCGCCAGCAGCAAGTTCTTGAACGGAAAGTTGAGCCGTGCGATGGCGTAAGCACACAGCGAGCCGATCACCAGCGAGATGGCCGTGGCAGATGACGCGACGATGGTGCTGTTGAGCAGCGCCCAGCGGAAACGATCGAGCGAAAAGATGTCGCGGTAGTTGGCCAGATCCAGCGGAGCGGGCAGATAACTGATGGGGACCGCGAAGATCGTGGTGGGACCCTTCAACGAGGTGAGCAAGGTCCACGCGAACGGGGCGAGGCAGAACACCACGAATGCAGCGACAAACGTATAGAAGGTCAGGCCTTCGTAGAGTCCGACGCGCGCGCGCTGAGAGGTGAGAGTGCGTGGCAGCGAACGCGCCGAAACGGTACGAGCGGGGGCGCTCATCGGCGAGCACCTTGTGTGGGCGCACCCAGCACTTTGATGTACACGAAGCTCACCAACACCACGATCAGGAACGTCATCACAGCCAGCGTGGAGCCGTAGCCGAAATTCAGGCTGGTGAAAAAGGTGTTGTAGGTGTAGAGCACTACGGTTTCGGTCGACTTCCCGGGGCCGCCGTTGGTCAGCACACGCGGCAAGTCGAACATACGCACCGCGTCGATCGTCCGGAACAGCAGCGCCACCAGGATGGTCGGTCTGAGTAATGGCAAGGTCACGCGCCAGAATGCTTGCCAACGACTGGCGCCATCGAGCGCGGTGGCTTCGTACAACTCGTGTGGGATCAATTGCAGCCCCGCCAGGAGCAGCAGTGCCATGAACGGGGTGGTCTTCCAGATCTCGGCGGCGATCATCGCCCAGATCGTGAGCTCGGGCCTGACAAGGAAGATGATTGGCTGGTCGATCAGCCCCAGCCGTATGAGGACGTCGTTCACGACGCCATAGCGACCGTCGTAGATCCAGGCCCACATCTTCGCGGATACCACCGTCGTCAACGCCCACGGCACCAGCACCGAGGCGCGCACGATGCCCCGCCCACGGAAGGACCGATTGATCAGCAGCGCGATCAACATGCCGAGCACCAGCTCAACCACCACGGAGGCAACGGACACCACCGTAGTGATGCGCAACGAGTTGAACCAGCTGTCGTCGGACAGGGCTGAGACGTAGTTATCGAGGCCTACGAACGGCCGCGGGGCGTCTTCGAACTTCAGGTTGATGTGGAACAGGCTGTCGCCGATGGTCTGGGCCAGGGGGATGATCGCGATCAGCAGGATCGTCGCAATCGCCGGCGCAGCCATCAGCAGGCCGAGGCGCGCTTCGGCGTGTTCCTGGGTGCTTCGGCGTGGCCAGATGGCCAACATCGGGGCTTAGCCGCTCTTGAGGATCTGGCGCATCTTGTCGGCCATCTGTTTGATCGAGTCCTGGGCGGTGATCTGCTTGGCCATGGCCTGTCCGAAGGCAGGCTGGATGGCATTGGCCGAGATATCCGGGTAGAAGGGGGTCACTGGCCGGGGTTTCAGGTTCTCGAACGAGGCCTGCGCGGCCTTGGAGTAGGGGTACTTCTTCTGGATGTCGGGATCGTCGAAGACCGCCTGGCGCGAGGGCAGGAAGCCGCCGTCGAGGAACCGCGCGCGCTGGAACTCAAAGCTGGTGAGAATGCGCACCGCTTCCAGGGCTTCCTTTTGTTTGGTTGAGAACTTGGAAACCCCGAGGTTCCAGTCGCCGAGGCAGCCCGGGCCGGGCTTTGCGCCGTCCTTGGAGGGTAGTGGCGCCACGTCCCACTGCTCGGTCTTGATGGTGGAGTCGTCCTTGTACAGGTCGCCAACATTGGAGAACCAGAGGCGGATCATCGCCGCCTTGCCGCCGCGGAAAAGGTTCATGACGTCGGCGCCCAGCTTGAACTGCAGGGCGGCCTCGGGGATGATTTTGTCCTTGTAGACGAAGTCGACGATCTTCTGCATGCCCTCGACTCCGGCGGTGCCCTGGTCGACAAGAACATTCAACTTGTCGTCCACCAGGTCGCCGCCGTAACCCCACAGGTACTCCATCCAGTTGATGATGCCGCCCTCGTTCTGGGGCAGCTGCATGGCAAAGCCAACGATGTCGGCGGTCTGCAGTGTCGTGGCCGCCTTCAGCAGATCGTCATAGGTCTTCGGCGGCTGGAGCCCCTTGGCCGCGAAGAGGTCCTTGCGGTAGTAGAGTCCCGGTCCGTTGTTGAACCACGGCACACCGCCCAGCTTGCCCTGGTAGGTGGCCCCGTTCAGCGTGCCCTGTGAGAACTTGGCCTGCTCGTCCTTGGGGAGAATCTCGTCTACCGAGATCGTCCAGCCGGCGGCGGCGAACTCAGGCACATAGGGTACGTCCATCGAGATGATGTCGACGCTGGAATCCTTGGCGCCGGCAACCGTAACGAACTTGTCGTGCAGATCCTGCGTCGTCGCGCCCTGCTCCTGATAGTCGATCTGAATGGACTTGTTGGCCTTGTTGAAGGCATCGACTTGCTGGGGCGTGTAGCCGGTGGTGTCGCGCGCGGCGAACCAGACCACGGTCGTGGCGGTGCCGGTGCTCTGCACGGCCGGGGCGGCCGTAGCCGCGCCGCCGGCGGGTGGTGCACTGGCCGGCGTGCTTGCGGACGTGCCTCCGCCGCTGCTGCTGCTACTGGTACACGCTGCGACCAGGCTGGCGCCTGCCGACATGGCCAGCACTTTCAAGAGACCGCGCCGGCTCAGTCGCGTGCCGCGCAACTGGAGTTCGTCTCGCATCTGGGTCCCTCCCCCGTGATTTCGCTAAGACTACAGGGGCGGCTCAGCCGGCGGCCATGGCCTGCATGTACTCCTCGCGCTGGGCGTTGCCACTGGCGTTTTGCCAGTCCTTGACCAACTGGTCGTAGTCGCTCATCGGTCGACGGCTGAAGAGGATGTCGTTGATCCCGTCGCCGAAGGTCTGCTGCGCGGTACTTGCAGCTGAGGAATATGCCGAGGCCGCGTAGTAGCCATTGGTCACGCTCGCAACACCAGTGGCCACGAGCATCTGCTCGGCATCGAAGCTCTTCTTCGTATAGCCCGGCAGGTCCGCCTGATACGTCACGTAGGGGTGCTGAGAAATGTATCGCCAGGGCACGTATCCCGCGTTCTGATTGCCACTGGGACTGAGTTTCGGATCACCGTTCGCGTCACGCACATGGTCCTGGCCTTCGATGCCGTACGACAGCAACAGGTCTTCTTCGCTACCGAACGGCGACGCGAGCCAATCGACGATGCGAAGGAGTTCTTTGATCCGGTCAGGACTGGCTTTCTTCAAGATGGTCGTCGCGACCCAACCCCCGGTGATGTAACCAACCGGCTGCGCACCGGCCGTCGCATTAAACGGTTTGATGACGTCAAAGTGATTGGCTGGACTCTGCTGCAGTCCCTGGCGCCAGAAGTCATTCCACGAATTGCCGAAGCCCTCCACCGACAGCACGAACCGACCGGCCGCGAAATTGCTCCTGGAGGGCTGCCCACTTGGCGCATCTGGCCACATCAGCCCCGCCGACCACAAATCGCGTACATAGCCAACCGCGGCTTTGTATTGTTCAGTCTCGATGCTGCGTACGAGCTTGCCGCTGGAGTCTTTGCCCCAGATGTTCGGGGCGCCGAACATCGCCGCGTAACCTTCAATGCTGAGGTTGCCTGGCGACGTGCCGGTGTTGCCAATCGCCCAGCGGTTTTCTTGTGGCCGGTTCAGTTGCTCCAGGACCTTACGAAAATCGGCCGCATCCCTCGGAACGTAGTCCGCACCAATCTCCTTGTCATAGATGTCGGTGTTCCGGAAGAAGTAGGCAAGACCTGGCAGGTAACGATGAATGGGCCATTGATACAGCTTGCCATCCAGCACCGAATTCGAGTTCTGCCAGGCATACGTGGGAATCGCCGCGAGATTGGGATAGTCCTTGATCGCGTCGCCGGCCAGGTAGGGTGTCAGGTCAGCGGCCTGCGCCTTGATGAACGGCACCGTATTCGGAGTCCACGCGATTCCGAAGTAGACGTGGATGATGTCCGGCAAGTCGCCGCCGGCCATGATCGTGGAGAACTTGGTGCGCCAGTCGGAGGCCGGAATGATATTCATCTGAATATCCGCGTTCAGGCCTTTGTTGACCTCATGCCAGGTGGGGTTCTGCTCGAACGGCGCCGGCGGTGGATAGTACGCCGCGATGGCCACATCGACGCGGCCGCCACTGCCGGGTGGCTCTCTGGTCCACGCCTTGAATGTGGGGTTCGGGTAGTGTTCGAAGCCGTCGACCACCCGGCCGTCGGCGCTGTGGTAGTCGGGGCTGGGTCCGCTGGTAAACGGAATATAAGTTGGCAGTGCGCCAGCGGCCTTCGTCGCAGCGGCGGGCGTTGGCGATGGCGTGGTAGGGGCCGGTGCGCACGCGGCGAGGCCAACGGCGAGGGCTCCCGCGCCGGCTGAGGCGATGAATCCCCTTCGAGTGAGCGACTCGCTGCGCGGAGTCTGAGGCTGAACCACCCGGGCTTACCTCCTATGTGCGTATCATCGCACGACCCTGAGGATTGGGAAACGCCAGGGATGGCGCGAGACGTCGTGGCAGCGGGGGACATCACTCGGTAGGGACACCACTCCCCTGGGGACATTCACTGCGTGGGTGACATCACACCGTGAGGAGACATTCACTGCGTGGGTGACATCACACCGTGAGGAGACATTCACTGCGTGGAATGCATTTACCCAGTGACGATCACCTCCGGTGAGGATTCACCTCCGGTGAGGATTCACGTCCGTGGATTGCATCAACTCCGTCAGGAACCAACTCCGTGGGGACATCACTCCGTGGAGACATCACTCCGTGAAGAGACACCACTCCTTGAAGAGACGTCACTCCGTGAGGGGGCGTGTCACTTGCGGCTAGTGGCCTAGAATGCTAGCATCCTAGAGCGAGTGACAGCGCATGGCCAGTGAGGTGCGCCAGTTCAACATCTATTTGCCGGTCGATCTGATTCGGGATGTCAAGCACCATGCCGTCGACACCGAACAGTCCCTGTCGGCAATTGTTGCCGATGCCTTGCGCGACTACCTCGCTCGACAGCGAAGTCGGCGTGCGAGCTCCACCACCACATCGTCCGCATCACGAACAGCCAGGAGGAACAATCGTGACAACGGCACCAACGCGGGGCGTTGAAGGCATTCTCGTCGAGACCCACAACTGGGGCAAATCGGTCGCATTCTGGAAAGCGCTCGGGTATGAGCTGGAGTTTGAAACGGATCACCACTCCGGCCAGTTGCGCCATCCCGGAGGCGGACCGTACCTGTTTGTTGCGGAAGTTCCTGAGAGTGTGCCGGTGGCATTTCTACCGATGCTCAGCGCCGACAGCACCGAGCAATTTCAACCACCGTCAGCAGGTACGGTTGAGCAACCGTTTGTGGAGCAGCACTGGGGTGTGCACGAGATGATGCTCCGCGACCCGGATAACCGGCGCGTCTCCGTGCAGGTTCCGATCCGGAGCGAAACGCCGACCTCATGAGTGTGACGGTTTCAGCTGAGAGCACCGCGGTACGCGTGGCGCTGTGGCGGGCGCTGCATGTGCAGGTCGATGCGCCACCCCATGTGCTCGAGGATGAGATCGGGCTTCGGCTCGCGGCGCCCGAGCCGGACTGGCAGAACCGACCGGATATGGACCCAGAGATGACGCGCCCGATGCGCGCATCCATTGTCGCCAGAGCGCGCTTTATCGAGGACCTGGTGCTCGAGCAAGCCGCCCGCGGCGTTCGGCAATATGTGATCCTCGGAGCCGGTCTGGACACGTTCGCGCTGCGCAGGGCGGATATCGCATCTCGACTCCGAGTGTTCGAAGTGGATCAACCTGGGCCGCAGGCCTGGAAACAGCAGCGACTCGTGCAGTTGGGGATGGCGATTCCGGCTGAGCTGGTGTTTGTGCCGGTCGACTTCGAAGCGGGCTGGTCCTGGTGGGAGCACCTGGTCGCTGCTGGTTTCGATGCGAGCCAACCGGCGGTTGTGGCTTCCACCGGAGTCTCCATGTACCTGACCCGGGAGGCCATTATGGCGACGCTGCGTCAGATCGCCTCACTGGCCCCCGGATCGACGCTGGCGATGACGTTCTTGCGGCCACTGGAGCTGGTGGCGGCAGACGAGCGGCAATTGTGGCAATACGCCGAGCGCGGCGCGCGCGGGTCGGGAACGCCGTTCATCAGCTTCTTTGGCCCCACCGAGATCGTCGACGTAGCGCTCGCGGCGGGGTTCACGCGGGCGCGGCACGTCTCGGCCGAGATGCTGAACGAGCGATATTTTGCGGGCCGGACCGACGGCCTGCGAACGTTGACTGCGGAGGAGTTAGTCGTAGCCCAGACCTGACCGATTCAGGTCTGCGAGCCCTGGCCATCCGCGGCCACCAATCGTGCCGACCAGGCATCCAGCTCTTTGGTGGTGCAGCGCGCAACTTCGCCAGTGGCGACGTCCCACAGCCGGACGTGGTTGAAGTCGATGTTGTCGGGATCGTCATCGAAACCGCACGGTGACGCCATCGCGCCTAGGCCGTGGAGATACATACTCGCCATCATCGCGACCAGGAACAGCGCCCGCAGGTGAGCGCGCGGCTGGATGATGCGCTCCCAGCCGACACCAAGCGCCAGAATCAGCGCCGGGGTGATCTCGATGAGGTAGCGATAGCCGTATGAGTGGCCAGCCGCCCAATCGGACCACAATGCGTACATCAGATACAGCCCGACGCCCGAGACCGCCAGGTACTTGAGAAGCGGCGGGCCCTGTCGATTGCGCAGCGCCCATATGTAGCAGCCAATCGCGAACAGGAAGATCGGGCTGAACACCAGCAGGCCGCGGTTCGGATTGACAAGGAGACCGAGCAGGGCGACAGCTGGCTCAGGTGCTGTAAAGCCAGACAAACCCTGGCCCTGGCCGAGCGCGAACGGTGTGCCCCAATATGCCCAGGAGTATCCGGCCAGAAGCAACGCTGGCAGGCTTGATAGCGCAACAAACGGGAGGAATTGGTGGCGGTGATGGCGGTAGACGTACACCGCGATGGGAGCTACCACGATGAGGTCCGCGGGCCGCGTTACCACCGCGACGGCGAGCAGCAAGCCCGCGAGTGGGACCAGGCGTGGGCGGCGGGCCAGCAGCAGCGCCAGTGCAGCCGTGATGAACAACAATGCCGTGCCGTGCTGATTGA
>Ga0213876_10002758_pt1 | contig 10230 bp, 11 predicted proteins | sample BarmaccomBMRX_R9_FD_160113 | JGI IMG/M metagenome (GOLD analysis project Ga0213876, IMG submission 160113) | Root-associated microbial communities from Barbacenia macrantha in rupestrian grasslands, the National Park of Serra do Cipo, Brazil - RX_R9 | ecosystem: Host-associated > Plants > Roots...
TCCAGGATTTCCTTGAAATTCAAATCGCTACCCTCAGACCAGCTCGTCGCGGAGCAAATGTTTGGCCCGCGCGAGCTCGAATCGGGCCCGTCCGTAGTTTCCGTCCGGGCGAAGGACGAGGAGTATGTAGTAATCGGGGGTCACTTCGGAAAGGAAAGTGACGAATTTCTCGGTCACCAGAGAAAACTGGAGCACTTCTCCGCTCCCGATCTCCGTATTCGGGCGGATCGACTTGATGAATCCGCCGAACTCGGCGCCGAGGACGTCGAGCGGGATCTCGCTCCCGTCGTCGCCGTGAACCGTCTCTACCGGGATGCCGTCGAGGGCGATGAGACTGACGGCGAGCGCCCCGTCGACGCGATTGCGAATTCCGCCCAGCACATCCTTAAACACGATCCTCCACCCTCCGCGCCACCTTCGCCAACCAGTTTTTCAGCTTGCGCACCTTGAGGGTGCGGAGATCGTTGCTCTGCGGCGGCGGCTCCGGCTCGTCGTCTTCCATCGCCGGCTCCGGCGCGGAAGCGATCGGCTCCGCGGCCGGCGATCTGGCCGGACCGAGGGCTTCGAGCTTGCGGCGGACGGCGCCGTTGTCCGGATCGCGCTGCAGGATGTGCTCGTAGATCACGCGCGCGTCTTCGGTGAAGCCCTGGCGCGCGTAGAGATCGGCCATCGTGATCGTCTCGGTCGTCTCTTCCGGCCCGACGATCGCCTCGGTCGCGAGGGCGAAGATCTCTGCTTCCTCCGGCTCCTCGGACGGAAGCGGCGACTCGATCGGAGCGGACTCGATCGGCACCTCGTCTTCGAGGCCGAACGGCTCCGGCAGCTCCGCCGCGAGCGGCGCCTGCGCGAGATGGAAGCCTTCCGGCGCTTCGACGAGCAGAGCGTCCGAACCGTAGCCGGCATCGACGCCCGGATCTTCGAACGGGCTCTCGTCATGCGCGACACTCATCGGCTCGGCGTCGCCCGTCTCGATTGCGACCTCTTCTTCCGTCGCGAACGACTGTTCCGCCGCGGCCATCGGCGTCTCGGACGGAACGTCCCACGGCGACTCTTCCTCGACGACCGGAGAAGCGGGTTGGATCGGAATCGGCTGCTCGACCGTCGGCTCTAGATCGGGCTCGGTCTGGTCGAACAGCTCCGGCGAGACGAACGCCGGCGCGTCGAGCGATGCCGGCACCGGCGAGGGAGCCGGAGGGGCGGGCGGCGGCGGGGGCGGATTCAGCTCCTGATCGAGCCGGGCGATCATCGCCTCCAGCTCCTGATCGGCGGGGAGCAACGCGTGAACGAGCTTGTACTTCTTGAGCGCTTCCAGCTTCTCGCCGCGGGCCATGTAGGCGTCGGCCAGGAGGCGGGCCGCGACGACGTTGCCCGGATCGAGCGTCAGCGCCTTCGACAGCGCCTCGACCGCCTCTCCGTCTTTCTTCAGCTCGCGGAGAACGCGGCCGAGGGAGACCCAGGCGGAGAGATAGGTGGGATGGGAACCGAGGCCGCCGCGGAGGACTGATTCGGCTTCCGTGAACTGTCCGATCTTCCGCAGCTCCTCGGCCAGCGGATAGAAAAGGCGGCTCTTCGGATCCGCCTTCATCCGGAACCGGAGCTCCTCGATCTTCGGACTGCTCGAAGGTTGCGCCATCTCTCTCTTTCGAAGCGCCGATTCTTTCTCAACTGCCTCGTGCAGACAAGATGACCGCCCACATTGGGGCGGTCATCGCAACTTCGCGCGGATGGAAATGGACTACGGAGTACCGGTGCCCTGCAGACAGACGCTGATGCTCGAATGCGTCGTGTCGTTCGTGAAGAGCGTGAGCGTTGCCGTACGCGTGCCTGGCGCCGACGGGGTGAACGTGATGGTCACCGGCGCGGACTGGCCGGCCGGGACCGACAGAGTCGTCGGCGTCACGGAGAAGTCGCCGGCATTCGCACCGGTCACGGTGATGCTGGAAACGATCAGGTTCTGCCCGTTGGCAGCCGGCGCCGTATTCGAGACCGTGAGCAGGTTCGCAGTCGACGTGCTGACCGTGGTCGCCGGGAACGGCGTGCTCGGCGGGCAGAAGGACGTCGGGCTCACGGCGGCCACCGGCGGAACGCTCACGACGCAGGGGTTCGGGCCCGGCGGATTGATGGTGACGCCGCCGGTCGCGACGTCCGTGCACGACGTCGTCACGTTGAGGAACGTGAGGTCCTGGATGAGCGGACCTTTCTGCGTGCCCGTCACGTTGCCCGAGGTGCAGGAGATGTCGGGGAACGTGAGGTTCGAAGGAACGGTCACGGAGAACGTGGTCGGACCGAGAGGATCGGTGATCGTCGTCGGAGCCGAGGGAAGGACGCGGCCGCCGAGGGTGAAGCGGATCACTCCCGTGCCTTCGACGCCGACGCCCGGCCGGTCGACCACGACCGACAGCGTGCCTCCGGCCCCGACCGGATTGGGGCTGACGCTCACGATGATCGGCTTCTCGGGGTTGTAGGTGAAGACCGGCCCCGTTCCCTGATCGCCGTTTTCGACGTTCGTCACGACGATCGCCGCCGAGGGCGGGCTGCAGGGGACCGGAGTGCGTCCCGTACGGGCAAGAATCTGGGTGCCTGAGACACGCAGGACCGTGGCGGGGATGCCGGCGATGCTCACCGTGACCGGATCGTCGAAGCCGGTGCCGTCGATGGTCACGTCGGTGCCGCCGAACGCCGTGCCGCGACCCGGCGTGATCGCCGTGATCTGCGACTTCGGCGTATAGCGGAATGCGCCGACCAGCGAGGCCGACTTGTTCGACGCCACGTTGATGACGCGGATGTCCACCGGTCCGGTGACCGTGGTGCCGCCGTTCGGCGACGTGTCGCGGCCGGCCGGCGAGAGCACCACGACCTGGTTGAACTGGACGTTGATGACCTGCGCTTCCTGGGAGCCGAAGAACACCTGGACCGGCGCCTGGAACGCCTCGCCGAAGATCGTGGTGCGCGTGCCGCCGTTGATCGGGCCGGAGGCCGGGCTGACGGTCGTCAGGCTCGGCGTGAGCTGCTCGGCGGCGAACGTGAAGGGCTGCGACGTCGCGCGCTGCTCGCTGGACGAACCGGCCGAGGTGATCACGATGATCGTGGCCTGTTTCGTCTGGCCCGCGCCGAGGTTCGTCTGCGGCGTGAGCACCTGGATCTGCGTGGACGTGCCGCCGGGGAGGACGAACGCCTCGACCGGAGCGATGTTGTTGCCGTAATCGAAGAAGACGCGCACCGGCGCGGTGAAGTTCGTGCCGGTGATGGTCACCGTCTGGCCGCCGTTGGGCGAGCCGAATGACGGCGTGATGGCGGTGATCGTCGGGTTGGTCGGCGTCGGGACGGGTGTCGTCTGTTCGGCGCGGAACGTGACCGTGCCGGACTTCGCCACGTTGTTGATCGTCGCCACGACCGTCGCCGTGCCGGGAGCGCCGGAGTTGAGGACGGCCGTCGCGACGCCGTTCGTCGTCGTGCGGATCGTCGTCGCCGCGCCGTTGTCGGTGAACGTGCCCAGCGAAGACGCCAGCTCGACCGCCGTGCCGTTGGGCACGGCCGCGCCGTTCTGCGTGACGCTGACGCTCACCGTCACCGGGGAGCCGACCACGGGCGAGGTGTTCGAGAAGCTGACGGCGATCACCGTTCCGGTCGTCGGCGTGCTGCCGCCCGGAGTCGAGCCTCCGCCGTTGTTGAGCGGCGGGGCGGTCGGCGACTCGCCCTTACACCCGGCGAACAGCGCCAGGACCGCGAGCAGCGCGAACAAAAACTTCTGCTGTCTGAACATCTTCATGGTTACCCCCGTCAGCCTTCCTCACACCCACGCGCCCTCAGCGTCGGGCCGTGTCCCCGGGCCAGCTCAGCCGCAGCCGCCGCACTGATAGCAAAAATCCAAAGGAACGCGCGTTCTTGCCGAAACGCGCTCGCCGGCGAGCGTCTCGCCGAACACGTCGAGAATCGCATCCATCGAGACCAGCGGCCGTCCCGTCTCCGGATCGCGTCCCCCGTTGTTCGGGAACAGCGACTGGAACGGAGCGTGCGCGAGGGCGTCGACTTCGAAAGCCTGGAAGTTCGACACCGCGGACGGCGCGCCGCCCGGCGTGATCAGGTTGTCGATGCTGCGCACGAAGCTGGCCGGCACGATCTTGCCGCCGTCCGTCCGCACGTACGAGATCTGGTAGCGCGTGATGCGCACCTGATTGAACGTCTGGTCCGAGATCTGGTCCGCGTTCTTCGTGAACGCCTGCAGATTCACCGTGGCCACCGTCTCGTCGCAACGCGTGCCGCCGGCGAGATCGAGCCTGTGCAGGTTCTGCGAGTTGGTCGCGACCACCTGGACCGGCGCCGCATTGCGGTTCAGATCGTTGCTGCAGCCCGTGATGCCGGCCGCGGCTACCACCGCAATCAGAATTCTCGAATAGTGTTTCATAAGTACGCCTCCCTCACCCCACGGGTCTCCGGTTCATCCTATTACGAGCCGCGAACGATCCGCGGAGTGATGAAAATCAGCAGTTCGTCATGCGTCGAGTTCACGTTGTGCGTGCGGAACAGCGCCCCGATCACCGGGATCTGGTGCACGAATGGCAGCCGCGTCTGGCTGTTGTTGTCGCTGGTCTGGTAGATGCCGCCGATCACCGACGTTCCGCCGTCGCGCACCATGAGGCGCGTGCGCGCCTGGCGCGTCGACAGCGGCGTACCAGCGCCACCCTCGATCGCGAGACCGGTGGCCGGCTCCGTCTTCTGCACCTGGATGTCCATGATCACCGTCCCCGCCTCCGTGATCTGCGGAGTGACGGAGAGGCGCAGGGTCGCGTCGACGTAGCTGATCGTCGTCGTGAAGTTCACCCGCGTCTGATACGGGATCTGGAATCCGCTCTGGATTTCCGCGGCCTGGTTGTCCTGCGTCGTCACGCGCGGCGCGGACACGACCTTCACCAGGCCTTCCGTTTCGAACGCATGCAGCGCGAGGTCGAGGTTGAACGAGCCGAGAACGTCCGTCAGCGTGAGGCCGAGGACCGGAGGAGCGCCGCCCGTGAAGCTGAACGGACCGCCGGTGAAGCCGATCCGGTTCGGGAACACGAGGCCCGTGCCCGTGCCGAGAGCCGGGTCGAAGGCGCCGTTGAAGCCCCACTGGAAGCCGTACTGCTGCGCGAAGTTCTTCGTCGTCTCGACGATGCGCGCCTCGATCACGACCTGCTTCGTCGGCACGTCGATCGTGTCGATGAGATTGCGCATCGTGACGAGGTACTGCGGGATCTCGCTCACGATCAGTTGGTTCGTGCGCGCGTCGACGATGATCCGCGCGCGCGGCGAGGCGATCGCGGCGAGCAGCGCCTGCACGTCGGCCGCACGCGCGTACGACAGCTTGAAGCTGATCGTCCGCCGCGGCACATTCAGCTGCTCCTCCTCGGCCAGGCGGCGCGAGGCGGTGGTCTCTTCCGCGATGCGCGTGATGAGGCCGATGCGCATCACGTTGCCTTCCACGACGAACGTGAGGTTGTTCTGGCGAAGGATGATGTCGAGCGCCTGGTCCCACGGCACGTCGACGAAATCGACGGTGACTTGGCCGCCGACGCCCGGGTCGATGGCGATGTTCAGGCCCGTGAGCTGGGCGAAGGTGCGAAGGACGTCTTTGAGATCGGCGTCCTTGAGGTTCAGCGAGATCGGCTCGCCGGTGAAGACGCGCGGGCCTTCGCTGAGCGTACGGCCGCCCGGCGCGGTGACGTTCGGGATGGCCGGGCCGCCGGAGAGATCGGTCGCGTCATTGAAGACGTTTTCGGCCGACGGGGTGGGAGCGGACGTCGTGGTGCGCGAACGGCGCGTGCTGGTCGCGGGCGGGGCCTGGTCGGCCGGCCCGTTGATGCGGGCGCGGGCGCCCTTCGACGCCGTCTCCGGCATACGCCACGTGTCGCACTGTCGGCGACCGTCGGCACCTGCGCCGGGATGTCTTTCTTCGGCGCCGGCTTCTCCGTGACCGTCATCGTGCTCGAGGCGACGGACGGCGCGGGAGCGGGTGGCGGCACTTCGACGCGCGCGGGCTTCGCCGGCGCGAGCGCAGGCTCGGCCGCGGCGAACGCCGCCGGCGCGTTGCCGAACACGACGGTCACGTGGCTGCCGTCTTCGACGATGCGGTAGTCGGCCTTCGATCCGAGGTCGAGGACGACGCGGGTGACCGGTTCGGGAGCAGACTTGAACTGCGAGACGCGGACGCGCTTCACGGGCGAGTCATTCACCGTGATCGCGTTCTTCGCGAGCTTGTTCGTGCCGTCGATGTCGAGGACGACGCGGGTCGGATTCTCGAGGCGGAAGGCCTTGTACTTCATCGCTCCGTCGGCATTGATGCGAATGTCCGAACCGGAGCTCTCGATGCTGCGAATGGATTTCGCCGGATTCACCGGCAGAGCCTCGGCGGTCGCGACCGGCTCCGGCGTGGAGACGTGGACCGGCTCGGCGACCGGCTCGACGTGCGGCGTCTCGACGACCTGCGGCTCCGCAACCTGCGGCTGCGGATCGACGGCGGCCACGAGCGGCGGCAGCGGCTCGGCCGCATTGTTCGCCGCGATCCTCGCCTCGGTCTCGGGAATCGCGATGACGACGTCGGCGCCGGAAACGGAGACGCTCGGGGCGAGGGCCTCGCTCATGCGCACCGTGACGCGGGTGAGACGGTTGCCCATCTCGACCGCTTCCTCGGCGGTGATCGACGTGACGCCGGCCGGGAAAGTCGTCGGAAGCGCGACGCCGGAGGCCTTCGACGTGGCGGTTAGGTCGACGACGAACACATCGGGCGAGGGGCTGTACGAAGTGTACGCGGGAGAGCCGCTCGTACGGAGCAGCACGCGCGGACCGTCGATTTCGACGGCGGACAGCGTCTGTGCGGCTGCCACGGCGGCCGGCTCGTCGGCCTTGCTCGCCTTCGAGCGCCTCCATAGCGATGCGGAAGCGGTGTCCAGACTCGCGCTCGCCGCCACGATGCTCGCTACGAGAACGATCCGCCTGGCTCTTGTCATACGTCCCACTTTCACCATCTCGCCCTCCACTCAGCCCCTGGGGGACCTCAGCCCTTCCGTTGCGCCTCAGGGATCAGGTCCTTGACCACCTCGCGATAGCGCTCGATCTGAGTCGGATCATTGACCTCCTGCCGGAAGACGATGGAAGAGGTCGTAATGCGAATCACTTCGCCGTCGAGGACTTTGTCGCCGACATGAACGAGGTATCCCTTGTTGTCCGGCCCGTTGACCATCGCCACCAGGCCCTGCTTCGTTCTCACCACACCCTGGAGCTTCATCTCGTCGATGAGGAAGCCCGGCACACCGGCCGGACGGCTTCCCGGCGCCAGCCGCGGCGCCGGTCCGACGAGCGACTGGAACGGATCGCGGCGGCCCTGCGGGTCGTAGCGATACGTCTCGCCGGTCGTCGGCTCCTCCAAGATCTCCTGCAGCGTCTGCTGCACTCCCGCATTGTCCGCCGGCGTGTTGCCGGAGGCCGTGGCCGCGGCGGCCGGAGCCGCCGGCTTGCCGGCCGGCTGAGCGACCACGCCCGCGACGGCGAGCGCGACGATCAGCAGCGATTGAGCGAACCTGCGCGTCTTCATAGTGCTGCCTAGTCTCCCTCACCGCCGCTGCTGCCGCCCGGCTTGTTCTTCTTCGGCTTGGCCGCGGTGTCCTCCGACGGCTCGACGTAGACGAACGTCTTGGCCACGAAGTCGGTCGTGATCGTGCGCTCCTGCTGCTGGCTGAGCGCGGTGATGTTGATCTGCTCCACGTTAATGATGCGCGAGAAGTTGCTCAGGCGATTGAAGAGGATCGCGAGGTTGTGGTACCGACCCTCGACCGAGACCGAGATCGGCCACTCCGCGTACGGATCGCCGCCCTTCGGCGTGGTGAGGGTGGGAAACGTCAGGCGCTTGAGCGTGAAGTCGCCGGTGTCGACCAGCGCCTTCAGCTTCTTGATGATCTCTTCGGTGTTGCGCGAGGACGGCAGGATGCGGCGGAGCTTCTCCAGCTCCAGTTCCAGGCGCTTCACTTCCTCGCGGAACTGCGGGAGCTTGCGCTCCGCGGCCCGGCCCTGTTCGATCTTCCGGTCGAGCTCCGCGATCTGGGAGTCCGCCGCGGCGATCTCCTCCTCGGTCGGAGTGATGGACATCGAGTACGTTCCGTACAAGATAGCGCCGGCCAGAATCAGGCCGATGAGGAATCCGAAGTACCACGGTTTTCCTTCGAGTGTCAGCGCCATCGCCCCTCCCCTACTGCTTCGCCCCGCCAGGCGCGGCGGTGCCCGCGGTCCCGGCTGTACCGCCGGTTCCGGTCGTGCCGGTCGTCGACGTCGTATCGGCGGCGCCCCCCGCCGTCTTCGGCGCATACGAGAAGCCGAAGCTCATGTCGAACGTGTAGACCAGCGGAGTGACGGACGTCTGGGTCATGGAGCCGAGCTGCGGCTCCTCGAAGTAAGGATCGTTCTTCACGTTCTCGACGAAGTTGGCGATCGCGTTCGGGTTCAGCCCCCGGCCGGAGATGTTGATGCTCCCGGCGTTGATCGTCATCTTGTCCAGCCACACGAGATCGGGCAGGTCGCGGCTGACCTGGTCCATGATCCGGACCGGGCCGCGCTGGTTCTGCTTGAGCTGGTTGATGAGGTCGATGCGCTTCTGGAGATTGTCCTTCCGCTTCTGGTACTCCTCGACGTCGCGGATGATCGCCTCGAGCTTCTCGGCCTCGGTCTTGCGCTGGGCGACCGTGGCCTGTTTCTCGTTGAGCTTGCGCTTCTCCAGCCACCACCACGCCCCCGCCGCCAGCCCGCCGATGAGCAGCAGGGCGACGATGAGGATGTTGTTGATGTCGGTCCCGCCGCCGCCCCCGCTGGGAGCCGCGGTCGGCGCGGCGACGGCTCCCGCGCCGCGAACCGCCCGCCCTTCCCGCACTAAGTTGATTTTGATCAAGCGTCCCCCAACTTCCGCATGGCGAGACCGACGGCGATCGCCATACTGGGCGCAATCTCGGCCAGTTCCTCGGGGTTGAACTCGCCCTCATCGACGGCGATCTTGCGGAACGGATCCATGATCGTCACCGAGATGCCGAACTTGTCGCGCAGGATCGCGTCGAGGTTCAGCACCCCGGAGCCGCCGCCGGCGAGCACGATCTCGTCGACGCGGTCCGCTCCGGAAGTCGCGGTGAAGAAGTCGAGCGTCTTGCGAAGCTCGCCGGCGAAGTCCTCGGAGACGGAGTTGAGGATGGGGATGACCTGCTGGATCGTGTAGTCGGCCACGGGATGGCCGCGCTTGAGCTCTTCTGCCTGCTCGAACGAGAGGCTCAGCTCGCGCTGGATGGCATCGGTGTACTGGTTCCCGCCGAACGTGATGTCGCGCCAGAAAAGCGACGTGAGCCCGGAGAGGACGTTCACGTTGGTGACGGAGGCGCCGACGTTGACCAGGGCGATGACCTTGTCGTGGTCGACTTCGTGGTTCACCTCGTAGCAGTTCTGCAGCGCGAAGGCGTCCACGTCCACCAGGACCGGAACCTTCCCGGTCTGGCTGATCACCGACGTGTAGTCGTTGATCTTTTCCTTCTTCACGGCCACGAGGATGACGTCGATGTTGTCGCCCGAGCCGGGCGTCGTGAGGGGGACGTAGTCGAGGTTGACGTCGTTGATGTCGAAGGGGATGTACTGCTCCGCTTCCCACTGGATGGATTCGGCCAGTTCTTCCGGCGACATGGCGGGCAAAGTGATCTTCTTGATGATCACGGAATGGCCCGAAAGGGAGGTCGCGTAATTGGAATTCTTGACTGCTTTTTCCGTGTTCAGCCGCTGGATCGTCTCGACGACCATGGAAGAGTCCATGATCGAGCCGTCCACGATGGCTTCCGGAGAGAGCCGCTCGATGCCGAGCTTGACGAGTGAATAGGCTCCGCCCTTCTTCTCCTTCAGCTCTACCAGTTTGATTGCCGAGGAGCCGATATCAAGGCCAACAACGTTTTTGCTCTTTGAGAAGAACACCGCTCACCCCATCCATCTCACACACACTCACTTCTCGCTGGCTCCGGATGTCGAAAGGTGGATCGAAATTACAACACCTGCAAAGGTGTGTCAACCGTACGGGAATAGATAACTTAAACGAATGAGCGCGCTTGCCCGCCGCTAACCGCACGCTTGCCGCAGGGCAGGCCGAAGGGGTTGCGGCGGAAGGGCACGCTGGTTAGAATCCACGCCTTTCGCGTTATTTGAGGGAGTCATCAGATGGCAAAAATGTGTGAAGTCTGC
>Ga0213876_10002759_pt1 | contig 10229 bp, 8 predicted proteins | sample BarmaccomBMRX_R9_FD_160113 | JGI IMG/M metagenome (GOLD analysis project Ga0213876, IMG submission 160113) | Root-associated microbial communities from Barbacenia macrantha in rupestrian grasslands, the National Park of Serra do Cipo, Brazil - RX_R9 | ecosystem: Host-associated > Plants > Roots...
TGTCCCGCCGCCGGCCGGGCCCGACGTCGGCGAGATCGCCGTGACCGCTGGCGCGGGCAGGTAGGTGAACTCATCGTCCGCGCTGACGCCGCTGACTCCGCCAGGCGTGGTGACCCTGACGTGCACGGTACCGGCGCCTGCTGGCGCTGTGGCCGTGATCTGGGTATCCGAGTCGAGCTTGAACGATGCCGCGTTGCTGCCGCCAAACGCCACTGAAAGCGCACCCGTGAAGGCGGTGCCCTGGATCACCACCGAGGTCCCACCGCCGGCTGGCCCCGACGCAGGCGCGATCGACGTCACGCTCGGGATCGCGGACACGTAGGTGAACTGGTCATGCGACGTGATCGCGCTGGTCCCGCCGGCATTGGTCACCGTCACGTCGACGATGCCAGTACCCGGCGGCGAGTTCACCGTGATCTGCGTACCTCCGACATTGACGCTGACGATGGTGGCGCGCGTGTCGCCGAATTTGACGTCCATCCCAGGACGGAAGCCCAGGCCGTTGATGTGGACCTGGGTGCCGCCGGCCGCCGGGCCAAACTGCGGGCTGATCGAGGTGATCTCGGGCGCATAAGAGAACTGGTCCGCGGGCGTGATCTCGCTCGTCCCGCCGGCGCTGGTGACGCGCACGTCGACCACGCCCGTGCCGGCCGGCGCAATCGCCTCGAGGCACGCCTGGCGGGCGATGGGGCACTCCTTCCCGAGCGCAAAGCTCGCCGCGGGCGTGTCACCGAAGCGCACGGCGGTGACGCCCACGAAGCCAGAACCCTGAATAAGCACCCGCGAGCCCTGCCGGCCAGCTGATGGCGAAATCGATGTGATCTCTGGGGCGTAGGAGAATTCGTCCGCCGGCGTGATTGCGCTCGTCCCGCCGGCGCTGGTCAACCTCACGTCCACGACGCCATTGCCCGGCGGCGCGGTCGCCACCACGCATGGCGGATTCGGCGTGCGAGACTTGGCACCGGGACACGGGTTCTCGACGTTGAAGGGTGCAGCGGGTGTATCGCCGAAGCTCACGCCGGTAATCAGGGAGTGGCCCGCGCGATCGGCGAAGCCCTGGCCTTCAATCGTGACCTGGGTACCCGCCTGGCCGGCTGTGGGCGCGATGGACGTGACCTCGGGGGCGTAGGAGAACTCGTCGGCCGGCGTGATCGGGCTGGTGCCGCCGGCGCTGGTCAACGTCACGTCGACGACGCCATTGCCGGCCGGCGCGAGTGCTACCACGCATGGCGGATTTGCCGTCCGTGTGCCCGGCTGGCTCCCGCACTTCTGTAGAACGCTGAAGCGCGCTGCCGTACCGCCAAAGCTCACGCCGGTAACCAGCGCGCTGCTTGTGCGGGGCGAGAGAAACCCCACGCCTTGAATTGTCACCTGGGTGCCCTGAGCACCGGCCGTCGGCGATATGGAGTCGATTTCGGGGGCATAGGCGAACTCGTCGTTTTCCGTGAGCTCACTGGTCCCTCCGGGGCCCGTGAGTGTCACGTCGACCACGCCTCTGGCCGCGGGCGCCGTGACCTCGAGACACTCCTCGCCGGCCTTCAGTGTGACGAACCGACACTGCACCGGGTTCGCGGCTGACGTGCCTCCGAAGCTCACGCCTGTGACGGCGACGCCTGTACCGCTGCGGAGGCCGAAGTTAAAGCCGCGGATCTGGACGCTGGTGCCGACCACGCCAGCATTCGGGGTCAGCGAGGTAACGATTGGCGCGTACGTGAAGCGGTCCTGGGCTGTTGGTGCGCTGGTGCCCGCCGGACCGGTGACCGTGACATCGACGACACCCGTGCCGCGCGGCGCCGCGACCGTGATCAACGTGATCGGTGGCGTGCTCAGCGGCGTCTGCTGAGTGGTGCCGAGCACGTCCGCCGCGGCGGCGCCGAAGTGGACGGCCGTCACCTGGTCGACATTGGTCGCCTGGATGACGACGCGAGTGCCGCCGCTGGGTGGGCCGAAGGCCGGCGACACCGATTGGACGATGGGCGCCGCGGTGGCCGCGTTGGCGTCCCGCACGGACGCCTGCAACAGGCCCGTCCAGCCGGCCGCGACCAGCACGACGAGCGCCAGAAGCGCGCCTGTGAGCGTACGCAGGTGTGTGTGGTCCGTGAACAGCATGCTCAGCCCCCAACGTCTTGTAGTGGCGATGCTAGTGATGGCGAGCGCCACCCAAAATCGTGGAACCACGATGGTTTGGTTGCGGTTCGGGTAACGTCCCTGGTCAACCGGCGCCGCCTTCGCGAGGTGGGCGGGCGAGGTTGTGCGCGACTGCCCACAGCGCCAGCCGCGTCCGCGACCGCAGGCCGAGCCGGCGCAGGCTTGCCGACACGTAGGTTTCGACGCTCCGCTCCGACAGCTGCAGCACCTGGCCGATCTCGCGGTTGGACGCACCGCGGCCGACCAGCGCAGCGATCTGCCGCTGCCGCCGCGTCAGCCGCAGTGCGGCCTCGTTGACCTGGCCGTCCAGGCGGACGGCCGGATCCGGGGCGTCAGTTCGGCTGGCTGCTAGCCCAGCGCGCGTGTCTCGGGTCGACATTGGTCGCCTGGATCACGACCTTTGCGCCCGTCGGCGGCCGAAGGTCGGTGATATTGACTGGACGATGGGCGCGGTGAGTGCCGCGTCAGCGTCCAACGTCGCCACCTGCCACAGGCCAGCCATGCCGCCTGCAGCGACGACGAACAGCGCAATCAGCGCTCCACCTGGCAATCGAAGGTGCCTTGTGAGCAGCGGCATCTCACCCCCCAAACAGGCGTGCAGCAGCGATAGGAATGACGGCCGGTCCGGCCGGCGCATCGGTTCACACGCTCGGCCTGGCCGCGGGAACGTCTGGACCTTGCCCGAGCCGGTGCGCAGCTCAGTCCTCCTGCTTGCTGGCCGTCCCGCTGAGGACGGTGCCGGGATCGGTGCCGATCAGGTAGGCCTGCTGGCCATGGTCGGTCACCACGAAATCCTCGTGGAAGACCAGGCCGGTGGATTTCGCCGTGCCCGTCTCCGACCCCGCGCAGTCGGCAGTGACGGTGTAGGTGCCCGCAAAGGTCTCGTTGCGGGCGATCTGGCCGCCGATGCTGGCGGTGTCGGCCCCCGAGAAGTGGCCACGCCCATCGAAGACCACCCGCGCGACGATGGCGATCTCCAGCCGGCTGCCGTCGGGACCGGGGATGGTGCCCGTCTCGCGGGTTCCGAAGGCGCCATGCAGCGTTGCGAGCGAGCAGCCTTCTTTGGCCTGCCCAACCACCGGCAGCAGCCCGCCGGCCACACTCAGCCCGACGATGCCCAGGCCCAACAGCACCGGGCGCGAAAGGCGGATCGTACGCATCGTGTCCTCCCTCTCCTCAACTCCTCAACGAGCCGCAGGCTGTGTCGACGACCGAGCCCAACGGTCACGCCAGGGGGTCTCGCTCGACTCGGCAACGTCCACGCCGTAGGCCGCCCAGGCGGCGCGGAGGCGGGCGGCATCCGGCGGCCGAGCGGGCGGTGGCAGCGTCAGGGCCCGGGCGGGCTCGCCAGCATCCCAGAAGAACCGCTCGGCACCCGCCGGACTGCCCAGCACCAACAGCCTGGCCACGGGCGTCTCGACCACCAGGCTGTGCGGCACCCCGCGCGGCAGGTACACGAACGTCGCCCGGGGCGCCCGGATGGTCCGCTCGCCAAGACGGCAGCGCAGCTCGCCGTCGAGGACGTACCACGCCTGGTCCTCTCGCTGGTGGGTGTGCAGCGGCGTGATCTGGCCGCGCGCGGCCAGCACCTCCAGCAGCCAGAAGCGCCCGCCGGTCTCGGCACCCGCGGCCTTGACGGTCAGCAGGGCGCCGGCGCACCAGAAGGCGTGGCCTGCCTCGGGGCCCAGGTGGTACGGCGTGGGGCTGGGGAGTGGCATGCACATGCCCGTCTCGGATCGACTGGATCGGTGGATGGCACCGACCTGCGGGTAGCATCAGGCCGCACGGCGGACTCGCACATCGGGAAGCACTACCCAGTTAGCGGCCGACGACTACGGAGTTAAGCGAGCGAGTTAGGCCGAGCGCCGTGGCGGGCCGGCCTGGGTCGCGCTGGCCGCCAGCTCGCGGCGGCTGCGCGCCCCGGTCTTGGCCAGCAGCTGCTCGATGTGCTTCTCGACGGTGCGCGGCGAGAGAAAGAGCCGCCGCCCGATCTCCCTGTTGGTCAGCCCCTCCCCGACCAGCGCGAGCACGTCCATCTCACGGCTGGTGACGCCCAGCTGCTGCAAGGCCGGCGGGACCTCGGCTTCGCCCCGGCCCCGGCGCGGGAGCGGTGCCCCCGCCGTGCGGAGCAGCGACCGACACGCCGCCACCACCGGGCGGTGGCCGGTGCGCTCGAAGAACGCGGCCGCCTCGCGGAGCCAGGCGACGGGGTCGCCCCAGCCGTGCGCCAGGGCGGCCTCGGCCACCAGGCGCCGGGACAGCTGGCGGAAGCCCTCGTGCGCGCCCTGCCCGGCGAGGTCGGCATCGGTGGCGGCGAAGGCCGCTGCCGCCGGCGTGGGCTGGCCCGCCCGGCCGAGCGCGACGGCCTCGGCGTAGCCGAGCAGCGCCCGGTTGAGCCCCAAGCCGCGCGCGATCCCCGAGGCCTGGACCTCGGCGCGGGCGGCGCCATCGTCGACGCCCTCGACGGTGCGCAGCAGGGCCCACAGCGGGCGGAAGGGGTACGGCAGCGTGCTCGGTTGCTGGCGCACCAGGGCCATGGCCTGCTCCAGCTCGGCCAGGGCCTGCCCCCGGCGCTCCTGCAACAGCGAGCAGAGCGCCCGGGCCAGGCCCCAGGCGCCCCCGGCCACGTCGAGGTCGTCACCCGCCACGGCCAGCGCGGCCCGGATCGCCGCCTCCATCTCGGCGCGCTGGCCCAGCAGGGCCCAGCATGCGGCTTCCTGCACCAGTGCCCTGGGCAGCGCCAGCCCCAGCTGGAGCTGCCGGGCTGCCCCGGCCGCCCGCCGGGCGGCCGCGAGCGCCAGCTCGGGTTCGAAGCGGACGACCCGCGCCGACGCAAGCTGCAGATCGAGGATCGCAGCCGTGCCGAGCGCGCCGGCCTGCCAGGCCAGCTCGCGCGCCTGCTCCAGTCGCTCGACCCCGCTGCGCCGGAACATATCCACCGTGCCCAGCTCGTGCAGGGCCCGCAACCGGTACACCGGCAGCGCGTGTGTCTCGGCCAGCGCCAGGGCTCGCCCAAAGGCCACCTCGGCGGCGTCGAGGTCCCGCGGCCGAGCGCAGCGCCCGAGGACCTCCAGCGCCTCGCAGGCCACCTCGTGCAGGCCGACGCGTTCGGCCGCCTCGAGCGCGGCGTCGGCCAGCACCAGCGCATCCTCGACGCGGCCGGCACCGATCGCCGCCTGCGCGGCCACGGCGTCGATGCGCGGCGCCAGGCGCTCTTCGTCGGCCGCCGCCGCCAGTTGCCGCGCGGCGGCCAGGTGCTCCGCCGCGGCCGGCCAGCGCGTGGCGGCGACCGCCGCCCGTGCCAGTCGCAGCTGCACCTCGGCTCGCTGAGCCGGCGGCGCGCCGAGCGTTTCGAGCGTGGCGGCCAGCGCCCCGCCCAGCTCGAGCACGCGGTCGACCTTGCCGGCGAGAGCGAGGGTTTCGGTCAGCGCCTCGTCGATGGCCAGCCGCCCCGGCAGGTCCTGCGCCGCGTAGCCACGCGCGCGTTCGAGGGTGGTCTCGGCCGTGTCCAGCGCCCCACTGGCCGCGGCGCGGCGCCCGGCTTGCAGCAGGAACGCGGCAGCACGGCGCCGATCACCGGCCTCCTCGGCCAGCTGCGCCAGCACCTCGCACGCCGCGCCAGGGAGCTGGCCAGGTGGGTCGAGGACCGCCAGCGCGGCCACCGCCAGCTCGGCCCGCTCGTGCGGCAGCAGCTCGCCCAGCACGGCGTCGCGGGTGAGCGCATGGCGGAAGCGGAAGGCGTTGCGCTCCACCACCACCAGCTGGGCGTCCACCGCACGGCGCAGGGCGGCGGCGAGTGTCGCCTCGTCCAGGCCGGTGACGCGCGCCAGGATGGACCAGTCGAAGCGCTGGCCGAGCAGCGCCGCGGCCCGCAGCACGCGCACCGGTGCCTCGCCCAGCGCGGCCAGACGGCGCCGGATGGTATCGGCAAACGTGTGGGGGACGACCACCTCCGCCTCGCCCGCGAGCGTCCAGTCAGTGCCGTGGCGGACCAGCACGCCCGCGTCGATGGACGTGGCCAGCAGCTCCTCCACCAGGAACGGGAGGCCGTCGGCGCGCACCAGTAGCGCCTCGTGGACCACGGCGGGCAGGTCCGGTGCGCCCAGGCAGGCGCGGGCCATCGCGTCGACCTCGCCCCGGGTGAGCCGCCGCGGCTCGAGGAGCCGCGCGCTGCGACGCGACGCCAGGGACCGGGCCAGCGCCAGGCCCGGGCCTGGCTCGTCCGACCGCAGCGTGACCACGCAGCCGATGGTCTGGTCGCCGACGTGGTCGCTCAGGTACTCGAACACGGCCAGCGTGTCGGGATCGGCCCAGTGGAGGTCTTCCAGGAGGAGCACGCAGCCGGCCCGCCCGGCCAGGCTGGGCAGCACCCGCACCAGGGCCTCACCCAGGATCACCGGCGACACCTCCGCGCCGAGGTCGACCGCCGGCTGCCACTCGGGGACGAGCCGGCCGAGTGCGGCCCGGTACGGCGCCAGCGCCGGCGCCGACGGGGGACCCGCCCCCCGACACGCCGCCAGCAGCGCCTCGCTCAGGGGCCGAAAGGCGACGGGCTGGTCGCTCTGGACGGCCCGGCCGAGGAGTACGAGCTGGCCACGCGCGCCGGCCACCGCGGCGGTCTCGCGGACGAGACGGGACTTGCCAATGCCCGCCTCCCCGAGGACCAGCAGCGTGCCGCCGTGGCCGGCCGCGACGGCGGCGCTGAGCTCGGCCAACGCGCCCAGCTCCGCCTGGCGGCCGACCAACGTCGGACACAGGACCGGTCCGGTCCGCGCCCCGAGCTCCACCTCGCCGCGGTCTACGTCCTCCATCCCTCCAGGCACCGCGCCAGAACGCCGGCCAGTCTAAACCAAAGCCAAGGTGGGATCTACATGGTTGGATGGCTGGAGGATGGCCTGAACAGTGGCGGTGAAAGCGTCGGCTTGGGTCTGGAGCACGGTGCGGCAGCGGCGTTTGACTTCGTCGGTCCGGTCGGCCAGACCACGGAAGAAGGTGTCCACCTGCTCATGGACCTTGGTCTTGGTCCCGAAGCAGGTGTTGGCGGTGACTTCGGCACGAACCCAGCCCCAGATATGCTCGTCGGCGTTGAAGTCCGGGCTGTAGGCCGGCAGGCGGATGAGGCGCAGCCGCAGGTCTGGCGTGGTCAGGTAAGCACGCAGTGGGTCGCCACTATGGGCCGGGCTGTTGTCCCAGATGACGACGAGCGGCTCGGGATGGTGCGCCCGCAGCTGCGGCAAGAAGGCCACGGAGGTCAGCGCAGAACTGTAGCTGTCCAGCGCCATGACCTCGACCTGACCGGTCTCCAGGCACACCGCCGAGTAGTAGCTGGCCTTTTCACCCCAGCGTGGGCTGGTCGAGTCGACCAGGGCCGGCTGCCCCCGGAGCACCCACTTGCCACGCAGGTCCACGTCGGCATAGAAGTGCGCCTCGTCGACGAAGAACAGCTTGGCCCCGCTGGCCCGCGCGGCCGCCCGCAGCAGGGCGTACTCGCGGACGAAGGCGGCGCGCCGCTCGGCATCGGCTTTGACCAGCCGCTTCTTGGGCCGCTTGAGCACGAAGTCCAGGCGGTGCAGGTAGTTCAGGCAGCTACTGCGGCTGAGCGTGCTCCCGAACTGACGCTGGACGAACTCGCGCACCACCTTCCAGTTCCAATCCGCCAGGTCGATGCCCGCGGCCGCTGGCGGTGCTTGGACGGCAGCTTTCAGTTCGGCTTGCTGCGAGCAGCTGAGGGCGGGGGGGAGCCGCCAGTGTGCTCGAAGGTCAGCCCGGCCGGCCCCGCTTGCCGAAAGCTGGCCACCCACTCGCCGATCGTGTGCGGGTCGCGCTCCAGCGCGTCCGCCACCTGTGCGGCCGACCAGCCTTCCGCCAGCAGCCACAGGGCGTGCCAGCGTTCCCGTTCCCGTGGCGTCGGGGCGCGGTACATCCGCTCCCGGACCGCTCGGGTGTCCAGCTTCCATTGGTTCAGTGCGTCCAGGACTTCGTTCATCGCAGGACCCCGCCACGTGCTCCCCGCACCGAGAGCCTACCGCACCGGCCCTGCGTATTCCGTCTTGGCTTTGGTTTAGACGGGCCGGGGCACCGCTTCAACTCGCCCGCTGGGCAAGGGTGCACCCGGAAGTCGTCCCGAGCGTGGGAGGGGTTCCGGCGGGGCGAGGTGCCGGCGTAGGCTGGCCGGATCCAAAGCACGCGGCCGCTGGTGCTGAGATCACCGGCGGCCGGCACGGAGGAGCGAGTGAACAACACTCTCCGCGAGCATCTGCTCGCATGTGCCGAGGCGCGGGTCAATGCACTGGCCGAGTGGACGCACGAGCAGCCGGCAGCCGATCTGGAGGCGCGGGAGCAGGTGGTGTTGGAGCAGGGGCGAGCGCTGCAGCGCGAGCTGCCAGCGTTGGTGGCGGCGGCGACCACCGTCCAGCAGCCGGCGATCAAGACCACCACAGCCCAGTAGCTACGAGGGCTGAGGCAGGCGCATGGATGACGGCTCGATCGGCATGCTGGGCCGTGAGTGAACAATCGCCGGCAAGCGTGCCGTGGTGGGCCGGCGCTGCGCCTGGCCACCACGGCGGTGTGAGCGGTGCTCCTCATGGCCTGGTGCCGTGCCGCCGGCGCACCCGCCGCGCCGAAAGCCTGGCAGGACGGGGTTAGTATTACAGCTCCCTTTGGGGTGTATGCTGAGAAGGGCGCGAGATGAGCGCGCGGTGAGCGGGGTGAGCGGGTGGCGACGCGGGGCTGTTGGTGTGTGGATGAGGACGTGCTGGCGACCGGGTGCGCGGGGGAGGTGGAGGCCGCCGCGGCACGGTTGCGGCACCATTTCCGCCGGCCGGAGGCGTATGCGCACGCGGCGGACTATCTGCGGGGCTTGGTGGCGGAGGTGGAGCGCAAGAACGGCTGGCAACTGGCCGAGCACGTGGGGTATGCCCATCCGCGGGCGATCCAGCGGGTGCTGGATCGGTATACCTGGGATGCGGCGGCGGTGCGTGACGACCTGCGGGCCTATGTCGTCGCCGTCTTCGGCGAGCCGCAGGCCGTGCTGGTGGTCGACGAGACCGGTTTCCCCAAACAGGGCACGCACTCCGCCGGCGTGGCGCGGCAGTACTGCAGCACGTTGGGCAAGCGGGCCAACTGCCAGATCGGGGTGTTCCTCGGCTACGCCAGTGCCAAAGGTCACCTCGGGCTCGACCGAGCGCTGTACCTGCCGCAGGAGTGGACCGATGATCGGGCACGCTGTCGTCAGGCCGGCATCCCGGATGAGGTGCCCTTCCGGACCAAGCCCCAGCTGGCGCTGGAGCTGCTGGAGCGCGCGTTGGATGCCGGGGTGCCGGCCGCCTGGGTGGCTGCCGACGAGGTGTACGGCAATGACACCAAGTTCCGCCGGGCCTTGGAAGCGCGTGCTCAGGCGTATGTGGTGGCGGTCCGGAGCGACTATCCCGTCTCGACCTGGCCGCCCTTCGGCGCACCCGACCGCTGGACGATCGCGGCGGTGGCGGCTGCTGCGCTGAGCGCCGGCGTGGTGCAGTGGCAGCGCCGCAGCGCGGGCGAGGGCGCCCAGGGTCCGCGCTGGTACGACTGGGCGTACCTGCCGGTGCGGCCTGGCATGGAGGACGGCTGGGTCCACAGCGTGCTCGTCCGCCGCCACCCGGAGCGCACCCACGAGTTGGCCTATTACCTGGTCTACGCGCCGACCGGCACGCCCCTGGAGGAAGCCGTCCGTGTCGCCGGTGCCCGCTGGACCATCGAGGAGACGTTCAAAGCCGCCAAGGGGCTGGTGGGGCTCGACCACTACGAGGTCCGCAGCTGGCAGGGCTGGTATCGCCATATCACGCTGGCTCTGCTGGCCTTGGCCGCGCTGACCAGCGCCACCACAAAAGGGGGACGTTCCGCACGCCCCCGTGCCCGAGCCACATCCCGGTCAGCGTCCCGGAGATCCGTCGGCTCCTCATCCGCCTCGTCTGGGCCACCACCCAGCCACGGCCCAGCTTCGCCGCCATCGTGGCCTGGTCCCGCTGGCGCCGCAGCCACCAGAAGGTCGCGCAGGACTGCCACAAACGTCGCCGCCTGAGACGCCAAGGGGAACTGCAATA
>Ga0213876_10002760_pt1 | contig 10226 bp, 8 predicted proteins | sample BarmaccomBMRX_R9_FD_160113 | JGI IMG/M metagenome (GOLD analysis project Ga0213876, IMG submission 160113) | Root-associated microbial communities from Barbacenia macrantha in rupestrian grasslands, the National Park of Serra do Cipo, Brazil - RX_R9 | ecosystem: Host-associated > Plants > Roots...
CATGCAGGACATGGCTGGTGAGACGCTCCTGCTCGTCGACGACGAGGAGAACCTCCGCTCGATGCTGGACGCTGCGCTCCGGCACATGGGCTTCGACGTGCACCCGGTGGCGAGCGGCCGTGAGGCCCTCGAGGCGGTGCCGAAGGTCCGGCCGGACCTCATCGTCCTCGACGTGATGCTGCCCGACCTCGACGGGTTCGAGGTCTGCCGCCGGCTGCGCAGCGAGGGCAGCCGCGTCCCGGTCCTCTTCCTCACCGCTCGCGACGCCACCGAGGACAAGGTCCGGGGCCTGACGCTGGGCGGTGACGACTACCTCGTGAAGCCGTTCAGCCTCGAGGAGCTCGTCGCCCGCGCCCAGGCCGTGCTGCGTCGCTCGGGCCTCGCGCAGGCCGACACCGTCCTGCGCCTCGCCGATCTCGAGATGGACGACGAGGCGCACCGCGTGAAGCGGGCCGGCGCCGAGGTCGCGCTCTCGCCGACCGAGTACAACCTGCTCCGCTTCCTGCTCGTCAACCAGGGTCGCGTGATGTCGAAGGCGCAGATCCTCGACCACGTCTGGCAGTACGACTTCGGCGGCGACGGTGGCGTCGTCGAGACCTACATCGGTTACCTGCGCCGCAAGGTCGACAACGTCGAGCCCCGCCTGATCCACACCATCCGGGGCGTCGGGTACACGTTGCGGGAGCAGCAGTAGATGTCCCTCCGGGCCCGCCTCGTCCTCGGCATGGGCCTGGTCGCGATCGTCCTGGTGGCGACCGCGGTGATCATCACGCGCGCCACGAAGGCGAACCTGCTCGACCAGGTCGACCAGCGGCTCGTCGCGGCGACCCACCAGGGCCAGTTCAGTGGGGGGCCGGGGGGAGACCCGGACGAGGGTCCCCGCAGCGACGCCTACGTGGGGATCGTCGCCGACGGCTCGCTCCAGACCCTCGTCCACTCGTACTACGGCTCGACCACCGCTCTCGCGGATCCGTCGGTCCCGGCCAGCAGGCTGTCCGGACACGGCGACGAGCAGCCCTTCACGGTGGGCAGCAAGGGGTCCGACGTCCGCTACCGGGCGAAGAAGGTCGTGGTGCAGACCCGGTTCGGGCCGCCGCAGCCGGGGATCATCGCCCTCCCGCTCGCGGACGTCGATGCCGCCGTCGACCGGCTCATCCGCGTCGAGATCGTCGTCACCGCGATCATCCTCGGGTTGCTCGCGCTGGTGACGTACTGGGTGCTGCGCCTCGGCGTGCGACCGATCAAGACCATGACCGCCACCGCGACCGCGATCGCCGGCGGCGACCTGTCGCACCGCGTCCCGGACGTCGCTCCGGGCACGGAAGCCGGCGAGCTCGGCACCGCGCTCAACCAGATGCTGACCAAGATCGAGGACGCGTTCGACGAGCGCACGCGCAGCGAGGCGCGGCTCCGTCGGTTCGCGGCGGACGCCTCCCACGAGCTGCGCACGCCGGTGGCGACCGTGCGCGGGTACGCCGAGCTCTACCGGGCCGGCGGGCTGCAGGATCCGGACGAGCTCTCCGAGGCGATGCGGCGCACCGAGCAGGAGGCGATCCGCATGGGCAGCCTCATCGAGGACCTGCTCCTGCTCGCCCGCCTCGACCAGGGCCGGCCGCTCGAGGTCGGTTCGGTCGACCTCGCCGCCCTCGCCCGTGACACGGTGGCCGACGCACGGGTGGTCCATCCCGAACGGGACCTCTCCGCCGAGGCGCCCGACCCGATCGTGGTGCGAGGCGACGACGGCCGCCTGCGCCAGGTCGTGGCCAACCTCGTCGGCAACGCCATCGTGCACACGCCTCCGGAGACCAGGGTCGTCGTGCGGGCCCGGGTGTTCGGCCCCGAGGCGATGATCGAGGTCAACGACGACGGCCCCGGCATGAGCCAGGAGGTGGCCGACCAGGCCTTCGAGCGGTTCTACCGGGCCGACCCGTCGCGCTCGCGGCACAAGGGCGGCTCCGGTCTGGGGCTGTCGATCGTGGACGCCATCACCCTCGCCCACGGTGGTCGGGCCGAGCTGCACACCGTCCCCGGCGAGGGCACCTCCGTCCGCATCTACCTGCCGACGGGAGGGTTGGAGGCCGGGTCGGGCTGAGCGGCTCTCCGGCAGGTTCTGGCTGGTTGCCAGCCAATTGCCAGGTTCGTACGGGAAGCTCCCCCGGTCACGACCCGAGGAGATCCCATGCAGAGCAGGACGAAGAAGGCGGTCGGTGCGGTCGCCTTCGCAGCCACGCTGTCCGGCGGCGCGGTGGTGGGCGCCCTGCTGGGCATCCCGTCGGTGAGCGACGCTGCACAACCGACGGCCACGACCGCTCCCTCGTCGACGACCGCGCCGAAGACCGACAGCAGCGCGCCCGACGACCACAAGGGTCCGGGTCGCGGCGGCTTCGGCTTCGAGGCGTTCGACCTGAGCGCGGCCGCGAAGGCCCTCGGCATCAGCGAGGACGCGCTGAAGACCCGCCTCGCCAAGGGCGACACCCTCGCCGAGATCGCCAAGGACCAGAAGGTCGACGTCCAGAAGGTCGTCGACGCGCTGGTGGCGGCGGGCAAGAAGCAGATCGACCAGGCCGCGGTCGACGCCAAGTCGCACCTCGAGGACCGGATCACCGACCTGGTGAACAACGGCTTCCCCGACAAGGGCGATCACGGGGGCCCGGGCGGGCCCGGCGGCCACTTCGGCTTCGGCCTTCCCGACCTCTCGACCGTGGCCAAGGCGCTCGGCCTCAGCGAGGACCAGCTGCAGGCGAAGCTGCGCTCAGGTCAGTCGCTGGCCGACATCGCGAAGGCCCAGGGCGTGGACGTCGACAAGGTCGTCGCCGACGTGGTCAAGGCGGTCGACGCCAAGATCGACGCCGAGGTCACGGCCGGTCACCTCGACAAGGATCGGGCGGCCGAGATCAAGAAGGATCTCGAGGCCCGGATCACGTCCTTCGTGAAGAACGGCTTCCCGGGGCCGTGGGGTGGTCCGCCCCGTCGCTGAGCACCAGCTCGGTCTCGATCGGTCCGGCGCACGCCTCGCGGGCGAGGCTGATGACCTGCGCAGGCGCCAGGTCGGCGACGTCCACCTGACGCCACACCGCCAGGTTCGTCACCCGGCGCACCAGCTCTGCGTCGCCGCTGAGCTGACCGTGCTCCCAGCAGGCCGTGACCGGCACGCCCCGGATCTCGGTCCGGAGGATGAGGCCGGGCCGCTCGAGCGCTTCGTCGGTCTCGATGAGGGCCACGGCGAGGCTGTACCCAGCGCTTCTCGCAGCCAGACCCCCCTTTCGGGGGATGGTCAGTCGCCCAGGGCGCGGCGGCGTTCCTCCACGAACGTCGTCGGGTCGGCGCCGCTCCGGATCGCCTCGTAGCCGAGCGACGCACCCCAGGACTCGTTCCAGAGCGGCCCGGAGCGGGGTTCCCACGGGCCCACGTACAGGTACGGCTCGTCGTGGTCGGCGTCGCCGGGCGACACGCCGAGGTTGACCCGCGCGCCCTCGGCCCCGACGGACAGCGCGAGGTCGAAGTGCTCGGGCCAGAGCTGGATCTCGGTCGGGTCGTCCGCAGAGCCAGCGTGCCCGGCGAGGTCGGCGAGGAGCGCTTCGCCAAACGCGAACCAGCCACCGAGCGCGTGGGACGCGTCGGCATCGACGTCCTGCGGCCGGTCCGGGTCCCCGTCGGTCGCCGGCGTGTAGACCTCGACCGGCGCACCGAGGTCCACGCCCAGGAAGGTCGCGGCGGCGGCGAGGGTCGTGATGTCCGCGGTGCGGCCGTCGTCGTGGAGGGCTGCGCCGACGACCGCCACCCGGCGGTCGGGGAGCGGCGGACCGAAGCCGCCGTCCAGCGGCCGCAGGCCGATGCGCCGCTCGTCCCGGTAGCGGAGCGGCGCGAGCACGTGCTCGGCGAGGGCGTGCAGGCTCACGCGGGTCGAGGCGAACGAGGGCGGGAGCGGCACGAGGTCGACGGCCATGCCGTCATCCTCGCCGCGGCGCAGGGCTTGTGCCGGCGAAGCGATGTGTATTAGGACTCCCTAACATGAAGCGACTCGCCAGCTGCACGCTCGTCGTCGCAGCGCTCGTCTCGGCCTTCAGCTCCTGCGCATCGGACGACGGCGCCAACGTCCGGGGCACCAGCTGCGGGGCGAGCTCGGGGTCCGGGTCCGCGTCGGGATCAGGGTCGGGGGCCGGGTCGGGCTCGTGTGCTTCGTCGGGCAGCGGCATCAGCAACCAGGGCAGCACCGACAACGTGAAGGTCAACGAGGCGGTCGCCGCTTACGACCAGTGGGTGCGGGACCAGATCGACGGCCTGCTGGAGAAGACCAAGGTGTTCACCGACGCGGTCCGGGCCAACGACGTGGCTGCGGCCAAGGCGGCCTTCGCCCCGTCCCGGGAGAACTGGGAGGCCATCGAGCCGATCGCCGGTCTCGTGCCGGACATCGACGGTGCGGTCGACTCCCGGGTCGACGACTTCGCCAGCGTGAACGATCCCAAGTTCACCGGCTGGCACCGGCTCGAGTACCTGCTCTGGGAGAAGGGCACCACCGACGGCGGCACCCCGTTCGCGGACGAGCTCGACGCCGAGCTGATGAAGCTCAAGACGGAGTTCGCCAAGGTGAAGCTCACGCCGATCGCGGTCGCGCAGGGCTCGGCGGAGCTCATCGAGGAGGTGTCCGAGGGCAAGATCACCGGTGAGGAGGACCGCTACTCCCACACCGACCTCTGGGACTTCGCCGCGAACGTCGCCGGCGCGGAGAAGGCGTTCGAGCTGCTGAAGCCGGCGGTCAATGCGGCCGACGCCGATCTCGCCGCAGACCTCGAGAGCGACTTCGACGACATCGATGCCGCCCTCGCCAAGTACGAGGAAGGCGAGGGCTACCAGTCCTACGAAGCGCTCAGCAAGGCGGACAAGGGCGACATGCAGGCCATCCTCGGCTCGCTCTCGGAGAACCTGGCCAAGGTACCGGGGGTCCTGAAGCTCGGGTGAGCGGGATGGGCCTCAGCCGCCGTCGGTTCCTCGTCTCGAGCGCAGGCGCGTCGGCGGCCGCGCTCGTGGCCGGGTGCAGCAACGGGGACGGTGGCGGGAAGGCGGTGGCGACCGGCGACACGGTCGTAGCGTCGCCGCGCTACCTCCCGTTCCACGGCATCCACCAGACCGGCATCACCTCGCCGGTCCCGGCCTCGGGGCTCATCGCCGCGCTCGATGTGGTGCGGGCCGACCGCTCCGATCTGGCTCGCATGCTGCGCGACCTCACCGACGAGATCGACGGCATGATGGCCGGCCGGGCCTACCCGGCCACCGACCCGCGCCTGCCCGCCCTGCAGACCGGGACGCTGGGGGAGAAGCCGCCTCCCACCGACCTGTCGGTCGTCGTGTCGGTCGGCGCGTCGATGTTCGACGAGCGCTTCGGCCTCGGCTCCCGCAAGCCCCGCGAGCTCGTGACCATGCCGTTCATGGCGAACGACAAGCTCGACCCGGACCGCAGCCACGGCGACCTCCTGCTCACGATCACCGCCGACTCGCCGGACGCGACGATCTTCGCCCTGCGCCAGCTCCTGCGGCGCACCCGCGGCCACCTCGTGCTGCGCTGGATGGTGGACGGCTTCAACCGGCGCAGCGCGCCGAAGCCGGGCCAGGCCCAGGTGCGCAACCTGCTCGGGTTCAAGGACGGCACAGCCAACCTCGACGCGTCCGAGGAGGGCCTCATGGACGAGCACGTCTGGGTCGGCGACGAGGACGGCGAGCCCGCGTGGGCGCTCGGCGGCTCGTACCACGTGGTGCGGATCATCCGGATGTTCGTCGAGCGCTGGGATCGCACCTCGCTCACCGAGCAGGAGGCCGTGATCGGGCGGGAGAAGTACACGGGCGCGCCGCTCGACGGCCGGGTCGAGACCGATGTGCCCGACTACGACGACGATCCCAAGGGCAAGCGGACACCGCTCGTCGCGCACATCCGGCTCGCCAACCCGCGCACGCGCGCCACCCGCAAGAACCTCATCCTGCGCCGCGGCCTGAGCTACTCACGCGGCTTCGACGGAAACGGCAACCTCGACCAGGGCCTCGCGTTCGCCTGTTTCCAGCGCAGCCTCGAAGACGGGTTCATGGCCGTGCAGCGGCGCCTCGACGGTGAACCGCTCGAGGAGTACATCCAGCCGCAAGGCGGCGGGTTCTTCTTCGCCCTGCCCGGCGTCAACCGTCGCGACGGTTGGCTAGGCGAGCAACTGCTCGCGTAGCGCCGCCGATTCTGCGTGCGGATCTGTACCTATGGCGACAGATGTGCACGCAGAAACGATCGGGTGGGGGCCTACCTCCGGCGCAGTGCGCGGCCGACCGAACGGATGCGCTGGGCGGCGAGGGCGGCCTTGGCGGCGTTGGAGCCGGCGGCGCCGTGGACGCCTCCGCCGGGGTGCGCAGATCCCGACGCGAGGAACAGGCCCTTCACCGGTGTCTCGGGCCGGCCGAGGCCGGGCACGGGACGGAAGACGAGCTGCTGGTGGAGCTGGGCGGTCCCGCCGTTGATGGCGGAGCCGTCGAGGTTCGGGTTCTCCTGCTCGAAGCGCGGCGGCGTGAGGATGTGGCGACCGCGGATGCGGGAGCGGAAGCCTGGAGCGAGCGCCTCGACCTCGGCCTCGATCCGGTCGGCGATGCGCTCCGCGTCGTCGTCGGTCCACTGCGCGGAGATGGCGCGGCCCGAGTCGGGCGTGGCCCCGGCGTCACCCTTGATGCGCCGGGGCACGTGCGTGTACGCCCAGGCGGTTTCGGTGCCCTCGGGCTGGCGGGTGGGGTCGGTCATGGACTGCTGGCCCATGAGCAGGAACGGGTGCGAGGGCACGAGGCCACGGGCCAGCTCGGACGCGGTGAGCGTGAGGGCGTCGACCCCTTCGGCGACGTGCACGGTTCCGGCGCCGCGGGCCGCCTCCGCGGTCCACGGGATCGGACCGTCGAGGTTCCAGTCGACCTTCACCGTCGCGTTGTCCCACTGGAAGCGCTCGAGGTCGTCCATCAGGTCGCTCGGGAGGTGCTCGGCGCCGACCAGGTCGCGGTAGAGCATCGGTGCGTTGACGTCGGCCAGCAGCGCGTCGCCGACCGGCACCTCCTCGCCGTCGGCCAGCTGCACCGCGACGGCCCGTCCACCCCGCACGACGATGCGCCGGACCGGGGCGTCGCACACGACGCGTCCGCCGTAGGACTCGAGCCGCCGGATGAGCGCGCTGGCGAAGGAACCGGCGCCGCCTTCGGGCACGGGGAAGCCGAACGACTGCGCGAGGCCGCACATCAGCCAGCCGAACATGCCGCTGAGGGCCGACTCGGGCGAGAAGTCCGCGTGGAGCGCGGCCCCCGCGAGCAGCAGCCGGGCCGAGTCGCTCTCGAACTCCTCCTCGCCCATGCGGCGCACCGGCAGCAGCACGAAGCGGGTCAGCCGCAGCAGGTCGCGCGGCGACATGGAGGTGGCGATGCGCAGCGCCGGACGGACCGGCGGGAACGGCGTGAGGATCGTGTCCAGGAACGGGTCCTCGATCGACCGCCAGCGGCCGTAGAGCTGGCGCCACGCGGCGCCGTCGCCGGGCTGGATGCGGTCGAGAGCCGCGCAGGTGACGTCGAGATCCCGGTCGATCACCGGGCAGGTGCCGTCGAGCTTCGGGTGGGCGAGGACGGTCGGGGAGTGCAGCCAGCGCAGTCCGTGGTCCTCGAGGTGCAGCGCCTGGATGGTCGGCGAGGCCGCGGCCAGGGGGTAGAAGGCGCTGCAGATGTCGTTGACGAAGCCCGGCTCGATCAGCTCCTCGGACCGGACCCCGCCGCCGGGCGTGGGGCGGGCCTCCAGCACGGTGACCGACCAGCCGTGCTCGGCCAGCACGTTGGCCGCGACGAGCCCGTTGGGTCCCGACCCGATGACGACCGCCTCGCTCATCGCCCCAGCTTGGTCGACGGTCGCACCAGCACCGTGACACCGAGCCGCCGGGTGAGCTCGGCCACCGGCATGCGGCGCCGCAGGCTCACCGTTCCGTCCAGCAGCGCGTCGTGCCACGTGCCCACCGGAACCTCCACCTGGGCCCGGCGGCTGCGGCGGACGGGGACGACCACGAGCACCTCGGCGTCGCCCCGCAGGAAAGCGATGGTGTCCGGTCCCGCGTCGAGCGGCGTGTACGTGCCCTCGAACACCTCGGGCAGCTGGCGGCGCAGATCGAGGCACCGGTGCAGCACGTGCAGCTTTCGGTTGGCGCGGCTCGGCGGGCGACCGCCGCGCACGACGTCGAGCGCACGCATGCGGCCGGTCCAGTCGAGGGGCCGCCGGTTGTCCGGATCGACGAGACCGAGGAACCAGCTCTCGTCGCCCTGGTAGATGTCGGGGAAGCCGGGGACGGTCGCCCGCAGCACCGTCTGCGCGACCGAGATGTCCTCTCCGGCGCGTGCGATGTCCTCGGCGAACGGCTGGAAGTCGGCGACGAAGCCCGGGTGCACGAGGAGCTCGCGGGCGAAGGTCTTCACCCGGTCCTCCCACCCGAGGTTCGGCGAGATCCAGTTGGTGGTGACCTTGGTCTCGCGCAGCGCCTTCTCCAGGTACGCGTCGAGTCGGTCCGCGGTGAGCGGCCACGCGCCGAGCAGGGTCTGGAAGAGGAACCAGCGCTCGGCCGGTGAGGGGGCGCCGGCGATCGCGAGGCTGTCGGTGATCTCGAACCACCGGGTCACGTGCTCGACGAACGCGTCCGCGTGCGCAGCGAGCGCCGTCAGCCGGGCGCGCGTGTCGGCGGTGCGCTTGGTGTCGTGGGTGGTCGACGCGAGCATCGCCCGCGGGAACCGCTCCTGGCGCTCCGCGTTCGCGGCGTGGAGCTCGTCGACCGACATCGTGAACCGGCCGGGGTCGCCGCCGACGTCGTTGAGCGCGAGCAGGCGGGTCGACCGGTACAGCGCGGTGTCCTCGAGACCCTTGGCCACGACCGGCGGGCTCGTCTGCTGGAAGCGGGACACGAACTCCGCCGACGACGGGCGCAGCCCGGTGAGCAGTCGCACCAAGGGCTCGGGCATGTGCGCAGCCTCGATGGCGGCGCGGTCGCGGTCGTCGATCTTCCCCGACGCGACGTCGATGTAGGTGCGGTACACGGGGAGGTCGGCCAGCGCCTCGACGATGCCCCGCCGCCGTCCGAGGGCCTGCAGCTGCTCGACCTCGCGGGCGAACGTGGTCGTCGCCTGCTCGACCCGGGCGGCCCGGGCCACCTCGGCGAAAGACTGCTTGTCGCCGGTCAGCTCCTGGTAGGCGCGGGTGATCGGCTCCTCACCGCCCGGGTCGACGAACGCGGTGGTGATGTCGGTCAGGAACTCGTAGCCGGTGGTGCCCTCGACCGGCCAGTTCCGCAGGGGTTCACCGTGGTGGAGGATCTTCTCGACCCACACGTGGCGTGCGCCCCGGGACCGCAGCCGCTCGAGGTACCCGGCCGGGTCGGCCAGCCCGTCGGGGTGGTCGATGCGCAGCCCGTCGAGCAGCCCGGCGTCGAGGAGCTCGAACACCTTGGCGTGGGTGCGCTCGAAGACCTGCGGATCCTCCTGCTTGACCCCGGCCAGGCCGTCGACGTCGAAGAACCGCCGGTACCACCCGGTCTCGGGGTCGTAGTCGAAGATCTCGGCGCGGGTCTGCTCGTCGGCCCACCAAGGGTTGGCCTCGTCGGCCGCCATGTGGTTGGGGACGATGTCGAGCACGATCCCGAGCCCGGCGTCGCGTGCGGTCGCCGCCAGCCGTCGGAAGCGGTCCTCGCCCCCGAGGTCGCGGCTGACCTGGGTCGGGTCGACGACGTCGTAGCCGTGGGTCGACCCGGGCCGGGCCTGCAGCGACGGCGAGAGGTACAGGTGGGAGATCCCGAGCGCCTGCAGGTAGGGCACCGTCCTCGCTGCCGAGGAGAAGCCGAAGTCCGGCGTGAGCTGGAGGCGGTAGGTGGCGCGGAAGGGGCTCACCGGACCCATGTTCCCGGTTGCGGGCCGCTCAGTCAGATTCGTGGGCCCTCTGTCGCTGGAAGTGCTTGCCCAGCGTCTCGCCCTGGCCCTGGTAGTTCGACCCGATGCCCGCGCCGTAGAGCTTGGCCGGTGCCTGGATGAGCCGCTCGAAGGTGAGCTTGCACACCGGCTGGCGGTGCCCGATCAGGAACGGGACGTCGTGGGCCCGCACCTCGAGCGCGGCACGTGACCCGGGCTGCTCGCCGGTCGGGTCGTAGCCGAAGCCCGGGTCGAAGAAGCCCGCGTAGTGGGTGCGCAGCTCACCGCTG
>Ga0213876_10002761_pt1 | contig 10225 bp, 9 predicted proteins | sample BarmaccomBMRX_R9_FD_160113 | JGI IMG/M metagenome (GOLD analysis project Ga0213876, IMG submission 160113) | Root-associated microbial communities from Barbacenia macrantha in rupestrian grasslands, the National Park of Serra do Cipo, Brazil - RX_R9 | ecosystem: Host-associated > Plants > Roots...
AAGGCTTGCCCCGGGGGCGTGAGACGCGGTGTCGCGTCAGCAGGAACGCCAAGCGGCGTGCGGAAGAGCGTCGGTCGAAGCAGCCGGCGGACGCGAAGCCCGGGCTGGCGCCGGAGCAGCCCTCGGCGAAGCGCCCCGGAAGACCGGTGGTGGTGGAGGTGAACCCGCGGGCCCCATCGCACCCCCCTTTCACCGGAGCCCGGAGCGAAGCCGGGCGTAGTCCGGAGCGCTGCCGTCGGTGGGGACGGGTTGTCCCGAGCCCCCCCTTACCGAACAGGCCTGCCGCCGGCGAGCCGGCCGGCCCCCGGAATGAAATGCCGTTGCGGCGACGCGAGGAGGCGTCCGGACGCGCGAGCGATGCCGTGGCAGGGGGAGAGAGCCAAGGCCACTTGGTAGCGCGAGCCGGCCGGTTTTGGAGCGGTACGGGGTAGACGTCGCCGCAGGCGAGCCGTTCGCTGACCCGAACGCGCGGGTCCAGCGGCCTGAATCTCGCTCTTCTTCCCTCCCGTGCTTCTCGTTCTGTTCCCGGGCGCTCTCGCGCCCGAGTAGGAGCCGGCGAAGCCGGCTGGCTCGCGAAGCGAGCACCGCTTCGACGAGCGGAGCGAGGAGGGGAGGCCGGAGAGAATCGCAGGCCGAACGTTCCCCTCCCCCCCTCAGAGGGGGGAGGGATCGGGCGAATAAGGTGGAGGGATCCTCGATCGATCATGTGTTACCGAGACGCACCCGCCGCGGGCGACCCGCGAGCCCGCCGCGCGTGCCCTGACGCGTGCGCCGGCCCAGGCGCGCCCTGCGCGTCGGCTCCAGGGCGACGTGCGGCCCACGCCGCGACCGCCGGAAGCGCGTAGGGGCCGTCCGTCGGTGACTGCGGCGCGTGCTTCGCGGGCGCAGACCCGCGCGCGCTAGTCGTGCGGTGGGTCGTCGCCGGGGAGCAGGCCGGCGTCGCGGAGGGCGGCGAGCTGCCTGGCCACCTCGGCGCGGCGCTGCTCGGCGAGCGCGTCGCCGGCGGGGGGTTCGAAGGAGCGCCCGACCTGGGCGAGCTGCGCGCGCGCGTCGTCCGGGATGGGGGCGAAGGCCTCGCCGGGCAGCGCCGCGGCCGCCGGAAGCGGCACCGGGATGGCCGCCGGCGCCTTTGGGGCGAGGAGTTCGTTCAGCAGGCTCCGGGCGTTCGGCGGCGCCCGATGGGCACGGTCACGCGCGGCCTCTTCCCGCGCGCGCTGCTCGGCCTCGAGCTGCTCGCGCTCGAGGCGCGCGGCCCGGTGCCTCGCCTGTCGCGCGAGCTCGTGCTGCTGGCGGCGCGTCTTGCGCTGCTCGGAGCGGGTCAGGACCCAGTTGTGCTGGGTGCCGATGACGGTCACCTGACCGTTGGCCATGGCGCGGTTGGGCTTCACCCGCTCGTGCCCCCACAGGCCCGCGGCGACGGCACGCTTGATGACGCGCCCGATGGAGCGCTCGCCGCAGATGTAGCCGGTGCGGCGCGCGAGCTCGCGCCTCAGACCCGCTTCGCTCGACCAGCACTTGCCGTGGTCGGTCGACAGATCGCGGATGATGCGCTCGAGCGGCGCGTGCAGGCTGCGGCGGCGCAGGCCCTTCGGGCGCACGAGCGGCGCGGTCAGCATGCCGGCCCCTCGCCGCGGCCCCCGCCGCGTGCGGCCTCGGAGGGTCCTTCCCTCCCCTGCCCTTCGCTACGCGCGCGCCCGTCCGCGAGCGGGCCGCACGCGCGTGGGCGCGCGGCTCTCGCCACCGGCGGATCATGGGTCGCGTCGCCCTTCTCCCGGAAGGACGTCGCAGCAGACGCGGCAAACACGGCAAGCACCCCGGGGGGACCAGGACCAGCCCGGTCGGAGAGGGGGGTTCACGGCAACGAGCAAGACGTCGGCGCCGCCCCGCCTTCGCGGGCGGGTGCGCCTCGAGAACCCGATGTGCGCGTGTCGTGAGCGACGCTCGAACGACACAGCCTGCTCACGCGCGACCGGCGCGCGTGGCGAGGTTTGGGTTCGCATCGACGTTCCCTTGAGAAAGGGAACACGATCCCGTATGCTCGCTCTCGTCCTTCGCGGAGACGGGTCGAGCCGAGCTGGCCTTGCCAGCCACCCCTGACAGGGTGACAAGCTCGGCCCGCTGCATTTTTGTACGTTGGCGCTGCGCCTACGTCATGGACGTACCTCCAGGGGGGAAGATGCTCTCTCAGGCCGCGTCGCCCGCGAGCGTTTGGCGAGCCGTCCTTTGGAGACGGGCGACGATCTCGCCGAGTGGAACGACGAGGAGAGGCTTCGGTGGTTGACCCGGGGTTGTTCGGACCTCCGCCAGACGGACGGTCTCGTCGATGTCCATGAACGTGCGCCCGTCGGTGATGACCGTTCGCTTCGGGGGCATGCTGCCGTCGAGCGTGATGTCCTCGCGTTGGAGGATGTGAGCGACAATCCCGATCAGGTGTCGCACTTCGATCCCCTGGGCGCGCAGGTCATCGGCGACGCGAATCGCAACGAGATCCTGGAAGCTGTACACGCCTTGCCCTCCCGGTCCTCGTCGAGCGCGGCTCACGGACGGGACAACAAAGCCGCGCGCCGACCAATTTCGAAGGGTTTTATCCGTGACCCCTGCGAGCGGTCCTGCAACGTGGCTCGGGAACCCATGTACAGCAGCGGCGCGAGATGGGTGGGACCTCATGAGGGCAAATTTGCCGATCAACCGACGGATGGGAAGCAAAATGTTCAGGGGCCCTTACGTTCAGCACAAAGGGCTGCAGTTCTAGAGGGCTACCCGCGGCGGGCAGCAGGCTGGCATGCCGCCGCTTCATGGCCGCCGGCCGCGGGTGGACGGGTAGCTCGCGACCGGCCGCGCGTAGCGGCCAGCCGGTTGCCAGCGGGCCGCGAGCAGCAAACGGCGGGCGGCAGACAGCGAATGCCAGCGGGCAACGGGTCGCGCGGTGGCAGGTAGCCGGTAGCGGGTAGCGCTTCGACCGCAGCGGGCAACGGGTTGGCGCGCTGGCATGTGAGCGGCCGCAGGCGACCCTCAAACCGCACCCGGCCGCTGGTGGCGCGTAGCGGTCTGGCGCGCGGAGGTCTGCGGGCTACTCGCGACCGCTGGACGGCGGCCCGCCAGCTTCTTGGCCATCGGCTACCGATCGCGTTACGCGGACCCTCATGAAAGTCGCGCTGGTCTCACCGAAGGGCGGGGTTGGGAAGACGACCCTGGTCACGTCCATCGCATGGGAGCTGCAAGCGCGTGGCGCGACGGTGCTCGTCGTAGATGCTGACCGTCTGGGGTCATCGCGCATCGCGGGCGAAGTCGCTCACGAACGCGGGCTCAAACCGCCGTCGATCGTCGCGCTCGGGCGAGACATGTACCGCCCGGACCAGCTCCCACGCTTGGCGCAGGGATTCGACCACGTGGTCATCGACACAGCCGGGGAGCTCGGCGATGTGCCCGCCGCGGCGTTGATGGTCGCCGATCTGGCGCTGGTGCCCATCAGTCCGAGCGGCATCGACGTCTGGGGGAACACCAGCATGCTGGCGCTCATCGAGCAGGCGATGACCGTGAACCGCGCGCTCCGAGGCGCCCTCGTGCTTGTGCGCAAGCTGCCGACCACCGCGCTCGCCCGGCGAGCCCGGTCGCAGATTGAGCAGCAGGCAAACTTGCCCATGCTGGCGACCGAGACGACGTTTCGGGTGGCCTGGCAAGAAGCAATGATGGCTGGCCAGGGGGTGGCCCAGTATGCGCCGAAGGACAAAGCCGCCCAAGAATTGCGGGCGCTCGTTGACGAGATCCTGACGTTCGGAGCCGAAGTGAAGGAGGCCGCCAATGCCTAAGGAAGTTCCTGCCGCCGCGTTCCGGCAGCCATCGGCTGCGCCCTCCACGACGGACATGGCCGCGTTCATCGCTCGAGCTGCCTCGCCGCCCTCGCCGCTTGCCGTCGTCCCGCCGGTGGTTCCACCCTCCGTGCAAGCGCCGGCGGAGCGGCGGGACATGAGTTCACGTGTGACGTCGAAGTCGGCAACGATCGTCGTTCCTATCCCGCCGGCTGAGACGGCCGCTCCCTGGCGCTCGAAGACGGTTCGACGAGCGGATGGCCGCGAGCTCCGGAAGCAGACGTTCTACCTGGATGCGAGCATCAGTCAGCGTCTCGCGCAGCACTGCGCCAAGTACCACTACGAGCAGAGCACTGCGGTTGAGCGTGCTATACTAGCGCTTCTGGAAGCGTGCGGGGACTGACCGCATCAGGCGATACGCGGTTTGTTCATAGCGCGGAAGCCAGCGTGAGCGGCGGCCTATCACCAGCCGCCTCGGTCTTTGATCGTGCGAGGTCCGACATCTAAGCGGAACTTGCCGTTCTGCAGCATCGTCACGGTGACCCCGAAGTGTTCGTTTTGTGCCGCCACGTTGACTACCAGCTGCGCCTTCGCCGGCGGTACGTCTGCGAGGATGGCGATGTCCACCGTGTCGAGGACGGATGGAGTGGGCGCGCCGCCACCTTGTACCGAAGCGGCAAACTGGTCCAACCAAGCTTCAATGTGGGCCATGGCCTCGTCGTCGTTCATAGAGGCCGGCAGAGCAGATATGGCCTGAAGGCCTACAGTTTGCCTGGCGCTTGTTCCCCGAGCCGGTTTCTTCGGACCGACGAGCGCAGTTAGCGCTTTCGCGGCAGCAAAGACCTTCGGCATGTTGCTCCTTGTTGCGAAGCCGGTCTCGTTCGCGAGTGTCTCGACAAGACTCGACATGTCCGGTTCGTGGTCAATTTTCAACGCGTGGACGTCCTTGAACGGGCCGGGTAGGTCGCCAAACTTCACGGCAGCGCCAATGAGTGGGATCGCACGCTTCTTGAACGCCCAAGCGGCACCAAGCTCCATGAGGACATAGGACGACGCAAGGCTCGCCTCGGTGAGGATGCCCAAGACGACGGAACAGACCTTGAGGTTCTCGCGGAGAACCTCGGGCCCGTCGTCGCCACCGTCGAGCCTGTAACCGTCGACAGACGTGCAGCGGATCGCGCCGGTGGGCACATCGAGTCCAGCCTCAATCAAATCGATGACGCCCTTCGCTAGCTGGGCATCGTTGCCGGCGTGGCTGACGAAGATGCGCAACGCTGAGCGCAACGTCTTCCCTGTCACCGAGGGGGCTAACGCGGGCTCTGCTGCATCGGACAATGCGATCAGGCCGTCCAAGAAGCCTAGTATTTTGCGTTTCCCTTCCTCCGCTCTTCGCAGGTTTGATGCCCTATCTTGGGCCTCTGCCTGGGCAAAGTTGTTGCGCGGAGGCGCTCCGGTCCTCGGATTCCCTCCCGTGCTGAAGATGGGCGACGAGCTCCATTGAGGCGAGGCGCACACGCCCCGAAAATCGTCCAGGTGCTCGGGAAACCGAGACCGTATTAGGGGCGTCACTGATGCGATCCAAGCCTCAACCTGTGGCCAGGTCTCCCGACCGACCTGCTCAATTTCGGCGAGCTTGTTGCGAAACGTCCGGAGGTCCGATGAAGTCGATGACATTTGCTGAACCACCCCGGCCATCATAGCTGCACGCGCTCGACCTCCGCCTTGCGCTTTCGATCGCCGGAGCGGTTGTAGAGCTGCGTGGTCTTGATGTTCGCATGCCCGGCGATCTGCCGAGCGGCCTCGAGGTCGCCGCCGGCGTCCTGATGGAGCGTGATCCCGGTCGCCCGGAACGAATGGTTGCAGACGTCGGCGGGCAGGCCGGCCGCCTCGCACCGACGCTTCACGAGGTAGAGCGCCGCGCGCGCCGAGAGCGCGTCGCCGGAGAGGGCGCCGCTCCATCGGGGCGCGCTCTGCCAGAGCGGCGCGTCGGGCCGCTCGCCCAGGCCGGAGAGCGCGAGGTACGCGTCGAGGTACTCGGCGGCGAGGTGATGGGCCGGCACCGCGTGGTCCTTGCCGTTCTTCTCGTGGAGGAGAAAGGACGCGCGCGGCGTGCCGGCGCCCCGGTAGTCACGCACGCGCATGGCGACGACGGCGCCGACGCGCGCGAACGAGAACAGCATCACCGCGAGCAGCGCCTTGTCCCGCGCCCCGACCACGGTGGAAGCGTCGATGCTCGCGAGGAGGCGCCGCGCCTCGTCCTTCTCGAGCACGGGCGTCTTGCCGGAGGTCTGGCTGTAGCGGGGTCCGCGCACGGCCTGGGCGGGGTTCTGCTCGAGCACGTGCCCCGTGACGAGCCAGTCCATCCAATGCTTGAGCGCGGCCAGGTGCTGCTTCACCGAGAGCGGCGCGAGCGAGCGGGCGAGTTCTTCGACGTAGGCGGCGACGTCGGGGCTCTCGACCTGGTCGAGTGTCAGGCCGCGGCCGGCGCACCACGCGAGGAACCGCCGCGCGGCCCTGTGGTAGGCGCGGCGGGTGTGGGCGTTGCGGATGTTCGCGGTCAGAAACTCGATCGTGCGCTTCGCCGCGCGCGCGCCCGTGAAGGCGACGAGCTCGGGGGATGGCGCGGCGCGCGCGGCGTCCGAGACCAGGGCGCGCGACTCAGGCTTCGTCCAGAGGACGAGCGGCGCGGCGTCGCCGGCGTCCTCGTCCTCGAGGAGGTCGGCAGGGGAGGGGAGGGGGAGCGCGTCGTCGCGGAGGTCGGTCGGTTCGGGCATGACAGGCGCCCGGGGACCGAGGACGAGCGCCCGGGGGCGCGCTCGAGTCTACGCGCTACGCCTTCGCGCGTCTCCATCGCGATCGCATCGACAGCGGGCGGCTGTGGAGGCAGAACGGCGGGAGCCGTGATCGTCACCGAGACGTTCTTCAGCGTGGACGTCGAAGACATGCCGCGGGCGATCGCGTTCTACGCCGACGCCTTCGGCGCCGAGCTCACGTTTCATTCGCCGCGCTGGTCGTCGCTGCGGATCGCGAGCGTTCGCGTCGCGCTCGCCCTGCGTGCGGAGCCCGAAGGCCGGAGACGTCGGACTTCACTTCGTCGTTCGGGACCTCGCGCAGGCCTGCGCGGCCGTGGAACACGCCGGCGGCTCGGTCGCATCGAGCCCGCGCGAAGTCGCGCCCGGTGTCGTCGTCGCCCGCGTTACCGACACCGAGGGCAATACGTTCACGCTGACCGGCGCGGGGGGCCGCACGCCGACGCCGAGCCCCCCTGCGCGGTAGCCCGCTGTCCGATCGGCAGGGAAGGCGCAACGTCGCACCCACATCCACCTACCGCCCACGCCGCCTGCCGATCTTCCTTCTGATAACGTCCTTTATCGGAAGCAAGATCGCACGGACGCCTCGTGGTACGCCCTGCCCCATCGCGGCAGCGGCTGCATGACATTTCTTGCTCCCGCAGGAGCCTCGGGCGGCGGCGGTGGTGGTTCGGGCGCCTTCCGGATCGCCGAGAGCGTGCAAGGGAACGCCTTCGTCGTGCAGGTCTGTTAGCGGCCAGGAGCTCCGTCGTTTCCCCGACACTACGACTTGGTTGATGCTGGCCCGCGGAGAGGAATGTTCACATAGCTACGCAGACGCCGGAGCCACAGCGCTGCCCAGCGGCGCACTGGGTCGTGGTCGAGCACGTGCACACGCCGTCGCTACACAGCCCGCTCGCTCCACACTGCGCGTTCGTGGCGCAGGTGCCGCAGGTGCCCTGCACGCAGGCCTGTCCGCCGCCGCACTGGCTGTTGGCCGTGCACGCGGCGCACGCGCCGTTGATGCACGCGAGCCCGGAGATTTCGGCCATTCCGAGATTGGACGTGGTGCAATCGGCGAACGTCCTGCAGGCCGTGCAGACGCCGCCAACGCAGGCTTGCCCGCCGCCGCACTCCTTCGCCGTCGTGCAGGGGATGCATCCGCGCTGCGGGTCGCAGCCCTGACCTGGCTGGCAGTCGGCTGCCGTCGCGCACGCGCAAAGGCCCCCCTGGCACGTCGCGCCCGCGCCGGGACCGCACTCGGCGTTCGTCGTGCACTCGCCGCAGACGCCGGCGATGCACACTTTGCCAGACTGGCCTGGCGTGGTGTTCAAGCAATCGTTGTTGGTCATGCAGGCGGCCATGCACAGGCCGGAGAAGCAGACGTCGCCCGCCGCGCAATCACTGCTCGCGGTGCAGGTGCAAAGGAGGGTGGTGTGGCTGGCGGTGCACGTGGCCGAGGGTCCGCACTGCGCGTCCGTGGCGCAAGTCCCGCAGACGCCACCGACGCAGACCTGGCCCGCCGCGCACTGGCTGTTCGTGATGCAGCCGCCGGACCCCGGGCAACCCGGGCCCGCGCAAGGCTGGCAGGTGTAGATGGGCTGGCACATGCCCTCGCGCACATCGCAGTAGGCCCCGAGTGGACAATCGGAGCGCGAGCTACAGCGGGTCGCGAGGACTACCGGGTCGACGGCGAGCTTACACAGCTCTCCTGAAGGACAATCAAGCCGCTGGCCAGTGTCCGGAATGACGCCGCACTCCAGCTCGCAGGAGCCGTTCCTGCAGACGAGCAGCGCCGGGCAGTCCCGGTCCGACGAGCAGCGGGCACTGCATGTACCGGCGGTGGCGCCCGGCTGGATGCTGCAGACTTCCGTGCCCGTGCAGGTGGCGGCGTCACTCGTGCAATTCGAACCTTCCCCGCCCCCCGACGAGCTGCTGCTGGTCCCGGATGTGCCGCTGTTCCCGCTGGCAGGAGCGGGCCTTCCAGCGTCGTTCGTGCCGACCTCGAGCGTCTGTCCCGCGCAGGCGGCGCAAAAGAACGTGAGAAAGACGAACCGGGGGACCGGGGCCGTCAGCATGTGTGAAGTCTCCTCGCGAAGGGGACGTCTTCGTCTCCCGGCGCCTGCTTGGGCGGAGGCGCGGACTTTTGTCATCGCCGCGTCGTCGCGGCCTCACTCGCGGACCGCGCCCTCGAGCGTCGGGAGAAGGACGCTATCGGGAAAGCGCCGCCGGAAGAGGTCCACGCGGCCCCGCGCCTCTTCGACGCGGTCCAGCGCGACGAGGGCGCGGATGGCCATCGCTTCGCGTTCTTGCACCAGGATGCCGTGAGGGTAGCGGCGTTCGTGTCGCATCGTCTCCCGGAGGGCAGCCTGCGGGTCTTCTCGCTCGAGCGCGCCGCGCGCGAGGTCGAGGAGCGATCGCTCCGCGGTGAGCTGGTCGACCGGGGCGGCGCTCGGGGCAGGCGTCGCGCGTGCCTTCTCGGTCGGCAGGGGCAGCGCGGTCTCGCCCATGACCGTGGCCACGGTCGATAGGGCGGGTGAGGGTGCAGGCGACGGCAGCACGGCCCCGGGCCGGGCGATTGTCGGCTGAGGGAGGATGGCCACCGGATCGCTCCGCCGGCCCTCGTGTTCGTGCATGGCGAAGGCACCGAACCCGGCGCCAAGCGCAAAACTCGCCGCCAGCGGCAGAGCGCGGCGCAGAAGCGCCGCCGAGGGCGACCCGCTCGACGACGCGGGCACACCGCCGCCGCTGCCGCCTCCTCCCGGAGGGCCGACGAGGGCCTGGACACGCGCGAGCACCCGTCCCTTGGATGGCGACGGCGCCGGCGGGATGTCGCGCGTGCGATCGACCAGGGCCCGGACTTCTGCATCGAGCGGCGGCAGCGGCGCGTCTTCGGTCATCGTCTCCCTCGCTCTCGCTTGAGGCGGTGCACCGCCTCGGCGAACTCCTCGCGCGCCACGCGGAGACGCGAGTAACCGGTGAAGAGCGGAACGCCAAGCGCGTCGGCGATCTCGTTCATCGTACAGCCGTCGAACTCGTGGAGCACGAGCACCGCGCGCCGCTCGAGATCGACGCAATCCAGCGCGCGCAGCACGAGCTCCGCCTCTTGCCGCCGAACGACGAGCTCCTCGGCGTCCGGTTGCCCGGCGACCGCCTCTCTCTCGATGAGCACCTCCCGATGACGCGCCAACCGGCGCCAGTCCGACGCGCAGCGCACCGCGAAGGCAAAGAGCCAGGGGCGGATCGGGCGTGCCGGGTCGTAGGTCTCGAAGCGCCTGTGCACCTGAACGAAGACGTCTTGGGCCACGTCCTCGAGGTCGCGCTCGTGCACGCCGAGGCGCCGGAGCGATGCCCACACGTAATCGAACTCTTCATCGAAGACCGCCCGAAACCGAGCCTCCTTGGCGTCGGGGTCCGCCGGCGCGTGAACCATGGCCGGTGCCCTTCCCATCGCCGGAGCTCTCGGGATCAGCTCGCGCGATTTGTCATCGAAAACGCCACGAGGCGCCCGCACCAAGACCGCCGGACCATGGTCCGACGGGGTACTGCACGGTCGCGTCGACCGATACGTTGTCGCGGATCAGCGTCGCGAGCGCTTCGATGTACGCACCGATGGTCAACCGGGGC